>Ga0126373_10002399_pt1 | contig 13830 bp, 15 predicted proteins | sample PanSoiMetPlot_11_FD_92545 | JGI IMG/M metagenome (GOLD analysis project Ga0126373, IMG submission 92545) | Tropical forest soil microbial communities from Panama - MetaG Plot_11 | ecosystem: Environmental > Terrestrial > Soil > Tropical forest > Bulk soil | place: Panama | collected 2016-02-17 | reverse complement strand
TAGCGCAGCGGCAGTGCCCGCGAACAGCCACGGCGCGACCGCGGCCAGCATCAGCAGCGTTCCCCCGGCCACCGGTAGGGCGAGACCGTGGCGCCCACCCGGCGGCAGGGTGGCGAGCTGCGCGAGGATCTCCGCGACCGCGAGAACTGCTGGTACGGCCACCACCATGCGGAGGAGCGCCGCGGGTCGGCAGGACAACGCGGCAAGTGCGCTTCCGGCGCAAAAGCCCAGGCCGGCCACCACGGCCCGGTGTAGCCACGCGGCTAGCAGGCAGCTGATGAGGCACCAGGCGAGCAGGCCGCCGAGCGTTCCCCAGGCCCTGAAACCAGATGGGAGCGGCGTCGCTTGCGCCCGAGCCGTCTCGTAGGCCGGCCGCCGCTGATGTGGCGGACGTTCGGCGCGGTACCGGCGGCCACCTATCGGGCGGCCGCCCTCGAGTTCTGTGCCAGCGTCGGGTTCTGTGTCGCCGTCGGCTGCTATGCCGACGTCGGGTTCTGTGTCGGCGTCGGCCTCCCTGCTGGCCCAGGCCAAAGAACCAGTCTCCCCGGCATCAGTGCGGTCGGCTTTGGTCCTTTCGGGCCTGGCCGGGCTGTCCCGGCGGATTAGCTGCCCCGTCGGCGCGTCCTCCATTCCTCCCCCCGGCCGGGGGCGCAGGTCTAGCCCGCGGCGCTGATGGCTCGCCCCCGCAAACCGTGAGTCTGCCCGGTCGGCTCGGGGTCTAGACCGGCCGACAGGACGAGCTCAGGCCCCGTCTCGACGAGTAGCTCAGGCGCGGACAGTTGCCGAACCGTCTCCTCGACGGGCCGCGGCTGTTCCAGCTCGGCTTGCACGATGCCCAGCTCGCTGAGCTTGCGCGCGCTCACCAGCACGCGGGTCTCCAGCGAGCCGACGGCTCGGTTGTAGGTGGACACCGCGTTGGTCAGCGCCCGCCCGAGGCCATCGACGCTCTTCCCGAGGCTGGCAATCCGGTCGTACAGCTCGCGGCCGAGCTCGAACACAGCGCGCGCGTGGTCGGAGAGGGCCGCCTGCTGCCACGCGTATTGCGCCGTCCGCAGCATCGTGACAAGTGTGGTTGGCGTGGCGATGTGCACACGGTTCGCCATGGCGTGCTCGAGCAGGCTGGGATCGCGCTCGAGGGCCGGAGCGAGGAACGCCTCGCCGGGGATGAACAACACCACGAACTCTGGCGACGAGCCGAGAGCGGCCCAATACGCCTTGGCCGCGAGCCGGTCCACGTGCTCGCGCAGGTGCCGTGCGTGCGCGGCGAGCCGGTCAGCACGGACGACCTCGTCGGCGGTCTCCGCGGCTTCGAGGTAGGCCGCGAGCGAGACCTTCGAGTCCACCACGATGTTCTTGTGGCCTGCCAGCCTGATCACCATGTCCGGACGCAGCGCGCCATCCGCCGTGCTGACGCCAACCTGCTCGTCGAAGTCGCACTTGCTCGACATGCCGGCTAGTTCAACCACTCGACGAAGCTGCATCTCGCCCCACCGACCCCGCGCCTCCGGCCTGCGCAGCGCGGTCACCAGCGCCTGGGTCTGGGCGCGCAGCTGCTCCGAGCTCTGGCGGGCAATCGAGACCTGCTCGGCCAGCGCGGCGTGCGAGGACCGGCGGGCTGCCTCAGCCTCCCGCAGCTGGCTCTCGAGCCGGGCCAGCGTCTCGCGCAGTGGCTGAACGAGCTGGTCAACTGCGGCCTTGCGGCTGTCCAGGTCACCAGCCGCGGCGGCCCGTGCTGCGCTCAGCCGCCCCTCGGCCATCTCGAGGAACGTCCGCGCGGTGCGGTCGAGCGCCTCGGCCGAAAGCGCCTGGAATCGCTCGGCGAGCTGACTGTCGACCAGGTCGGCCTTCTCGAGGGCGGCCCGCTCCAGCAAGGTGGCCCGCTCCGCGGCGGCCCTGGCTCGTTCCTGCGCCGCAGCGGTCTGGCCGGAGAGATCGGCGGCCAGGCCAGCCAGCCGCTGCCGGGCCAGCAGGTAGCCGAGCGCGGCGCCGAGCGCGGCCCCGACCAGAAGCCCGATCAGCAGCAAGATCGCGTTCATGCTCCGATGGTTACAGTCGGCTCCGACATTTCCGGCCGCGACACGCCCGACACTCGCAGCGGACCAGGCTCCGGCATCCTGGAACCTTCCGTCTCGGCGAAATGAGTGGATTGCCCGGCTCACACAGGGTCGCATGGGCGTTGCACGGGCCTGCAGCCCTGATGACCGCGGTGGTGATGGCCCTCACGGCTGCGCGCGACGCGGTGCCGATAACCCAGCCGACCACGTTCCCTTTGGTTGAATAGAATTCAGCGGTGAGTCTGTCCATCGGCATTGTCGGCTTGCCGAACGTGGGCAAATCGACGCTGTTCAACGCGCTGACCAGGGCGAATGCGCTGGCGTCGAACTACCCATTCGCCACGATCGAGCCGAACGTTGGCATTGTCGGCATCCCTGACGCACGGCTCGATGCGCTGGCGCGGCTCTACGACTCGGCCCGGATTGTGCCGGCCACGGTCCGGTTCGTGGATATCGCCGGGCTGGTGCGGGGCGCGTCGGGCGGCCAGGGCCTCGGCAACCAGTTCCTGTCGCACATCCGCGAGACCGACGCGATCTGTCAGGTTGTGCGTGTCTTCACCGACCCGGACGTGAGCCACGTAGATGGGGATGTGTCGCCGGAGCGCGACATCGAGACCATCGCGACCGAGCTGATGCTGGCCGACCTGCAGACGCTGGAGAAGGCCACGCCGCGACTGGCCAAGGAGGCCAAGTTCGCGAAGGACCCGGAGAAAGTAAAAGCTGCCGAGGCGGCGGCGAACGCACAGGATCTGCTGAACGGCGGCACGACACTGTTCGCGGGCGCCGCGTCCGCCGGCCTGGAGCTGGCCGACGTGCGTGACCTTCACCTCCTGACGGCCAAGCCGTTCGTTTACGTATTCAACGAAGACGACCGCGAGCTCGCAGACGACGAACTGCGCAAGCGGCTGATCGACCTCGTGGCGCCGGCCGAGTCGGTTTTCCTCGATGCCAAGACGGAGGCCGAACTGGCGGAGCTGGAGCCTGCCGAGGCTGCGGAGCTGCTGGCTGAGCTCGGGATGGGCGAGCCTGGCCTCGCACAGCTGGCCACGGCGGGCTTCGCGGCTCTGCGGCTGTCAACGTTCCTGACCGCGGGCCCGAAAGAGGCACGCGCGTGGACGATCCCGGCCGGCGCTACTGCGCCGGAGGCGGCCGGGGTCATCCACACCGACTTTCAGCGCGGCTTCATCAAGGCCGAGATCGTCTCGTTCGACGACCTGATGGCTGCTGGCTCGATCGCTGCAGCGAGGGCGGCCGGCAAGGCCCGGATCGAGGGCAAGGACTACGTCATGCGTGACGGCGACGTCGTCGAGTTCCGTCACAGTTAACGTACTGGCCAGTGCATACCGCGATCGCGGACGTCGCAGCTCGCGGGCGCCATGAAAGCGCCCGGAACTGCGACAGCATGGACAGAAGGCAATTTTCGTGCCCGGCCGGCTTTGGGAACAGCCAGCCATCACCGGTACTCAGAGCAGGCTGGCCACCTCATGCACCTCGCCGCACGGCACATTGAGCGCGGCGTGATGGTTGCGGATCGCCTCCTCATCAGGACCTTCGAGTAGGCAGTAAACCTTGCCATCGGCGTTGTGGTAGAGCTCAAGCTGCCGGACACCGAACTGGTCAGTGGCCCCGTCCTTCGTACCCTGCGCTATTTGCTGGACCGCTTCCGCCGGAAGCTTGAGGTCGTCGTGGTAGTCCATGAATTTCGGCATCTGACCCCTCCCCTTTTCCCTCGCCACTGTCCACGATTCAAGCGGCGCCTGTCTACTCATTCGCCAGTGACGGCGTCGATTACGCATCAAAACATGCTGAGGTTCCCCGCGCTCAGCAGCGACATGGCAGCACCGGCCGGGCTTGGCTCGATGATGTCCTGGCGCAGCCGGGATGCGTGCCACTGCTAATGCCACGCCGCGGACAAGGCCGGCCACCTGTAAACCGGGCCGGTGAACCGCGCGTCACTTAGCAAATCATCTGGTGCCAGGCGGAAGGGTCGTAAAAGGTGAGCCAGGCGCAGCAGGTCGTGCGGGGGACTAGAGCGTCCCACCGGCAGAGACGGGAGACCAGGCAGCGGCTCATGCAAGCCCGCCGTGAGGGGCGCATCCCGCCGGACGTATACGACGCCAGGATGCAGTCCGCCTCCGAGGCGGTCACCACCGCGGACCTTAAGTACCTGGAGAGCGACCTTGGCGAGCGCGAGGGAACGAATCCGCAGCACATCATGTGGGTGGCGTGCTGCCTGCCGGCCCTCATCGCGGCATGGGAGCCTGTGTTCCTCTCGGGCTTGGCCTGGCTCGCCCTGGCAGTGCCCGTGACCTTCGGTGTGCCTATCCTCGCGGGGGTACTGCCGGGCCTTCTGATGTGAAACGCGATCGCCTAACGACGAGCCGAAGCCCGATCCGCGCATATGTGAAATTGACATAAACCACAAACCTGCAGCGGTGCTCTGCCGCATGACTTCTGTTCAGTGCCAGGATCTATCCTGAGGCCAGCCTTCCCTCGCGACGAACCTGATGTGGTATCTGATTGCGGCCGACCTCGTACTCATCGCCCACTTGCTGTTCATCGGCTTCGTGGTCGTCGGTTCCTTCCTGACCTGGCGGTGGCCGCGGCTTATCTGGGTGCAGCTTCCGGCGATGGTGTATGGCGTGCTAGTGGAACTGGCCGGCTTCGCCTGCCCGCTCACCGCCATGCAGAACTACTTGCTCCGCAGAGGCGGCCAGGCCGGATACCGCGGCGGCTTCATCTCGCACTACCTGATCCAGGTGATCTACCCGCCCGGCCTGACTCGCGGACTGCAAATCGGGCTTGGGCTGTTCGTCGTGCTCATCGCGGTGATCGGATACGGGGGCTACCTGCGCCGTAACGGGCCAGCCCGGGTCAGGCGGGCAGGTCGCTGACCAGCGGGCGGCGAGTGCTGCTGGACCCGCTGGTCATGCCGAGGTGAGCACCGCTTCGAGCGGATGCGGCAGCCGGTTCATATCCGTCGCGCCGGCGAGCAGGCGCGCGTAGCGGAGCTTGCGCCTGGCGCCGCTGCCCAGGAACCGCCTTAGCTGTGCAACGACGGGCTGTGCGCGCCACTCGGGCTGCCGCTGCAAGCTGCGGAACGAGCCGAGATCTCCCTGCGAGTCAATCAGCGCCACAACCCGGGCGGTGCCGATCGCGCGAATCAGCTCGTCCTCCAGATCTTCGACGCAAACATAAAATCCCAGTCCCGCCATGTCGGCCCGCGTCCGGGGAGAGCCGATACCGCTGCTGGCCAGACCGCGCCGGACGACATCCTCCTCGCGCAGGTCGCACAGGCCTGCAAGCCTAAGGCCAGCTCCAGCCGGACCAAACTGCGTTAGGTAGCGCGTAATCGCGTGCGCGCCGCCGATCGGCATGACCACCACGCACTCGGCACCGAGGTCGCGACCCATGCGGGCGGCCAGCGTCTCAACCGCGATCTGATCGCTGATGCCCTCGACAATCACGACAGCCTCTGCTGTCGTAGCTTTCGCCAGCGCCCGCGCCGTGGCTTCAGTCGCGGCTGCTGGACCATGCACGTAGCCGTCCAGCAGCCCGCTCGCAAGCTCGCGGCGCCTGGTGATGTCCATCGAAGTCGCTCTGTCCGTGCTGCTAACCATACCGAGCACCGGCGAGGGTGACCGCGTCTCAAGGTACCGATATGAGGCCCATGTCACGTTGCGGCTAGGACACGAATTACTGGAGCGCCGCGGTGAATGGCACCCAGGCCAGTGGCATGAGGGTGACGCTGTCGCTGGCCTTCAGGCCCGCGTCTGACAGCGTCCACAGTGCGCTATCGATGATCAGCGAGCGGCGAATCTGGGCGCCGGCGGGATCGCTGGCCGTCACTGGGTGGGTGATAGTGCCCACCTCGGTGAACCCGTGGTCATCGACGTGCAGCACAACCGCCTCGCCGACGGGAGCGTACGCCGGAGAGCCCTGCGCGGTGCCGCCAGGCTCCGGGCCGCCTGGCCCGGCGCTACCCGGCGGTGCGGCGGGCAGGGGAGTGACGATGGATGCCTGCTCCACCGGGATGACCAGAAGCCGGGTTGCTGGCCAGTACAAGAACGCATGCGGGTCGAACTCGGCTTCGGAGTGGCCGAACTGCACGTCGTACGTAGCCAGCCGGACCGGCGAAGCGAGATCCGATACGTCAAATAGGGAGATCTGAGTTCCTGTCGTCTCGCCTACGGCGTTCGCGTCCTGCCCGATGCCAATCAGATGCGTCGCGTCCACCGGATACAGGTAGGCCGAGTAGCCGCTCAGCGGCAGTTGCCCGACGACCCTCGGCTGCGCCGGATCGGACAGGTCGAGCGTATAGAGCGGATCGGTCTGCCGGAACGTCACGACGTATCCGGTCGGCCCGACGAAGCGCACAGCGTAGATCTGCTCGCCGGCCCCGAGGCCGCCCGCCTTGCCGATGACGTCAAGCTGATCGCCATCCTGTTTCAGCACGTAGACAGCCGAGACGGGCTCTTGCGGAGTTCCCGCCGTGAACGTGGCCGTGGTCGTGGTCGCGACCCGCAGCGCGCCATTCCAGGCCGACATCGAGTACTGCGCCGTGCCGGACGAGCCGAGCAGCCAGCCGGGGACTGAGCCAGATGCCTCGTACACCGGCCGGCCTGGGCCGGAGATGTCGAACTTGTAGATGCCCGTGAAGCCAGGCAGCCCGATCGGCATGACGTCGGCGGTCCCGCTGGCCGACGCGCGGCCGACGGCTGTTCCCGGCGCTGGCTGCGCGGCCCACTCGCGGCTAGCGATGTACAAGCTCGTCCCGTCGGAGTAAACCGTGTTGCCATCGGCGACGACCGTCACCGGCTCGCCGTCACCCAGGCTCGGCTCGCTCAGGTCGAAGGTGAGCACCGTAAGCATCGAACTGCCTGTGTACGAGGCTGCGGCCGGGTGGCTGACGGACGCGCAGTCCACCTGTCCCGTGCGCGTCATCGAGCCGGTCGTGAGAGAGTAACGGGGCAGCCACTGGCTGATCCCGGCTTGGTTGATCGCGGCCGTGGATACGGCGGCGTCCGGTTGCCCGCCGCCCTGGGCGGAGATCGGCGGGTACAGACGGGGTGTGGACTGGATCACCACCCGCGTCACCGAGCCAACCTGACGAGCGTCGATCAGCGAGCCGTCGATGGAGTACTGGCTGACGATCTCCGGGGTGGGGGCCGACAGGTCGACGAGCATCAGGAGCGGCCCCTCAATCGGCACTGCCGCGCCCGGGCTCGAAGAGCCTTGGGGCGTCACCGGCCCGGACGGGATCAAAGCGCCCGACCCGATGCCTCGGGGGCTAACCTCGCCGCCCATCGCGTAGAGCCTCTGGCTGAAGAGCACCAGGGCGTGACTGCCGGATACCAGCAGGCTCGCTGGAGTCCAGCCGGCATACTGCCCTTCGGACGACAGGTCGATGGCCCCGGTGAGCTGGCGCGTCTGGGCGTCGATGACGCGCAGCACTCCGCCGCTGATCGTGACGATCCGCCGTCCGTCGGTCTTGACCAGGTCTGGCTCGTCCACTCCGGGCGTCGCCGTATTCGTGCCCGAGTACGAACCCGGAGCGGTGGCTCCGGGCTGGCCAGCGGCGCCAGCGCTGACAGATCCGGCCGCTCCGCTGACTGCCCGCGGCGCGGCCTGATTCGGCGCGGCCTGATCCGCCGCGGCCTGATTCGGCGCGGCAGGTCCTGTAACGCCGCTGGATGCGCTCGCCGCGACCGCGCTCGCGGCTGCTGCTCGCAGGTTCTGCAACGCATCGTCGCAGCTGGTGAATCGGACCAGAGCCACGCCGGCTGCTGAAGGCGCGTGAGCACCGCGGCCTGCTGCTGGCGAACCAGCGCACGCAGAGAGGACTAAGGCGGCCAGTGCCAGCAAGACTCCTGCGGGGACGCCAGCCGCCTTGCCCTTGCGGCCGAAACGAAACCGACCAGACGCGAAACTCTCGATGCTGTTCATGGCGCTTGGACGGGCTGTCGGCTCACTTGGTTCCGCAACCGGCGGCCCGATGCGCCATCGTTATCGCGCTGTAACTGTCACCGCTTGGCGTAGTCGGCGAAGCCCTGCCAGTCGATGACGACGCACGGCTCGTTCCCGACGACCCAGGCGTCGTGGCCTGGCGGTATGACCGCGAAATCTCCCGGGCCGTATTCCATCTCTTCGCCGGCGTCGCTGACCAGCTTCATCCGGCCTGAGATGAAGTAGGCCATATGGGCGGCCTCGCAGCTGTCGGTCTTGGCAATCGGCTTAACGTGCTCTGACCACTTCCAGCCGGGCTGGAACGTGGCCCTGCCAACGCCGCCTTGCTTGATGTTGACCAGGTCGAGCTGGCCCATGCCGCCCTCGAACGGACGGGTTTCCTCGGGTGAATCGAAGCTCATGCGAACAAGACCTGCCATGTGACCCCCCAAGTCTTGGCTGCCTCTTCCCTATGTACCCTCCCGCGCCGTCGATGTGCGGGACCGGCCAGGCAAGGCATGATCGGCGGCGCCAGCTGGTGCTTCGCAGTGGCGCCGGCCGCCCGGGGCTGCCGATCACCTTCGCTGGCGAGGCAGAGCCGTGGGCGTATAGGTTCACGATGTGCCACGAAAGGCGCGACCACGAGTCGTCTTCATCGCTGATGTCCTGGTCAGCGACGCCGTCGCGGCAATGATCCGAGCCGGGTGCGATGTGGAGGCGCGCGAGATCGTGTCCCAGGTGCAATCCCCGCCGCCGCGGATCGGGCGCTGGGTCTGCGACGACCGGGGCGCCCGGCTCTACGTACGGGCACGGACGAGGGTCGGCCGCGACCTCCTGGTCGTTCTCTATCCGCTCGGCTCCGATGCCTGGCGCCTGACCAGCGCCCATGTGCATCCGCGCGAACGCGGGGCATGATTGTCAGTGTGAGCGAGAACCCCTACCGCTTCGAGGACGAGTCCGATGAGGAGCTGCGCCACGCCTGGGCATCCGGCGAGCGCGTGCTCGTCGTTCCCTCCCGCCGGCGCCTGCAGTTTCGCCAGTCCGTCAGCAAGCTGCTCCGGGTGGTAGCGGATGATCTCGAGCGCGTCGCCGATCGCGTCGATCTGCCCGAGGGAGTGGCGGCGGCGACCCAGCACCGTCGTCGGCGCGCGGAAAGCTAGGCGCGGCGTATGCTGCCCGCCGATCCGGTCGCCTCCCGGCCCTACATGCCCGGCTACGGAACGCTGCCGGCGACGGAGGGCACCGGCCTGCTGCCGTGGTCGTGGGCCCTAGAGCGGCTTACCCGGTCTCACGACTTCTGGCTCGCCACTGTGACCCCGCTAGGCGCGCCCCACCTGATGCCGGTCTGGGGTGTGTGGTATCAGGATGCGCTGTGGTTCAGCAGCGCCAACGGCTCCCGCAAGGCGCGCAACATTGGCGCCGAACCGCGCTGCTCGGTGTCCACAGACAACCCGATCGAACCCGTGGTTGTGCATGGCCGGGCGCGCCGCGTGACCGGCGCGCAGGAGCTATCGGAAATGCTGGCGGCGGAGAACGCGAAGTACGCCACCAGTTATGGCCTGGACATGGTGGACCCGGCGCTCAACAGCGTGTTCGCGCTGCAGCCGGAGTGGGCCTTCGCACTGGACTCCAGCGACTTTGCCGGGTCGCCGACGCGCTACACATTCGCGCGTGCGGCTTTGCCGGCGCTATAGGGGCGAGCACCGGCCCGCTCGACGGCGGCTATATACCGGTCCCACGCCGGCCCGGTGTCCGGGGCGCGCACGCCGAGCCGTAGCCGATCTAGCATGCCGGGCTCGTAGAGCCGGCTAATCGCGCGGGTCAGGTCGGCGACATCTCCCGGTGCACAGAGAATCCCGTTGACGCCGTCCTCGACGGCTGCCGCGATCGCGCCAGCCCGGCTCGCGACGACCGGTATTCCGAACCGCAGGGCGATCAGCGCGTTCTGTGAGGCAGTACCCGAGCGGTAGGGCAGCACGAGGGCGTCCGCGGTGGCGAAGTAAGCCGGGACGTCGGTGGCCGTCACGTACCCATCGGTAAACGTGACCCGGTCGCCCAGCTGCAGGTCAGTCACCAGCTTTAGCAGTTCGCGGCGTTGTGCCCAGATCTCGCCCGCCACCGTGAGGGAGATCTCGGGCTTAGAGTCTGCGAGCGCCCGAAGCAGCAGGTCGAGACCCTTATAGGGGCGGACGATGCCGAAGAACAGCAGCCGGTGCCGTGGCGGTTGCGCATGGGCGTCTTCGGGCTCAGACTGCTCAGAACCCCCCGGAAGGTGCAGCGGGAGCGCCGCAGTCTCGACCGGGGTGCTCGCCAGGCTGGCGGCCAGCTCAGCCTCCTCAGGAGAGTGGACGATGATCGCGTCGCTCTGCCGAAGCAGGGCCCGCATCAGCGGCTCATCGAGTCTTCGGCTTTCGTGCGGCAGCACGTTGTGGCACAGGGCGACGACCTGGCAGCCGCCCGCCCGCGCCGCTCGTGCCATGACGAGATAGGCCGGCACCTGCACGGGGGTGAACACCGCCAGCAGCAGCACGTCGAACTCCCGGCCAAGCCGGCGGCCAACCCGCCACCAGCCGTCCGGGCGATACCACGCCAGCGCCCGGTGCGTGTCCGGGAACAGCGGCAGCTCGGGCTCGTCCGCCAGCGGCTGGCCTGGGTAGAGCGCGCGCGGGTACATCGCCCGCCACGATTGCAGGGTGACGTGATGCCCGGCGGCCGTCAGCCGGTGCGCCAGCTCGGTGGTGTGCTGAGCAGACCCGCCCTTGTACGGGTGGGCCGGACCGACGATGGCGATTTTCACTTCGGTCGATCCCAGCCAGCTGTCAGGTGAGCTGATCGGAGCGCGCGGGGTCCGGGATGCCGGACGCGCGGTAGTGCCAGCCAGCCGCGCGCCACACGACCGGGTCCAGCTGGTACCGACCGTCGACGATGCGCTGGCTCGCGGTCACCTCAGCGAGTTCCTGCGGGCTGATCTCGGCGTACTCGGGCCAGTCGGTGAGCAGGAGCACGAGGTCCGCGCCGGCTGCCGCACTGAGGACGGACTCCGAGTACTTCAGCTCGGGCCGCGCTTGCTTTGCGTTCTCCAACGCCTGCGGATCGTGGACGGTCACCTCTGCGCCGAGGCCGTGCAGGATCTGGGCCACATCCAGGGCAGGCGAGTCACGAACGTCGTCCGAGCCGGGCTTGAACGCCGCGCCGAGCACGCAGACGGACTTCCCGGTCACTGAGCCGCCGGCCACTTCACAAGCAAGGTTCACCATGCCGGTGCGGCGGCCCAGATTGATCGCGTCGACCTCGCGGAGGATGGCCAGCGCGTCACCCGCGCCCAGCTCGGCCGCCCTGGCCAGGAACGCGCGCACGTCCTTCGGCAGGCAGCCGCCGCCGAAGCCGAGACCGGGCCGCAGGAACGCGTGCCCGATTCGCGGGTCGGCGCCGAGTATCTGTGCAAGCTGGGTGACGTCTGCCCCCGCTGCGTCGCACACCTCGGCGACCGCGTTGATGAATGAGACCTTGGTGGCAAGGAAGGCATTTGCGGCGACCTTGGCCAGCTCGGCCGTTGCGATGTCGGTGACGTGGAACTGAATCCCGGCCTCGATCTGGGGTGCGTAAACCTCGCGCAGTACCCGCTCCGCACGCGCTGACCCGACGCCGATCACGATCCGGTCCGGGCTCAGGGTGTCCTGCACGCCGTGACCCTCGCGGAGGAATTCCGGGTTCCAGCACACCTCCGCGGCTGCGCCGACAGGGGCCAGGCTGGCTACCCGTCCGGCTAGCGCGGCGGCCGTGCCGGCGGGCACTGTCGACTTGCCGACCAGAAGGCAGGGCCGCGTCAGGGCCGGTGCCAGTGCGGAGATGCAGGCGTCGACCTGGGCGAGGTCCGCGCTATGCCCGTCCCTGTGCTGCGGCGTGCCGACACAGATGAAGTGCACGTCGCCGAATGCGGCGGCCTCGGCATACGAGGAGGTGAAAGCCAGCCGGCCCGAAGCCAGGCCATCGCGCAGCAGCTCGTCCAGGCCGGGCTCGAAGATAGGCGCCCGTCCGGCGTTCAGCCGGGCTACCTTGTCCTCGTCGATATCCAGGCCGAGAACTTCGAATCCCTCCGAGGCCATGCAAGCCGCATGCGTCATTCCGAGGTAGCCGGTCCCGAGCACTGTCAAGCGCGGGCGGTCTGCCATGAACGTGTCTCCTGACCTTCCGGGCCAAGCTTGCTATGGGGCGAGCAGTCCTGGCCGGGGTGAGCCAGCCCACCGAGCACAGCCGGACCTGGGCCAGATGCTACGCGGACGTTATGAAATTCGCCGCCGAAAGCACCTTTCGCCCCATTTCCCCCTTCAGGGTCAGAGGCGATATTCCGTGCATCCTTGCCACGCCTGACGCGCTGCGCCGGTCAGTATACTTCCCGGGTGCCGTTCGATAACGCCATCGCCTACGTGGGTCACCAGGTGCATTTCTGCCGGTACCGCGAGGCCGGCACCCTGCTGAAGTGGCTTGGCGGCGACCTCCGCGGCCAGCGGGTTCTCGACGTGGCCGGCGGCGACGGATACTGGGCCGGGCAGGCACGACGACGCGGTGCCTACGCCGTGTCCATCGATCTGGCCCGCCAGAAGATGCTCCGCGGCGCCAGCCTGGCCTATGCGCCGGCGCTGCTGGAGACGGATGCGCTTCGGCTGCCCTTTGCCGACGGCACCTTTCACCGCGTCATGTCAATCTGCGCCATCGAGCACTTCGACGACGGGCCCCTGGCACTGTCCGAGATGGCGCGGGTCCTGGCGCCCAGCGGCGAACTGGTGATGTCGGCCGATGCGCTCACCAGGGCGGCGCAGTGGCCGCGGCTGTTCGATGCTCACTGCCGCCGCTACGCGGTAAAGCGCACGTACAGCCACGATTTGCTCGGCAGCCTGCTCGCTGAGCGTGGCCTGGACCTGGTCGAGTACAGCTATCAGTTCCGCGGACAGCAGGCCGAGCACTTCTACCTGGCGATGTCGTCCGTCAAGGGCAAGGCGGCGCCGAATGCCGCTGCGTTCGCGACCCCGCTGATCGCAGCCAGCGACCGGCGAGAGCCGAACGACCGCGGCAGCGTGGTGCTGGTTCGTGCTCGCAAGCGATCCAGCTAGCCTCAGCGCGCTTGGCCGTACATTTCCTCGGCGCTCCGGATCTGCAGGACCGACCGGTTGACCAGGACCTCGTGCTTCTCCAGTCCGGCGAGGATGTCCCGGCTGCGCTCGGTGAGGAAGCCCATGCCCCCAGACTCACCCTGCACCCGGAACCACACAGCGATGCGGCTGAACGGCGTCGCGACTAGCTCGGCGATCGCCAGCTCGGCATACCGCGCCTCCCAGCGCGGCACGAGCCACCGCGCGAGGGGCGTCCCGCGCATGCGGACACCCCAGTCCAGCAGGTCGAGCCGGACCAGCATGCCGCTCGTCATCAGCCCGCGGCACATGGCGCCGCCGTAGCAGACCAGTTCGGACTCGCCAGCCGGAGGCGCAGGGTCGATGATCCGCCGACAGCCCCGCGCTCCCCTCATCGAGATAGCCACGCTTATCACCCCCACGACGACGAGCAGTCCGAGCAGGATGCCGATCAGCACGAGTCCTCCAGGGCGCCGGGACGCTGCGCCGCGACCGGTCCCCAGACGAGCATCCCATGACTGGCCGGACGCTGCCGTCGGGCGGGCACCACCAGATACCAGGATGAGGCGGTCCCGGCGGCACAAGTAGGCTCAACGGTCATGAGCGAGCAGCCGGAAAGCCCGCAGCCACCAGCCGCCAAGCGGGTGCCGACCGAGCGGATCCACCACGGTGACACCGTCATCGACGAGTACGCCTGGCTG
>Ga0126373_10002398_pt1 | contig 13830 bp, 8 predicted proteins | sample PanSoiMetPlot_11_FD_92545 | JGI IMG/M metagenome (GOLD analysis project Ga0126373, IMG submission 92545) | Tropical forest soil microbial communities from Panama - MetaG Plot_11 | ecosystem: Environmental > Terrestrial > Soil > Tropical forest > Bulk soil | place: Panama | collected 2016-02-17 | reverse complement strand
CGCGTCTGGCAACCGCATGGCTCGATCCGTCATCGGCACTGCTGAGCATTTGTCATCGCGAATTTGGAATTTCTTTGCGCAGGAAGTGCAAACAGGCTCGTCGCTATTGGGCAGCCGCACACCACAGACACAGATCCAACCGATGCGACGGGCGGGGACGCCGGCTACGAGGGCGTAGGCAGGAACATCGGAAGTGACAATCGCGCCGGCCGCTACGAAGGCGAACTCTCCGATCGTATGGCCGCAAATCACCGTGCAATTCGCGCCAAGCGTGGCCCCCCTTCTCACCAGCGTCTTCTTGTATTCATTCTTGCGGACAATGAAACTGCGCGGGTTAAGCACGTTTGTGAAAACCATCGATGGACCGCAGAAAACGTCGTCTTCTAGCTCAACGCCGGCATATACCGAGACATTGTTCTGAATTTTTACGTTGTTGCCGATCTTGGCGCCAGTGGCAATCAGCACGTTCTGGCCGAGATTACAGTTCCGGCCCAACTGAGAGCCCGACATAAGGTGGGAAAAGTGCCATATTTTTGTCTGGGGGCCGATTTCGCAGGGTTGGTCTATGACCGCGGTTGGGTGAACATAGTAGTCCTCCAAGGCATAATCGACGGGCACGGGCGTTCCTCTCGCGCCAAGCGAACGCTCACACGCATCGAGAACCTGCAGGACTTTCAAAGCGCTTTCTCCGTCTGTCCGTGCTCGTCGTCGAGTTTTCACACAGTCAAGAAAGTGCAGGCATTCAAGGCGCAGGGGCTCGGTCGACGGAATGGGAACCACGCGACCCTCTTCCTTATGAGCCACAGGCAGCCGGTCAACCCAGTCGATCCGATGCGGGTAAAGCACCAGTTTCCTGATAGATTCGAGATCGTCGAACACGGCCATCGTCTTATCGGCCACGATCGTCAGTTTCTGTTCCTTAAAAGGGTGCAACCAGCTGACGAAGATGTGGGCTTTCACGCCGGACTTGAAATCGCAGGAGGTCAACGTCGTGTCCACCAGGGGCGGGTTCAAATAGCTTCCCCCGTGCGTTGCCACGTGCGTCGGGGCTTCGTCGAGCAAGAACAGCGTCGTGGCTATATCGTGCGGCGCGAAGCTCCACAAGATGTTTTCCTCCGTGCGCAGTTTCCCCAGGTTCAAGCGAGAAGAGTAGACGTATTGAATCTTGCCGAGCTCGCCGCTGGCGACCAGCCGTTTAAGCTCCGTGATAGCGGGATGAAATTCCAAAATGTGGCCGACCATGAGAATCCGGCTGCGACGGCGAGCCAGTTCGACCAGTTCCCTTCCCTCCGCTACACCGAGAGCGAGGGGCTTTTCGACAAATACGTCCTTGCCGTGTTGGAGGGCTTTGCGTGTGAGGTCAGAATGCAGCGCGGCAGGGGCGGCAATGACCAAAGCGCTGATCGAAGGATCCGCCAGGAGTTCGTCCGAACGGAAGGTTGTAGGAACGCCGTACTTCTGGCGTACCTCTTCGAGAGTTTCCGATTGGGTGTCGCAAACGGCTCGAAGGCAGCCCAACTCGTAGAAAGTGCGGACGAGATTCTTACCCCAATATCCCGAACCAATCACTGCGACGCCAGGTTCCGGCGAAGGGTACTCCTCAATCGTTGGCATGAAAGCTCCTCGATGGGTGATCGGCTGCACGGATGAATTCCGCGATGGTGTCAACGATGAGACGCTGTTGTGCTTCGGTGAGCTCTGGATATATGGGTAGCGCTAGAACCTCGGAGCAGGCTTGCTCAGCCGCGGGAAAATCCCCTTCACAATACGCAAGCGACCGGAAAGCAGGCTGCAGGTGAAGGGGTACGGGATAGTAGATCTCCGTGGGGATGCCGCGTTGGCGAAGATAGAAGCGCAACTCCTCTCGGTGCGGCATACGAACGACGAACTGGTTATACACGTGGAGACAACCGTCACTGACCCTGGGGACGACGATCGTGTCGCCCAACCCGTGGTCGGCGAGCAGAGAGCGGTAGCGGTCGGCATTGCGCTGGCGCGAAGCGGTCCACTCGGGCAGATGTTTCAGCTTGACCCGCAGAATGCTCGCCTGCAGGGCGTCCAGGCGGCTATTCACCCCTAGCACTTCATAGCGATATTTTTCACGGCTTCCGTGTTGGCGGAGAAGCCGCAGTTGATCCGCAACCTGCGCGTCGTTGGTGGTAAGCATTCCGCCGTCACCAGCCCCTCCAAGATTCTTTGACGGAAAGAAGCTGAAGCAACCGACTTGCCCCCAGGTTCCGACATGCCTGTCGCGATAGGTAGCGCCGATGGCCTGCGCGGCATCTTCGATAACGGGCAGGTCTCGGCGCTGGGCGATTTCCAGAATGGAAGCCATTTCCGCCGGCAACCCGAAAAGATGCACGGGGAGGATGGCGCGGGTGCGCGGAGTGATGGCAGCTTCGAGCCCCCCAGGGTCCAGGTTGTACGTGAGGGGATGAATGTCGACGAAAACAGGGCGCGCACCCAAACGGGCGATGCAACCGGCAGTCGCGAAGAATGTGAACGGCGTAGTGATGACTTCGTCACCTGGTCCAATGCCGTACACCATGAGTGCTAACAACAGAGCGTCGGAGCCGGATGCGCAGCTCACCGCAAATTTGCAAGCGAGAAGGTCGGCAATCTCGTTTTCGAATGCGGTCACTTCGGGACCCAGAATTAACTGTTGGCTCTCGAGGACTCGTGTCACAGCGAGGAGTATGTCTTCGCGAATTGATTCGAACTGGGCTCGCAAGTCGAGAAAGGGAAAAGAAGCATGCTTCCGAGTGGGCAGGTAAGAACCGGACGCAGTAGCAGCGGGAGTGCTCGATGACATCATTCTCTCCGTTCGCTTGGGAATGGATTAGTGAAAAATTTCAGTCGGCAAACACGGGCCGAGACTCTCTTCCGCGGTAATCGTCTCTCTGCGCAGGGCTTCGGAAAATCCACGACAACAGCAGCGCGAAGGCCACTCCGCCGGAGAGAAGGGTGGTCGGCAGGGCAGTGGTGACCAGCAGGCCGAAAGCCCACATGCATATGGTGTGTGCACTCAGCGTAGCGGCGGTCTTCGGTCTCGAACAGAAGTAGATACTGGCCGCTTGCATCAGGAAACCGGCGAGAACTGCGCCAAGCACGACGCCGACCAAACCGAAATCAGCGTTTAGGTTCCCGATGAAACAGGAATTGGCGCTGATCGTGTTCAGATCGGCGCCCGCCGTCATATACATGCCCACTGCATTGGGAATGTCCAAAGATTTCCAGCCGACAAGGCTGGCTAATTTGACGATGCTTGCGCCGTGTTGAAAGGGGATTACCGCGGGAAATACTTCAAAATAGGCATAAACGATCTGCGCGGGACTATAAAAAAGGCGAATACCAATCGCGCGCATCGCTCCCCAAAGTGTGCCGCCCTCCGATCCGTTATAAGCAAGAAGAATGACCGCGAGCGGAAAACAGAGGAACAGCATCACGGCGGCCACCGACGCTAAGCGACCGACACGCCCTCCCCGAAGAAGATAATAAAGCAGGAATAACATGCCGACAATTGCGGCGACCGGAGACTTTTCAATGGTCAGGGAGCCGTAAAAAACTCCCCCCAGAAGAGAGAGCAAAAAAAGGCTGTGCCAGGGCCGTTTCTTCCCGCCCCGATAACGGGCGAATGCAAACAGGATCAAAAAAGGGAAGATAGTTCCGCGGAGAACCGCATAGAGATAAGTAAGATGAGACTTGAGGAGTTTCAACGAGTCTTCGCGCAACATGGCGGCTACGATGGTCTCGCCTGGATGACGGATAAGATAGAACAGGGGAATGGTCCGGGCTTCTCTTATATAAATCAGCACGACGACGATCGCGCCTGTGAAGAAGAGAAAAAACAACCTAACCGCTCGGTCATCAAAGTCCTCACGCTCAACGGGACGAGCGAAATAGGCCCGGATGCTTCGCCTTCGGAAGCCGAAGAAAACGTTCGCTATTGCAATTCCGAGTGGCACGGTCAGAAGCACGCTCTCGATGCCGAACAAGAATCTTCCACGGGAGGGCGTGATTTCGTCGGCATAGATAAACCAGCCGGGAATGAGAATCACTGCGAAATACAGATAGTAAAAGAATGCCGGTATGGTGAGCTGTCGGAGATCAAAAACCGACACCAGCCGGTGCATCATCCAGATCGAAACGACCGCGACACCCAAAGAAAGCAGAGCGAGGCCGGGCAGAAATACCATGATCGCAGGTACCAGGAGGAAGATCACCGTCAGCCAAGCAAACCAGTGTAGTGCTTCCCCCGTGAGGGATCGCGAAACCGAGAGATGCGTCACTGAGTTGAAACTGTCAGGCAAAAGCATCTCCCGAAGGGGGCGATGACTTCCTCAGCTGAAGAGTGACGCTCGGTTGGTGCGCTCTGGGACGGCCCTCCATTGCCGAAGAAGTCATCTGTTCGACATCTTCGAGCGAAACATCGCAGATGATGGATCGGCTGATCAGATCGACTGCGATCACGATTCGGAAGTTCTCCTTTTTTCGCACGAGCTTGCCCGTCAATCCGCACAAAGGTCCGGACTTGATTCGCACCGGTCGGCCAACGGCAAGATGCGGATAGGGTTCAGCGCGAAGGCCGGATCTAAGTCCATGCCGAAGTGTGGAAATTTCGCTGTCAGCAAGCGGTATAGGCTTTCCGTTAAAACTGATCAGACGAACCACACCGGGCGTTTGAAGAACCTTCAGCTGGTCGAGCAGGGAAATCCGCACGAAGATGTAGCCCGGAAACAAGGGCAAGTGAAGGCGTACCCGGCGGTCTTTCCAGCGGTGAACGGTTTCATAGAGCGGCAGAAACTGCTCGATCGAACTGCGTGCGAATTGATCCGAGATTTTCTTCTCGTGGCGAGCACAGGTCGAAACCGCATACCAGCGCACGTCGAGCCGAGACGCTTCGAGCGCGCATTCGGGAACCGCGGCCGTTTGCACAATTGAATCAGCCATAGCTTCGATCGCTTCGCGATACAGCTTCGCCCCGTCGCTTACAGGGCCAATGCGACCTACCCCATTGAACAGCAATCAAATAGAAGCCAAATGCGCTACAAAGACGATCACTCGTGGTCCTCTCGCGGCCGATCTCCATTCGCTGACGTACTGCTAGATCGACCGTTAAAGGACATCCATGGGTAGCGTGCCTCTAGCTTCTGAACCACTTCCGCGGCAAAGGCTCTGCGGGGATCGCGCGGATCGACTTCGCTCCAAGATGCAGAGCCCACCAGCCAAACCACTCCCAAAATCACGGCGAAGATTGTGCCGAATACAATCAATAGGAGTCGTGGCGGAAAAGACTTTCTCTCAGGAACGTTGGGCGGATCGAGGACCTTTACGGTTGGGATTTCCTTTGCTTCCTGAACCTTAGCGAGCTCATATTCCTTGGTTAGTGTCTCAAAGACAGCTTCATCTACTTTCACCCGGCGCAGGCGATCCGCATAACCGACACCCAGGACGGGCAACTGGCGAACGGAGGGAAAGGGACTTCCTCCCGAGGAGTTCTCTGGTGGATCGGCAGAGTTAGCAGCCGGTGTGGATTGCGGAGCACCCGCAAACTTCTGCAGCTGCTGACGAAGGGATGCGATTTGCGCTTCGGTGCTGCGCACGCGGACGTTGTTCTCGGTGAAGATCTGTCTGAGACCCTCGAGTTCGGACTGGGCAGCGACAAGCTGCCCCTGAAGCAGGGCGGATGACTCGAGAGTGGCGCGCGCCTGAGCGCCAACGTCAATGGCCGTGTTCTTGCTCGAAAATTGACTGAAATCTTGCTCGGCCGTCTCCATTTCTTTGGAAACATCATTCAAGCGGCTTTCCAAGAACACACGTTCGCGGTGTGCCGACGAGGTGTTGAGGCTGGCCATGAGCTCATTGAGCTCGTCGATGTAGCCTCCGGCAATTTGAGCGGCGCGTTGGGGGTTGTGGTCGGTCACGGTCAAGGTGATGATTCCACTCTTGCGGTCTTCGCTAACCTCCGTGTTGTCGGCTAGTCTCCTCTCCGCTTGAGCCAACAATCTGGCGTGGTACACGCGCCGCAAATTGAGTCGGTCGACAAGATGGTCCTCGACCGTGCGACTCTCTATCACGCCGATGAACAGGGCGCCTGTGCTCTTTATCCCCAGCAGATCACTGGCCAGCCCGCCGAGTGTGCTGCCACCGGACAAGGAGCCTCCCCCTGCTCCACCGCCAAAGCCAGCCAGCAGAGCGAGGAGGCCCTCAGACCCTGAGTCCGGTGGCATGAGCTGCACGGTTGACTGATATCTCGCCGGGATCAGAAAGACGATAGCGGTTGCCACGACAAACCCGACGGCGGCTACACGTAGCAGAAACCTTCGTCGATTCCAGATCAGGCGGACTCGGCAGAGAATTCGTTCCCAGGAAGCGTGGCCTTTCGTTCGGCTATCGCGCGAGCCTGAGAAGGATGGCTGCTCGAAGGCTATGGGCTCCGGGTTGGAGATCGTCTCGCGCAAGGGCATTGACCTATTGGGTGTTCGCTTCTTTTCTTTTCCGGAACTCCGGCATGAATCCCGCCTCGACAACGGCAGCGATGTTTCTCTGCCGGCCGTTGAAGAGGATCGGGAAATGAGAGATGTTTTCGTACTGTAATTCCGTCTTTAGATAGAAACCGCTCGGTGTATCCAATTCGTTTCGCACGATGTAGTCCTGATAGGCTCCGCCGCCAGGGACAAAAGCTGAATCCACATGACTGTCTTTGAAGGAAAATTGCAGATTATTGCGAGGTGAAATCCAATACGTGAGCCAGGCCTGGTAGGCTTCGCCCATGCGGCCCACGGTGTTGCCAATGATGTTTCCGTTTTGCGTGTACCCATCCCGGTACTGAGAATTCCAATAGTTCAGGTTTCCGTGATTGCCGGGCGCAAATCCAGGTGGATTGAACCCTGGGGATTCCGTCGAGGTCGCTTCGACGTGTAAATCGAGCTTCGGAAGCCCCGGAAAGCGCGTGATGTAGATTCCGGGATGAAAAGGGTTCTTCGGAGGATTGATGATGGGGAGAAAATCATCGGCAGCGTACAAATCGCCGTAAAAGACGATGTAATTGTGGACATGAGGGATGTAGTAGGTCCAATCCATCTCGCTGTAGCTGACTCCGGGCACCGAGGTTTCCCCGTTGGGGATCTGTCCGAAGAACTGATACATGAAGTTTCTGGGTGTAAACGGGGTGGGCTGGCAGTTGACGCCAACCAGGGGGACGCCGTTGCACGCCGGTGTGGCTTCCCCTCCGATCCAACTCACTCGACCAAATCCCAACTCCAAGCTGGGGATGGGTTTGAAGTCGATTTTTTGGCCGTAGACGAATGGCTCGCGAATGAAGCTATGGCCAGCCAGCTGGCCGAAGAACTGATCGACCCGCGCCGGACCAAGGAAACGGAAAATACTGGGCAGGCGGAAGGGCTCCGGATTGACGAAACGGACCATGCCGATTGGAACGATGTTGTCGCTCAAGAGCAGGGAACCGCCCAAACCCGGTGCCCAGGAAAGACTCTGTCGGCCGATTTGAATTTGGAAGTTACCCACATTTACGCCCACGTAAGCGTCCAGCAACTGCACGCGATTGATCGCAGCCACGGGTGTGTCGGGAGGCGTGGGAACGACATCGACTGTCCCTATGAAATCACGGGCCGCGACAGGAAGCGGAGGAGCAGACGGAGAGTGCTGAAATTCCGATCGGACGTAGATCGTTACGGCTCCCGCGTTGACGTAAGCGGAGCCGCCTTCTTGCAGGTTCGTGCCACGCTGGAACGGCCGTCCGAAGTCGTAGGCAACGGTTTGCCCGAAGTGGTAGCTGTCTGTCAGAGCGGGGCCGCTGATCGAAACGGCGCGTGTGTAGGCTGATTCAAGGTTCGCGGTCAAGTTTCTGCCGCCGCTAAGCAGGTTCATCTCATAAGCGAAGTCGTTTTGAAGTCGGCTAATAAGGCCCGTCGCTTCCTTATCGGCCGCGCCGCCTTGTGATAGCGACTCAAGCGCCTCTTCGATTAAACGCGCACATTCGAGTCTCGTCCAAGGTTTCACGCCCGCGATCGAAGTTCGGATGTAGCCGAGGGCGGCCAGTCGGTCCAATGCCGAGTACACCCAGCTATCCAGCGGCACAAACGGTGATCCCATGTGTTGTCGGCCGCGATTTTGTTCTCTTTCAGCACCGCCGGAAAGGTCTTCCCAACCTCCTCCGCCGAGTGCTGGATCGTGGCGTTTGCGATAGATCTGCTGACCAATCAACCATCCAATCGCAGCACCGACAAAAACATCCGAGTTGAAGTGCTCCTTGCCCACTACACGAGAAGCACTGATAGCCGCAGCGCCTCCATAGGCGAGCAGTGCGGTGAGCGGTCCTGGATATTCATGGGCGATCACGCTTGCTGCGGACCAGGCGACCACGGAATGATCCGAGGGAAACGAACTGCCGCCGGAAAAGAAAGAGCCCTTTCCGTCATCCTGATACGGTCGCTCACGCGCGAAGGAATACTTAAGGACCGAGTTGACCGCTAGACTGTCTATGACGGCCTCGGCGGCTAATACTCCCGTTTCCCTCTTGCGATCATCATGGGTAATTCTTCCCAAAAGATAGAGACCGCCGGCGGCCGCGGCAAACCCCGCCACACCGGCGTTTGAAAAGCTTCGGGCATGGCTAAGAGTCGTAGGATTGTTCGACAGCGCTTTCGAGGCGGCTTGATCAGTGGCGATGAATCCAGCCGTAATCTCGGCCATGGGAAGCAACCAGTCGGCATCTCCCCAATGAAGGCGAGATGGGCTCGTCCAGATGGTTTTTTGATCGTCTGTCAAGTTTTTCAAGAACTGCAACCCCAACCGGTTATCCGGAACCTGGTCTTCGTTGTGTCCTTCCCGTCTTGGCTCTCCGCGGATCTCGCCGCCTCCGGGCGAACGGGGGGCCTCCGGCAGCGCCGCTGCGGATTCAGGCGCCTCTAGCTGCTGTGCTGCAACTCCGCACGGCTGACTCAACGTGGCCACGGTCATCAGCAGAGAACAGCACCCGCCAAGCCTCATCTGCCGCCGCCTCACGTTTCACCCTCGCTAATAGTGCGCCGCAATGAACGCGGTGCTCACGATCGAAGAAGCCATGGCCGCGGTGCTGAACACGGTTTGCCATTGCACGCCGCCGCCCAGCGCTCGTTCCGGAACAACCACGGTATCTCCCGGCCGCAGCTCGGAACTCAAAGAGTCGCCATCCCACAGACCGCCTTTCTTTCCCCCGATCACCGAGCCGTCGGCGCGAATCACAAAAATCCCCTTTTTGTCCGCGATGTTTGTGGGGCCACCTCCCTGGCTCAAGTACCATTTGGCACTCTTGCCCGGGTGATAGGAAACAGCCGTCGGATTAAAAACCTGTCCAGTCACCATCACGTAGCTCGGCCTTTTCGGAATGGTGAGAACATCGCCCGCCTGCACATCAATGTCGGCGGCCGTGTTGCGCCAACGCTCGATGTCAGAAGAAATCTGAATGGTCATGCGCCCAATCGGGGTCGTGGAACTGAGCTGGCTAAGCGTCGTGCGGTATTGCGCGAGCACACCTTCCTTGGTCTGCTTTTGCTCGGGCGTGTTGTCTGGCATTAGCTGCAGGGCGGCTTCGGAATCCTTGACGCGAAGAATCAGTTCATCCTGTTGTTTGGATTCAAGCTGACGAACCTGCACTCTCTGCAGGATGGCGCCATAGGGGTACGCATCAGGCAGCAGTCCGCCAGCACGCGTCAGGACCGAGCTCAGCCGTTCACCCGGCTTGATTCCGTAAGTCCCGGGATGAGTCACTTCTCCGCGCACGCTGATAAATGCGCCGAGATCGCTCCACCCGGCGAGCAGTCGGATCGTGACCACATCGCCGTTATGAAGGGGCGCGTTGGCATCGGGGTCGCCTCGGAGTGCGGCGGCAACCTGAATTGTCGAGCGCTGGCCAGTCAGTTTTGCGCCACCCGAAAATCCATAGCTGGTCAGGTCGGCAATCTCCGTATCAGCCCCTGGCGTTAGTCCTCCCCCAGCGCGGATCAAATCGGACACCGTCATGTCGGTGGTCAGCGGATATCGGCCGGGGCGTTCGACAGCGCCCTCGACGAAAACCGTGGCCGGCTGCGCCGCGTCAGGGCTACGGTGGACGAGAATGCGGTCGCGTGATTCAAGCAAAATGTTTGCCGAGGGAACTCCGGCGAGCGCTTCACTCAAGTTGACATTCAGGATTTTGATCCGGCCGCCTGGCAGTGAACGGAACACCTGAGCGTCGCCCGTTTGTGCATCGGGCGTGAGACCATGCGCGAGGTGCACCGCATCGCTTAAATGAATTTGACCAGAGGTCTGGTATGTGCCGGGCTGGCGCACATCTCCCAAAACGGAAACAACGGGTGGATTCTCGAAATCGAAACGGCTAAAGATGCGCACCGTATCGAGCGCATGCAGCGCGGGTGCGGATGATGGATTCTGAATCGCGTCTGCCAAGTCGAAGCCTTCGACGCTCGGATGGAAATCAGGCGGGTTGAGACGAATGATCTCGGCGTACTCGGTTGAAGGCTCGGGTAAAACTTCCTTGAAGGAGGAGACAAGATCGGTTAGGCGCATGCCCTCGTGAAAGGAATACCGCCCGGGTCGCAGGACGTGACCTTCCAGGTAGACGGCATCTTGATTGTAGGGAGCAACTGGAAAGATCCGGATTCGATCGCCATCGCGAATCTCAAACGACTCGAGCTTTTGCGTGATCACAGCGTCGTTGTCCCCCTCGGGCACATCGACGGTGAGCATGGTCTGCTTGTCATGGGCAATGAGGCGCTGTACCTCAATGTGTCGAAATGTGGCTGCCGGCAGCAGGCCTCCGGCGAGCTCCAGCACACCGGCCAGACTCTTCTCGTCCTTCAATTCATAAATGCCGGGGCGCCGGACCATCCCTTCCACATTCACTTGAGCTCCTATGGTGGGTACGAGCACGGTGTCGCCATTTTCAAGAGGCGCGATTCCTCTCTTCACACCGTCGAGCAACAAATCGTAGAGATCAACCACTTGGACCAGATGGTCGCCGCGAAAATGTTTCACCATTCGAAGAGAACCGCGTGCGGTGGGACCGCCCGCAGAAAAAAGCGCATTGAGAGGCGTAGAGAGCGAACTGATGTCGTAGGCTCCGGGACGCTCGACTTCGCCAACCTCATAGATGCGAATCGTCCGCAAGCGAGCCAGCGTAACGTCCGCAGATATCTCGCGGAATTGGGTGCGCAGCACCCTCTGCACAGATTGCTGAACATCCGCCAAGCTCTTGCCGCTGACGAGCACGGGGCCAACTTCAGGCAGGCTGATTCGCCCCTCGCGGTCCACGGTGCGATAAAACCGCTGCGACACACCTCCCCACAGATCGACCGCCAGCCCGTCTCCCGGGCCTACGACGTAGTCCGGACCCGCCGGCAAATCCATGGGAATCAGCTGAGGATCGCGAATGCCGTTGTGAAAAACGTCCATGCCAAACCGTTTTGGTGTGGAAGGCTGTGGAGAGGCCTGCAGATACATGTCGTAAAGCGAGGGGATATCCCGATACGGATCGGGAACCCGAGCCATCGCAGGTTCAAATGCCGCTTGAGACTTCGTGCTCTCAAACAGGGATACCGATGGGGAAGCGGCATTGGCCGTTGGATTGAGGGCCTCCAGACCCGAGGGCGGAGCCGTTTCCTGAAATTCGCTGCTGCTGCCGAGCATGGACTCGGCAACAAGGGGAAGCGAGGAGCTTCGCGAACCGAGTGCACCGCTCATCGAGGAATTGTCTGTCCCGCTGGACTGAAACGAACCAATTCTTGAAAAGTCGTTCTGCGCGCTCTGCGGTTGTTCAGGGCCCGATAGCATCGGCGAGCCGAAGCCCGCATATCCGCTCAGCGCATCGGACGACTGGCCCCGGCCTTGTGCGTTCGTCGCACCCAGGCCGAGCAACGACAGGCCGCTATCAGACTCACTCGTCTGCATCAGCTGAGCCATTTGTAGTGAGCCACCGTTCCCATTACCGGATGGAAAAGGGCCGTTCGGTTGCTGCGGGAGGGGCGGGGCGGAGGGGGGCAGATTGGGAATCAGTCCCGGGCCGTTGACCGGCGCCGGTGCGCTCAAAGGCCCGCTGGGACCTTGGGGAGCGGCGTTCGGCGGTTGCTGGCAGTACCCCGCTACGCCCTCCGAACACAAGCGCGTTCTCGGCGATTCATCGGATTCTGGCGCCCGCCCGGTGGAGCGCGTCTGTTCGTAGGCTTGCTGCTGTTGTTCGGCCAACTGCTTTGCCAACGCCTGCAGCAGCAGCACCTGCTCCTGACCGATGGCAGAGTCGGGGTTCGTTTTGGGAACGAAATAGCCGTACCGCTGCAAGAGTTGAGTGGCCACAGCACGAAACGCACCGTCTGTTTCCAGGCGGTCGAAAATCGCATCATCTGAGAGATCAGAGTCGCCGACGATCTGACCATGATCGGCCGCATCTTTCGCCACCCAGCGCTTCAGTTCAATCATTAAGCCTGCATCCTGTACGAGCACTCCCTTAATCTGCGCGGCGGAAGCCGCGACTCTATTGAGATTGGCACGGCTAAGATCGGATCCAACAGGCGAAGGTCGTTGATTCTGCGCCGAAGAGCAAAACACAGCCAAGACGAGCGTAGCGAAAACGATGACCAGCATGGCAATTTTGCTCGAAGGCGAGCGGGGTGGCTGGTTCGTTTCGGTCGCGTCTTGTCGAATCATTGCACCCTCGCCGCCGGCCGCATCGTGCCGCGCAAGGCTCCCAGAATTCCCGCCTCGGACGCTTCGATCCGGTTGGACTGAACTCGAGAGGAGGTCCAGAAGAACATCACGAAATTGGTTCTGGCTGGTGGTACGGCAAGAACCTTAAGCTGAGGATAGTTTTGGAGAATAGGTTCGCAAACCGCGGGGAGCCGCCGCGATCGCCCCAGGGCGATGATCAAAAAGTCCGGACGACTGTTCTCGACAGCGCCCACAATGTCGGACTCGTCTTGGACCTCCCCAACGACTTCGATGTCTGGCTGATCCGAAATGGTGGCAATGACGAGTTCGCGCATCAGGCGCGGCTGATTGGCGACGAGCACGCGGATTGGACGCATCGTGCACTCCGAGTCGGCGGTCTTACTGCGGCGGGCAGTATGGGAGAGTCGCTTCAGAAGGGACAGGCTCAATTGCGATGCAGCGAACGAGAGTTAATTCGGGTTAGAAAAGAAGGAATGCGGGAATTAGAACGATCTACATCCCCTGTTTACTGCTACATAATTTCACGTAGTAGGAATACAGGAAACACCCGAAGAGGCGAGGCTATGTGCCGATCGGCTCCGCTTCACACGCAGCGCTGATGGAAAATCGGTCCTCGACCCCCGTTTTTCGGAGGATCCGATGAATGTGGCTTTTTATGGTTTGCTCGGACAGATTCAATTCGACGGCGATTTCCTTGTTGGTGAGACCTCGGCCGACCAGCGGCACGAGCTGCCGTTCGCGCCGAGTCAGTCGGAATTGTTTCGCGACCCGACCGCCATGAACATCACTCCTGCGCAATGCCACATAGTCGAAAAGCACTCTGGCCAAATGGGCCGGGCAGATCGCTTCGCCCTGTGCGACGCCGCGTATCGCTGCGACGATGTCCAAGGCAGATGCCTCCTGCAAAACGTAGCCGAGCACGCCATGGCTCACCGCGGTCAAGAACTGCTTGGGGTCGTCCTGCATGGCCACTAGGACGCAGCCGGGCACACCGTTGTGTCGCCTGTCGCGCCAACGCGTGCAGTTGTCAAGAAAACATTCCAGAGAATCTGAAACCCACACATCGGGCGCGCTCGGCGAGTCGAGCGAGGCGAGCGGAGGACCGGG
>Ga0126373_10002397_pt1 | contig 13831 bp, 12 predicted proteins | sample PanSoiMetPlot_11_FD_92545 | JGI IMG/M metagenome (GOLD analysis project Ga0126373, IMG submission 92545) | Tropical forest soil microbial communities from Panama - MetaG Plot_11 | ecosystem: Environmental > Terrestrial > Soil > Tropical forest > Bulk soil | place: Panama | collected 2016-02-17 | reverse complement strand
TGGGGACCGATGACATAAACGCTTGGATCCTTCTCTGTTTTTGTGTCAGCGGGTTGGGCCGCGAGGTTCAGCCCGTACATCCCTGCGGTGAGCGCGGCCCCGGTGAGAAAGCATCTGCGATTCGACAAAAAGTTAGGGTTCATGCTCGTTCTCCTGACAAGGCGAATTTTGCGATAGCGCATTCCTGTCCGGTCGTCAGTTTTTTAGCGGGGTGACATGACGCCGGTTTGTCCTTGGGCTGGGGCCGAAATCCGGCCCCGGCCTTTCACCATGCGGTAGTGCGAGATGGTCTGGCCAATCATGCGTGACTTACTGGCGCGAAATCTTACGGGCTAACCAGCGGCAAGTCAATGAAGGCGATGAAGTTGGCAATCTTTCCGAGAAGCCAACCGACGAAACATCCTCAATAACGCTCAAGCGCAAGCGCTCGGGATCGCGCGAAAATGCCGCGGGCAAAACTTTGATGGCCACGCCGCGATTCAGCCTTGTGTCGCGGGCGCGGTAGACCTCGCCCATGCCGCCAGCGCCGAGCGGAGATTGGATCTCATAAGGGCCAAGTCTCGCACCGGAGACTAGAGCCATAGTTGCGCGCAATTATAGTCCGTGCAGCACGTTAGAGAACATGCGATGATTCTGGCTCTGCTGTCGGCTTCTCAGAAACTTGTCGTCAGTTGGCATTAAATTCTAGTCTAGAGCCCTATCGCCAATGCGCCGGCGCCGTGCGCCCATTCCGGGTTTCAGGAGTGTGCGAGCTGAAAACACCATTAGAACCCGCCAGTGCGCCGATGAAACGGAAGTGCCGATTTTGAACCTCTCGTCGGGTGGAGATCGGCGAATGATTGCCGCCAAATGCGACAATTACGTGAGCAATAATTTGGCGGGTGATTGTGATCGTCGTTCACCAGAGCGACGAGGCCGAATAAGCGCGGCTTGGCGTTGCGAACAAGAGAAGCCTTAACTGGTGCGCTTCAGTGTCGGTAATTTCGTCCCTGTCAGAAGCCGCATTTTGAGCAACTGCAGCTTCCGGTTTTCTGATCTTCTTTCATTTCGGCGCATTCGGAGAACGGCCTCGTGTCGTTGAATCGGCTGGCTTGGTTGCATGGTATGACTCCTTTCGAATTTTACCCGACGAGGATGATTTCAAAAGCACCCGTCGGTGGAGGGAAAGGCAACGCACATGCCAAAACCAGAAACGCGTAAATAGTTGAATTTGCGGCGAGGGTTTAGGACAGCGCAATGTCAAAAGCTGAGCAGTGTCGAAAGCAACGTGGCAAATGCCAAATCACGAATCGTCCGAACCTGCAAAGCCAGTTCATCGATCACGGAAAAGAACAAAGCGGCTGGTAAATTTGTGAAACATCCTGATACTCTTAAAACTCAAGACACACAGACGGGGGCATAGCCCCATAAGCGCTAACTTAAGGATTGATGAGTGTGGTTCTAGTCGAGAGTCGTTCCTTACCGATTGTCTTAATCCGCAGCAAGCGATGCGGGAAGATTTCCTCCTGGACGTTCACGCCTTCTGCCCCTTGGCGTTCGCTAGCGCGGTTTGCTGTATGCCGCCACCGAAGCCCGATGCTTGGAGCTGATCGCTCCCAAACCAAAACACCTGTCCCAACTTCGTCACGAAGAAAACTGCATCGATCCCCTTTAGAGATTCCAAGTAGTTGTCTTGGCTCTCCAGTTTGTCCTTCTCCAAACGGTTCACGATGTACTGGTAGTCTTGTTGGCTGAGGTAGATCGCCTGATCGAACCAGTTGCTTAGGCAAACGAACATCGTGACCGCACCGAGTTTTGCTGCCGTTGACTGGAGTTGCTCTCTTGCGTGGGCGATGCTCTCCAAGATTTTCTCGTACAGTTGATCGGCGAAGAAGAAACCATCTCTTGGTGAGCTTTGCTTGGTTATCGATTTTACTTCGCAGCAGACAGTACGACCGTCTCTTTCGCACTTCAGATCAGCCCCCGGAGGGTTAAGTAGCGTGATAGCCGAGAATTGCTGGAGTCGTAGGGCTTCGACCACTCTCAGCACAGCAATTCCGCTCTCGAGATTCGCTGGAGTGGAATGATCGAAGTCGAACTCCGATCTGCTTCTTAGGGCTTCCTTCTTCAGTTTGAGCGTGTCTAGAGCGGAGCGGAAAATATCCTCGTACCGCTGAAAAATGCCTGGACACTGATGGGGAGGAAAATTTGTCAGGTCCTCGCGATTGGCAAGATATCGCGACAAGAAATATTGGCACAGCGGGAAGGATTCGAGGTCGGCCGCCATCATGGTCGCCATCTTAACGAACTCTCGCACCAAAACGGGCTTGGAGTACCCCGAAGCCGACTTCTGGCCAGTCGGGTTCTCGGCATCATAAGCGCCAGCGATCCCCGATCTCGGAGCGCGGAAAACTTCGCTCGAGAGCGTAAGAAACTCAGCAGCCTTTCGGTGCTTCGCCTCGCGGCCAGCAAACGGGCTTCAAGAACCTCAAGCGACCGTAGTAACTGCACATCCGAGAACGGTGGATGGCGGTGTTCAGCAAACACTGCTTTCCTCATCAAGCCTGGAGCATAATTAGATCTCAGTTTGGGTCAGCACTCTAGCGCTCATGGCACGTAGATTCAAGCAATGGAGAAAAGAAGGTATTAGCTCGAGTCCAATGGTTGCAGTGATGTTTTGTTCCTACGGGGACGCATGGACCCGCACGTCAGCATTGGTGAATGTCGGAAGCTTGTTAGTTCAGCAGGGGAACCGCGTCGCGTGTACCTCCTTGCTTAGACAGTCGTACTTAATGGATCAGCTTTTCGCCGGTGGCGATAATGCAGAAATACACGCCATTCGACAGAAACCTGGTCTCTTCGACCTTCTCCATGAGTACAGGTATGCAATGTTGTCTGCTCCCTACGAGCCATCGACTGAATTGTTATCATTACCTCAGGATTCAGTTTCCCTGGGTACGCTCCGCCTGCGAAGACCGTCGAGGTGCTTAATCAAGGCTTCAATCGTCATCCCTGGCTCCGCGCCGCTTTACCTACTTCGGGGCGGTCCCCGCATGCTTGGTGCTCGAGGCCAAAGTGACACTCTGGGGGATCCGTTGGATTGGGGGGAATTACGATCACGATGGGGAGGTGACATTTATTTTGATTGGTTGAAGTACGATCTCTCTAGTTGTGTTGATTTTCTTTTTGTCGATTGCGAGCCCGGCGCGGACGCACATTTTGCACTCGAGATGCTGGCGACATCTGCTGATACGCTCGTCATGCTCTCTGACTACTCTAACGATCAGACCGCGTCAGCATACCATTTTCTCGCAGATCTGACCGGCGTTGATGAAGGCGTCGAACGTCCACATCCTGCATGCATTATTCCGGTGCCTGCCGGAATTGGAGTAGCTGAGATGGAGTTAGTCTCGCAGGGGCGGAAGGGATTCGAGTTTAACTTCGCGAAGTTTCTGCCGAAAGGCTGGGAAGGTGATTCATTGCGCCAATGGGAAATCCCAACAGTACCTGACTACTACCGGTTCACCACCAAGGTGGTGGCGTGGGGCGAGCCTAAGGGGGGAACAGACGCGCTCCTCACGGCATACAAACATCTAGCTGATGCCATTTTGCATAGTCGTCAGCTGGCGAGCGCGCCTCAAACTGAGAGCATTTTGTCGGAGCGTATGGCGGGTGTAATGGGCCGCCAAAACTGGGACGTGTTCGTCTCCTACAGCAGCAATGATTATGACATTGCTCTCGACCTTCGGCACAATCTTCTCCGTCGCGGCCTCCGACCGTTTGTCAGCCAATGTGACCTAACATCTCAGATCGGCTCCTCCGAGTGGCTCGCAGCTATCCAGCGTGTACTGGATCGCACTCGAGTGCTTGTCGTTCTGCTCACACCGTCAGCTCAGAAGTCAGTGTGGGTCGAAAAGGAGTGCAACGATTTCCATGATCGGGTCCAGTCTGGAAGAAAAGGAATGTTGATCCCGGTCTGTCTAGCGCCAGTGACATCCCAGGACTTGGATGACCGGCTGACACGCTACCAGGCTGTAAATTGTCCTAATGGCCTAGCCCAGGACACGATGGAGCAGGTGATTGGCCTTGTTCGTGGCGCCTTACGGTAAACGTTCTGCTCTTTCGAGTCGCGCGCCGTTATCGAGTCCTGCTCGCGACCCAGAAGCCGACTTCTGTCCCAGTTTGGCCCAAAGCGTGTCACCGTTTTGATCGTCCTCAGTCCGGGAAAGCTCCTGTATGAACTCGGACGTGGAACCGGCTGAGCTGTCGCGTGGCCCTGCTTGGCGCCAGCCGAGTAGTAGGAGAGGGTTGTTTTGTAATTCTGGGCAACAGGCTGACGCCCAGTTCTTACTCGGTTTTCTCTACAACCGCTACCGCATTTACACATCGGGCAGAGGCGAACACCTGTTTAGGGTTGAAGTTGGCCGCCAGGGACTTTTCAGTCGGCTGCGTCGAGTTTCTCTTGTCGCTTGTGGTTTATCGCCTCAACGATTAGGAAAACAAAAATAGTAATGATCCCAAACCAGCCCGCAGCTACAGTCCAACCGATCCGGTGCTTGCTCTCTCTTGCCAGATAATTCATCTGCACGATCACCGCCCCCCACCCGAACAAAGCGATGGGGACGAACATCTGCTCGACTCTGCCGGTAAGAAAAATCACAAGGACCGGAAACAAGCTCGCAGCAACAGTCCAACCGATCCGGTGCTTGTTCTCACTTGCCAGGTGATACACAAGCAGCACGAACACCACCCACATGAGCAAAAAGCCGAAGGCCATCTGCGAATCGACAGGTGACTTGCGGTTTGCCCGTGACTCTCCTAATTCCTAAAACTTGTAAGGAAGATATGCCTGCTTACCGGCGAAGGTGCAATGCAAGGTATGCCTCTTCTGATGCCATTCGTTCGCAGTGATTTGCGACATTTCGGTTAACAAGCGGGCCGCAGATGTACTCACTTTCGGACGTTGCAATGATCCGATCTACTTTGCGGAAACACGAACTTCTCACGTTGCGGCGACACACAACGCGATTTTCGATTGACTTTACCCCTCTTCGAGCACATACTCCGTTGCCGCTAGGCGCAGCTTTGAGCGGTGCGCTCCTGTTCAAGCAGATCCCCCAGTCTCCTAACGCATAGCCCATTTGTTACAACCGAGTTCGGCTGCAGGTGCGCGAGTGAGAGATGTCACTTGGGAGGCAGACAATGAACTTCAGAATCCTAGTCGTTACGATGATTCTATTTGAGGGAGTAACACGTTCCCCTAGCGCGGCGTCCACTTCAACGGGTTCATTTTCTTTTACGAGTATCGACGTTCCGGGAGCAGTCGCAACACGCGCACTGGGTTTGAACAACCATGGCGAGATCGTAGGGGATTATTTCGATGCCAGTGGCACGCGCCATGGATACGTCCTGCGCTATGGGAAATTCACAAGCTTCGATTTTCCCGGTTCCATCGAGACGCGTGGCATTGCCGTCAACGACCGCGGCGACATAGGGGGCTCCTATCTAGATAGTGCGTCGATGCGGCATAGCTACGTGCTCAGTCACGGCGCCTTCACGGCGTTTGACGTTCCGGGGGCAACAGCAACCTTCCTTCAAGGCATGAACGATCAAGGTCAGATTGTGGGAGTCTACCTTGACAGTGCTGGCTTAGAGCACGGCTTTCTGCTGGAGGCCGGCAGATTCGTGAGTATTGACTTTCCCGGAGCGGTCGATACGATCGCCGGTGGAATCAATGATCCTGGTCAAATTGTGGGCTTGTACGACGATAGCGCTGGACTGGAGCACGGCTTTTTACTGAACAAGGGCAATTTCACAACCATAGATTTTCCCGGCGCTTTTGCGTTCACAGATTTGATTGGCATCAACAGCAATGGCGTTATTGTCGGGTCTTACGACGACAGCAGCCTAGGAATTCACGGATTCGAGCTTCGGGACGGGAATTTCATCACGGTGGATCTTCCCGGTGCTTTCAACACCGTTCCAACCAAAGTTAATTCTTCGGGGCTGCTCGTGGGGATTTACAATCTCGGCGGCCAGCACGGTTTCTTGGCCACACCGCGCCACGGGAAACTACCTGTGGTACTCAGAAGACTGAGTACCGACACGCTCACCAATAGCACCAGTCAGCACGCCACCGAAGTGGAGCCGGACACATTCGCTTTCGGCTCCGCGATCGTGAGTGCATTTCAGGTGGGCCGCATCTTCACCGGCGCTGCAGGCGATATCGGCTTTGCCACCTCGCGCGACGCCGGCGCTACCTGGTCCAGCGGCCTGCTTCCCGGCATCACCATCTTTCAGGGAGGCACTACGTTCAACGCTGCGGGTGATCCGGTCGTCACATATGACGCGGCTCACCGGCAATGGATCATCGCCTGCCTGGGTGTTCAGGAAGACGCAAGCGGAAATCCCACGCTAGAACAGGTTCTAGTGAGCCGGTCGGCCGATGGTTTGAGTTGGGAAGATCCCATAGCCGTAAACCCATTAGGAATCTACGACAAGGACTGGATAGTTTGTGATAACTCCCCCAGTAGTCCTTTTTACGGCCACTGTTATGTCCAGTGGAGGGAAAAAGGGCTCATGACAACGAGCACTTCGATCGATGGAGGACTCACCTGGCAGGTTCCCCTGCACACTGCAGATATGATTAACGGATTTGGAGGTCAGCCACTTGTCCAGCCGAATGGCAGGGTGATCTCGCCGATGGTCAAGTTGCTTGTCACCGACATGCTGTCGTTCACTTCCATCGACGGAGGCGCAAGCTGGACCGCTACTACAGAAATCTCGCCGATCACGGATCACACTGTCGCCGGTAATCTCCGCAGTGGCCAGCTACCCTCAGCGGAGATCGACGCTGCAGGGAAGGTGTACGTCGTCTGGGCCGATTGCCGTTTCCGCACGAACTGTTCCTCGAATGACCTGGTGATGAGTACGTCGAGCGATGGAGTGCACTGGACGTCGCCGGCGCGCATTCCAATTGATCCGGTGAGCAGCAGCGTGGATCATTTCATCCCAGGTCTGGCTGTGGATCGAAGAACGTCGGGCAACAGGGCCCATCTCACTCTCACCTACTACTATTATCCGGTTTCTGACTGCGGAACGGCTTGCGATTTGTACGTCGGCTTTGTCTCATCGCAAGATGGAGGCCAGACCTGGAGCACGCCCGTTTCTCTGGCCGGACCGATGAAGACCACTTGGCTGGCTAGAACCGGCAGTAACGTGGCCCCCGGGTACTTTGTCGGAGATTACATTTCGGGTTCTTATGTGGAGGGTAACCCCTTCGCCGTCTTCGCCGTTGCCGCGCCAAATTCCGGTACAGTTTTCGATGAGGCGATGTACACGACTGCGCAACCGATGATCCCGCCTCCTGGCACGCGCTATTACAGTTCCAAGGGTGAATTGCCAGTGGCTAATGCCAAGTCCGACCACGGGCTGCGCGATCCTTATCCCGCAGAACCGTTACCATAGTTGACGTAACATCTCCATTTCACTTTTCTACCATCAGGAAAAATATTTTCCTCTGGGTTGAAGAGTGCTATCTGATTGCAACAGTCGTCAGGCCAAGCGGCAAGTAGAATGCCGGGCGTGATGACCTGCGCAAGATATCGGCCACATGGTGTCCGCTATCGGACACAGAATTCTATTAGCGGTCGCTCTAATTGTAAGAGTCTCCGCCCGAGGTGGATTTTCTTGTTGAGAGTCTTAGTCTTTTCGCTCGGGACTACGGTAGCAAAATTGCTCAGCCAACTCGGAGGGCAGCTTGAGCATGCTTTTTCGAGAGCTGCGTCATAGCTTCCGGCGACTCGTCCGCACGCCAGGGTTTACGCTGACCGCGACCTTGACCCTAGCCCTCGGTATCGGTGCGAACGCGTCCATTTTCAGTACCGTCAGCGCGCTTCTTCTGCGGCCATATCCTTTTCCAAAGCTGGATCGCCTGATGCTGGTGCGGGAAGCCGATCCGAATCAGCCCGGCCTTGATGGTGTAGCCACGGCCGACTATCTTGACTTTTGCTCGCAACTGCGAGCCTTCAGCGACATCGCCGCATTCCGTTTCGGCGATTTCAACCTGGGAACTGATTCCGCCACAGGAGCCATCGAAGGCTACCACGTCACTTCGAATCTTTTTCAGTCGATCGCGGTGCAGCCAATCCTGGGTCGCAACCTTACCAGCGACGATGAACAAGAAGGGCGCAACCTCGTCGCCGTTATCAGCCACAATACCTGGCGTGAGCGTTTCGCATCCGACCCGTCTATCCTGGGCAAGTCGGTACGGCTGAACGGCCATAACGCCGAGATCGTCGGCGTGATGCCGGCAGGGTTCCACTATCCGCTGGGCGCTGAAATCTGGATGCCTCTCACCGTCACACCCGCGGATCGAGCAGACCGGTTCTCTCGCGATCTGTCGCTGCTGGCGTCGCTCAAAGACGGCGTCTCCCGCCAGCAAGCGGAGGCTGAGTTACAGGCATTCAACAATCAATTACAACGCGAGTATCCGACCACCAATGTTCGCCGCACTGTGACCCTGTTGCCACTTCGTAAAGAACAGTACACCTACACTGCTCCCATGTTTCTGATTCTCCAGGCAGCCGCTGGATTTGTCCTGCTGCTGGCCTGCGCCAACCTTCTTAATCTCTTACTGGCGCAAGGGATTGTCCGGCAGCGCGAAATCGCGGTGCGAAGCGCTCTGGGTGCGGACCGAATCCAGCTGGCGCGATTATTTACAGGCGAGACGGTATTGCTCGCGTTGATCGCGGTCTGCGTCGCGGTGAGTATCTCGATCGTCGGCATCAGGGCCATCCGCAACAGCATGCCGCCCGGCATGACTAAGTGGATCGCGGGATGGAGCGACATTAACCTCGACGCAAGGGTTCTAAGCTTTGCCTCCGCATTGGCAGTGGTTCTCGCCATAGCCTTCGGAATCTTGGGAACGTTGTACGCGTTGCGCACCAACGTAAGCGAAGCTCTGAAGGAGAGCGGGCGGGCGTCAACCGCGAGCCGCACGCAGCATCGCATGTTGAGCGGACTGGTGGTTACGCAGGTTGTCCTGGCGGTGGTGCTGCTTGCCGGTGCCGCTTCTGCCATTCGCAGCGTGTTCGCGCTTTCAGACCTCTACCGCAGCTTTAAACCCGACGATCTTCTGACCCTGGAGGTGAGCTTGCCGAAGATCTATAGCGACCCGACGAAAGTGGCATCGTTTTATGAGAGAGCCTTGCAGCAGACGAAGTCTCTGCCGCAAGTCGAGTCAGCCGCCTTTGCTACAAACCTCCCCGCCAGCAACGTTGATTCCCCGCGTGTGACGTTTGAGATCCCGGGCCGCAATTCCCTGCGCTCCATCGAAGCTCCGAGCGGCGACCTGCAAATCATAAGCCCGGACTTTTTCTCCACCCTTCGGCTGAATCTTCTCGCGGGAAGACCCTTCTCCGAGAGCGACCAGCGTGAGTCTCCGCACGTCGCGATCATCAGCGAAAGCCTTGCAGCGAGTAGTTGGCCAAACTCCGCGCCCATAGGCCAGTCCATCAAGCTCAGCGAGGACCGCGGCGTTGTAACGGTAGTTGGCGTGGTTTCTGACATGAAGTTGAACTGGTACGATCCCAAGCCTCGTCCAACCATCTATCTTCCTTATGAGCAAGCTGCGCCTGCCTCCCTCACCCTCGCGGCGCGGATCCAGCCCGGCGGCCGCAGTGCGGCGAACCAGATCCGCCGACAATTGCAGCAACTCGATCCGGAGATCGCCATCAACGAGATACGGCCTCTCACACTAGAAATATCCGACGCTTTGGCGCCGATCCGGATTATCGGATGGCTGATGCTGGTATTTGGAGCAGTCGCCCTCCTGCTCTCCACGATTGGCATCTATGGAATGTTCTCGCACCGCGTGGCCCGGCGAACTCACGAATTCGGTGTCCGCATTGCTCTGGGCGCAACCTCGCACAATCTCTTCCGGCAAATTCTCGGTGAATCCCTGACCCTTGCAGCCGCAGGACTCGCTTTGGGGTTGCCCGTCGCCTATGGGCTGAATCTCCTGGCTGCCAGCCAGCTATTTGGGCTGAACGGACTGAGATGGCCCATGCTGGTGGCAGTCACCGTAGGAATCCTGCTCGTCGCGATGCTTTCGGTCTTGGTTCCAGCCCACCGCGCGATGCAGTCCGACCCGATCCGTGCATTAAGGTACGAATAGTCTTCATCTTTCCGGCGAACGTATCTGCAATGGAAGCACTGAACATCACTAGAGTGCAGCGGTGTTTGGATCATTGACGTAATATCCAAATTGCACTCAAAATCCCGGCGAACAGACGGTGCAAGCTTGTAAAATCGCCTTCCATCTGATTTCGTCAGTGTCGGCGTATCATGTCGCCTTGTGAAGCTGAAAAAAATTGAATTTGAATTTGTAAAGGCCCGGACTGCGGTGTTTGTGAGCGCGGCAACACAGCGCCAGAAGGTTGCACAGCTACGGCGAATAGAAGACGACTTCTGCCGCAGGCTTGCTCGCAACCCCGATTTAAAGCTGGAAGTAAAGCGGCGTATAGCTGAGACGCTGTTGGACATGAGCATCTCGCGAGGCCAAACGCTTGCAACCTGCCGCGCTCGATTTAATACACTAGCAAAATTGGGATACACGGACACGGAGCAGAAGGCACACTATGTCCTGATCTATGCTCGCGCCGCATTCGACAAGGGGCATCCACGGATTGGCGCTAATCTCACCCGCGCCATGATTCTCGAATTGCAGCGTTCTCTCCGCCACCGCCCAAGAAACCCATTAGCGCGTCAACTGCTCAGTCTTTTTGAGCAACTGGAATGCACTTTCCATAATTTGGCCTGTTAGTTTGGCGAAAGATCCTGATAGCACTTTTCTACCATCAGGAAAAACATTTTCCTCTGGGTTGAAGAGTGCTATCGCCTGTTGAACGCCTGGTTACGTCATTTTGATGGCCCTCGGTGCGTTAGTATTCTCTGAATGAACGCCTTTCCCGATTTCATGAAGAACCCCGCAAATAGAATTGCACGCTCGAATCAGACGACGTTCGCTGTTGAAGGTTACGTATTCGATGGAAAAGATGGAAGCCAAATGGCGTTTTGGACATGCTCCGAAAATGCAGTGTCTAACGAGCATGTCCATGAATACGACGAATACATGCTGGTGGTACAAGGTTGCTACACGCTGGTCATTGAAGGAAAGCGGATTCCAGTAAACGCAGGTGAGGAGTATTTTATTGCGCGAGGATTAGCTCACAGCGGCGAAGTGCTCGCTGGGACACGAACGATCCATGCATTCGGAGGGCATCGCGCTGACCGAACAGTAGGTCAATGAGTGCCAACGCCTGACAGCCGTCGTGCGGACGCTCGACGCAGCGATATTCGTCAGGTACCCACTACAATCGTCCTTTGGAACCCATTTTCGGGAAACCCCATGTCGCTATGATAGGACGCGCCGAGAAACCATCCGCGCATATCGAGGTCATCCCCGCCAGACCAGAGCAAGAGCCGATCCTAGCAAACCTGCTTGAGTTGTATGCACACGATTTCAGCGAGTTCCGCGATTTGGAACTAGGAGCCGACGGTAGGTTCGGCTACAGCAGTCTTCCCCTTTATTGGGCTGAGCCTGGCCGACATCCGTTTCTCGTTCGAGTCGACGGCAAATTGGCAGGTTTGATTTTAGTAAAGAGGGGGTCGGAAGTCTCTGGCAATGAGAACGTCTGGGATGTTGCAGAGTTTTTTGTTCTTCGTGGATACCGGAGGCGTGGAGTCGGAACTAAAATCGCCCATGAAGTGTGGAGGCGATTCCCGGGGATGTGGGAAGTTCGTGTGATGGAATCGAACATTTCGGCCAGCGATTTTTGGGCGCATGCCATCTCGCTGCTGACGGGTGAGGCAATCCAACCTATTCGCGTCGAGAAAGATGGTAAGTGGTGGACGTTTTTCTCATTTGAGTCCAAGCGCGTCGCCTAACAGCCTTAATCGTTGCAAAATCCTGATTTCACTTTTCTACCAACAGGAAAAATACTTTCCTCTGGGTTGAAGAGTGAGAACGCCTGCTTACGTCACCATAGTTTCGCGTTCGTAAAGGCAGCGTTAGTTCGGACTCTCGGTCTGGATATGCTTGCCTATGAACAACAGAACTTCGCGGAAGGCGGCTGCGGCCTGGGGATTTTGCAAACCGATGGCCTCTCCCGCAAGTCCATTTGGAAAGACATCGAATAGGTGATCGAACCCCTTCATCCGGTATAAGCGGTGTTCAATACTCTGCCGCTCTAAAGCGGCCGCCATTCGCTCCGACAAGTGAAACGGGACATCCGTGTCCCGGTCGCCGTGTAACAGCATCGTTGGCGGATACCCTGATTTGACAAGGTGATCAGGACTGTAGGCGATTAGGTTCTCCGACTGCGTGAGAGGATCCAGTCCAGCTACTTGTTTGGGCCATAGCCCATTCTGACGGCAATAGATATAGAAATTCATTCGCGGTTCGTCGGGAGCTTCGGATATTTCGTTTCGAGAGATAGCTTGCAGCGCGGTTTCTTTTGCCACCCGGGGCTGGCTCAGATAGTAAGGACTTGGTTGGCTGTACCATGCACCCGCAATGTCGCCATAGCCGTAGAAGGACACAATCACCTTCGGCGAAGGATGAAATCTTGCGCCAGCCATTAACGCCAAATATGCCCCCGCCGATGCGCCCACCACTGCTACACGTTCGCGATCGCACTGGAACAACCCCGGTCCCTTTTCCCGTACCCAGCGATAGGCGTCTTCAACATCTTCTAAGATTGCCGGAAGCTTGGTTTCTGGCGCTAAGCGATAGTCGATCGAGACCACGATGTATCCGGACCGAAGAAACTCGTCACGCTCATCTGCGGGTAGCATTGTGCGACTGCCAAAAATAAGCCCGCCACCGTGAATCCACACGATGGCCGGATGGGATCCCGCTCCAATAGGCCGATACACGTCCGCCTTGATCTGCACATCTCGGACTTGTTTGTAAGTAAATGTCTCTTTAGAGAGAGCATTTGCAGGCAGACGGGCAACCACAGAGAGCACAGTCGCGAACAGGACGCCTCCAAGAAAGTAATGCCAATTTTTCATGGGCTCCTCTCGTAAGCGATATGGAACTCGACTGCGGCCACTTCCCTTGAAACGCGGCGAAGCAATTCTATAACGTCGATTGGCGTAATATCGCCATTACGCTCATCGACCGTGGTGAGTGGTCACCCACGCAAAGCGAAATAGATTATGAGCATCGCGAGGACTATCGCCCCGTAAATCGCAATACCTTTACCCGTTTTCGGGGTCCACAAATAGAGCGCGATGACCAGTGCGCCAACGGGGATCATCCAAAGTTTCACGCTATCCGAGAAGGTACACCAACAGCGGTCCCACGGGCAGTTGGCGAAATATCGCGATTTTACTTTTCTACCCTCAGGAAAAATATTTTCCTCTGGGTTGAAGAGTGCTATCGCCTGATCTATAAAGGGGAATGTCAAGAAAATATTTCTCCCCAGACCGGAAGCGTAGAACTGTTGCTTGACTTCCAGCCCCCCTGTGAGCGATGACAGACGCTTGGTTCTGAACTGCCCCGACAACCTTCGTTGATGTTCGGCTAAAATTCCCGCTGCCAGATGAAACAGAAGCCGGCAATGCGGGGACGCAACCGTGCTGAGGGATAATCTGGCCGGGCTCATCGAGCCGATGTTGGACAGCGCGGGGGCCTTCGTAAAACTTCGCTCTCGCACTGTTGACCCCAACAAGAAGAGAGGCATCGGACGATAGACCCGCGATGCCTTGAAAATCCCCGCCCCGAAGGGGCGGAATCATTTCCAGAAATTCACTGATTTTCCTTTTCCATCTCGGTTCCATCTTT
>Ga0126373_10002396_pt1 | contig 13836 bp, 11 predicted proteins | sample PanSoiMetPlot_11_FD_92545 | JGI IMG/M metagenome (GOLD analysis project Ga0126373, IMG submission 92545) | Tropical forest soil microbial communities from Panama - MetaG Plot_11 | ecosystem: Environmental > Terrestrial > Soil > Tropical forest > Bulk soil | place: Panama | collected 2016-02-17 | reverse complement strand
GGGATGGTAACACCGGACTACTTTTCGACCTTCGGAATACGGCTGGTGAAGGGCCGGCTGCTGAACGACGCGGACACGTCCAACAGTGTGAGGGTGGCGGTGGTGAACGAGAGCTTCGTAAAGAAGTGGCTCGCCGGAAGAGATCCGCTCCAGACACGGCTCGCAGTTGAGCAAATTATCCCCGGAGTACAAAAGCTGGGGCCGGAGCAGGATTGGCAGATCGTGGGGGTCTATCACGATGTGCATGCTGCGGACCGGACGAACTTCACGCAGGAGATGCTGATTCCGTTCTGGCAAAGCCCCTGGCCGCAGGCCGGGTTTGGAGTCCGCACTGCCGAGGAGCCAATGTCGATGCTCGCGAGCGTGGCGGCGGCCGTGCACTCGGTGGATCCGGAGATTGCTCTGGCCCAGCCGCATACGATGGACGAGATCCGCGCGAACACCATGAGCGATGAAAGATTCACACTGATCCTGTTTGGGGTGTTCGCTGCGGTGGCGCTGTTTCTGGCGGCGCTGGGGATCTACGGAGTGATGGCGTTCAGCGTGGCCCAGCGTTCGCATGAGATTGCGCTGCGGATGGCGCTGGGGGCGACGCGCGCACGCGTGGTGCGCCTGATTGTGCGGGAAGGTACGATCCTGGCGGTGATAGGAATGGTGCTGGGCCTCCTGGGTGCCTACTTGGTGGGGCGCGCCATGCAGAGCATGCTGTTCGGCGTTCGTGCGCTGGACGGGACGGCATTCAGTGCGGTGGGGATGGTTCTGATAGCGTCGGCGCTCGTGGCATGCTTCTTGCCCGCTCGCCGAGCTGCGTCGACGAATCCAATGCAGGTGCTCAGGATGGAGTAAGCGAGCCTCGAGCCGGGCTCAGCCGAGAGCTATTTCGAAGCCGCTGGTTTCAAGCCCTCTGCCGCCGTGAGCAGGCTGTCAACTGCGCTCGCGTCGAGTTGGTAAAGTGACGGATCGTTTTCGCGTTTCGCGATGTAGTCGTTGCCAGCTTTCGCAATCGAAACCTTTTCCACCCGCTTGCCATCGCCCGAAGTCACGGTGAGCTCGATAGTCGGATTCGAGAAGCCGGAATCGACGAATTTGCCGGCCGAGAGATCGCGAACGTCGGACACCAGGGTTTCGGCACTGGAATCCATCTTCTTTCCGTTCGACCACCAATCGTCGTATCCCCCGGTTCCACGAGTCAGCAAGTAGGCTTTCGCGCCGTTGTGCAATTCGATCTTGTTGGGATCGTCGTAGCCAAAATCAAAGAGCTTCTTGTTGCGGAAATCATCCACGCTCTTGTCGAGTGCCTTGCCTAAATCCGCATCGACTTTGTAGGCGCCGTCAACCGCGCTCGATTTCGCATAGTAGCTATCCTTGTCCTTGCGGATATCGAGTTGCTGCGTCCCGGACTCATCCGTCAGTTTTGCCGTAGCGAGTGGTGTCGCTTTCGAGAAGGCAGAAGTGGCGCCGCTCGAATCAGAACTGGTGAGATCCATCTTCGCCTCGGTCAGCTTATTCAGCAGTTCGCTGACTTGGGTGCCGTCCGCGCGATAGGGTTTAGGCTTGAGAATCTGCCAGGCATCTTTGTTGCGGCCAAATGCCATGTCCTGATTCTTGCGGATCAGTTCGATTTGGCTGACCTTATCGGCGTTGACGGGAAGGAGGCGCTTGTCGCGCAGGTCGTTGAGGCCTTTGTCGAGATTGGTTTTTGTATAGCTCGAAATAGTGAAGACGCGCGGATCGTTGGCCAGCGCAGCATAAACGCTGCCCGTCGGAGTGCTATTGCCGATCAGCAGCTTTTCCGACCGATTGTTCTTTTCCGTGAGGTCCAGTGCTACGACAGGCTGGTCGAGCCCATATTGCGTCAGGTTTGAGGCTTTATCGTCGACCAAGCGCTCCGAGTTCAGAGAAGAAACCTCGGAGAGAATACCCGTGACCGCGCTCTGATCGGCGCGCAGTGGCTTGGGGGCGGTAATCTGCCAATCGCCAGCGTTCGCCTTGGTCAGGGCGATCGGTTCGGCTTCCTTCTTTTTCACTTCGAGCCTGTCAATCGAGCTCTGGTCGAGCTTCAGGATGGCGGGCGGAGTATCGGCGGATGCTTTCGTGGTTTCGTCCGATGGCTTGCGATGATTCGACCAATAGAGGGTTCCGCCAAGCACTACCAGGACTGCGAGCGAAATGTAGAGACCACCAGTTTTCATAATTTCAGAAACGGTTCGTATTTTCCCTTAGCGACGAGCCGGTCGTTCCGCGCTTTCGCGGTTCATGCTCTCGTCGGCTCTGTTGTTCCGCCGCTTTGCGGCTTTTCCTTCCGGAAATTGCCGTCTATCTTCTTTTCCACCATACCGCGACGCCGGCGAAGACCACGATGAGCGGGAGCACGAACTGGCTGGTCGCAAGCACGACATTAAATTGCGACTTGGTCATCGTGATGCGGCGGTCTTCCTCCGGCTTGGGGCGAATCGAAATCAGGTCTTCGTCAGAGGAAAGCCAATTCACCGCGTTCAGCGCCAAATCGCCGTTCCCGTTGAAATCGATGAACCGGTTGGCGGCCCAGCCGGAAGATCCCACGACCACGAATCGTCCCTGCGAGTTTTCTTTGCCGGTGTTGTAGGTTCCCGCGGCGGCGAGAGTCAACGGACCTTGTTTATTCTTGGGATCGCGAATGTTAACCGACGGCGAGCTCAGATCGGTGGTCGCCAGGCTGCTGGTCGAGGAATCGAACAACTTCTCGACCGTGGTCTTATCGGTATTCTTGATGTCCAGCGAACGAGAAATCGGGAATCCGGTGGCGGTGCGCTTGAGATCGCTCACGATGGGTTGAGAGCTGTAGCTGGTTACCAGCGCAACCTGGGGACCGAGGCCCATGATCTGCCCGATTGGATTCATATCGAGGAGCAGGTCCTTTTCCGGGGTTACGCCCCAGCTCTGGAGCAGGGCCATCAGTGGATCGTTATCCGCAATTTCCAGGCGACCCATTCGGAGAGGCGGATCCACCATGAAGAACGCGCGCCCGCCATCTTCGACATACTTCTTGATGGCATCGACTTGCGGCTGCTCATAATTGCGGGTGGGGCCGCCGACGACCAGAGTCGTACACTCCGTGGGGATTTCTGATTTCTGAAGCAGATCGACCGACTTGGCCTGGTAGTTGTCCTTCGCCAGTTCGTCCTTAAACTTCGAGAAGCCGTCGCGGTCGCTGTCGCCGATCTGGTGTTCGCCGCTGCCTTCGACAAAGCACACGGTTCTGGTGCTCGACTTGAGGTCACGAATGAAAGCGCCGGTGACGCCTTCCTCGGTCATGCTGGCGGCTTCCTCTTTTCGGTTGCCGATCTGGACCACCGCGGTGTTCGAGAAGTTCTTGACTCCGAGCGTCTGGGCTTGCTCGGGATCTTTATCGGGATCGACGTACTTGACGTGCACCTTGGGCGAAAGGTTCGCGTATTCATCGAGCAGATCCCTTCCCTGCTTGAACCTCGTGCTGGGATTGAAGTAGGTAATGTTCGCGTCCTGCTTCATACCCTTCACGATTTTCGCGGTCTGGTCGGAAAGGCTGTAACGCTTGTTCGAGGTGGAGTCATAGGACTTGTTGTAGCGATCCGCCAGCACGTTCGCCACCGTGATCACCGCGACAACCACGAGAACATACGTGATCAGATAACCGACGTACTTGGTTTGTCTTGCCTTAAGCCACTGGCTGCCCATTTATGACCTCCACCGCAGAGATTCCATCGAGCGCGCAGTGAAGAAGAGGCCCGTGAAAATTACGGTTACGTAAAAGATTGCGTCTTTCGAATCGAGCACACCGCGCGCGAAAGACTCGAAGTGGTTCACCACAGAAAAATACGAAAGCACGTGCGCCCAGGCTGCGGTTTCGTAGTCGACCCAACCGACAATCCACAGCAGGAGGCAGACGGCGAATGTCACAGCCCCGGCAATAATCTGGTTCTTGGTCAGGGTCGAGATGAAGGTACCGACAGCCAGGAGACCGCCTGCCTGAAGCAGCAGCCCAAGATAAGCGATCGCCAGCGGCTTCCAATCGGGATGGCCGTACCGGAAAAGAAAGGTAAAATTGATGGCGGTAAACAGCAACAGACCGGCATACAGCACCACCGCCGCCAGCCATTTCCCGATGACGATTTCAATATCGCGAATCGGCGAAGTGGCGAGTAGCTCGATCGTGCCACTGCGCTTTTCTTCCGCAAACAGTCGCATGGTGATCAGGGGGATGAAGAACAGCCCAATCACCGCCACGTTTGACAACAGCGGCCGGATAATCTGCTCGTTCAGATTCATCGGGTAAGAAGAGCCGCTCATCTGCGCTTCCATGCTGTAATTGAGGAACGAGCCCAGCACGACCCAGAAAAAGTAGCCGAAGATCACGCCGAACAGGGTCAGCAGAATGTAAGCGATCGGCGAAGCAAAGTAGCTTCCAAGTTCTTTGCGACAGATAACTAGAATATTTCTCACGGTTGCGCTCCCTGGGCTTGGGCTTTCTCGGCTGGCATTTCGCTTTTCGTAAGCTGCAGGAAGATTTCCTCCAGGCTCATCGCGGCGGGGCGAAGCTCGTTCAGATCCCAACCGGATTCAACCACCGCCCTGGCCAGATCTCCGCGAACCAGGCTCCCTTTCTCGCTTTCCACCTCGAACACCGCGCCGCTATCCACCTGCTGCTTGCATAGAACACGACTCACGCCGCCCAGTCCCTGAAGCTTCGTCTGGACCGCACTGGGCTCGAGCTTTCCGTTGCGTCCCGCGACTTCGAGCACGACCGACTCGGCTCCACGCGCCCGGGCTTGCAAGTTGCGCACCGAGTCGGTAGCCACTACCTTCCCCTTATTAATAATGATGACCTGCTCGCAGGTCTGCTCGACCTCGGGAAGAATGTGGGTACTAAGAATAATGGTGTGGCTGCCGGCAAGGCCCTTGATCAGGTCCCGGGTCTCATTGATCTGCTTGGGGTCGAGCCCGGCGGTGGGCTCGTCGAGGATGAGAACATCGGGGTTATGAATGATGGCCTGGGCCAGACCAACGCGCTGGCGATAGCCTTTTGATAGCTTGCCCAGAAGCTTCTTCTTTACGTCGGTAATGGCGCAGCGTTCACAGGAGTAATCCACCCGCTTCTCGAGTTCCGCACCCGACAAGCCTTTCAGCTGGCCGACAAACCTCAGGTACTCGGCCGTCTCCATCTCCGGGTAGAGCGGCGGGGTCTCCGGTAAGTACCCGATACGCCTTTTAACCTCGAGCGGCTGTTCGAGCACATCGAAACCGGCGACGGTCGCGGTGCCCGAAGAAGGCGACAGAAAGCAAGTCAACATTCGCATGGTCGTCGTCTTTCCTGCCCCGTTGGGGCCCAGGAAACCGACGATCTGCCCTTTGGCGACGTCGAAATTGATATGGTCGACAGCCGTCGTCCGGGCATACCTCTTCGTAAGATCCTTTACGTTGATCATAGAAAATTGTTTTTGCTGGTGAGCAACACAGCTATTAAAATGGCGCCGCCACTGAGCAGAGCGGCTACTCTTTATATTAAAAACAGCAGCTCCCCTCTGTCAAAGAGGCGAGGGGTTCGAACCGCAACTTTTCCAAAAAACTTGCATCGAACTCAGTGTGGCTGATTTTTTCCCTCCACCTTATATACATATGAACAACAATCCTAGGACTTGGTTGCAAGTGTATGTTGATGCGGTGATGGAAAGGGATCCGTACAAGCGTCTGGCCCTTATACGTGAGTTGAAGAACATGCCCCGGGAAGAAGGCTCTGGCGAACTGCTGGAAGAGCCCATTTCCCGCCCGGTCAAGAACAAAGCAGTTCTGCGGCGCAGGCACTGAAAAGACCTCGGCTGCGCGAGAAATCTCCGAACGCCAGAGGGCGCGCGCGCCGCCCGACTGCCATAGCTTTCCCGATACTTCCCTACCCACCCGTGTGCTCGTAGAATGCTCCATTGCTAGTACAATCCCGCGGGCGAGCGAGTTGCGCCCGTACGGCCCCCAAAGGATGCATTCTGATGAAGCCGAAGCGTTGGCTAGGTGCAGTTTTCTCGGTTCTCCTTATTACGTTGCCTTCAGCCGGACAGCAACATTCGGCCATCCCGGCTGCCCCTGTTAATCCGCACGCCTCGCCCGAAGCGCGAGCCCTGCTCAAGTACTTCTATTCCATATCCGGGCATTACATTCTCAGCGGTCAGCACAACTATCCCAATCACATTGCGCGCTGGACGGATCGGGTTTACGACCTGACCGGAAAATATCCCGCGTTGTTCGGGGAAGATTTCGGTTTTTCCGGCGGCGAGGATAAAGATTCCGTCGAAGCGCGCCCGGCACTCATCGCCGAAGTCGAGCGGCAATATCGCAATGGCGCGGTGGTGACCTTAACCTGGCACGAGGTTCGCCCTACCGACGACGAGCCGGTCACGTTCCGCGACAGTGTCGAAGGGCATCTGACCGATTTCGAATGGAATGAACTGCTGACGCCGGGTACGGACCTTTACAACCGATGGTGCGCGCAAGTCGACGTCATCGCGGGTTTCCTGGTCGAATTGCGCGACGCCCATGTCCCGGTGCTACTGCGCCCGTATCACGAAATGAATGGAGGCTGGTTTTGGTGGGGCGGGCGTCCCGGGCCGCACGGCTCCGCAGCGCTCTATCGCCAGTTCTTTGATCGGCTGGTGAATCATTACAAGCTGAACAATATCGTATGGGTGTGGAACGTGAATTCCCCGCCAGGACCTGGCAGCCGCATCGCCGACTACTTCCCCGGCGCTCAGTACGCAGATCTCCTGTCGGAAGACATTTATGGGGAGTTTCAGCCGAACTATTATGACGACATGCTTACCCTCTCCGCCGGCAAGCCTATCGCACTGGGCGAAGTCGGTGCGGTGCCGAGCCCGGAAGTTTTGAAACGGCAGCCGAACTGGACCTACTTCATGTCGTGGAGCGAACTGGTTGAGCAATCGAATCCGCTCGACAGGCTCCGCGCAACCTACGATGCGGAGAACGTTTTGACCCGAGGCGACCCAGGCTTCCGAGATGCGATGGCCGGAATTCGGAAATTGTCGAGCGCCCGAACGCCCGAGCCGGTCACGGCGGAAGCTTCCGACGAAACCAAGGCTCTGTTAGCTCGCCTGTATTCCACTACCGGAAATGCGGTGCTCAGTGGGCAGGAGAATGGAGACCAATCGGTGTCCGGGTCGACGGCTCGCGTACTTGAAGCAACCGCCAAATATCCTGCCATCTACGCGCAGGAGCTCGCGACGAATGGAAAGGCACAGCTCGAAGCGATCATCCATGAGGCAAAGCAGCAAAATAAAGAACATTCGATTGTCAGTTTGAGTTGGCACCCACCATCGCCCACGGACGGCAAGCCATCGAGCATCGCAGCTCCGCTAACTGATTTTGAATGGCACCAGTTGCTCACCCCAGGCACGACGCTCTATCGGCAATGGTGCGATCAGGTCGATCAGGTCGCCGCCTCTTTAAAGCAGCTCGAGGAAGACGGCGTCCCGGTTTTGTGGCGGCCCTATCCCGAGCCCAACAGCAAGAGCTTCTGGTGGGGTGGGCGAAAGGGTTCGGGAGGATCGGCCAACCTTTATCGACAGCTTTTCGATCGAATGGTCTTCCACGACGGGCTCGACAATCTTATTTGGGTGTGGACGGCTGCAGTGCCGGGCTTCGGGCCGAATGGCAATGGTCCCCTCCATGACTTCTTTCCGGGATTGTTGTACGTTGACGCTCTTTCGATCGACCAGGAGAACCTCAATCCGCGCTGGCGAATGGACGCTGCGCTTGGTGCTTTGGGCGTGGGGAAAGTAATTGGAGTCGATCTTACGAAAGTGCCCTCTCCAGACGCGCTTCTCAACCAAAAATGGACGTGGTTCCTGATCTCGCCCGATGATGCGGGATCTCCCGAGCGTTCTCTGAGTCTACAACTCCTGTATAAAGATCCTCGCGTTGTGGAGCGCGCGGAACGGGAAGCACATGCCAGCGCAAACTAGAGCAAGGGTTGTGATCATCGTGGGGACGGCATGGCTCGCCTCCGTTGCGTTGTGGGGGCAAAGCATGCCTGGCGCTCATTCCCCGGCGCATTCTTCTCCTCAGCCCATCCGCTATCTTGCGCCAACCCGGGAGAACTACCTCGAACTTTCGGCTCAAACCGAGCGCATGCTCGAGCGCGATGTGCTCGAGGTGTGGTTCCCACGTTGTGTCGACAATCAGCACGGCGGCTTCTCTTCCAACTTTCGACGCGATTGGAAACCGGAAGCCAGCCAGGGAAAATTCTCCGTCTTCCAGGGGCGTATGACCTGGATTTCTTCCGAAGTCGCGGTACGGCGCCCCCAACTGCGCCAGCAATTTCTGCCTATCGCGAAACATGGGTTGGAGTTCCTGGAAAATGTGTTGTGGGACCACCAGGCGGGCGGCTTTTTCTGGGGAGTGGACGACAGCGGCCAGATTTCTCCCTATTACGGCGATGGCAAGGAGCTTTATGGCGAAAGCTTCGGCCTGTACGGAGCCGCAGCTGCGTACCAGGCAACCCAGGATCCCAAAGCTCTGGACTTGGCACAGCACGCGTTTCGCTGGATCGATGAGCACGCGCATGACCGGGTGAACGGCGGATACTTTGAGTACCTGCGGCGGGACGGCACGCCCATCGATGCGGAACCGAATGTGGTTACTGTCCAGACGGTGCCGGTGGGCGGCTTCTTGATCGGCTACAAATCGATGAACACGCACATTCATCTGCTGGAAGCGCTCACCCAGTTGTATGAGGTTTCAAAAGATGACACTCTCGGCCAGCGACTCGACGAGATGCTGGCCATTGTGCGCGACAAGATTTCGGTTCAGCCGGGAGTAATGAACCTTTTCTTCACCAACGATTGGCGGCCGATTCCCGATCACGACTCCTACGGTCACGATGTCGAGACCGCATACCTGATGCTCGAAGCGGAAGAAGTTCTGGGCAAGGCGCATGATCCAAAAACGCTGCGCATGGCGCGGATGCTGGTGGATCATGCGCTCGAGTACGGTTGGGATAATGAGTCCGGCGGCTTCTACGGCGAGGGCACAACGTTTGGCAAACCAGAGGACAATCACAAGGACTGGTGGGTGGAAATGGAAGGTCTCAATGCCCTGCTGCTTATGCACGAGATGTTCGGAGCCGAAACCGACCGTTACTTCCGGGCATTTCAACAACAGTGGGATTGGATCAAGAACCACCAGGTGGACTCTGAGTTTCACGGCGTGTACGCCACGGTGGGGCCCGAAGGTCCCCTGGGCAGTACGGATAAAGGTGGAATCTGGAAGGCTGCGTACCACGACGGACGAGCCCTGCTGAATGTGACCCAACGACTCGAGAAGCTGGCGGAAACGACGCGCGCGAAGTAGTTTCGGTACCGGCTGGAGCAGGGTTCTAAACCCTGCTCCAGCCGTTGTCCTCAATGAAACAGATTGAGCGTATTGGTGGCGTCGTCGACGAAGACGGTTCCTAACCCAGGCACAAAGATCAAGCCGAACAGCGCTCCCGACCCGGGGGGAGTGCCGCTCGAGTCGAATAGGGTGGCAGACAGCTGGACACCGGTGGTTGGCGAAGTTTCCACCACGAATCCGTCGTCTCCGTTGGCGGTCAGAATGTTCCCGTCCTGAGACAGACACATACCCAGCGGATCGTTCAGGTGGCCGCCCTTCGATACCGTCGTGCCCACCCCGGCACTGGTCGTGCGCGTCAGAGGATTACTGATGGACGCGATCCGATTATTCAGGCTGTCGGCAACGTAAAGAGTCAAATTGTTCGGGCTCAGCGCCACGCCGGTCGGTCCAATCACCAGCGCTGCCGGATCGGTACGCTCAGGAAATCCCTTAGCAATGACCATCATCGATTGCACCGTCGGCATCATGCTGGTCGAAGCATTCACGACGATCCGCAATACGGTCCCGTCGTGAACCAGGTTTCCACCGGCTTGGAGAGTTCCGTTGAGCACATTGGTAACAAACAGAGTGGCCTGGCCAGTCGTGCCATTGTTGGTGGTTTGGTCAAACACCGTCATGTCCCAGGGACCATTGATGTCGGGACCCGCGATGGTCTCCACGAGCTTGCCGTTCGAGTCGAGTACCAGCAGACATCCGGCCTTTGCTGTCGCCGACGTACCATCGGCGGTTGGCAGGCTGCCCACGATGACCCATCCGCTATTCAAAACTACGAGCGCGGTGGTCAGACCGACCTCACCCGGGCAGGGCCCCGGCAGATGCTTTCGACTAATTTGCGCGAACTGGCTGAATGCTCCGGTAGGCGAAATCTCGACGAGTGTCGTGCCTGTGCCTTGCAGGTTCTTGAAGCTGTTGAAGTTGCTGACCATGATATTGCCACGCGTTAGTTGTCCCATGGTGTTCGGAATACGGAACACACCGTAGGGATTGACGTCCCCATTGGCGGGAAGCGTCGAGGAAATGGTGGAGATCGTGCCCGCTGCCGCCGATTGGGGCTGTACCACGGCGATAACGAGGGCAAAAACAGCTGCTACCGCCGTTAGATACCAGCGAACCGCTGATCCTCTACTTTGAACGTTCATAACTCCTCCTATATGGATTGCGAGAGCACGCGGTGCGAGTCAATCGCTCGCGGCGCGGTAAAAACGAGACGGTATCTCGGTCGAAAATCTCCAGCACCGGCCCGCCGAGATTGAGGCGAATCGGACGAAACATACGCGACGCGCATTGTTTGACTGGGCAGAAATCTGCTCCGATGCAAACTCATAGGTGGCAGAATCGCGCTTCTTTGCTCTACTCACCACTGCTAAAAGTGACAGACCGACATTGAGTTTTCATTAAAAGCAGTCGCTGGTGCCAGAAGCTTGTCGCGTAGCCCCACGCGGGTTTGTGAGTCTTGTCGAAGAGTCGCTCGAGCGAAACTACGACACCCTTGGACCCGGTTGGGCAGTGGGTATGATGTCAAGATCCCAAAGGTACCGTGTCAATATGAGGTCAAGAATATGTCATTTTGTGGGAAGCGTCGGGAATGTTCGCCGCCTAAGTTCCACGGAATAAAGGGCCCAAGCCAGGGAAAACCATAATCTCAGTCGCCTCTGCGAGTGCGATAAAATCTCGCAGTCATGCAACCTTCGTTCAGAGTTCCTGATGGCCTGAAGCATGCAGTCATGATGCTTGCGCTCTGCGTCAGCCTGCAATCCGCTACGCTCGAGCGCCCGCACATTACCGGCATCGACCACGTAACCATCTACGTCAGCGACGTCAACAAGTCCCGCCACTTCTATTCCGACGTTCTTGGATTGAGCAGCGGCTGCCCGCAATACGAGGGTGCAGAGACTTGTTTTCTCGTGCCTCCCTCGAACCAACGGGTAGTACTCGAACCAACACAGGCGCAAACTCAAAATAGTCGCAACTGGATCGCAGAAATCGCGTTCGCCACCGACAACATCTCGAAAATGCGACGCTACTTTCAGGCGCATCGCTTCTCGCCCGGTGAGATTCGGACAAATTCCGACGGCACGCAATATTTCCGAGTTCGCGACCCGGAGGGAAACTCGATTGCCTTTGTTCACAGGCCCCTCTCCAAAGTTGGATATGGGCCTGCTTCCAGGCAGATCAGTAGCCACCTGATCCATGCGGGATTCGTAGTCAAGGACCTGGCTGCCGAGAATCATTTCTACGTTGATCTGCTTGGCTTTCGTCTCTACTGGTACGGCGGGTTCAAAGACGACAGCACGGACTGGTACGAACTCCAGGTCCCCGACGGCCCCGACTGGATTGAATACATGCTCAACATTCCTTCAAACGCTGACCACAAAGAACTCGGGGTACAGAATCACTTCTCGTTCGGCGTTAAAGACGTTCACGTTGCTGCAGCGCAGCTTCGCTCGAAGGGCTTGCGAACCTTCGATGGCCCGGAGGTCGGCCGCGACGGTAAAGACAGCCTGGATGCTTATGACCCAGACGGCACACGCGTTGAAATTATGGAGTTCACTCCCAAGCGGAAACCGTGCTGCCATCCCTATAGCGCGGAGCATCCGAAACCTTGATCGGTTTTGTTCAGCGAGTCTAGCTGATTTTTCCAGGAGAATACTGCCCCATCGAATACGTGCTACCAGGATGTTTACCAACAAACAGACTGCGCCAGCTAAAATCAGGTTTTCCCGGCTTTTTTGCATTATCAGGGAGGCGGGCGGATGACGAAGTGGCTTTCCATATTGTTTCTCGTCGCAGTGACCTGCCCTGCTGGTTCTCAAGATAAACCGGCGTCAGCGACGAAAGAATCGACCCAATCCAGTTGTGAATTGACGCAAGATGATTATGCGGTGTTCGGGGCGTTACTGAATGTACTCCGCGGACCTGAGGACCCTGAGGAGGCGTGGGAGCGCAAGCAAATGCTCATTGCCAACGTCACTACGCCCCCCTTCCCCGACAAGCCGGTAGAGCAAACACGTTGGGGCTTCGGTTCCAATTCGAAGGCTGCACCTTCCCAGGAGACATTGAGTGATTACGTTGAAAAGGCGCACAGCACGTGCGCGGTCAAACCCGAATTTGGCGATCCGCACTCTTACGAGATCATTGCGCGTGAGGAACTAGACAGTTTCTTCAAAAAAGGAGGCGGGTGGTGGCAAGGGTTTTATCAAAAGTACCCGAAGAGTGCTGGGTACTGGCAATTCTCACGTCCTGGCTACAACTCCACGGGGGATGAGGCACTACTCTATGCCGATCATGTCTGCGGTGACCTTTGCGGCACTGGTCATCTCTACCTGCTCTCAAAACAAAGTGGCAAATGGACAGTCAAGAACCATGTGATGCTTTGGATATCCTAGACTGAAGCACTTCACGGCGCTAACACTTATCGTCGTCCACGCTCATCGTTGATTTGCCTGCAATAGCAAGAGGTAAATATGCATATCCCGTTGCTTGTCTCTTTTTGGTTCACCGTGGCGGCTTATGTGGTGCACTGTATTGACGAATCGCTGCTCGGGGGCAGCTTCGTCGAAAAAGTGCGCCAGCACTGGTGGCCAGAGTATTCCTGGACGAAATTTTTCTGGTTCAATACGGCGTATTTCGTGATCATGATTGCGAGCATCATTCTCTATGATTTTCGCGGTGGCGCGTGGATGATCTTGCCGCTGGCCTGGGTCATCGAGCGCGCCTGCAACGGAGTATGGCACGTTGGCTGGGCCATTCGCTTTCATGAATATTCGCCCGGCCTGGTTTCGAGCATTCTGATGTGGATGAATTTTTATTTCGTGGTGCGATACCATCCAGCGGACGAGCCCATTCTCTCCCGCCTGTGGATTCCCGCGCTGGTGATTGGCGGCGCTTTTACGACATTTCTGGTTCTGTATTTTCCAGTCGTGAAGGGGAGGCAGCGGCGGAGGGCTTGAAACTACATTTCGCCCGGATGCTAGAGGAAGCTAGGACGGGTCCCCTTACCCACCCTCGCTGCCATTCCGAGATCAGCACGCGGTAGTACACGGTTACAGTACGCCGTGCAGTTGTGCACCGTGCTGGGCATACGCTGTACGGGTCGGAATCGAACCGACTAGTGCTGCCCTCGCACCACCGGAACGGCATTGCCCCGCCGTAGGGTTGTGCTCACTTCTCGTTGTGGCAACTACCAACTCGTCCTAGTCTAGTAACGTCGTGAGCCAATCTGCTTCCTGGATCCTTGTGTCGAGCTCACGATATTCCTTAGCGAGATCATCCGCTTTGCGCTGAATCGCAGCGACGCTCACGGTGCTGATGAACTTTACTTCGGATCGTGTCATGCGGGCTTGAGTAGTCGAGGCTGCGGTCGCAAGATCGCGATATGCGTTGTAGCGGATCTTTAGAACGTCCCTCTCGGCGAGTGCGTCG
>Ga0126373_10002395_pt1 | contig 13836 bp, 11 predicted proteins | sample PanSoiMetPlot_11_FD_92545 | JGI IMG/M metagenome (GOLD analysis project Ga0126373, IMG submission 92545) | Tropical forest soil microbial communities from Panama - MetaG Plot_11 | ecosystem: Environmental > Terrestrial > Soil > Tropical forest > Bulk soil | place: Panama | collected 2016-02-17 | reverse complement strand
GCCCAGAATGCTAGCCCTCCTGCCTGATCCGGATGGGTCGGAATAAGCTGTAAATAGAGCTTCAACACACGGCGCAAAAACTTACAGCAGATAAAAGTTCTCACAGCCACCGTAAAAAGGGAGTGGCATTGACTCGGGGGTGGAACGTTGGCGGTCAGGTACGCCCTCCGGTCGACCGCCTTCTTTTCTGGGTGCTCTGTTCGTGGGGTCATCAGGCTGACGTTCTTCTGTTCGCAGTCTCTGGTGCAGCCAGGCGGTTGAAATACTTGGGCGGGGGAGCTTGGGAAAGCTCTTTTTGCTTGAACCTTTCCTCTGAATCTGCGTAATCGTAGGTGTTACCACAAATCGGGCACTCGATTAAGAGCGGGTAGGGCATCCAATATTCCACGTGTGCTGGAGTCTTTCCTTTTTCTCCCAAGTACGTAAGCACGTGAGCCGCGGTACAGTTCTTCGACTTGCAATCGACAACGATGTATAGATGCACAGGCGAAGGTTGATTGCATCCAACCGTTTCAGGTTCAGCTCGGTCATTGCTGTGATTGCACATCGAAGCCATACCTTTTCAGGGTGTCTGTAGCAACCGCGGTCTTGATGAATGACGAAAACTGCTTCGCGGTTTCCTTGTTTCTAGACGAGCGAAGAATGACGCATGCCTGCGCGATGGGGGGATAGTCACTAGCAGGGATTTCAAAGTACAGCCCCTTGCCCTTCATGTTTGGCGACAAGGCGAGGGACATTGCCACAATTCCTGTATCGGCTGAACCGGACAGCACAAAGGTGGCAGTTTGCGAGATGTTCTCGCCAAGCACAAATTTGTCTTTCACTTTGTTGTAAATGCCTTCCGTCTGCAGGGCTGCAACGGCGGCTTGTCCATACGGAGCGTGCTGTGGGTTTGCGATGGCGATCTTTTGCACGGTGGGTTCGAGCAGAACCGACAGGCCGGATTTCACATTGATTTTGGAGCCGGTTGGAACCCATAGGACGATCTCGCCTTTTGCGTATTCGTAAAAGCTTCCCGGCTCAACGAGTCCGGCACTTTCGAGCTTCTTGGGGTAGTCGAGATTGGCAGAGAAAAACATGTCGAACGGTGCGCCGTTCTGGAGTTGCTGGAAGAAGTTGCCTGACGATCCATAAATGACGCGAACTTGCTTCCCAGTTTGCTTCTGGAATTGGCCAACAATATCCTGCATGGCGAACTGCAGGTCCGCTGCCGCCGCGACCGTGAGGTCTTGGGCTGTGCACAGCCCAGAAAGCAATATGAACGCTGCAAGCACCTGAATCGCCCGTCGGACCATCGGCTTCTCTCCCTCGCTCTATAATTGCGGCATGCTAATCTCAGCTAGAAACAAGCTCCGTGGAACGGTTCAGGAAATCCAGTTGGGCGATGTAATGGCTCACGTAGTCGTGAAGGTTGGAGACAATCTCATCGAGAGCGTGATCACCCGGCGCAGCGCCGACGAATTGAAGCTCAAGAAGGGCGACACGGTGTTTGCTGTCGTGAAAGCCACGGAAGCAATGATCCAGAAAGACTGACCTCACTGGACGCTCACAATCTTTAACGTCGTGACCTGCCGTACCCAACGAGCCATTCTCTTTTCATCCGGGATAACGATCCGGTACGGGCCCGCTTTTGCATCCAGCGGTTTTCCGTCCTGTGAGAAGGCAAGAACGATTTGCTTGTCGGTAAAGTCAGGGTCAATCTCGGGAAGAGCGATGACGGCACGGTAGCCGTCGGCAGCTTCCACGAGAAGACACGAAGCTAACCGCTTGCCTCGCAGGGGGACTCCGAACTCAACCCCAGCTTTTTCGAGAACTGTGTTCAGTGCCACGCCCTCGAATGTGGAATTATTCGCTGCTCCATGAGTGGCGACCTTGACGTGGGGCAAAGACTCGATCTCCCACCTCGCCAAGACGGTCTGTTTCCCGGCCTCCGTTTGAATAGTGAGTTGCTGGCATTGCGCCAGTGCGGCACCCAGCATCAGAACAAATAGCACATGTAGAAAGGATCGGTTTTTCATCAGTCAAACTCGCAAGATCATCACTTCGGTGGCTTTTATGAGGGCTGCGCCAGTCTGCCCCCGCTTAAGTTGCATTTCTCTGGCAGAGCGTGCAGTGATGATGGACGTGATTCGCTGACCACCAATTGAGACCATTACCTCGGCCAGCAAACCCTAACCTGTACGGACTCAATTCGCCCGATTAGCTGATTTCGACCACTCACGCGGCGAATTTCTTCTTTGCGTTGTTGTTCGGTCTTGCCACGGGTTCTGAAAAGCAATCTGTCCACTTCGCTCTGCGGATACGATGATGTCCTCCCCGCAGTCTGATCGCTTCGAATCTTCTTCTTGTAAATCCATTGCTTAATCGTTGGAAAGCTGATACCCAGTTCCAGCTGCGTCTCGAACCTTCAGGAGTCCCTCGATATGCGATGTCTTGTGCATTGGGACGCAATCGTAGGGACGAAGTTCTCCATCAACCTAGTCGCATCCGCATCAGTATAGTCCACTGGCTCAGTGCAAAACAGCCTAAATCAAGCACTTCTAGACACGAAAATCGTATCTCGTGTACACTTGCAAATTCTCACGCAAATTCTGTCCCCAACGATCGATTCTTCGAGGTCGAAATGCGCAAGGCTTACCTGTTCATTGCAGCGGTTGGTTTTTTGCTCGGGGCGTACCCGGCGTGGACTCAAACGGAAGCGAGCCTGTCCGGCGTGGTGACGGACCAAACCGGCACACCTCTTCGCGGTGTGGCAATGACAATAAAGAACGTCGACACAGGTGCGACGCGCACGATCGTAACCGACGGCGGGGGACACTTTCAGGCGTCCGGCCTGACTCCGGGGCGCTTCGAGATTCGTGCGGCAAAACAAGGGTTCGCCGATGAAACGCGCACGAGAATCAGCTTGGCGGTTGGCCAGGACGCCATAGTCGACATTACGATGCAGCGGAGTACCTCCGACGCCTGCGCGAGCGGCCACGAGTTTGCGACCACCGATTGCACGCTGACCTGGCACGGCATCACGGTATACGGGGCGTTTGACGCTGGCGTCGGCTGGGTCAGTCACGGCTTACCGGAAAACGGCTATAACTATGAAGGCGCATCCCTGGTGAATCGAAACGGCTTTCAACATCGATTCCTCATCGCACCAAACAATCTGCAGCAGACAGGTCTGGGCATCAGGGGCAAGGAAGAGTTTCTGCCTGGCTGGTCCTTTGTGTTCAACGCCTCAACCGGCATCAATCCGCAGTCCGGCCAACTCGCCAACGCGTCAGCCTCTAACACCATCAACAACGGGCTTCCCAGGAGGAGCTATTCGTACGCCATCGACGGCTCGCGCGCGGGTCAACCCTTCAATGACGAGATCTATGGCGGTATATCGTCGGCGCATTTCGGCACCTTGACCTTCGGTCGTCAGCGCGCCCTCGGCACCGATGCGATGCTGCTATACGATCCGGTCGGCGGCGGTTATGGCTTTTCCTATATCGGGTATAACGGCACGATGGCCGGCGGCGGTGACACCGAAAACGCCCGTTGGGACAGCGCTCTGAAATATCGCATCACCTTTGGCCCGGTCCATTTCGGGGCGATGTATAAATTCGCCGATGGTTCTGGCGGCTGCTACTCGGCCTCCGCAACCTGGACCGCCGCCACCTGTATGCCGGAATCGGCGCATAACAACGCCTATGGATTCAACCTCGGCGCAAACTACGGCAAGTTCTCCGTGGACATAGTCCCCCAACATTACAACCAGGCGATCAGCGTGTTGAACCCTTTGCTGGGGCCGCAGAGTCTGACGCAGCCATATCAGTCGACCGTCAACAGCATTAATACGAACCAAATCACCGGGACCAATCTGATCGACCCGAACGACACCGTCTATGGCATCGTGACCGACAACTACGGAATTATTGTGGCTGCCAAGTATGCGGGGGACCCGGTCAAGCTTTTTGCCGGGTATGAATACATCTGGCAGAACAACCCGAAGAACCCGTTGGGCGTTGGCGCCTCGGACCAGGGCGGTTATTTCATGAGCGGGGTCGAAGACAAGAATCTTGATTCTGAAAAGCTGGTAAATATCTGGTGGACAGGCGCGAAATATACCTACCACAGAAAAACTGACTTCACTTTCTCCTGGTATCAACAGCGGCAGAACACTTTCCGTGTTCCGCCCACCTGCGTGCCCGGGAATTTCCGCAGTTCCTGCGCTGGCACCCTGAACGAGGGGTCGTTCTATGTGGATCAACACTTCACCAAGCGTGTCGACGGTTATGCAGGAGTTGCGTATTCCTGGGTGAGTGGCGGTCTGGCCATCGCCATTCCTCATGGCCCTGGGGTGCCCTTTAACTACAACAACAACCTTGCCCCGACAATCGGTGGTCGTTTCGCCTTCTGATCATTTCCGTGCGGAGGCTCTGTCGAGACTCAAATATGAGTTGTGGTTCATCAAGCCTTCGCGGCCGCACTGACCGAGTAGCCTCAATTGGATCTGTACGGACGATGTGCGCAGAATGAATTGTCCCCGCCTCTACTTCTTCGACTTTGTTTGATTCCTCTCCGATATAGGTGATTTGGCTGACGCGGATAGGTCTGCGCGGCAGCGATCTCTATCGTTTGTTTTCCGCACCGAGACCGTTGCAGTAGTTCGGGCGGCGAGTACCGGCGCCGCGGAGGCATTGGTGCGGAACAATGGCGCACGTTGTGCTTCGGAAGGAGTTGCGAATGTTTCTGTCAGTTCTGACAGCTCTAGGCAGGGTCTGGAGAGGTCTAGGGTGAAACTGTACCAGGGGAACCAGTACAACCTCAATCACGTCGTTCGGTGTTCAACAATTCAGCTCGACTCAGGTGATCAAGAATGAATCCAGAAGAATCTGTGATGCACAAACAACTCACTGCACCAAGAGCCGCTGCGGTGGCGGGGATACTGTTTTGCGTGCTTTTGATCACCAGTCAGCTACTTATCTGGACATCGATTCCCAATTCGGGACGATCGGTTGTGAACGTGATCAGTCATTCCCAAGCAATTTCGCTCGCTCTGAACCTGCGGCCTTTCGCAGGTATTGCTTTCCTGTGGTTCATCGCCGTGATCCGGAATCGCCTAGGAGCGTTGGAAGACAAATTTTTTGCCACGGTTTTCCTGGGCAGTGGATTGCTCTATATCGCGATGATATTTATGTCTGCGGCGCTTGCTGGAGGATTAATCCGGATCTTAATTAGCTCCCCGGAAATTCTCGTGAACACCCCCAGTTATGCACTCGGCCGCGAACAGGTTTACCAAACCATGAACGTCTACGGAATCAGGATGGCCGGAGTATTCATGTTCTCAACCTCGACTATCTTGTTGCGGACCGCAATTGTTCCGCGCTGGCTTGCCTTCCTCGGCTATGTTTTAGGGGCAATGCTCTTGCTGACCATTAAAACGCTGGGGTGGATACCGATCGTGTTTCCTGTGTGGATATTTTTGATAAGCGTGGCAATCTTGCTCGAAAAGCCCCTCCCCTTGCAGTTCCAGAATTAGCGTTCATGCGCCCCATTTTACGAGTGGCATTTGTTGGCGCTTTTACTCACAATCCCGGATGTAGGATGCTGGCGCCTGCTCACGTAAGACCGCAGTGGGCACGAGCTGGATTATCTTGAAATCGCAGGTCAGGATCATCCAGCTCGATGCATTCTGCACTCCGAGAATCCCGCCAAATTGTCGCTGGCACGGAGATGTCGGTGGGCGATAAAGAGATTGATTCGCCAACCCGGTCTATGAGGTTGTGAATTTCTAGTTCTTCTCAGTTCAGTTGCCTCGGCGAGCGCTCTACCCTCGGCCCGCGCCCTGACCTCAAAACCTCGGTGCGTATTTCCTGCGGGGCGCTTCAGCCAAGGTCAGGGGACTCTTTTGCGGGCGAGATAGAAGGTCCTAGTTCAGCCAGCCGTGTCGAGGTTTCGGGGATGGGAGCCGTTTTCATCAAGCCATTGGCGCAAACGCTTCTTGCCGCCTGTAGCTCACGAAGGGCTTTTTCGATCAGCTCTAACCGTTCTTGTGAAGGTCTTCGGTGTGGCATGGTTTTTTCCGGCTGCCTGAGATACTGAATTCAACTGCCGAGTTGCCAATGATCTGTCGAGAAATACGGTTGGCGTTTGTTGGCGCTTTCTTTCGACGTCCGGAGATGTCAGACCCCTCGAGCTGATCAGTCTTTCCCTTTCACCTCTCCGTCCAATATGTGAATGAAGGTGGGAGAGGAAGAAATTCCCGCGCCGCTTACGATGAGGGAGTAATCACCGGGAGTTACCGCGGGATTCGGTGTAAAGTCGACGGTCTCTTGTCCGTCATCACCTACGCCGATCTTGCTCCAGCCGAAGGCCCGAGCGTAAAAGACATTCCCGCTCAAGTTCACCATGCGAATGATTGGATAATTGGAGTCCATCTGGTCGTCGTCGCCGTATGCGGCACCCGAAGATTGCCCATTCAGTTGAAATCCCGTAAGCCTGAACCGGCCGCCACCGAGATAGCTGACCTTTGTGATGATTGGCCGCAACTGCGGATTGGGCTGTCCCGACGAGGTATAGACCCAGAGCTGGGAGCTGGCGTCGGAAAACAGCAACTGTCCCGTCGGAAGAATCAGCATGCGCGTGGGATACGCCCCTTCGAAGGGCAGGTTGCCGTCAGGAAGAGCCGAAGTAACCTGGGTGATCCTACTGTTCCGGGGATCAAAATCAAACAGTTCCGTGGGAAAGCTGAAGATGCCTCCCCAACTGATTGCATCCCCGCTCTTCGTAGCGGTGGCCTTATTGCTGATTGTGACCTGGCTGGGCGAATCCACACTCACGATATACGAACCACCGGGGATTTCCTTCCCGGTCACGGGCCAGAAAACCTGCAGGATGGCGGTCGAGGGAATGCCAGTAATAACGGGTGAGCCGGCAGTGATGTTGCCGGAAGAGGTGAATCCGGAAGCGCCGGCATCGGCCGCGAAGATGACGTGGCCGTTGGGCAAAATGGCCGCGGGGCCATCGTCGGATCCGAAAGGAGAGGGGATTCCGTTTAGCGTGCCGGTGGTGTCCGGTCCGGCCTCCCACGTATTCGTCTCGGGATTGTAGAGGGCGGTATGCTGGGTGGCCCCAATCTCTAAGATGCGCCCGTCCTGTAAACGAAGGGAGCCACCGAGTTCAAATCCCAGCGGGGGGCTGCTCAACTGGGGAATGGTTCCTTTGGCGGTGCCGTCCGATGGGCTGATGTCAGTCCACGTCCCGGTCGCAGGATTGTACTTCTCTGCGTAGCTGCCATTGTTGCCAATGCTGTAGAACAGGTCATAGCTAATGATCGTTCCCTCGCTCGTCCTCGTCCAGCCTTCTTCATCGCTCGACTCCGGGGTTAGAACTTTTGTTCCTGACGGACTCCAGGCATTCAAGGCAGCATCGTAGATGTATGTGTTCGCGTTCACCAAATCACCCACGAGAATTTTCGTGCTCGAAAGCAGCGCCGAAGGATCATCTCCCAGGCACCCCGTCAGCTGATAGTAGTCGGGGAGGCCAATGCCGTTGGCCGAGATCGTCTCTGTCGCGGGGTCGGATATAGTGATCTTGGTGAGCGAGTCAATGCTCACGATTCTGGCCTGGCTTGGAATCCCGGAGGCGAAAACATTCTCGCCAACGAAAAGGCCGCTGGTGTAGGGATAGATGTGCGTAATCTTGGCGCTTCCACTGGTGGTGTTTCCAGAAACGTAATTGATGGCAGGGCAGTTGGGCTGGTTCGGGTATGGGGTTATGGGACTCCATCGATTGGCCAGAGGGTCGTAGATCTCCCCCGTGTTCGACCAATTGGGCAATAGGCCTGGGCCGCTATACTCACCCCCCGCAACGAATAACCTGCCATCCGGCATAATCTGAGAAGCAAAGTACAATCGGGCAACAGGCTCCGCGGCGAGCGTAGTCCAGGTGCCGTTGATGTAGCTGCCGTTATCATCCGGCGTCAGCTTCATCCAGGTTTGCCCATCATATGCCTGTACCAGGATCGACCCGTCCGTCCCCTGCATCATGAGTTGGACGCCATTGGGACCCGATGGTGCTTGGTTCGTCAGTAGTTGCCACGCCGATTGCTTGCCGGGGGCAGGTTTGGCAGCCAGTTCAAAACCCCTTCGCGAGGGAATGGGTTTTAGGCGAGGGCGCGACTGAGCGCTCGAAATGCCAGGCCAAGTCAGCAAGCAGACAAACGAAATTGCGAGTAGCGTGAAGGCGCTAGTGTTCCTACGTTCCATACTTCCTCTTTCATGCACATAGGGGACCCGGGTATCGGTGCGGCGGCACTTTATTCCATCCCGAAAGCGCTTGTCAATTTAGCAGGCTAGAAAAGAGTTAGTCGGAGGTTCACCGAAGGGACTTAGGGATATCGACGACTGAACCTTCGGGGAACCTGGCCTTACGGGGCGGATGGCAGGGCGCGTTCGAAACGCGTCCGCAGGGTGCGAATCACGACCCGATCTGCTCCCGTCGAGAAAAGCTCAACTGGAGAAAATCCTCGCTCCACGGCGATCCAAAGCGTCACAGAAATCAGTGCGGCGGTGAGTGCCATGTTGGGCCAAGCATTGAGCGCCCATTGGCCGCTCCAGATCCATGTCCATCGATGGCTGAAGGGAAACAGGTAAGGAATTGGCCATCCCAACCCATCCGGTCCGCGGGATCCGACCAGATCTTCAACCAGATGCAGATGGAAACTCATAAAGGCGAAGATTGCCGGTGTCCATCTGCGACCGACAAGGAAAAATGCAAAGAAAAAAACGACAATAGCGAAAGGCAACGTATGCAGGTCATGGTGATATTGGGAAAACCACAGTAGAGGGTGTCGCGAATGCCTTGTCAAAAGTTCAGGAATTATTCCCAACCCGTCCACATCCGGTAGAACTCCAGCCAGCGTGACAATGGCGCGTTCGCGCTTGCTTGAGCCAACCACGCTGCCGAGTACCCAGCCAGTGAAGAAATGGGTGACGGGACTCACGGAGGTAGTCTAACGGCAGGATCGCCGTCGCGGGAATATCGATTGCAGCCGACCCGGCAAGACCGCCGACAATATTGCTTTCGGGAAATGCCCAGAATGGCTCCGTAGGTAGTCGACGGTTCACACTCACGCGCCGGCAGGCGGGCGAACCTGCGGCAACGACTCGATCACCTCTAAAGATGTTGCCGCGATAGGGATCAATGGCGGCAGCGCGAATTACAGGGCTGGTTTGACAGTGTTTATCGGCGGCGAAAGGGCGCTACGCTACTGCAGGCGAAACCTCTCTTTCATCAGTCGCTGTAGGCGTGGTTTGTAGAGGATGTCATAAGCGAGTTCCTTGTCCGGAAACATGGCAAGGGCGGCGCGCTTGGTTCCGGCGACCAGTTCAGAGGCTTCTTCGATCGTCAAGTTCGGGTCCTGGCTGATCACCGACATCACCATGCTGATCATGATCTGCAGGCGGCGGATCTTCTGCGCTTCCTGTAAACCTTCGTTGGATTGCGCTTCCCCCATGGGCCCTCTTTTCCGGCGATCCGCATGCTTTCCTGCGCCGCGCACTCTCCACTTTAGATGCCGCACCTGGACATTGCGCTCCATTGCGGACCAGTGATTACATCACGGCAACCGAACTCCCTGTGTTTGCACTTCGGGTGCCACGCTCTGCTGGGGGCGATTCTCCGCCGTTTGGCGATGAACTCCAGAGAGCGCAAGTCTTTCTGTACATAGCGGCTCGAGGTGGGAGGCCGACCGACGCCCTTCCCTCGGGTTGATTATTTCTGTCACGACGCCGGATGATTCCGTGCTACAATCCTGGCCATCTCGGGTCCCGAGAGTGGGGTGTGCTCTTAGCGAAGTGATCTAGGAGGCGCCATGTCTCGGAAGTGCCTGGTTCTGTTCCTCTCTATTTCGGTTCTCTTCCTCGTCACACAAGCTGCCGCCAAGGACCTCATTCCAGCGGGTACCATCCTGCACTGCACCATGGACGAGCCCAACTTCTCTCCCAAGACCGCGATGGTCGGCGATCCGGTGCTGTGCCATCTCGGTCCGCTCGGATCGTTTGGGCACTCGATCTTTCCGCGCGGCGCCATGCTCGGCGGTCATCTCCAGGACTACAAAGCTCCTGGCCATTTTTTCGGGAAGGGTTGGATGTCCATCGAATTCGACCGCATGATCCTCCCCGGCGCCGAAGTGCTGCCGCTGTCATCGAAGGTCATCTCCGCCCCGCACCTGAAGACCGACGCCCAGGGAGACATTCACGGCAAAGGCCATCCCAAGCGCGACGCGATCCTGTGGATGGTTCCCATCTTCTGGCCGGTCAAGATTTTTACCCTGCCGGCACGCGGCCCATATCCGGCGCTCAAGGGCGAAACCCGGCTTTCGCTGCGCCTGATGGAAGATGTCGAAGTGCCCTTCTCTACCGCGCGCAACTCGTTCCCGGCACCGCCCTGGGCGAGTCCCAGCAGCAGCTATCGGTCCAGTTCGCCGAGTTATCAGCCGGCTTCTAGTACCGTGCGAGAGAGACCGGCGGTCCAGAGGCTGACCTATAGTCAAGCCGAAACGACGGCGAATGAGCCGGTTACGCTGATCGCAACTCAACAAGGCACAGCACTTCTTGCCCGCCAGTACTGGGTGGAAGGCACGAACATCCACTGCGTCTCCGAGGATGGTTCCGAGCGCGATGTGCCGCTGTCGGTGGTCGACCTGGCGCAGACGGTAAAGCTGAATCAGGAGCGGAATGTGGAATTCAACCTCCACTCCAAAGCCACAATTGGTCCGGCGGTTCAGCAGTAGCAGGCAGAACCCGTGCCGGCGGTTTTCCTCCGGCTAGAGCCGGGCTAAATGCGCTCCTCCACGGTGGGCTCCCCCGCCCTTCGCGATTTTCGGAGGGTGGGGCACCACGAATTCGGGGTACGTCGCTGCCTCATTCGATCCCCATTTGACGAGTCGTCTCTGCTCGACTTACCCTGTCCCTCGTTCTTTTCGGAGGCTCCCATGCTCAGCGGTTTCAAGCAATTCATTCTTCGTGGCAACGTCGTGGATATGGCCGTCGGCGTGGTTGTCGGCGCGGCTTTTGCTGGTGTAGTGACGGCTTTTACCAAAGACCTGCTAACCCCGTTCATTGCCGCGGTTGTGGGCAAGCCGGATTTTTCCTACCTCGGCTTCGACATCGGAAAAACGCACTTCCCCGTGGGTGACTTCATCAACGCGGGCGTGTCGTTCCTGCTGGTCGCAGCCGCGATCTACTTTTTCGTGGTTACACCGGTGAACATGCTGGTTGCGCGCATGCATCGCGCCGACGCTCCCGCCAGCCCCACCACCAGGAAATGCCCCGAGTGCCTCAGCGAGATTCCCCTCGAAGCCCGTCGCTGCGCGCACTGTGGGCAGCCGGTGGCGCTAGCGCAGGCAGCATCGTAGGGTGCGTAGGCTCCTGTTTGAATGGGGCGAAAAGCGCCGCCATCGGCTGGGTTTCCTATACCATGGAAGCGTGAGGTCGCTCGTCCTAGTTTGGGTAATGCTCGGCCTGTCGGTGCTCCTGGCCTCGGCGCAACAGCAAAAGTCCGCCGCTCATCCCCGCGCGGCATGCGGGCCACTCGATTCCCAATCGTTCCGCTGTCCCAAATTCGGCTTCACCTACAAAGTTCCCTTTGGCTGGGTCGACCGCACTTCCGAGCTCGAGGGCGATACCGAAGATGCTGCCGGGAAAACCGCTCCCCGCTCGGGTTCTGAAACCTTGCTGGCGGTCTTTGAACGCCCCCCGGAGGCATCCGGGGAGACCATCAATTCAGCGGTCGTGATTGCGGCCGAGAATCTGGCAAGTTATCCGGGCTTGAAGACCGCGGCCGATTATTTTGGCCCCATCACCGAAATAGCCGAGCAACAGGGCTTTAAAGCCGAAGGTGGCCCTTATGCATTCCCCGTGGGTGCAAAACAACTGGTGCGCGGCGATTTCAGCAAAATGCGCGGAAAGCTCGAAATGCGGCAGTCCTCCCTGGTCGTGATCGAGAAGGGAAATATCATTTCGTTTACCTTCATTGCCGGCAGCGAGGATGAGGTCGAGGACCTGATCAACAGCTTGAGCTTCGGCGCCCGCGCCGCTCCGCGATGATTTGCTCAGCCGGGTGTGCAAAACTTTTTGGCGCGATTAAATCTTTATAATTTCGTTACTTAGGGCACATCGATATTGCACTTTCATGCAACTTATTATTAAACAAGGACTTAGCTCTGCATACAACTTTCGTGTTATCCGACCATGTGGTCGGTTTTCGAGAGTTAGGCATCGCCGTACTGACATTCCACAAGCTTTCCACAGGTCGATTTGGGTGTCGGACTTGCTTTTGTAGTCTGAGTTTCCTTCCGCTTCCATCAGGGGGGAGTTACGCTGGCGGCTCTATTCCTTCGCTGGCCAGGTTTGCGAAAGAGGTGTAGTTCTTCCGGAACGCCAGTTCGATCTTCCCAATTGGCCCATTTCGCTGTTTGCCAATAATCAGCTCCGCGCGCCCCTCGAGATCGGGGTCGTCCTGCTTATAAACCTCTTCCCGGAAGATGAACATGACCAGGTCGGCGTCCTGCTCAATCGATCCCGATTCGCGCAGGTCGGAAAGCTGCGGGCGATGGTCGCCGCCCCGGCTCTCGGGCGCGCGGCTCAACTGGGATAACGCGATCAGCGGAACCTTCAGCTCCTTCGCCAGGGCCTTCAGGCCCCGCGAAATGGCCGAGACTTCCTGGGTCCGGTTTTCGTAACGCTTGCTCCCGCCGGACATGAGCTGCAAGTAATCGACAACGATGAGGTCGAGCGCCTTCTGGGCCTGCTGCAACCGCCGCGCCTTGGCGCGCATTTCGCTGACAGAAATTCCCGGCGTGTCGTCGATGAAAATCGGGGCTTCGAGCAGCTTCTCCATGGCCCGTTGAATTTTGCGCGTGTCATCGCTCCAGAATGAGCCCGTGCGGAAGCGGTGAGAGTCGACTGCCGCCACCGAGCACAACATGCGCTGCAACAGGGCCTCCTTCGACATTTCGAGGGAAAATACGGCCACCGTTTTCTTGTCATCGATGGCGGCGTTCTCGGCGATATTCATGGCAAATGCGGTTTTGCCCATCGAGGGCCGCGCTGCCAGGATGACCAGATCCGACGGCTGCAACCCGCAAGTCATCGAATCCAGTTCGCTGAAATGCGTCTCCAGCCCGGTGATGCGCTGGCCGCGCTGCAACAGAGCATCGACCGAACCGAACGATTCGCGCACGATCTCCGGCACGCTGACAAAGCCGCGTCCAATTCGCTTTTCCGAAAGCTGAAAAATCTGCGCTTCGGCATCGTTCAGGATCTCTTCCGCGGAGTCGCTCTGCTCGGAAGCGCGCGCGATGGCGGCGGTCGCAGTATGAATCAGACCGCGGAGCAGCGCCTTATCCCGGACAATCTTGATGTAGTGCTCGATGCTGGGTCGATCGGGCACGCCGTCGAGCAAGCCGGAAATGTAAGCCGCGCCGCCAATCGGTTCCAGTTGGGCATGGCGACCGAGTTCTTCGGCCAGCGTGATGAGATCGATCGAGCGCGAAGATTCCGCCAGCTCAACCATGCGCGAGTAGATGCGGCGATGCGAATCGAGCAGAAAATCTTCGGGCTTGAGATGCTCGGCGGCCTGGTTATAGGCCAGGTTGTCGAGCAAGATCGCGCCCAGGATCGAGCGCTCGGCTTCGACGTTCGCAGGAAGGCTCTGGGTCGAGATGTAATCGGTAGTCGCCACTTAGCTCGGTGCCGGCCGAGAACTTATTTCATCCAGCGCGAGAGCGATAGTACGCGCATATCGTTTGTGGATGGTTGGTAGATCTTTTGGAAAAGTTTTCCGAAATCGGAT
>Ga0126373_10002394_pt1 | contig 13841 bp, 17 predicted proteins | sample PanSoiMetPlot_11_FD_92545 | JGI IMG/M metagenome (GOLD analysis project Ga0126373, IMG submission 92545) | Tropical forest soil microbial communities from Panama - MetaG Plot_11 | ecosystem: Environmental > Terrestrial > Soil > Tropical forest > Bulk soil | place: Panama | collected 2016-02-17 | reverse complement strand
GTCGGCAAAATTGCGCCCGGCCCTTTCCGCGCCCCGGCGTAGATATTCGAGGTGCGCTGAAGCATGTCCCGGCGTAAACGACGTGCCGAGCCAACCGTCGGCCACAGCTCCGGTGTATTCCAGCGCCTGTGGTTTGAGGGTCGCCAGGTAGATCGGGATGGTGGAATTGCCGGGTTGTGACAGGCGCAGCGCCTTGCCCTGTCCGCCCGGCAGCGGCAGGTCGTGATATTTGCCGTGATACTCGATCTTTTCGCCCGCGAACGCGAGTTTGATGATCTCGACTGTTTCTTTGAGCCTGGTCAACGGCGCTTCGAATGGCTGTCCTTGCAGTCCTTCAACAACCTGCGGACCACTCGTCCCGAGGCCTAGGATGAAGCGATCGTTGCTGATAGCGGCCATCGTCAGCGCGGTCATCGCGGTCATCGCGGGCACCCGGGCACTGATCTGCATGATGCCGGTGCCAAGCCGGATACGGCTCGTTCGCGCGGCGAGATAGGCGAGCGGTGCGATCGCGTCCTGACCCCATGCCTCTGCGCTCCAGACCACATCGACGCCGAGCTTTTCTGCTTCAACCACGTATTCGACCTGTTTGTCGAAGTCGCGCCTCTGTCCCGAGGCCGCACTGCCGATTCCGATGCTGACTTCCATGTTATGGGCTCCTCCCGCTGATCATGACGGCCTGACAGGAAACTCTGGCGTCCTTTCCCAACTACAGTGGTTGATGAGAGCGGATTCCGGCCAGCTCTTCCGACACCACCAGACTAGAAGAATAGCGGTACCCTTGAGTACTTTGACAGAGTTCGACCAGCGAGGGCGCTTCAGGGCTACTATCCGCGGTCTCATCGTTTTTGTTGCGCAGCATTGGCAGCTCAAAGCTTCTGCGTTCCTCTCGTCCCAAATTCATCGCGTGAATCGCCTCCGGTGGGAAGCGTGACAAACTTTAGGGTATTCGAAGACTGGCAGAGCGGAGGTTTTGAATTGGACTACTGCGTGTCGGAAGTCTCAGCGTGGTTGGGCACCTGCGAGCAGAGCGCGAATTTTCTGCTTAAGTTCTCGATCGCGTGGTAGTTCCACATTTGGGATGGCCGTGCAACGAATTTCGTCCAGGTGAAGCGGGAGCCGATCGCAAGAGTCATTCATGAGAAAAATAGAGCAATACCCGGCAGTCGGGGGCGTCCCAAAACCGTGGAACTTGCCGCCTCTGTAAGGAGAAGTGGGCGCTGGTATGGACTAATGCGTAGTGCCCACACTCGAGACTGAGCACGCGCTATTCAGCTACCGTCTCGCCCGAGCCGCCGAACTCTTTTGGGAAATCCTTCAGCTTGGGAAGCCCGTCCTTCATCGGCAGAACCGTCTCCGAGTAGTTCACGTGCACCGCGGGCGCGAACTTCAACGTGGGCAGCGTCGCCGCGAACACATCAACCATTCCCAGCGGGGGATGATTAGTCATCAGATGACCGCCGCATTTCCCGCAGTATTGCCGATGGCTCAGTTCGGTTTTCTTGAAAGATGCGATGTTTTCGGCGCCCGCTGTCACTTTGACGTTCTCCGGCTTCCACAGACTGAACGCGTTGACCGGACCACCCGACCATGATCTGCACGATCGGCAATGGCAATACCCCATCGCTTCCGGCTCACCTGAAGCCTCCAGCTTAACGGCACCGCAAAAACATTCGCCCTTGTGTGATGTCGCCATTATATCGCTCCTTGTCGGGACGCACCCGTCGTGGCACATCCGTGCGTCGAAGGTGACGGTTCCCGTCAGACATCCAAAATGCTCTTCCGTGACGGTGAAGTAGTGCTGAAAACCAGCTTACCGCGACGCGCAAAGAGCATCGCATGAACGTTAGCTTCCTTCCAGACCGGCAGACGCTTGACTACCGGGCACAACGTGTCGCTGGTCAGGCCTGCACTATCGAGCGTCGCGACCGGCCAGTGGTCTGGACCCGAGGGCGGCGCAGCAACCGCCTAACGCGAGAGCAAACGAAGCCGGCATGCGGGCACAATCTCGCAAACACGACGAGCAGTAATCGACAGTGTGAGTTTCTGGGGCGCCCAGATAACCTGATTCCAGACGTCGTGAAACCGGTTTTCGTACAGAAGACCTTGACCTTGCGCACCATCTCGTTCTGTAGCATCAGCTATCGCTAGGCTGTTGACCTTGCCTCGCGGTTCGGCGGAAGTTCACTGAGCCGTGCCCGTACATGTGTTCGCGAGATCGCATTTTATTATCAATTGGTCGCACGATGCGCTATTCGGGATTGAACCCACAGTACTTCCGCCATTCAAGAATAGCTGTTCGTTGAAATGGTGACCGTCAGAAGGATCAATACAAATTCGACCTTGTACGGATTCAGCGGCGCGAGGCTTCAAATAAATGATATGAAAAAACGAGTAGGCTCCTTCAAAATGAAATGCGCCGTTCGCTTCCGATGTCACATGTGCGGGACGCGAATCAATAGGGGAATCACACTGGGTGTCGTTGAGATCATCTGAGTATCCGATCTTTGCACCCTCAACTGGTACGCCGTTCCGCGTAACTGTCCCATAGATATCGGGCCGCGTGTGATAGTGCACCGGCAACGGTAGGCACGAGCTGAGGCAGGTCGCGCCGAGCACAAGCGTAAGAGCGAGGTAAAATCCCATCTCAGCCTTATCGACTCCTTTCCGCGGCGCCTCGATTCTCAGCTTTCATGGTGCCAGCGATTTCGGTACGAAGACGGCGACACGATCGCCTCAAAACATAAGCGCATCAGTCCAGCGGTTCACGTTCCAATATTCGCGAACGCTCAGGAATCGGCTGCTCCCGGACCATAGGCTTTCGAGTATCACGACTCGCCCCGGCCGGTCACCTCCGACTGGTTTTCAGGAGCGACCGGGACTGTTTCCCCGCGCTTCGGCGAGCGGACGAGATTGGTTCCAGGTGTCGAAAGCTAGTAAACCCTAAAGCTGGTTTGAGAGACCCTGAACTGCCCGAACATCATCGCGGGTCGAGGTACCCATAATGAGCGGAGTCGTTGGTTTTCCAGTCACCGGCATGCTGGCCTTCGATCAAGTCATCATCGATCTGATGAACGCCTATGCGGTTCCCGGCGCCGCGCTGGCAGTTTCTCGCAACGGGACGATCGTCATCGAGCGCGGCTACGGGTGCTCGACCTCAATGATCCTGATTCGCAGGCGACGGCCGCAAATTCATTTCCTCGGTCCTTGACCTGCTTGGGTTCGTCAACGGAGTCTTCGAGGGCGGTTAACTTCCCGCCGTTCAACCCGGTTGACGCGCCATACGGATCATTTGACCTGGAAAATATGGACTCACACGGTGGATGGGTATTCGGGAGCGGAACGATTCAGGATGCGTGGTACGACAGCGGAATCAATAGCTGGAACCTCCAGCAGATCAATCAAGGCGCGGAGACTCCCGGCGCCGCTGCCGCGGGCGATCCGTTCGTCTCGGTCTTCGGTCAGCAACAGCACTTTGCCTATCGCGATGCCGCCGGAGCGATCTTCGACGCGTGGTACGATAGCGGCACAAAGAACTGGAGCCTTCAGCAAATCAACATGAGCGGCGTAACTTCCGGCGCAGCGGCAGTGGGCGATCCGTTCGTCACAGTCTTCGGCGACCAGCAGCACTTCGTCTATCGCGATTCCACCGGAACACTTCAGGACGTCTGGTACGACAGTGGGGGAAACACGTGGAGTCTGCAGCAGATCAATCTCGGCGGGGTAACCAAGGGTCCCGCCGCTGGCGGCGATCCGTGTGTTTCAGTATTCGGCCAGCAGCACTTTGTCTATCGCGATCTCTTCGGCGGCATCTGGGACGCGTGGTACGACGCGGGCGCCAACCAGTGGAATCTGCAACAGATAAACCTGGGCGGACGCACAAATGCCCCGATCGCAGCCGCGGACCCTCAGGTGCTTGTAGCCGGCGACCAGCATTTCTCGTATCGCGACGGCTTCGGGATAGTGTGGGACGCATGGTACGACGCCAAGAGTGGGGCGTGGCAGTCGCAGCAGCTCAACGGAGCAGGCGGCCTTACCAACGCTCCGGCCGCTTCCGATGGACCCGTCGCATGGGTCGATGGCAGCAAGCAGCATTTCACTTGCGTCGACGCCAACGGAACCATCTGGGATTCGTGGTCTGATGGCGGGACAGATGGCTGGCGCTACCAGCAGATCAACCAGCAGGGCGTCTCGCTCGCCAATGCGCTCAACAGTGCCATGTGGACTGCCTTGAACGGGCTGCCGTCGCTGCCATGAGACGGTTGCGCACTCGACCTAGCAATTGATCCACCGAGCGGCTCAAAAATGTGCCTGAGTCAAATGCGGTCGATGTTTGGTTCACGAGTGCCTGGTGCGAGGGCGGCTTCGCATGACTGGATTGCGGCTACCGCACCCTCGGCGAGATGACCGTCGCTTATGGCGGTGGCGAGCTCGGCAATCATTTTGTCCCAGACATGTCCCGCCACGATGGCATGAGTCGCATGATCGGCGATGGCTTCGACGTAACACTCCCCAAGCGACACAAACAGCAGGATTCTTCTACGATTTTGATTACCGCCAGCGCCGTGGGCCGCGAATTCTCGATGAGCCAATTGGCGAGCGAATGCGTGTTTGACGCGTCTGGGGACAAGTGCCAATCGAACCGGCAGCCAGTCAAATAGCAGCGTCAGCACTAGCAGGATCGACAGCTCGATCACGATCGTGAATCGGTCGTGCAGCTCGGGCCGCAGCAGCGCGATGGCAGCCATCACGACCAGGGCAACGAGCCCGGCCCAAATCAGCGGATAGAACGCGTACCGATCGCTGACAGGCGTCACGACGAGACTCAGGTCGGTTGCGGTGTTGTGTTTAAGCGACGCGATCGCGCCGTCGATCCGGTTCCGTTCCTCGAGCGTGAAAGTGGCTTTCACATTCACCAGCTTCCGGAAGCGCCACCACCCCCAAACGACCCTCCGCCGCCCGAGAAGCCCCCACCGCCGCGTTCACGCGGGCCGCCTGGAAATCCGCCGCCGGGAAGGAAGACCGGGGGGTAGGCGCCCATTCCACGCCCGACTGCCGATCGCTGCCCGAAGCGATTTCGTAGGCTCAAAACAATTACGAAGATGGCGAGCGTGATCAGCAGCGTCCACGGCGACCCTTCGAAATCGTTTGAAGGCTGCACGCTGGGCGAAACAGCCGCTGCGGAAGGGTTACCGCCTAACAGCGCCACGATCGCCGCGGTGCCGGCGACCACGCCGCCGTTAAAATCTCCGTTGCGGAAATTGGGCAGGATTTCGCGCTCTATGATGATGCGGCTGGCGGCGTCGGTGAGCGTCCCTTCAAGACCGTAGCCGACTTCAATCCGAACCTTGCGCTCATTCGGTGCGACGATCAAAAGAGCACCGGTGTTCGTACCTTTCTGCCCGATGCCCCATTTACGTCCCAGCTGATAGCCGAAATCCTCGATTGGATAACCCTGCAGCGAACTTAAGGTAACCACCACAACCTGCTTCCCGGTGCCGTGTTCGAACTGCGCCAGCATTTCAGTCAGCCCTTCCCTGGTCGACGCCGACAGTATGCCCGCCTGATCGACAACGCGTCCGGTGAGCTGAGGAAAATCGGGCCCAGCGGCCAAAGCCGGAATTGCCAGCAGCAAAACGACTACCAGCATCCACCAGCTCCTGCGTGCAGGCGACACTTGGCCGGCGATGCAAAGCCGCCGCATTAGAAGGTGACCTTGGGTGCCTCTTTGGCTTGCTCTGATATGTTGAACGTCTCGCGGACCTTCAGGTCAGGGTACAGCAATCCGGCAATCCATCTGCCCGGAATTGTCCGCAACTCCGTGTTGTAGGCTTGCACGGCACTGATGTAATCGCGGCGCGCGATCGCGATACGGTTCTCGGTGCCCTCGAGCTGCGACTGCAAGGCGAGAAAATTTTGATTCGATTTAAGCTCCGGATATTTCTCGCTCACCACCAGAAGCCGGCCCAATGCGCTACCTAGTGCGGTCTGATTCTGCTCCAACTGGTGGAAGGCGGCCGGATTCGACAAAATGTCAGCGGGAATCGTCATCTGGGTTGCCTTCGCACGCGCTTCGATCACTGCCGTAAGGGTGGCCTGCTCCTGCTTGGCGTAACCTTTAACCGTTTCGACAAGATTCGGAATAAGGTCGGATCGACGCTGATATTGGTTCAAGACCTCGCTCCAAGCGGCTTTCACCTGTTCATCGAGCGTCGGGAGTGTGTTGACCCCACAAGACGAGAGACCAAGCAGTAGGAAGGCCAGAATTGACAGAGAAGCAAGCAATGGCAGTCGCTTCCCGAACATCAAACCACCTCGTGCATTGGAACTTGATCACCAGAACCCGATTGCATTGGTGAGGCTAGCACCCCTGCTTGATTACCTACCAGCCTCGGCCCCCCTATCGCCCGCGCCGTCGCACCAATGCAGTCGGGATCGCACGGTTTGACGATAGTGGAGGGCAACCTCCTCATGGGCAGATGCCTTTGCATAGCGCGAATGAATGAATGTCTGTCATTGACCTCGGCGAATGATTAGAAACCCGACCCTGCAACAAAGTGTGACAGCTCGTTATTCGAATGGTCGCTAACGGCACGTGTCGCGGAATGCTTGGGATGGCAGTTGATTTGTCAGCATGTGATGATTCTGACAGTGAAATGTTTGCGATCCAGACGACGCCCATGTTTCTTTTTCGTGGCGAGCCTTCGCCGTAGGCAAAGCCCCGACTGACCGGAGCAGTAAAATCGGTGCAACGAGCTCGGCAGCAAGATGTGTTCGCCGGTGGACCAACCTGTCTGGCTCTTGGAAGCTCCTCGAGGTTGACAATACGCCGCGCCCTTGATTAACGTCGGTCAAGTGTCCGAGGAAATCGAACTGATGTCCGTGATAGATCGATGCCACGATATGCAAATTCCAAACTGAAGGCCGCGGTCCATCAAATCCGGCGTGAGGAGATTGAAGCGGCCGCGCTGCGAATTGTTTGTAAAAAAGGATTTCCCGCAACCTCGCTTCGCCTCGTCGCGCGGGAAGCGAAAGTACCTCTCTCGATCCTTCATTATTATTTCAAGGACAAAAATGAACTGATGCAGTGCGTGGTGCAGCGCCTGTTCGACGGGCTACTGCGGGTCCTCACCCAAATCCGCAACTCCGAGCCCGATCCGGTCAAGCGCGTTGAGCGCTTACTTGAAACCTACCTCACTCGCACCACTGAGGAGTGGCAGGCTTCCTTGGCATTCATAGAGTACTGGGCAGCCTGCGTTCGAGCCGGAACGGTCAACCGCTTCTATACGCAAGTGCAGTTCCGCTACAGCGAGCCGATGGCTGAAGCGCTTGGCGACGCAGGCGCCGAAGACCCAAAGGGGCTTGCTCTGGCACTTCTCGCCCTGATGACCGGCTATGACACCTTCTATTGGAGTAAACCTGCCGACCCTGCTGAACGCGCGCGATTTCTGGAATTCGCTCAAACGATGGTGCGGCACGCGATTGCGCGTGGCCGCGCGAAACTGCGGCTGGTCAGGCGTACCAGTCCGAGGGCGAAAAGAGATCGCTCGATAGCCGAAGGCTGACTTTTTCACTGCCGAGATGGGAAGGATGAAGGACTACGAGGAAGTGTCAGATCTGACGCTTAGCGAGGCAGACCAGGAGAAACTCCTTCGCGAGCAGAATGAGTGCGTATTCATTTGGTGCAGGTCCGATGGATGGCCAGTGGGTGTCGTAATGAGCTACGTTTAGCGAGAGCAGAAGTTGTGGCTCACTGCCAGCCGGAAGCGACCGCGGGTGCCTGCAGTGCGTCGCGACGGTCGCGTTTCAGTGGCAGTTTCCAGCGCCGGAACGAGAATGCCACCGGCCACCGTAACCATCAGGGGACACTGCGAAGTCCTCCAGGACCCGGAGACCAAACGTTGGTTTTACCCGGCGCTTGCGGCCACCCTGATTCCCGACAACCCGAGACAGCAGGCCGCTTTCGTGGCAATGCTCGACTCTCCGCGCCGCATCATCATGTGCGTCACACCGGAACACTTCATTACCTTTGACGGGCGCAAAATGGGCCAGCTTGGGGTGAGCTCGGACGACTGAAGGAGTCCTCTATGCGACGGTCGGAATACATCGCATTGGCGGAGCGCTTACTCGCTCACGTCACCAATGGTACCACCGATTCGGCCGAGTCGGTAAAGCACATTCCGGTCCGGAACTATCTTGATCCGTTCCGTTGGCAGCGCGAGATGGACCAAATCTTTCGGCGCCTGCCCCTGTTGCTGGCGCTCAGTTGCGAACTGCGCCATCCCGGCGACTACAAGGCGATCGATGTAGTCAGTGTCCCGCTACTGATGGTGCGCGGCGAAGATGGCGCCGTGCGTGCCTTCATTCGTACCTGCTCGCATCGGGGCACGCTCCTCACCGAGGAAGGCAAGGGGCAGTGTGATCGGTTTACCTGCCCCTATCATGGCTGGACGTTTGATGATCGAGGCGCGCTGGTTGGTATCGCGGGACGTCACAAGTTTGGCGAGGTGGACGGTGCATCCCGAGGTCTGGTCGAGCTTCCGTTGGCCGAGCGGGCTGGACTGGTCTTCGTGCGCCTGACGCCTGGCGCACCGATCGATCTGGAACGGTACTTGGGCGAGATGCTGCCGGAACTGGAATCGTTCGACTTCCAGAACTGGCATCTTTACCAGCAAAACGAACTGCCCACCTCAAACTGGAAGGTCGCGCACGACGGGTACCTCGAGGGCTACCACTTCTCGGTCCTTCATCCGAACACGATTGCGAAGCAGGTCATGAACAACATCATGACCTATGACGCATACGGACCCCACCAAAGGGTTGGGTTCCCGACCTATCGAATCCACGGGTTGCGGGACAAGCCTCAGCAGGACTGGGACCTCGAGGAAGGCATCAGTGTCGTACGGACCGTCTTCCCCAACGTATCGTTTGCCGTCTCCCGCCAGGGCGGGATGATGTCGCAACTCCTGCCCGGCCCCACGCCGGAAGTATCCCGCACCATCCAGAATCACATCTATCCTCGTCTTCCCGTCAACGACGGAGAGCGCGCTCGCATCGATGCTAGTGTGAAGCTGTTTATGTATGCGGTGGAAAAGGAGGACAACTGGGTTTGCTCGCAAATTCAGCGAGGTCTGGCGAGCGGCGGAAACCAGGACTTCGTCTTCGGAAAAAATGAACTCGGTCTTCACCGCCTGCACGATGCGATCGATTACTATCTCAACATCTCGTCGGAAGAGTTGTTCAAGCAGACCCATCTACAAAAAGACTCCTTACTGAACGGGCAGGGAGAACTGCCACTTGAACCCGAACGCGAGCGGTCGCCCGCGGAACCGGCACGGCCTGCCCAGGTGCGCGAGCTGTGAAGGCAAACGACAAGCCACTGAGCTGCGCCTTGGTCGCGGGTGGCAAGTTCCACGACATAGATTTCGCCAGGCTTGAATTGCTCAAACTGCTCGCCGAGGACGAGCGCGTCCGTGTCCGCGTTTTCGAGGACTATTCGAAGGCTGACGTCATCTGCTCCTCAGATTTTCTGGTGACCTATACCTGCGACGTGGTTCCCAGCCTGGGCGAGCAGGAGCGGCTGCGCAACTTCCTGGCGCGAGGCGGCCGCTGGTACGCGCTCCACGGGACCAATTCGATTTTGCGATTCCTCAAATCAGGACAGGTTGATAGCCCGAACTGGGCACCGCACTTCATGGAGACCTTGGGCTCGATGTTCATCGCGCATCCTCCAATCGCGCCATATCGCGTGACCGTTGCCGATCCCGAAAATCCGCTAGTGCGCGGAATCGCAGGGTTCGAGGCAAACGACGAACAATACCTCCTCAAGACCTACGGTCCCTTGCGCGTGTTGCTTGAAACGGAGTTCGAAGGAAGCGCTGAAGGATTCGTCGATAGAGACTGGCCTCGAGCGAAACACCCGGTCTTGTACCTTAAGGATGTGGGCAAGGGTGCAGTGCTGTATCTAACCCTGGGGCATTGCCGCGGGCATTACGACATGCAGCCGCTGATCGATTGGTATCCGCACCGAGAGCGCGGTGCCTGGGAGCTGCCCGTGTACTACGAATTGTTGCGCCGTGGCATTGCATGGGCAAAGCGGCCGAAGGAGCAAGCTGAATGAATCGACCGATTTCGATCGCTCAGCTCGGGGAGATCATGCAGATGGCCTACGTGCCGCGCGATTTCGAGCAGGCGTTGAAATTCTGGACGAAAACGCTTGGAGCGGGACCATTCTATTCTTTTGAACACGTAAAACTGGATCGCATTCGCTACCGTGGTCAGCCCGTCGAAATAGACTTCTCCATAATGCTCGGGTACTGGGGCGACATGCAGATCGAGCTGGTCAAGCAGCACAATGATGCGCCTTCGATATTCAAGACCTGGCACGACGAGGATCGCGACGGCCTCCACCATGTGTGCATGTTATTCGATGATATCGACCGGGCTCGAGACCTTTGCAATAGAGCTGGTCTCCAGGTAGTGCAGGACGCCCTCCTGCCCGGCGGCGGAGAGGTCGTGTATGTGGATTGCGGCAGCGGTCCAGCGTCGCTGTTGGAAATCCTGAAGCCGGCACCCGGTACGGCGGAATTCTTCGGGATGCGCGAGGGACATCGAACCTGGGACGGTAGCGATCCCGTCCGACGCGTCGGACGACGACGCGCGTCATTCTGTAACCTCAAAGTTCGGGACGGGAGGTGGCCGATGGCTTACTATCTTCTCGCCAGCCTGAAGGTGAAATACGGACAGCAGCACAAATTCAATGAGGTCATGAGGCATCTGAAGCCCGCTCTGGAAAGGGAAGGATGGAAATTAATCGGGGCCCATCAGAATACGATCGGCCGGCTCAATAGTGTCGTCGACCTCTGGGAAGTAAGCGATCTCAATGCAGTTACCGAGACGCTGGCCAGAGTTGGTCGAGACAAAGAGTTCGGTGAATGGGCAGCACAATTGCCCAATTTGGTGGATGAGGAAGTCCTTCAGCTGATGAGCAAGTTGCCCTACTCTCCTTGATGCGATCGACCCGAAAGAAGGTATCGAGGATTAAAGGCAAGCGGGATTTTGGTAGCTTTGATCGCGGCTTCAACAGTGGAGTGTTACTACCCAAAAGCCTTACCGCGGTGAACAGGCTGCCCCAAAGTCGCTCCGAGTAGCATAACTCCTCAGTCTGACTCAAAGAGCGGAGGTTGCCTATGCAGATCGGATTTTTCGCCGTCGGCATCGGTCCCAGCGCCGACCCGGAATTACTTGCCCTTTCCGCTCGCGCTATAGAGCAGTGCGGGTTTCACTCATTGTGGACGGGCGAGCATGTCGTCCTTGTCGGTCAGTATGCGTCAAAATATCCGTACACGCAGGACGGCAAGATGCCGCTCCCGACGACCAAGGTCGATTTTCTTGACCCTTTCGCCACGCTGACTTTTGCAGCGGCCCACACCAAGACCATCCGCCTGGGCACAGGCATTTGTCTGGTACCCGAGCACCAGCCGGTCGTGTTGGCAAAACAGGTGGCAAGCCTGGATAAGCTCTCCGGCGGACGCTTTGACTTCGGGGTTGGAGTCGGCTGGCTCGCAGAGGAGTTCGCCGCAGTCGGCGTGCCCTGGGAGCGGCGGGCCGACCGGACGCGCGAATATCTCAAGGCGATGAAGCTGCTGTGGACGGAGGAGGAGCCGGAATTCAAGGGTGAGTTCTGCAGTTTCCCAAAAGTTTGCTCTTACCCGAAGCCGGTTCAGCAGCCACACCCGCCCATTATCTTTGGTGGCGAGAGCGGGCCAGCCCTGAAACGGGTAGGAGAAGTCGGGGACGGCTGGTTCGGGGTGAACGTCGCCCCCCAAGACGCGAAAGCCAAGATCCAGCGCATGCGGCAGTACGCGAAGACGGCCGGCCGCGACCCTGAAAAGCTACACTTCTCCGTGTCGCCCGGCATTGGCGCGGCGGTCGGGCTAGATGAAGTGAAGCGCTACCGTGACGCCGGGGTGCACCAGGTGGTCGTAGGTACGATCCCACGCGACCCCAAGACGGCGCAGGGTGACATTGAGCGGCTCGCCGAGAAAATCGTCGTTCCCGCGGTGAAGTTCTAAGGACACCGGTTTTTGGAGTGCTTGAAGCTCCTGGGATGCAGTCGTATGCGAAAAATCTCGTTTCATTTGTGATGATGTCTGTTCGCCTAAAGGAAGCATGTGATGAAACTCGGCTATTTTGACTTCAATCCTGACTATTCGATTCGGCCTGACCACCTGGCTCGAGCGTGCGAGGAACGCGGTTATGATTCGCTGTGGCTCGGGGAACATATCAATATTCCCGTCAGCCGACGCACTCCCTACCCCTTGGGCGGCGAGCTCCCCAAATACTATTCACACATGCGCGATCCTTTTATCTCCCTGATGGCCGCCAGCGCGGTGACGAAAAATCTCAAGCTGCCACTGGCATTTGTCTGATGATTGAGCGAGATCCGATCACCACCGCGAAAGAAGTCGCTACCCTCGACACCCTGTCGAACGGCCGCGTCATCTTTGGTGTCGGCGGGGGGTGGAATGCGGAGGAGATGGAAAACCACGGCACTCGTTTCGAACGGCGCTGGAAAGTGCTGCGCGAACGTGTACTCGCCATGAAAACCATTTGGACAGAAGACGAACCTTCATTTCATGGCGAGTTTGTCAATTTCGATCGACTCTGGTCCTATCCCAAACCTGTCCAGAAGCCGCATCCGCCGATCGTCATGGGCAGTATCAAGCCACAGGGTCTGCAACGGATTGTGGACTACTGCGATGGGTGGTGCCCAGCCGACATGGCGATTGAGGATTTTCGACGAGTGATGGCTGAACTCCAGGAACGTTGCAAAAAAGCTGGACGCGATCCGCACTCGCTCTCGCTCTCGATCTTTGCCGCTGGGGAACCAGAGGAGTCTAAACTGCACCGCAATCGAGAGTTAGGCGTCGAGCGAGTAGTCCTTGGTGTCGGACGTACAGATGTCGATGTAGAAGAAAGGGTGCTGCCGTTTCTGGATCGTTACGCCAAGCTCATATCAAAACTTGCATGAGCGCCTTTTCTCGCGGGAATCTCGCGATGTGTGACCCCAGACCGGGTTCTCGCGCCTCGTGCGTCGCGTCTACAGTCGCATCTATATATGAGGCTCCTGGGCGATTGTTGATCGACCAGCAAGGTTCTGAAAATGGCCAACCATATGCACCCCACCGACGCCGACCCCTAGTAGAGTTCGATGCGAACACCTATGGCGACGGTGTTTTCGGATTGCCTTCTCGACCACCTCAGCCGCTCCGGGCTAAAAGCGCAGCTCTTTGAAGAGAGCGGCAACGTATGATATCGGGAACTCCTCGAACTGTTCATAGCGCAGAAGCTGGCGCTGAGCACGGCACGCCGCGCAGAGGGGCTGCGGCCGTAGCGGAATGAGCTTTGCTGTGGAAACCCTTTCCATCATTGAGGAACTCACAAGGAACTCAAATGAACGCACCAGTCCGTATTGACCCTGAGACAGGCCTCAAAGTCTTCAACACGCGAGCCGCCAAGGCGTCCGATAAGATTACCGGCCAGGGCTATTCCGTCGTCACTGATCAGAAGCTGACGGAACTGCCGAAAATGCCAGCCGGCGCCACCTTCAACGCGGAAGAGCAGGCCAAGTACCGCGCGTTCAAGGAAGCTCGCCGCGGTGCGGCGGACTACATGGCCATGGAAGGCGAGTTCAAGAAATATCTGGACGACGTCTATTCGGAGCCGCCGATCCCGCGGGAAGCCCTGACCGACGAATGCGAGATCCTGGTGGTCGGCGCAGGCTTCGGCGGACTGCTGCTGTGGCACAAGCTGAGCCAGGCGGGCTTCACCGACGTGCG
>Ga0126373_10002393_pt1 | contig 13843 bp, 18 predicted proteins | sample PanSoiMetPlot_11_FD_92545 | JGI IMG/M metagenome (GOLD analysis project Ga0126373, IMG submission 92545) | Tropical forest soil microbial communities from Panama - MetaG Plot_11 | ecosystem: Environmental > Terrestrial > Soil > Tropical forest > Bulk soil | place: Panama | collected 2016-02-17 | reverse complement strand
GTAAGCGTTCGGGGTGACCACGTCAGCATGGCATGACAAGTGCCCACTTGTGAATTTAAGTGGACACTTCTTTTGGAGTAGCGACACTCCACGGTAGTAAGTCGGTGATCCGATTGACCGGGTGTTCGGCGATGCGGGTGAGTACATCCCGGAGGTAGGCTTCAGGATCGAGGTTGTTCAGCTTGGCTGTGCCGATCAGGCTGTAAATCGCAGCGGCACGTTCACCACCGAGATCCGATCCCGCGAACAAGTAGTTCTTGCGACCCAGCGCCACGGCTCGGAGTGCCCGCTCGGCGGCATTGTTATCGATCTCTAGACCGCCATCATTGATATAGCGCCCAAGAGCATCCCAAAGTGTGAGCGTGTAGCGGATCGCAGCGGTAGTGTCAGACTTGCGCGATAGCTCCGGTAAGCGGCTCTCGAACCATGCGCGCATAGAGTCCAGCAGAGGTTGCGATCGCGCTTGCCGCGCAGCTCGCCGTTCCTCCGGCGAACGGCCGCGGATCTCGCTTTCAATCGCGTAGAGCTCGCCAATGCGATGGATGGCCTCCTTCGCCAACGGTGAACCGTGGGCCTGGTCCAGATCGTAGAACTTGCGGCGCACATGAGCCCAGCAGGCGACTTCCTGGATGCGGCCGCCTTCGTACAGTTGGTTGAATCCGGCGTAGGCATCGGCTTGCAGGCTGCCAGAAAAATCCCGCAGATGCTTTTGCGGATGCTCGCCCTTGCGATCCGGCGAGTACGCGAACCAAACCGCCGGCGGATCCTTCGATCCGCTGGCCCGGTCGTCGCGAACGTAGCTCCACAAACGCCCCGTCTTGGTCTTTCCCGTCCCCGGCGCCAGCACCGGTACCGGCGTGTCGTCGGCGTGCAGCTTGTCGCAGTCGAACACGTAACGCCTCAGAGCTTCGACCAGCGGCGCCATCAGTTCGCTTGTCCCCCCTACCCACCCGGCCAGGGTGGAGCGTTCCAGTTCCACTCCTTGCCGAGCGTAGATCTCCGACTGCCGATACAACGGCAGGTGATCTGCATACTTCGAGACTAGCACATGCGCCAGCAAGCCAGGTCCGGCCATGCCATGCGCGATCGGCCGCGTCTCCGCCGCCACCTGTATGATTCGTTCACAGGTGACGCAGCTCAGCTTCGGCCGCACCTGGCGGATGACTTTGAAATGCTCGGGAACGTGCTCGAGCATCTCGGACACATCTTCGCCGATCTTACGCAGCTCCCCGCCGCAACCCGGGCACACCGTTTCTTTCGGCTCACGCCGGTGAACTTCGCGCGGAAGATGCTCGGGCAGTGGACCGCGACGTGGCTTGCTCCCAAACGTAGGTGCCACCTCTGCCGGCACAGCGCTCGTGCTTTCCGCCGCCTTGTTTGCCTCCAGCTCTTCCAGCCGCAGCTCCAGCTGATCGATCTGCCGCTGCACTTTTTCCGAGCGCCGGCCAAACTGCTGGCGTTGTAGTTTTGCGATCAGCAACTTCAGATGGGCGATCTCGCTGTCCCGCGAAGCCAGCCGTTGCTGCGTTTCCAGGAGTTGTTGGTGCGCGGCGACCAGCAGGGTCCGCAAGCCTTCGCGATCCAGCTGGTCCAGGTCGGGAAGGCTTGCGTCCATAGCGGAAATATCGCATGAATACTGGTTTTGCGATAGATCCACCCGCACAAAAACTTGTGCAAAAGGAAACTCCTTTTACACCATCGCGCGCGGCTCCGTCGTTCGCTCCGGTCGTCGCCAGTCGATGCCTTCCAGCAGCATGGCTAACTGGGCTCGGGTCAGCGCAATCGTCCCCTTCTCCACCTTCGGCCAGACGAAACGCCCGCGCTCCAATCGCTTCGCGAACAGGCACAGACCATCGCCATCGAACCACAACAGCTTGATCAGATCTCCGCGTTTACCACGAAACACGAACACGTGCCCGTTGAACGGGTTCTGTTCTAGCGCCGTCTGCACCATCGCGCTCAAGCCCACAAAGCCCCGTCGTAGATCCGTGAGGCCGGCCACGATCCAGATACGTGTGTTGTCCGGAATCATGCGCGCAGTAGTTTTAGTACAGTGCGCAGCAGGCCTACATCCACGCCGCCCTCGATGCGAATCTGTGCGCGTGCCAACTTGATGTGAATCGTCCCGCCTTCACCTGACGATGCAGCACCCGTGCCTGCTTGCAGTGTGACCGGCAGCAGCTTTGTACTCGCCTGCGCCTCACCCAACCGGCCGGCTAGGTACTGGCGCCGCCAAGTGAACAGCTGGTTCGTATTTACCCCGTTCGTGCGTGCCACCCGCGCTACCGATGCACCCGGCACCAGCGTCGCTTCCACAAGCTTGCGCTTAGTTTCAAGGTTACGGTGCTGCCTCTTCGGCGGAAGGGCTGGATTCTGAACTATCTCGATCTCGGCGCGTTCGGAAGTGCCCATCTATCTCTCCAGGCGGACACGATCAACACGCATCCGCTAAGACAGTGCACTACTTTTCGGTGCAGCACCAGATGCCGTGCCCGAACGCTTACGACATTTTTACCATAGCGCGAGAAGTAGATTTTGCCTTCGAGTCCGGCGATAAAGAGCGGGCCGACGACTTTGCCGAATTCGTGAATGGAAAGAGTTACGGAACAGCGGCGGTAAGCAAACTCCCAGATGGTCGCTTCCGAGTCCTCGTTCTGATCACAATGCCAATCACTCAGTACGTGATCGGCTGCGTGTCGGGATTCATGTTATGCCTTAGTAGACTGTTCCAGATCGATTATCTGGGTTGGGGATCGGTAGTTCAAAAGCCGTGAGGGATCCGGGACAGGTTGTTTGGCGATACATCGCTATTGTGCTCAAAATGCCCCTATTCAGTGACGATAACCTTGCGGAGTGGTGTCGTTGTGAAAAGACTTGCTCAGAATCGAATTTGCCTGCTGTTGGCAGGTTTCAGCCTCACCCTCACGACCCACCCTTCGAAGCGCATCGGCCAAGGCCGTAAGGTCGCCGGCTACATCGGGATGATCCTCTCCGAGCACCCTCTGATCAATAGCAAGAGCCTGCTCGTACAAAGGTATCGCGTCTGCAGGTCTCCCCTCATCTGCGTATAACACTCCGAGGTTATGCAGATTCAGAGCATAGGACCGGTGCTCTCGGCCAAATGTTTTTTCATTGATTGCCAAGGCCCTTCTAAGAGTCGCCTCGGCATCGGCATACTTTCTTTCATGGTCGTACAGCATTCCTAGGTTGTTGAGACACACTGCCACATCTGGATGGTCGGGTCCCTGAACTTCCTCGGCAATCTCCAACGCTCTTTTGTATAACGGTTCTGCGTCCGAGTATTTTCTTTCGTTGTCGTAAATAATTGCTAGGTTATTGATGGAGCGTGCGGTTAGCGGATGATGTGCTCCGTGAGCTTTCTCGACTATTTCCAACGCACGTCTTTGGAGCGGCTCGGCATCGGCAAACCGTTTTTCGCGCCTGTAGAGCTGAGCCAGATTGTCGAGGGTCGTCACCAGCTCAGGGTGCTGGGATCCCAGCCTTTTCTCGTCGATTTCTAGAGCCCTCTTATAAAGAGGCTCGGCCTCTGGATACCTGCCCTCGTCAACATACAGGAGAGCAAGGTTATTCAGACGTGTTGCAACATCGTGGTGTTCGGGCCCAAGGGTCTTCTCACCTATCGAAATGGCTCGTTTGTACAAAGGCTCAGCTTCTACGTACCTGCCCAGACTGTCATAAAGTGTTGCAAGGTTGTTGAGCTCAACCGCAACTGCCGCTCGCTCAGGCCGATACTCTTCCTCTAGGGACAAAGAACGTTGGTAGAGAGTCTCTGCTTCGGCGTACTCGCCTTGGTCCTCATGAACGAATGCTATATCGTTCAGCAACGCCGCTACCTGTGGGTAGTCTTCACCGAAAGAACGCTCATCTATCGCTAACGCCAATGAAAAAGCATCTTCTGCCTCCCTGTACTTTCCTTGCTGCGCCAATGCTTCTCCCAAGAAATGCAGAACCAGAGGATTATCAGGTTGGATAAGACGCGCGGGAGCCAGTGCTCGCTCGGCTTCGGCATACCGACCCAGTTGGTACTCGGCCTTAAATAAAGCAACATAACTGTCGACACGAGTCGTTGGTGATTGATCGAGGGTTTGCTCAAGATAACGAGCGGCCTCTTCGTAGTGCCGGGCATAGAGGGCCGCTAGCCCCTTGTGAAAGGGACCACGTGCATTCTTGCTCCATTGATTGATCCCTGTTCTTAGCTCCTCGACCGAAAAACCGAGGGTCTGCGCCTTGTCAGCTAACACCTGATCTGGGTCAGAGGTCCCGATATTGCTGTTCATCGACGATGTCAGGCCGGCAACGATACACGCCACCAGATCAGGATCAGAGATCAATGAAGGGTCGCCTTTCCGGAGAACCTGGACACGAACAGTATCCTCGGCGGTCGCAGGAATAAATGCCCGACCTTCCCACGGGTTCGCGATCACCCAGCCATCATCCACTGATATTTCGACAGGATCACCAGGCTTCAGTCGAGATGGAATGGAAATCGCAAACTCACCGGTGGCGGAGCTCGTGCCTTGTCCCAAATTGGTAAGTCGAATTGCGGCTCCAGAAAGTCGCTCGCCTCTGAGGTTTTGAATAATACCTCTGAACAATCGCGTAGGCGAGTCACCACCATCGACCGGACTGCTCAGTGCCCAACTGACCCCGAGACTGAGGGCCATCACGCATTTCAGAGCCGCAATTAGCCGGCCCGGTAGTCGCGGATTCCGTTTATTGATCACGGCTCACTCGATTCAGAACTGTTTCGTGCCTCCGATTCTAGAACTTAACTTTTGGATCCGCCAGTTAACAATTGATTTAGCAGTTGGCGTAACATCCCCATAACGCTCAAAATCCTCCAGGTCACAGGTCGGGGGGGGCTCCGGGCAACCTTCGACCGCTCAAAATTCCCAAAAAACTTTTAGGCGAGCTTGCGCGACCGTCGACACGCTCTTGATTTTAGGGTGGGGGTGGTTGACAGATTAGGTGTTCCCTCACCGCGCTGTTCGGCCAGCACCGGGCGCCCCTGCGCGTGCGCAAGCCGTTGCGCGGGAACGGAGGCACCCCCAGCGCGACCCGTTGCCCCTATTTGCACGGAGGTTGATCCGTAGCCGCGCTTCGTCGCAATATACCGGACGGCCATTGATTATTTGGCCAAGCCGTGTGATCAGTCACTGGCGGGAAACCGGGCTCCGCCCACACGCAAAGAATCTTCCTCGGACTCGTAACGTACAGGGCGCTAATCCACTTACCGTTTAGCTTCTCGAATCGTATCTGTTCCTCAGAGTGACCATTGGACCCGTTGATCCCGATGAAAAATGCGACCGGCTGTTGATCAGTCGGCTTGAATTGAAGAGGAGGACCCTCTCTAGGTCTTCCTAGTTCTCCAGGAAAGTACGTGCCGTAATAGTGATCCCAATGCCATCCCCAGCCCCCGGATACCGAAACGAACAAGTCATGCACAGGGTACTTTCCCACAAAAGTCGGTATCGCATTAACGAGGATAGTTCCATTTGGCATGTCCATAGGTTGATTTGGCATTAGATAGAAATAGCTTCCGCTGCCGGTCATCACATTCAAAGACTGGTTGCTCGATTGGAGAACCAATCGTGTTTCTCTCATTGTTGAGTCGAACTGATCTGACTGCTGATTAATAATGCGGTTAAATTCACGCTCATTTTCTTCAATTGCCGTCTGGAGGCTCGTCGCTATCTTCCTAAAGTTTTCCGTCTCTTGAGCTCTGGCGCTTGCTTGATCTCGGTCGTGTTCATTGCGCTCTTGGTAAACCGACTTCAGTTCTAGCAACAGCAGTGCAAACATTACGAATGTCCAAGCGGCTCTCTCTCTCGCACCGATCTTTCCAAGGTCTCTGATGAGAGGCACGATGACTCCTAGCAGACCTAGGACTCCGATCCAAACACCGACTGGCGGATGCCACGCCCACACGCTATGCAACATCTACGTACCTCCCCCACACTACCGCATTTGCTCGCGACGGCGTTCATCGCGACCGCTGTTGAAACTGCTGAGAAGCCCCGTGCGGCTAGCGGTTCCGCAAAAGCAACAGAAACACATCGACCAACGAGAAGACACCCGTAAGGGAACCAATCCGGGTTCCACTTAGACTTCAATTATCGGACTTTCGCCTTTCTTCCACAAAACATATTCACCGCCGATTCAGCAACTACACTTATTGCGCGACCACCGGCAAAACCCCGATTTTAGGGTGGGGCGGCTCCTCGGGCGAATCTTCAGGGGCACCAAGCCGTTGACTGTGTGCATGGATGAAGGTCTCGACCTCAATTTAGCGTGCGTTGATCGCCGAGCACGTTGGATTGGTGACCAAACGTGCCGAATGAACGGGTTGCTAAATCAGCAAGTTACATAGACCTGTGCGCGAACTGTGCTTGATTTTTCTCGGGAGCGCAGAAGGCGAGGCTGGCTCAAGTGGTTCCGCATTTAACACGCCCGGCCCGGCCTGCCTGGAAGGCGAACGATAGTTGGCGGTACGCCCATGTGTACCACTCACGGGGTAACACGATGCATGCTACGCATGCGTGCGTTAGCGATAATTTTGCTGCGCTGGCCTGCATATGCGCACGGCGCTAGAATAACTTGAACACACGCTGGGAGTATCAAGATGTTGAATCCAGACGAGTTCACTGTGCGATGTTTGTGTGGCAGGCAGGCCCTACGTGTTCATTGCCCGAAATGCGGATACCACGATATCTATTCGTATGCACGGCGCTACACCGTAATCAAGCGCAAGAAGAATGAGCAACGGTTGAAGAACTACCGTTGCAAACGCTGCGGCGAAATCTTCACTCAACAGGATTGGACAATGAACTGTAATGCTCCACCGTACCGGGCAGCGCACAGGCCATCGAAGAACGAACCAAAATTAGACACGCCTGAGGACCGCCAGAAATTCATTCAGGAATTCCAAGACCTAGAGGCCCTCAGAAAACTGCCCTAGTGAAAAAGATTTCTCTTTTCGCATTACCGAAAGCCGCCGAGGCATACTGAAATTGATAGCCACTGGAATCCTCGCCGGGCTCTCCCCATAGGCAAGTCATTGCAGCTTCTTCGACGCTTCTTCCACGATTTTACGAGTGATGGCAGCTTCCTTGACAGCCTCTGCGAATGCCTCGTCGGACAGCTGCGGAGCGTTGTCGCGAGAATCCGCCTGCCGGGAAGCCTTGGTGAACTGGTGCAGCGGATCGCGGTCGAGAATCTCGAGCGCGGCCCGGAGCTGGTCTTTGTCGTTCTTGCGAAGCTTACGGAGCAGCACGTCAATGGCCGCCGCGACCGCGTCTTCCACTTCCACTTTCAGGCCCAGGCGCGTTTTTAACCGCTCATCGGCAAGCTCTTCCATCTTTTTCTTGGTACGCCCAGCGACGCGGTCTTCAATCGCCTGGTACTCGGGAGTCGACATGATGCGATCCAACGTGGGATAGGTCATATCGAGCGAACGTGCAACCTTCGGTCGCTCCACACCGGCCACCACCAGCTGCGCGATAAGCTCGGCGTTCATCTCATTTTGGCGATTCATAAGCGTTTTCCTAATTGCGATCTCGTAGCCTGCTTTTTGACTATACGACTTCCGCCACGCCCATAGCCCCACAAAGGGCAGCTTCGAGAGCACCTCCAGTTAAGGGATTCGCCCTACTCACAACAGCTCTAGCTGCCTCTGCCTGCTGTCCTCTCGTACTGTGGGGTTGTTGCACGACGGCAACGACTACTAAGGAAATCGAAGCTAAAATTTCGGATGGCCGTTCAAGCCAACTGAAAAGGAGAAACACACGAGAGGGCTCATGTCAACTCCAGCTCCAGCGCCCGAAACGACGTTCTATCTTGATGAAGGAGTGCGCGTCACCAACACTCGCTTAATCGCCAATGGTACAACGTATTCCATGGCAAATATCACAACCGTTCGCCGAACGGTCGAAGAAGCAAGTCATACGCTATCGCTGCTAATGATCCTTATCGGCGCAGGGATTGCAATAGTAGGTGCCGAGACAAGGGACCAAAACGCTATATGGACGATGATGCTTGGGCTTGCGTTCATTGCTGGCGGCGTGCGGTTATGGAAAAGCGAGAAACCTATGCACCATCTCCGCATTTCCAGCTCATCAGGAGACACCAGCGCAATCCACGATACTAATGCAAGCCGAATCGACAGGATAATACAAGCAATAAACGAGGCCATCATCAGCAGGGGCTAGGCGTACTCGATCTTCTCCTCGGTCCCCGGCACAACTTTAATCAGCAACTGAGCATGATAGGCTTGCCTGATATGCCAGCCGGTAAAACAAACTTCCAAACTGCACGAACCCAGAAGTTCAGGGCTACTGCGTTGTCTGAAAAAGACGAGCGCACGATCAGCCATGTCGAGGAATTTGGCTGTTCTGTTGTCAGCGTGAAGCGGGAGAAATATGGCTTCGGCTGGTCATACACGGTCGGTGTCTTTGATACTAGCGTCAAACCCGAAATTATCACCGTCGGGCTGTTACCAGAGACCGCGCACTTTGCGTTGAACGAAGCCGCGAAGCTATTACGAAGGGGCGTTGACCTTACTAAGGGCCGACACCATGATCTTGTCGGGCAGGTCGATTGTGAGTTCCGCCCTGTTGACCGAAAGTGGGTTGAACACCTTATGGGATGGGCGCTCTGGTACTACGATGGCGACGACTTTCCTGTAATTCAGGCTGTCTATCCCGATCTGCAGAATCGGTTCCCGCAGGACGAAGGTTTTGACAAGTCGTTTGAGCGGCCTCTGATGCAGCCGGATGCCCCGATGACGAGAGCTGAGAATGATTTCTGGGCCTCGGCTGATCCGAAGAGCAGTTTATTCAACTGGAAGTTCCCAGATGATCCGCACACGAGAGTCTTCCTTTCGGAGACGGTCCACAAGGGATCTGAGCCAGTCACTTATGTTTCACGCGACGCTGAAGACGGTTCGTGGCAGTTCCTGGGTGACAGTATGTCCGATGGAGGCGGTCCCGTTATCTCTTGCTTTCACCACCCCATCGACCAAGACCGAAGCCTCGCGGAACTGGCTGATTTGCCGTTGGGCTGGCATGCCGAGCGCATTAGGGTCGGAGAACCGTGGGTTCGCAAAAAACACGAGACCGAGGGGTCAGAGTGAATTCAGCGAAATGATAAGAAGCCGAGAGCGATGGCACAAAATTAGCATTGCGGCTTGGATTGTGGCCAATATCCCATTTGTAATTCTCGGCTTTAAAGCGGGGCTACTGTTCGGTCTCAGTATCGCGATTGGAATCCTCGGCCTTAGTTTCACAAACAGAGCCTTTCGCCCGAGATAACCGTAGAAAGGCCCGGGTCAACTCTCATCTCTTCTTTCCTATGAAACTGAACCTAAAAGCCGCGTTTGCCGCCATACTGCGATTTGGGAAGCGTCCCGACACTAACACTAATGACCCTGTCTCAATGGTTCTGCTTCTCCGCGAACCTGAGTTTCCTACGCTCGATCAGCTTCGATCAGCGGCGGAACGCGCCTACGGGAAATCTTTTGCGGGAGGAAAGGAGTCAACGTACTGCGTGGTTCAAGCGGTGCTTTTTGCGCTCATGAAAGTCGGCCCTCACATGCTCAGTTTCTTGAACTACAGAAAGCCGTACGGCGAGGGTGAGTTTCCACAGGATTTTGCAACCGCACTGCCGAAAGCAAGTCAGCGGCAGGCGTGGACAGGCCACAAGGCTTGGACCGCGGTCGATTATGTCAAGGGCGGCGTCGATCTGGAGCTTGAGTATGCTGTTCTCGCTAAGCTTTGCGCTGAAATGCTCGACTCTAATTGTGTGGGGCTGTACGTACCGAGGGAGCACAGTCTCATCCCCAACGATTCATCACTTCAAGGCGAATTGCAGCGCATTGCGGCCTCACGCGACCTTCGCTTAACCTGACTTTGCCAGCTCAACGAGCGAAAATCGCCTGATTACGACCGTTTATGGTTTTTCTAAATACTCGTTCCGCATCGATTTGCAGACGTAAGACAGGCCGAGAATCACGAACGTGCAATCGAGGAGCGCCAATCCGTAGAACGATGGGAATCCCAGTTCCCCCATGAAGGCACGTACTGCAAGCACTAAGGGAAGCTGAAAAAGTGCCAGTGCGCTAAGCGCCACCCAAAATTTCCATTCGTTCCAGAACTCACGGAAGGCGATGATTGGGACCACTAACGCGATCCCTGCGGCGAACGCGGCATTGCCCCAATGCAACCAATGGTCAAAGAAGCCAAGTAGAACTGCAACGACCAACACCGGTCCTTTGATAGGCCACGTATTTACCTTCTGCCAGTGCTTCAACCGTATCTTTCCCATTGTTTCGGACAATTAATAATACATGCTAATTGCGCTCAAAAGCCGGTGTGGCGCGGGTTTTGAGCGACACGTTTGCCGCAGTGATTTGTTAGACTGGAGGAAATGTTGGTGCCACTCCTGATTGTCGCGCTGGTTGGTTGTATGGGATTGTTTGCAGCACTGCGGCCTGAAGCTTACGTCCGTTATTTTTTGGCGGAATCCCAGCGTAGGGCACTCTCTGAAAACCTGAGGGGAGTTTCCATCACCGGATGGATTATTTTTGGCGCGTGCACCATTCTCGCCATGGCGATTCCGCTTCACAGCATGTGGAATCCATTGGCCTCCGTGTTTGGGCCTTTGTTCTTTCTCGTCTGCGCCACGGCCTACGTTTGGTGGGGAATCGGACTCCTGCGCAAACCCGATTCATTTCTGAAACGGACGACCTCGCCTTGGAATCGCCTACCGATATGGGCTGTCAAGGGGTTCGGAGCACTGTTGCTGCTTGGCGCTGTCGGGTTCGTATATGGATTCGCTGTAAGGATCACCGGGCTATTACGATAGCTGGCGAAAATCGCCATGGAACTCAGAATCCCTGGCCGCGGTCTCCATGTCAATTTTCTCGGTAGTCATCATCGGTTTCTTGACAGTCGTCACTTACGGCTTGCCCTTCTTCCTCGGTTGGGTATGGATATGGAAGCTATCGAACATTGAGGAGGACACCCCGACTGCATGGCGAAGGATTTCGCTGTGGGTTGCGTTATCCGCCTGCACAATTGCAGTGGGCGCTTTCTGGTTTGGATTGTTCACCAATCCCCATACCTACCCCGACGAAGATATCCATTTCCGACGTTTTCTGATGTTTGACAAGGCTGCTCTCGCGCTCGGCATCGGCGGGGCCTTGGTGGGACAAGGGAAGGGCCGCTGGTTAGTTGTGGCTTCTGGAGTCGGAGTTGGTGCAAGCTGGCTCTGTTTTTTTGTCTTGCAGTAACCGTAGCCAATTCCCGTCCGCCGGTGTTTTGCGTGGTCAACTGATCCCCCCGCCTGAAGGTGACGGCCCGAGACTCACCAAGGAGGGTGCCGAACCGCGACCAGGGCATGCCGGGGAAAATCTAACGCCTCGCTAGTTCGCTTCAAGATGGGTTTTCTTGGCCTGAAACTCTTTCACATGAGCTGTTCAACAGTCACGAAAACGTCGTACGACACGCCGCTCTCTATAGTCCCCGTCACGGAGTAGGTAAGGGGAGTCCCTGCGTTGACCCTGGCCAGAAACGTCAAGCCGGGAGTAGCGCCATCCTCCAACGAAGGTTGGCATACCCCGCCCGAACAGGGGTTCCACAACTGTATTCCCGTCGAAGGGTATGTGGAGGAGGGCATAAGGTGTGTTCCACCGTCGTCTGTCCACTGAAAATTTGCTTCCAAATCACCGCAATTGCCGCACGATGGGTTCTGCGGAAGTTGCTGCACCATATAGAACGAAATGCGATAGAGAGCGTTGGCGGTCGGCGTGAGCAGAGTTGTTTCAGGAATCAGAGCGGTCTGGTCAGTCAAAGAGACGCTGGCGACAATGTTCGATAAAGTAATGTAGGTGGTAGCGGAGGGAGTTCCCACTTTTACGAAGAGTCGGTAAGTGCCCGGAGGCGGTAACAGGTTTATCGTTGCGACGATCTGCGTCGCTGTGTCACTCACAACGGTGAGTTGCTTTCCATTGAGACTCACCGTCAGCGGCGTTCCTGACAACCCTGTACCCGTTATCGTCAGTCGGCTGCCTGAGACGGTTGTGCCGTTGATAACAATTGCTGCGGCGGAACTTGCGAGCAACAAATAGAGCGCAGCAAGGACTGGAATCATGCGGAATATTCGTTTTGGAAAGTTTCTCATCACCTGTATCTCCTGCGTGGCAAGTTTCGAAGTTCTGGGGGGGTAAGAACCCCAAATCGTACGCCGCAAAAAAGATTAAGGCCAGCCAAAATTTGGCAAGCACGGCAAGGGTTTATCATCTGTTCCAGAGATGCAATACCAGCCCATGCCGCTGACCCGCAAGGCCGAGCCCTTCAATCATCCTGATTGGCTGTTCGAGGTTAAATGGGACGGATTCCGCTGTCTTGCTTACATCGAGCATGGCCGCTGCAGGCTAGTTTCCCGCAACGGCAACGAGTTCAAATCCTTCCCTGACCTCAATCTCGCGCTCCCGCTTGAGCACCGAGCCAAACGCGCAGTGCTCGATGGCGAGATAGTCTGCCTGGACAGAAAAGGAAATTCGCAGTTCAAGAACCTGCTGTTCCGTCGCGGTGAGCCGCGCTTCTATGCCTTTGATTTACTCTCCTGCGATGGCGAGGACTTGCGCTATTTCCCTCTTGCCGAACGCAAGCACAGGCTGCGAGGGCTGGTTCCGCAGCAAGGCAAGCGCCTACTCTACTGCGACCACGTCGAGGGCCAGGGCGAACGTTTGTTCCAGCTTGCGTGTAAACGTGATCTAGAGGGTATCGTTGCCAAGCGGAAGTTCGACCCATACCTGCTAGACAACGCGAAGTGGTACAAGATCAGGAATCGCGACTACTCGCAGTGGGCGGGGCGAGAGAAATTATTCGAGCGGGAACGCGCCAGCGATCCCGATTATCAACTTTGGGCTGGTTGCGCTTTGGCGTGTGAGGAGATGCAAGCCACCTGATTGGGTTTGGCGATGCTTTCATCGTCGAACAGCAGCACGACGACCACGAAGATTACGGCGTATTTACACCAAGGGGGCCATCAAAGAAGCGAAAGAGAGCGCGTGAAAGAAGGGCCAAGGGATCTCTGAACGGGATTAAGGCCGATTTTTCGCGCCCTCGCTCAGTTCCCAAGGGCCGAATTCAGGTTGTACATATGGCTCTGGATCGCGCTCCTTTCCATCCTTGTCGAAGTGCATCACTTCATGAGCATTCCAGGTGCCACCGATTTGCATCACGCCAGTTTGCACGTCCACTCCCTCCGGCGTAACGTTCACCACATGGCCCTTTCGCATAAAAAGGTCACCACAACAGAGCATGTAAACGTCCTGACCAACCGCCAGTTTTGTCGTGTCCATGATTTTTAGTTCCTTTCAGTTTGATCTCTGAACAGGTCTAGGGCCGATTGATCAATTCGGCTTTCCCCAATTCGCAAATCTCAACCTTGACTCTTCCTTCGCCCAAGGAATTTCAATGTCGCCACAGACCGCGTGAAAGTCTCCCCACCCATAGACGCCCAGATCGAAGTGAAAGCTTTCAGTAGACTCGTCTGTGCCTCTGTCCAGCCAGCGGGAAATGTTCTCGCGGGTGAATTCGCCAATGAACTGCAGATCTCTTTCGGACAGCCTATGGTGGTTCCAACACATGATGTCTCCACGCAAAATATCAATGTACGGCTGCATGATTTCCTACACCTTTCCCGGGGTCTCTGAACGCGTTTACGGCCAATTAATCTTTCTTGAGGCAGATCGCACATATGCGGCCAGCGTCGGTGCTGCGCCAGTCGTGCTCACAAAATGTGTCGAGGGGGTCGCGGG
>Ga0126373_10002392_pt1 | contig 13847 bp, 9 predicted proteins | sample PanSoiMetPlot_11_FD_92545 | JGI IMG/M metagenome (GOLD analysis project Ga0126373, IMG submission 92545) | Tropical forest soil microbial communities from Panama - MetaG Plot_11 | ecosystem: Environmental > Terrestrial > Soil > Tropical forest > Bulk soil | place: Panama | collected 2016-02-17 | reverse complement strand
TCGAGCCCAGGTACGTCGCGGAGAAATTCGGCGGCAGCCATGATCCGTCGTCCGCGATGTAATCGGTGCCGAGGAGCGGAGTGCAGCGGGCGGCGCTGGACAAGCGCAGCGAACGGCGCAGAGAGGGCAGGAATGCGTACAGTTCCTGAAGCTTAGTCGGATCTTTGGGCTGAAGCTGAAGCTCCGTGGTGTACTTGGACTGTTCCGGGGCGGCGATGAAATAGTGGCCGGCCTGGAAATAGTCGGAGCCGTAAGGCGTAGTGGTCGGATAGCCTTCATCGCTCAGGTAACCCATCTCGTAGAACGTGTCAGCGGTATCCTCGGGGCTCACGTTCCCGAAGCGGTCAACGATGCGGTCCCACGTGTAGTAATACGATATGGCCGGGCGCCACGGAAGCCATGCGTCATACATCACCTTGACGGCCATAAGCGGCTCGGTTGGATTGGGAAACGGCACTCCGGCCGTATAACCCTTTATCGTGTAACCGTCGTCCGAAAGTTTTTCCAGGCTCACCTGGCCATGAAACTTCTCGGTATCTTCCTGAAACTTCTTGGGTAGCGGAAAATTACTGGCCGGCGCGACAACGATTGTGTACTCGGGTCCGGAGCCGATGTGCCAGTGGTAATCGCCCGAGTACGCAGCCTGCAGCCAAACCGGCATGAAATTCTTATACTGCTTCCAGTTCTGTAAAGTGATCTTGGTGCCGGGTGGAATGGTATTGGGCGATGAGGTGTCGACCAAATCACGGTAGTGCTGCGGATCGAACGTCATCTCCGCAAACACCGCAAGCGCCGTAGTACAAATCACAAACAGCGCGGCAAGCACAGTCAGAAACAAACTCCTTAGCTTATGCATTTCGGACTCCTTTTGATTTCAGCCAGATGAAGGAAATGTCGTGAAGGAACTCCCCAGCCCCTTCTCCGTCCCCGGTATCACACCATTCAGCCAGCCAGGCGCCGAGCGGTATTCACAATCGTGCATGCACCTCACGCGGGGAACCTGCGCCGCGAGCGATCACACAACGCAGGAAGCGGTTCAAGGAGCATACCTGCTGTTCCACACCTCTGTACCGAGGCTTATAGCTCAGGACACCAGACGGCCGCAAGGACCGCCAATTCGCTCCAGGATGAACAAACCGGAATTTCCATTGTGACTTTTTGCTTTAGTATACCCATAGTGCAAACTGACCCTGTGACCGCAAGGCTTTCAACGTTTTTCACCGGCGCATGCGACCGTTTGCGGACGAAGCCGCCAGTTTCCGCCATCTCGGATGAAACAAAACCGCGATCCCCTTCGCGGTTGATGTCGGAAGACACCTTATGGTTCCAACGAGTCGCTTTGGCTTGGGCAGTCGGCGGAAAAGCCCCGTCAATAGCAACCGCCTGCTTGCCCTCCTTGATTCACTGCTCCGCCGGGTCCGCGCCTTTGGTACAACTCCCCGAAGTGAAACTTCACCTTGGTCCACTCACCCGCCCTGCCTTGGTCTAGGTTTCCGCAGATCACCGGCTTGTGGCCCGGTTCTTTCCTGCCGGCCGCTTTCAGCAGTTCCGTAATCTTGCGCTCCAGGTTCGCGTTGGCGGGAAGGCGGTATCGCATACTTCACCTGCGGCGTCGCACGCCTCGTAGAGAATGGCGGGGTGAAGGTCGCATCGCCGAAGGCCGCGTCCTCGCCCTGCCGCCGCTCGCTCTCCTGCAAGACCAGCCGCCCTGTGAATCGATGGCCTCCGACTTGTGACCCCGGTACTTGCAACACCGAGGACGAAAAACCCTGGCTAGACTCTTGTGGCAGGAGGTCCTTTGGTCTAAAAACCAACTTGAAATCCGGAGTCAAATTGAAATTCCGGCCTAAGTCTGGGATCGACAAGAAGTTTTGACTGAGTGGATGGTATCCGCGGTGCACAAGTAGCCACCAGGCGGCCAACCGGCCGTAGAGGAGGGCAAGATGGGCGCGCTGAAAACACTGTTCATTGGATTGCTTGGCTTATGCCTGATGGCATCGTTCGCGCGGGCTGCGGACGACACTATCCCGGTGGGGACAAAGATCACCCCGCAAAACTGGGAGAAGTACAAGGACTACATGCCTCAGGGCTTGCAGACCATCTTTCGCGGCACCACCGTCTTTAAGGTGCCGTCGGACGCCGTGATGCAAGTGGGACCGCTGGTTGACTATCCGCTGCCCAAGTCGTGGTATGAGGCGAGCGAAAAGTACAAGAATCAGACCAAGCTGGTCAAGCTTGACACCGGTGGTTACACCCTGCAGGGCTACCAGGCAGGAACCCCATTTCCCGACTACTCAGGACCGGACGAAGCTTATAAGATTCTCTACAATCTGTATTACCACTATAGCTCATCGATCAACCATTACGAAAGCGACGGATATGAGCTCGACCGCTACCTGAGCGAAACCAAAAACCGCTCCTTCCAGGTTTTTCTGCAGTTCACTCACATGACCGATCCTGGTTTTCCGGGTTACGCCCGGGAGATGCCGGGATATTTCTCCAGCTATTACGACGAACTCGAAGAACCCGAGCAGTCCAAATATACCAGCCCGCTGGAGTTGATATACGATGACCCGCAGAAGGTCCCGGAATTCTATGTTTTCCTGCCCTCGCTGCGCAGGGCTCTGCGTCTTTCCAGTGGCGCCCGCTGCGCACCGTACGCAGGCAGCGACTACGCATCGGATGATATCTACGCCGGGATTCCGCTGCCGGTGGGCTGGTTTCAAGCCAAGTTCCTGGGCGAGAGAAAGATGCTGATGTTCCGGCCCACGCCATCAAACCGAGCGCAGTTCAACGTCGCCAACTACTACTATCCGCCGATATTCTTTCCGAAGCCGGTCATCGGTAATTGGCAGGTGTTCAACGCGGTGGTTATCGACGTAAGCCGCGTGCCCGGCCTCTCCTCAGGCTACTGCTACGCAAACCGCAGGTTATATGCCGATCCTCGCACCTGGAACGTGATGTGGATCGACCTTTTCGATCAGCAGGACAAGTTCTGGAAGTTGATGGCATGGCTGGAGTCCGCCGAGCCGGTACCCGGCGGCGGTTACATTCCCAACATCCGAGGAATCAACTGGATCATTGATTTCCAGAACAGCCACGCCAGCTACGCATACGTCGCTAAGGAGATCTTCCAGGTCAATCAAGATGTGCCAAAAAAATTCTGGGACGTGAGCCGCTACGGTTCCCCTGCCGGCTTGCAGAAGATCATGCAGTAATCCGCAAAGCAGGGGGCGCCTTCCGGCGTCCCCTGCCCAGAACCGCACTGAACAGGAGAGGCAATTTCGATTTAGCGATAGAGACTGCCAAACGATTTGTTGATCCTGGCAAACCCAATCTTAGTTCGACCTTAATCGCCTTCACTTTGCCCGTCACCGCGCCGTTGTTCGAGGAGAGATTCCAAACATCAACGTGAGTGGCGGCTTACGGCGGGCAGACCGCGCGGCCGGTATGGAGTTTCAAAACGGCGCAGGCATTCGGCCCTCGGCTACTTGAGCCCGGTGAAGTTCGAGGCGCGTCGGGATCAACCAGTGGCCGCCTGACCCGAGTGTCCACATGATCGGGTCAAGCTCAATACACCTCAGGCGTCTAGTGCCGCTAGGTCAATTATCCGGGCAGCCCTGTTCTCTGGCGTAATCTCCAGGATGGCTACTGTGCCGAGTCTTATGTTCTGTTTCACCAAGCTGGGACTTCCAGGATTGACGAAAAGCACCCCTTGGTGAGTTTCCACCATAGCCTCATGGGTATAGCCGAAGACCACTATGTTCACCGGCTTGCCAAAGATGCTCTGCAACGCGTCGGGCAGCGACTCCCCAGGAGGGAATGCCCTCCCGATCGCCCCAGGGATGACATCGTCGCCCAAGCTCTTTAAGATCAGCTCATGGCACATGCCAATGGTATGGTTCTCCGCCTCCACCACCTTAGTGGTGTTCACCCTCGGGAGAGCCTCACCCGTACCCACCAGCCACGATGTCGTTGACGTAACCGGAGCGATACGCTCCAGCCATCCTATGCAAGAGGCGATTTCAACATGCCCGGCATGGAGGATGAGATCGACCCCCTCAAAGGCTCGGACCACCTGGGAGGGTGGTTGCGCACCCATGGACGGAATGTGGGTGTCTGAGATCAGGCCAATCTTCATACCCGGCGTTGCGCCTACTTACCGCTGGTCAGTTAGCCAGGCGAGCCAAGGCTCAGCAACGGCCTCGTGGTCCCACCAGAAATGGAACCCTACCTGTTCGGCGAGCTGGCGATCGATGTCCCGGTCGCCGATGTGAACGTAGCGCTCCGCCTGAAAGCGGGTCTTGACGTCGAGCAGCATATGCTTCGGCACCCAAAAATCGACAGCGATGCCGTGGCTGTCCCATACCTTCTTCTGCCAGGAGGGGAAACGGTCGGAGCAACTGCCGACGATGAACCCCAACTCCTTGGCTCTGCGGACCATTTCTACAGTGACACCGCCGGCTGGGTCGCCGAATTCCATGGTGCCGTCGATGTCAAAGCTGATTAGGAAAGCCAACTTTCGTCCTCCTCGCGCTGGCGCAGCGCCGACAGGGCTTCTTCAGAAGCAGTGTCAGTCATCCGCTCCCGAATCGTCCGGTAGCGTTGTCACATTGAAGAAACGGATGGGCAGGGTCCGGATACGATCGGTTGCCCAGTTGCATCCGCGTTCCTCGCGACGGTATAGCGTCGTCCCTTAGTATTAACGTCCCCGGCTGCCGGTCAAGGCGGGCAGCCGGGGATATTGGCGAGACTGCGCTCAAGCCGTGGGCCTAAACCGGGGGATTGGCGCTCCAAATCAGCGCGTCGCAAATGTCGGGCATGGGAGCACCGGAGACGCCGATCTCGGCCTTTTTCTTGATCTGCGAGGGCGACCGCCCCTGCAACTGGAGGATGCTGTCCCGATGATTCCACCAGCGGGTGCGTCCGTTCCCGTTGTTGCCGCCGCTGGGGGAAACGGGATTCGGACCCTCAATGCTGATATCCGTCTCGTAGAGGTCAAGAGCATAGCCCCGCTTCTCTCCACGGGCGGCGTACCGCAGCCCCTCCAAATGGAACTGGTGGAACAGGGTGAAACCGTCGTACATGTTTTCGAACGCCAGATCATCGGGGCCAACCCCCGCGCCTTCGTAGAGGATCCGCCCCATGCGGTCGGTGCTCTGTTCCCACTGCTCCAGCGTGGGCGTGACGCCCATGGATGGCGGCCGGGTTTGGCCATGGCTCAAGATGTAAACCGGCTTCTGCTTGTGGTTCCTGGCCCGCTCCGGGGTGGTGTAGACAACGGCCAAGGCGGCCATGATCGGCAGGTCGTTGTCGTAGATGTTCGCCGGCTTGGCGATCCATCGCGCCGTAAGGTAGTCTTCGGCGGTAATCATCTCCGGCCGGTGCTGGCTGTAGAATCCGTCCGGATTCATGAGGCCGTTGCGGCGCTGGGTCACCACGAAGTTGGCCATCTGATCGTGGCTCTTGCCGTACTTCCGGCAGTACTCCTCGAAGACCATGGCCGTGGTCCCGCAAGCCGGCAGGCCCCAGATGCTGCTGTACTTGAACAGACCAGAAGCCGTGTTCAGCGCGCTAGCCCCCACGCCCACATAGTAGCGGCCGGCCAGGTTGTGCCAGCCCCGAGCCACCACGCAGGTTTTGGTGAGTCCTCGCGCCACCGCCTCCGCCGCGGCGACAAAAGACACGGACATACACATGGCGCCGTTCATCATGAACTTGACGTTCTTCAGTTCCGGCATGTTCAAGAGGAGCCAGTCGATGTCTCCCCGAGTAATGCCGGCCTGGGGGAAAGACGCCATTTTGAAGTGCTGCTCCCAGCCCGGAGGCGGAGGGGTGTTCGGATCGTTGGAAACCCCGGTCGTGGACTCGGGAGTCAGAACCAGTCCGTCGATCTCGTCCGGCGAAATCCCGGCGTCCGCGATGGCCTTCCGAATCGCGATGATGGTCATCGCGCCCATGCTGGTCTCGGGCTTTTCGTCCCAGCGCCGCGCGGTGGGTGACGTTCCTACGCCGGTAGCTACAACCTTGCCTCGGCCCTCCCACAGCCCCATGCCATCTTTGTTTCGGAACCAACTCTGAGGAACTCCCGGATGCGGCATAGTTTACCTCCTGCTTTGCGTCTCCGTCGTGTCTCTCATGCCAAAGGGGTCTAGCCTACCACCCGCCATTCGGGAACCTTTTGGCCCGTCGCGGGGGTCGTCTCAAAGATCACCTCGACCGCAGCCCCGACCGGTACCTGATCCACCGGAGTCCCGGGGAGATGGGACAACATAACCACCTCGGGCTCTTCATCCAGCGCGATGGCCGCGACGTTGAAGGGCTGCCCCGGAATCAGCGAGGAGGTCGGGGTGTCGTGCACCACCACGCGGCTGATGATCCGGCCACGGCCGCTCAGCTGCCGCCACTCCACCGAGGCGTTCCCACAACGGGTACACCCTGGCCGCGGCGGGAACTGATACCTACGGCAATTGGAGCAATACTGGATCACCAGGCGCTCCTCGTTGCAAGCGTCGTAGAAGGGCTTGTCCAACGCATCGGGTATCGGGGACTGTTTGGGCATATCTTTCCTGCCTTTCGCTTCCAGAAGAGTAGATATCCTCCGGCACGCTTGCCAGTTTGTACTGGTCCCGAAGAGCAGCCAGTACCACCCTCCGATGTCTGCCGTCAACGGCGGTAGTCTGCGAAAGCGATTCTCCGCCTGCGTAAGTAGTTCCATCTCGAAGGACTTTAAACGCGAGCTTAATGCTGCTCTGCGTTCCCAGATTGGAGAGACGGGAAACCGTGTTACATTATTAACGTAACGAATTCGAATCAATGAGCGCCTGGGCTCCTCTGCCCTGAAGTGCGACACGCATGCGATCGCGCCGAAATCTTCCGAGCTAACATTCACTACCTCGGCGACAAGGAGAGATGCCGTGGAAGGAGCGTTCGGTGATGGACGAAAGGCTTCAGTTTATGGGTCGCCGCTGCCCCGGTTAGTGGAAATTGACTCAAAGCGCGTGAAGCGGCGTCCCTGCCTTTTTAGGCAACATAATGTCCTTATGTTACTGGGAAGGGGGCGCCGAAAAAGCGGAAACGTGAGCTGCGTCACTCGGTGGACGGGCCTACCTTATGGCACCCGAGCTATTCGGTTTCGTTGACTTAGGCTAGGCGGCAGTCGAGCATAATCGAAGTGGTTCGGAAACTTCAGCGACGCGCGTTCTGCTGGTTATCGGCAATGGTGATGCTCGTCGGGAGCGTTGCGCTTCCTGATATGGTTCTGTGCGTGGCGCCCGGACACGTCGCGATCGAAGTCGTGAATGGTGGCGAGTGCGCGGAAAGCATCGGCGGTGTCGGTTTGGCGGCACCCGACAAACGAGCCGATGGATGTCCGTCTAACTGCCACGACACGCAGCTTGGGAATCTTTTTGAACGCACCCAACCTTCGCAGGCCCCTGCAGCGCTCGCCGCTTACTCTTTTATCCTCCCTGCCGAAGCGGCGCTCGTCCCTGCAAACGGTACCAGGGACCGCTTGTCCCTTCCCGTCCACGCTCCGCCACGAGAGCGCACAACCGTAATTCTTTGCTGATTCCCTGATATCCGCTCGTCGGCGCGGTTCAAGCCGTGCCTTTGAGAGAGCAGGCTCGCCTGCGACGATCGGCGCTTCAGCCTTGCCGATGGTCATTTTCGGCGCGCCTTGACGCGCCGCTGGATTCAAGGACATCACACGTGGTTTGTGCAAAGACCGAACGGAATAGCAATCAAAGTGGTCAGTTCACCCTCGCTGGGTCAACCCGACTTTGCTTCGCGCTGATCGCCCTCACAGTGTTCGCATTAAACATTATCGACCCGCCTCACGCCGCAGGTGAGCCGCTGACGGTGGAGCGCGCCGTCGAAATCGCGCTGGAGAGAAATCCCGACCTTATGGCGGCGCGGCAGGAACTCGAGAACGCCCGTGCGGGACTGATCAAGGCTCACTATCTGAATCATTTCAATCCTCAGATCCAGGGAGGCGCTTCGCAAGCTCATTTTCAGTTCGGGCCCGGCGGCAGCGAAGCGCAGCCCACGGGAACACTCTCGCTCGAAGTGGAGGTGGCCGGACAGCGCGCAAAGCGGATCAACGAGGCGGACCAGAATCTCGCCAAGGCCAGGGCAGATGTCGCGAACGCTGAACGATTGACCAAGGCGCGTACCGAGTACGCATTCTATCAGGCGATATATCTGCGCCGTCGCTTGGAGCTGACCGAGCGCGTCGAAGACCTCAACCAGCGGCTACGTGACGCATCGATCGTCCGTTTCCATTCCGGTGAGAGTCCCAAGCTCGAAGCCAACCTGGCGGCGGTGCGTTACGACCAGTCGCGCAAGGCGACGTTGGCAGCCCACCGTGATTATGAAGGCGGCCTGCGAGTCTTGCAGCGGATGCTGGGGATTCAACCAAGAGGCCCGATCGAGATTTCCGGTTCGCTCTCCAGCAATCCCGTCGATATCGACCGGGAAACAGCAATACAAATTGCTATGGCGAATCGACCGGACCTGGAAGCTCGCGATTACGAGATCAAGCGTGTGGCAGCCGATATCGCCCTGACCAAGCGCCTCATCATACCCAACCCTACGATCAGCGCATTCGTTGAGCGGACGGCCGATGCGCCCGGCCAATTCATCCGGGCGATCGGCGGGACCTTGGGAATCTCGATACCGCTGTTTGACCGCAAGCAGGCCGAGCTGACTGCCCTGCGAGGCGAGGAGAGGCGCGCGTCCTACGAGCGCGCCGCTACAGAGCTTGACGTCGAGCAACAAGTGCGCGATGCGCTGGCCGCCTACGACGCCGCACGTGAGACGCTCGGCCTCTTTGAAACCGATGCTGTCGGACGGGTCAAAGAGAGTTTTGGATTGATCGAAGGCTCCTATCGTTCGGGCAAAACGGGATTACTTGAACTCATCGTCGCCGAGAATGATCTCGTCACGGCCGATTCCTCGTACCTGGACTCCCAGTGGGACTATCGGGTGGCACGAATCGGCGTCGAAACCGCCGTCGGCCAGGACTTTGGGAGCTTGGTCAAGCCATGAATGTACGCTCCATATCGTGGTCAACAGCCGCGACCTGGATTATGGTCGTGCTATTCCTTGGCGGCTGCAAGACAGGCACATCGAATACACGTGTGGAAGAGAACTCGAGGCCGACCGAGGCTGCACGAGGCCGGCAAGATATCCGTCTCACCAGCGAAGCTATCAAAACGATAGGTTTGCATACGGAACCCGCGCGGGCGCGGGAGCTGGAGCGACAGCTCGTAACCACGGCCAGCATCAAACCCAATGAATATCGGCTCGCCCACGTGAGTCCCCGCATTTCCGGAAAGGCAGTCGAGGTATACGCGAAGCTCGGCGACAACGTGAAGAAAGGGGCGGTGCTGGCAGAACTCGACAGCCTCGAGCTGGGCGCAAAAAAAGCTGCCTTCCTTCGCGCTGAAGCTGATCTTAATGTCGCGCGCCGCAACTATGACCGTGAGAAGGCGCTGTATGCGAAACAGATTTCCTCAGAGCGCGACTATCTCGCCGCGAAAGGAGATTTCGAACGCAGCGAGGCCGCATACAACGAAGCGCGCGAGGCATTACGTCTGCTCGACCTGCCCGACAGCGCCATCGCGCGAATCACCTGGAACGATGCCGACGGTCGGCTCTCCTGGTTTCCTCTCGTCTCGCCCTTTAGCGGCACCATAATCGAGCGTCACATCACGGTCGGCGAACAGATCAAGCCCGATGAAACGGTTCTGACCATTGCCGATCTGGACGTGGTGTGGCTGTTGGCCGACATCTACGAGAAGGACATCGCCCGTGTAGCAGTGCGCGATCCCGTGCAAGTCACCGTAGATACATTTCCGGGCGAAGCATTCCACGGCCGCATCGCTTACCTCAGCAACACCGTGGATCCGGCCACCCGAACCGCGAGTGCGCGGGTCGAGATCGACAACTTCGACCACCGCCTGCGTATCGGAATGTTTGCGACTGCGCGGATCGCCCTGCGTGCGCCGCCCGAACAAGGTACTGCCGCCATCGCGGTGCCGCTCGATGCCGTGCAACGAATCGGCCCGAAGACGGTCGTGTTCATCGAGGAGAAACCGGGAGTTTATCTTCCGCGCGAGGTCGCTCTCGCCGGCTCCTCGGCCAACGACGCCGAAATCTCGTCAGGGCTGGCCGCGGGAGAGCGCGTCGTCACCAAAGGCTCCTTCTACCTTAAGTCAGTTCTCATGAAGGAATCGATCGCCGGCGAGGAGTGACGGCGCGGAACTCGCGGGGCATCAACAATGTTAGAAAGAATTTTCGAGCTTTCGTTGCGCAACCGCTTCCTGGTGTTGATTTTCGCGGGGATGCTGGTCGCCGTCGGGATCGTGTCGATGCGACAGCTTCCAATCGACGCGGTTCCCGACGTGACACCGGACCAGGTGCAGATTCTCACCGTCTCGTCCGGCCTCGGGCCGGTCGATGTGGAGAAATTCGTCACTTTTCCGGTCGAAACCACGATGTCCGGACTGCCCGGGATCGAGCAGATCCGCTCGGTGTCGCGGTTCGGGCTGTCTGCCGTGACCGTTTACTTCAAGGAGGGAACGGACATCTACTTCTGCCGACGGCTCGTGATGGAGCGGCTGCCGGAAGCGCGCGAAATGATCCCGGCCGGGTTTGGTACGCCCACGATGGGCCCAATCTCGACCGGTCTCGGTGAGATTTACCAATTCGAGGTTAAAGGCGGCGGCTACTCCCCGATGGAACTGCGGTCCATTCTCGACTGGGACATTGCCTACAAACTCAAGTCGGTGCCGGGAGTCGTGGAAATTAACTCTTATGGTGGGCAGCTGAAAACCCTGACTGTCGAGTTAAACGCGTCTCAGCTCGTATCCTACGGGCTCTCGCTCGCTCAGGTCTTCGACGCCATCGAGCAGAACAACTCAAACGTCGGCGGCGGTTACATCGAGCGGGCGGGCGACCAATACCTCATTCGTGCCGAGGGTCTGATAGCCAATCCTCGCGACCTCGAAAACATCATCGTAGCGACGCGCGGCGACGGGACCCCGATACGAATCAGAAATCTGGGGCGCGCGACTTTTGCGCCCATGATTCGCCAGGGCGCCGCCACACGCGACGGCCGCGAAGTGGTCACCGGCGTGGTGATGATGCTGATCGGCGAAAACTCGCGGCTGGTGGCGAAGCGCGTCCACCGGAAGCTCCAAGAAATCGAGAAGACGCTCCCACCGGGAGTGACGGTCGATACCTACTACGATCGGACTGAGTTGGTGAACCGCACCATCGAGACCGTGCGAAAAAATCTCACCGAGGGCGCGATCCTCGTGATCGCGGTCCTTCTTCTGATTCTCGGCAACTTGAGGGCCGGATTGATAGTGGCATCCGCTATACCACTGTCTATGCTGGTCGCGTTTACGGGGATGGTTTATGCAGGGCTCTCCGGCAATCTGATGAGTCTCGGCGCGATCGATTTCGGACTCATCGTCGACGGCTCGGTCGTGATGATCGAGAACATCATGCGTCACATCGCTAAGCTCAAGCGCTCTCACGATGAACCGCTGACAAGTGAAGAGATGACACGCGTGATCCTTGGAGCGGGGCACGAGGTCCTCCGGGCAATCTTCTTCGCCGTTGGAATCATCATCATTGTCTACCTGCCGATCCTGACGCTCCAGGGGGTCGAGGGAAAGATGTTCCGTCCCATGGCGCTCACCGTGGTGTTCGCACTGCTGGGGGCGCTTCTCCTCTCGTTCACTCTCATGCCGGTTCTTGCAAGCCTTTTTCTGCGGCGCGGTGTTTCGAAGAGGACACTCGGCTGATCAAGCGCGCTCGGAACCTGTACGAACCGCTGCTCTCTCGTGCGATGGACCATCCGGTCGCAACGGCGAGTATAGCCGCGGGAATGTTCGCGCTCAGCCTCTGCGTCGCGCCCTTTCTAGGCGCAGAATTTATCCCGCGTCTCGATGAAGGTGCGATCGCGATACAGGCGTGGCGCTTGCCGAGCGTCTCGCTGGAGGAATCGATTCGCAACGCGAACATGATTGAGAAGGTGCTCCATCGCTTTCCCGAGGTCGCCACGGTTATTTCGCGCACTGGAACAGGGGAAATACCAACCGATCCGATGGGCGTCGAAATCAGCGATATTTACCTGATTCTCAAACCGCGCGACCAGTGGAGAACGGCGAAGACTCAGTCCGGCTTGATAGGCGCGATCGACGCCGCGTTGGAGAAGGCTGTGCCCGGCATCCAGTTCAGCTATTCGCAGCCAATCGAGCTCCGCGTTCAGGAACTGATCGCCGGTGTGCGATCGGACGTTGCCATCGCGATCTATGGGGAGGGCTTGGGCACGTTGAAGCGCCTCGGCGATGAGGTCGTGAAGCTGGTTTCGGCGGTGCCCGGTGCCGCCGATACCAAGGCGGAGCAGATCGCCGGCACCTGGTATCTGCGCATGGTGATCGACCGGGACGCCATCTCTCGCTATGGGATCAACGCTGCCGATGTTCTCGCAACCGTGCAAGCGGTCGCGGGCCGCACTGTCGGCACTTACCTGGAAGGCGAGCGCCGGTTCCCAATTCAGGTCCGCTTCAGGCCCGAGGATCGCCTTAACGCGGATGAGATTGGGGAACTCAGGGTATCGGACCACCACGGTGGTTTCATACCTCTCAAACAGCTGGCCAAGATTGGTATTGAAGAAGGTCCCGCAGAGATCAGCCGCGAAAACCTGCACCGCCGACTGATCGTTGAAACCAACGTCCGTGGCAGAGACCTCGCCAGCTTCGTGGCCAGCGCGCAGCAGGCTGTAGCCCAACAGGTCGAGCTTCCGCCCGGCTACTCGATCGAGTGGGGTGGACAGTTCGCGAATCTGCAGCGCGCCGAGGCGCGTCTGCGCCTGGTGGTGCCGGCGGCCCTCTTTCTGATTTTCATCCTGCTCTATTCAACCTACGGAGCGGTCAAACCGGCGCTTCTGATTTACCTCAATGTTCCACTCGCAGCGACTGGAGGAATATTCGCGCTCGCCCTGCGCGGAATGCCGTTTTCAATCTCCGCAGGCGTGGGGTTCATAGCCCTGTTCGGGATCGCAGTGCTCAATGGCGTCGTCCTGATGTCCTACGTCATTCAGATGCGCGACGACGGCCTGGCGGCTGACGAAGCGGCACGCAAGGGAGCCGAGATTCGTCTCAGGCCAGTGCTCATGACGGCTTTGGTAGCGGGCTTGGGCTTTCTGCCGATGGCGCTCTCCACATCATCGGGCGCCGAGGTCCAGCGTCCGCTCGCGACGGTAGTCATCGGAGGACTGATTACCTCCACGGCGGTGACGCTTCTCGTGCTGCCCAGTCTCTATGCCTGGCTGGAAAACGCGTCCACCTTATGGAGTCGCCAATAAGACCCATGCTTGACGCTGGGAGTCCGACATGTCGTGGGTAGCCGTCCGCGACGGACAGGTTGCCGGATTCATTTTCTTGGCGTAGCGGCCGTTTGGACGCTTTGATCTGGAAATCCATTATCGCGCGCAAGAAGGGTCGCCTCGGCGACCGGTCATCGTGAAGATGCGTATATCACATATGTCGCTGAAGTAGTCGGGGCGCCATCAAGCGAAAACGCCCTCACCTGCCCTTCCCTGGTCAGGTCAGGGAGAGGATAGACGTTGGTTGGTGATTGACGTTCGTAATTATACGACCCAGTCGAGTGCTAAGATTAGACGAATCAACAGCAATTGCTATCTTGCGTAGTCAGGATACGAAAGGAACGATGCTCAATTAGTGCGTCGCGACCGTGATGGTTTCCGTCGGGTTCCCGAAGAGTGTGATGTAGCCAGGATCGGTGCCAGCGGGCAGGATAGCCACACCGCT
>Ga0126373_10002390_pt1 | contig 13851 bp, 10 predicted proteins | sample PanSoiMetPlot_11_FD_92545 | JGI IMG/M metagenome (GOLD analysis project Ga0126373, IMG submission 92545) | Tropical forest soil microbial communities from Panama - MetaG Plot_11 | ecosystem: Environmental > Terrestrial > Soil > Tropical forest > Bulk soil | place: Panama | collected 2016-02-17 | reverse complement strand
TCGCGGCGCTGACCGAGGCCGGGCTCGTCGAACGCAGGCCTTACCACGAACCCGGCGAGCGCGCGCGGCACGAGTACCGGCTCACCGGGCCGGGCCGCGAGCTGATCCCGATCCTGCTGGCGATCATGGACTGGGGCGACCGCAACCTCGGCTGGCCCGAGGGGCCGCCGACCGTCGTCCGGCACGCGGACTGCGACGCGCAGATCAAGGTGGCGGTGACCTGCGAGGAAGGGCACGAGCTCGGGCAGCGCCCGCGGCTGCGCCTCGAGCCAGGCCCCGGCGGCCGGAGGCGTGTCCCGTGCCCAAATCGTGCATGACATCCGACGATGGCACGGCGTCCTTCGATTAAGTATTCGAAAAAATCTCTCTAGCAGGATTCAAACCTGCGTACACAGCTCCGGAGACCAGGTGCGGCCATTCGGGTACGCCTATGCTGACCTGCGTCAAGGTACGGCGGGACCGCGACCGGGAGGCGCGCTCCTCATCGAGGCAAGAAATGAGCAACCTTTGCGAGTCGTGGTGCATGGAACCAACATCGGAGTCTCTCGATCTCCGGCCGGGACGACCGGAGATGAGCTACTGGTCATCCCTTTCTATGAAGGGGCCACGGGCCCGGAACCGGGACCTGGCGCAGTTGCGGCCGGCCAGGCAGTCGGCGTGGATCTGGCTGACGGGCTTGCTCGGGATGGGTTCCGGGGTGGGGCAGGTGAGTCTGCGGTATACCTGGTTCCCGGCTGGAGCCCAGGGGATCCGGGGCCTCGGCGAATTGCCGTCATGGGCATCGGGCCATTGGCGGGAGCTAACGCGGCGACCGTTCGGCATGGAGCGCAGCGGCTGGCATCGATAGCCGCCGGATCGGCGACAGTCGCGACGACGCTCGCTGTGGTTGGCCCGGACCGCGCGGAGTCCGTCCGGGCGTTGGCCGAGGGATTTCTGCTCGGCGGCTACCGGGTGCCAAGGGCGGGGAGTCATCCGATCGTTGGTGAGCCGCCCGCTTTTCCGAGCAAGCTGACGCTGCTGGTCGGCGACGTCGTTCGGTCCGGCAGCGATGGAGATCGCGATGGGAGGTTGGCGGACGCTCTCGCGCGGGCGGTTGTGACGGGGCAGATCGTCAACTGGGTCCGGGACTTGGTGCATGCCCCGGCCGCCGAGGCCACCCCGGAGATGTTGGCCGAGGTGATCGCCGCTGCGGCCGTCGCGCATGGCGCTGCTGCCCGTATCTGGACAGCTGATGAACTCGCCGAGGAGGGCTTCGGCGGTGTCATCGGAGTTGGCCAGGGGAGCCGGAACACGCCGCGGATGCTGGAGATCACCTACGCCGGGCCTGGCGACCCCGGCGGTCTGGTCGGGCTGGCCGGGAAGGGGATCACGTTCGACTCCGGCGGACTGAATCTCAAGCGAGATCCGGGCGAGATCTCCTGGATGCGTGCCGATATGGCGGGCGGTGCCGCCGTGGCGGGCGCGGTGATCGCGGCGGCGCGGCTGGCGCTTCCGCTCACCGCGACGGCGGTGGTGCCGCTCGCGGAGAACCTGCCGGGCGGCGGGGCTCTACGACCTGGTGATGTGCTGACGCACCGGGGCGGGCGGACGAGCGAGGTCATAGACACTGACTCCGAAGGGCGTTTGGTTGTCGCCGACGCGCTTGCCTACCTGGCGGAAAGAAATCCGGCTGCGCTCATCGACGTGGCGACGCTGACCGACGCGGCCGGGCTAGGTCCCGCATTGTGGGCGGCGATGGGTACTGACCGCACGCTGCTGGACGAGATCCTGCTAGCGGGTGACCGCGCAGGGGAGCCGGGCTGGCCGCTACCGTTGCCCGAGGCCTACCGGCAACTGCTGTCATCCTCTGCGGCCGACCTGCGTAATACCCCGACGCGTGGGCCGGACTCGACCGTGATGGCGGCGACGTTTCTGCGGGAGTTCACCGGCGAGACGCCGTGGGTGCACATCGACAACGGCTCCACTGCCTGGCTGGAGTACGAGAGTGGGCTGTGGCCGGAAGGGGCTACGGGTTCACCCGTCCGAACGCTGATCCGCTTCCTGGAGCGCCGCGCGACGGGAGTTCCGGCCACGAAGTTATGCGAGCAGGCAGGCGACTGTGCTGGCCGGATCGGAGCTCCCGGTAGAGATTTGCAGCGGCGGGTCGGTGTGCGCGCATCGGTCCTCGGCGACCGGGCAACGGGGCCGGAACCGGCAGCCTGGCGGGATGTCGATCGGGTTGGGGGTCTCGCCGGTGAGGATCTGCGGCCGGGTCCGTTCGCGTGGGTCGCGTTTGGGCACCACCGAGAGCAGCGCCTTGGTGTAGGGATGCTGAGGGTTGCGAACTACCTGCCTGGCAGGGCCCTGCTCGACAATTCGCCCGAGATACATAACGGCGATCCGATCGGCGAAATGGGCCGCTGTCGACAGGTCGTGGGTGATCATCAGGATCCCCATCTTGCCGTCCCGGCGCAGAGTGTCCAGCAGCGAAAGGACGCCCGCTCGGACCGAGACGTCCAGCATCGACACTGGCTCGTCCGCCAGTAGCAGGTCAGGGCCAAGGACCAAAGAGGCGGCGATCGCGACCCGCTGCCGCTGCCCGCCTGAAAGCTCGTGCGGGTACCGGTCCAGGTAGGCCTCGGCTGGGGACAGGCCAGCTCGCTCTAGCGCGTCGGCTGCGAGCCTCAGTCGTTCTGCCCGGGACGAGCCGATACCGTGCACGTGCATTGGCTCGTCCATCGTCACGCGCACCCGGAATCGCGGGTCAAGCGACTCATACGGATCCTGGTAAATCATCTGCACCCGGCGCCGCATCTGCCGCAGGCCGCGTTCGGACAGCCCTGCGATGTCTGTGCCATGCACGCGGATCGAGCCGGCAGTCGGTGTGATCATGCCAAGGACGGCCTGGGCGGTAGTGGACTTTCCGCAGCCTGACTCGCCGACCAAGGCAAGCATCTCGCCCTGATTGAGGCTGATGCTGATCCCATCGACGGCATGCACCCAGCGTCGGCGCTTGCCGGTCGCCGTCTCAGTCAGGCCACGGCGCACGGGGTAGTACGCCTTGAGATCGGTGACCTCCAGCAGCGGACAGTCGGAGGTCGGCTGGCCGGGATCCGCGGCAGGCGCAACACCGGGCGCTACTGTGCTCACAGAACGCTCACGGCTTCGTTGCGATGGCACGCGGCCTCGTGGTCAGGTCCAACCGTTCGCATGGCTGGGTGCTCGCCGTCGCACCGGTTCAGCCACACGTCGCAGCGCGGCCGGAACGGGCAACCTTCGATCTGGCGGTCCAGGCGGGGAGGCGCCCCTGGGATCGACATCACTCGCTCCTCGCCGTACAAGTCAGGGGTGGCCGAGAACAGCAGCCGGGTGTAGGGATGCCGGGAGGCGTGGTAGAGCTCGGCGACCGGGCCGATCTCCGCGATCTCACCCGCGTACATCACCGCTGCCCGCTCGCATATGTGGGCGACCACCGGCAGGTCGTGGGTGACCAGGATCAGGGCCAGGCCCAATTCATCGCACAGCCCGGTGAGCAGTTCGAGGATCTGCGCCTGCACCATCACATCCAGTGCCGTCGTAGGCTCGTCGGCGAGCAAGATCTTCGGCCGGCACGCCAGCGCCATCGCGATCGCTGCTCGCTGGCGCATACCGCCGGAGAATTCATGCGGATACCGTTCGCTGGCGGCGGCCGGGATTCCCACCATCTCCAAAAGTTCTCCGGCGCGCTTGCGGGCCTCAGTTCCTTTGGCGATGCCGTGGTAGGCCATCGGCTCAGCGATCTGCCAACCGACGCGCTTAACTGGGTTGAGGGCGTTCATGGCGCTCTGGAACACCATCGCGACGTCCCGCCAGCGGTAGCGCCGGACCGTGTCCTCACCGCCCGCCAGGACGCTCTGGCCGTCGATCAACACCTCGCCTGCCACTGACGCCGTTGGTGGCAGCAGTCCCATCATGGCCAGGATCGTCGTCGTCTTGCCGCAGCCCGACTCGCCGACGAGGCCGAGCCGCTGGCCGGCGTCCAGGGTGAAGCTGACTCCGTTTACCGCGTGCACCTGCCCGCCGCCTGGCAGGTCGAACCAGACATGCAGGTCGTTCACCTCTAGCAGGCTCATATCGCGTCCGGCCCTCGTCCGACCAGTGGGCGCAGCCGCCAGCGGCGCATCGAGAAGTGGGATACCTTCAGCCGCGGGTTCAGGGCATCCTCGATGGCCTGGCCGAACAGAAAGCAACCGACGATCACCAGGGCGATGACGAAGCCGTCAGGCACGATGGCCCACCAGGCACCGGAGCTGATCGCTGTCCGGTCGAACGCATGCTCCAGTATTGTGCCCCAGGTCGTCACGCTGGGATCTTCCAGTCCCAGGAAGGCCAGCGCTGTCTCCAGGTAGATCGCGATCGCGACCGTGAGCACGGTGTTCGCGATCAGCAGCGGCCCGACCTGCGGCAGGATGTGCCGCGCGATGATCCGGGCATCGCTGGCGCCGAGGCTCTTTGTGCGCTTGATGTAGACCCGTTCGCGCAGGCTGAGCACCTGGGCGCGGATGATCCTGGCGGTGGTTGTCCACTCCAGGATGCCGATCACCATGATCACGTGGAACAGGCTGGCGCCCCACACATCGGCTATCACCAACATGAACACCAGGTCAGGGATGACCAGCAGATAGTCGGTGATCCGCATCAGCAGGATGTCAAGCCACCCGCCGAAGTAGCCGGACAGGATGCCGACGCCACCGCCGATGATCATCGCAACCAGCGTGGCCGCGAAGCCGACGAGCAGGGAGATCCGGCCGCCCTGCATGATCTCGCTGAGCATGTCGATGCCGCCGTCGTCGCATCCGAGCCAGTGGCGTATCGACGGCGGTGCGTACACAGCGCAGGTCTGCGCGGTGGCGCTGTACGGCGAGACGTAGGGCGCGATGATCGACAAGACGATGAAGAATCCGATGATCGACAGGCCGATGACAGCGGCTTTCCGCTGGCGCAGGACGTCAAGCAGGAAGCCACCGCGCGGGCTGGCGCCCGCCTCTGCCGCCTGCGGATCCGCTGCTTGCAAGCTCATTCGGTGATCCTCGGGTCCAGGCGGAAGTACACCAGGTCGGCAGCGAAGTTCAGCAGGATCACCGAGATGGTCAGGATCAGGAAGCCGCCCTGCAGCATCGGGTAGTCCCGCTGGCCGATCGCGGTGTACATGCCCAGGCCGATGCCTGGCCAGCTGAAGATCACCTCGATCAGCAGCGCTCCGCCGACGATGTAGCCGAGGGACAAGGCGATGAGCGTGACCATCGGCAGCAGCGCGTTGCGGACGGCGTGCTGCCACACGATCCGCCGGTCGGACAGCCCCTTCGCCCGAGCGGTGAGCACGTAGTCCTCGCCCATCGTCTCGAGCATCGAGGACCGGACCACAAGCGTGAAGCTCCCGTACGCGGTCAGCATCAGCGTCGCCGCGGGCAGGATCATGTGCGTCGCGATGTCGCCCAGATGCTGCAAGAACGGTTCCGGCGTCAGCAGGAACTGGTTTTCCATCCCGCCCGCCGGCAAGATCCCGGCGAAGAGGATCAGCAGCATCAGCCCGAGCCATTGCGTCGGAAACGCGTACGCGAAGATCGCGATATTGGTGCTGATGTGGTCGGGCACGGAGCCGCGCCGCCGCGCCGACAGCACGCCAGACACAACCCCGACCACGATCGAGGCGAATGTGCCGACCGTCACCATCGGGATCGTGTTCTTGAGGTCGGCGATCAGCAGATGGCTCACCGGCTGCTGGTAGGCGAACGAGATGCCCATGTTCCCGTGCAGCAGGTTGCGCAGGTAGAGAATGTACTGCTCCCATTTCGGCTTATCGAGCCCGAATTCCACCGTCAGCGCGTGCCGCAGCGCAGGAGTGGCATGCGGGACCCGCGATAGGTCAGTGACGGCGCTGCCGGGCAGCACGCGGAACAGGAAGAAGTTGATGGTGATCGCCACGAAGATCGTCACCAGGGCGAAGAATCCCCGCTTGATCACATAGTCCGCGCGGTGCACCAGCTCACGACCTCAGACCCGGTGGACCTGGAGCAGGGTCTGCACGGATAGCGAGTTCACTGAGCCCATCACCGGCGAGGGCACGAAGCCGGTCCACTGCTTTGTGTGCGCTTCGATCACGTCCGGGTAGTCGAGTACAAGGTACGGCCTTGCGTTGTAGGCGTACTGCTGCATCCGCGCCACCAGCGACCTACGCTGCGCGGCATTCGTGAGCGTCGACTGCTCGGCGTACATCTTGTCGTAGGCCTGGGCGCAGTAACCCGAGTCGCTCCAGCCCCCGTATTGACCGCAGGTCAGCACCGACAATATGAAGTCCGGATCAACTGGCGGGACCCAGTCCCACATCGCCATGTCGAACGTCAGGTACTTGTTGTTGGGCGCGGTGATCGCCGCGGTCGCTGCGGCGTCATCAAGGTTCTCCTGTGTTATCGCGATGCCGATCTTCCGCCAATCTGTCTGCAGGATCGCGAACGTTCGGTCACCCGCACCCCGTTCATCAGGCGGGAAGATCACGTTATAGGACATCGGGTGCCCGTCGGCGATCCTTATCCCGTTGGGACCCATCTTGTATCCGGCCTGATTTAGCAGCTGGTTAGCTTTCGCCAGGTTAAAAGGAAGCGGCTTGATATTCAGGTCGTGCCAGCCCTGATCCGCAGGAGAGACGATCGTGCTGCCCGGGCTGGCAAACCCCAGCCAGGCAGTCTTGATGATCTGCTCCCGGTCGGTGGCGTACTCAAGAGCCTCCCGGACCAGCGGGTTGAGCAACTCGCGGTGCGTCGTCTTGCGGGGGTTGGTGTTGACGATGAAGTCCTTAAACGACAGGCTCGGTGCGGTGGTCACGACGAAGCCCTTCTGACGGAGCTTGGTGACCACCGTCGGCGGCGTGTACTCGCCCATGAAGTCCAGCTGGCCCTGCTCAAAAGCGGAGATCATCGCGTCGTCGTTGGAAAAGAACTGCAGCCCGAACCCATCGATGTGCGGCTTGGGTCCCCACCAGTGCGGGTTCCGCGAAAACAAGGCGATCTGGTTCGGCACGTACTTGGTCAGCTCGAACGGGCCGCCAGATACGACTGGCGCCGGGTTTGCGAACGTCTTCATCGCCGAGCCGTTGCCGGTGGCGTATCTCGCCCAGATGTGTTCGGGCAGGATGTAAAGCGACTGAAAGTTAGACAGTACGTTGGCGACCGGCTTGGAGTAGTGGACCAGCAGGGTGTTCGGGCCGCTGGCCGCAGCGCCGGTCACATATGCAAGGCCGCCGGCGGCCGAAGCGGTGGCACCGGTATCGAACTTCTTCTCGGTATTGATGGTCCACGCCGCATCCGCGGCGGTCAGCGGCTTGCCGTCCGACCACCTCGCCCCCGGCTGAGTGTGGAAGGTCCAGGTCAGGCCATCCGGCGACTCGGTCCAGCTACGCGCGAACTCCGGCACGATCTGTAGTTGCTGGTTGTATTGCACCAGCGCCGGATAGATGTACTCAAACGTCATGTAGGTGTAGTCGGACTGACCGACGAACGGGTTGAGCGAGTCAATCGGGTACGAGGTCCCGATGCGCAAGACCCCGCCCTGCGCAATGGCCCGGCCGCCTGATCCCGAACATGCCGAAGTCAGCAGGGCTAGCGCTGCCACCGCGCCAACTACCGATAGGGCGTGCCTTGCCCTCATTCTGTTCACCCCAATACCTCAGATGGCCAGACCGCCTGACTGATCTGCAGGACGAGGCGTCCGCCGGTCACTTGCGAGCCGGTTCGGCCGAGGGATGCCGGCTCCGTGCCTGCATCCCTTGGCTCCTGCGCTGCCGGCGATGGAGTTCCCTCGAAGTGACTTGAATAGTTATTTTAGAATCGGCATTCTAAATCTGGCATCTCGGGTGGTCAAGGGGCGAAGGTGATGATCTATGACAGCGGGCACCCAGCCGGATGGGGAGGCCGGCGAGATACCCGGCCAGTCAGCAGCGGGAGGGCCTAGGGCCCGCTCTCGCCGCAGCGGCCGTGAGCGCATCCTCAACGCGGCCATCGGCGCGATCTGCGAGCGTGGGCTCTCGGGCACGCGGGTAGCCGACATCGCACAGCGTGCTGAAATGAGCCCTGGCCATGTCATGTACTACTTCGACACGCTTGAGCAGATCCTCATGCACGCCCTTCGGATGGCGAATGAACGGTTCCTCGATGATGCCGTCCGGGAGGCACGGCGGCTGCCGCAAGCCCGCCAGCAGCTGCTCCGCCTGATCGAGCTCGGCATGCCGTCCGACCCAAGCCAGGAGCCGCACAGTCAGTGGCTGCTGTGGCTTGATGTATGGGCGCGGTCACCGCGCGACCCTACGGTGGACGCGGACCGGCGACGGCTGGAGAAGAGATGGATCGACACATACGCCGACCTAGTCGAACTCGGCCAGAAGACCGGGGAGTTCAGCCCGGACGCCGACCCCCAAGACTTCGCGATCCGCCTCGGGGCGATTGTTGACGGCCTTGGCAAATCCGTTGTCCTTGGCGACGACTGGATGACCCGTGACCGCATGCTCGACATCTGCACTCGCATGATCGCCCGCGAGCTCGGAGACAGTGCTACCGCAGCGACCCATGAGGCGCTGCGCTAACGGGATTCATCGAATGCCGCGAAGGAGGCAGCCAGCCGCCGCACAGCGAATGACCTGCGGAAACGCGAGTACTCCGTCGCTGCAGCGTGAATTTCCCTCGCGTTACTCTCGTGGCTGCCAGGCGCATCTGCACTCCTTGGGCGTTGGTGCTGGTCAGCCTTTAGGGGAGGCGCGCTGGCCGTAGCGTGCTGGTCGCTGGCTGGGAGTGCTCGATTCTTGGACAGCCGGCGCTTCTAGGCTGAGGTAGGCGGCGAGCCGCCGGTGCGCCGTTGCGGGTGTTTGCGTATCACGGGATGCATATTGCATGTTATGCAAGCTCCTGCGCCGCCGCTCCTGCCGCTGATGCGGTCACGGCTCCAGGCTGAGCTGCTGATGCTGGTGCTGTTGTCGCCAGGGCGCGAGTGGTCGCTGACCGAACTCGCCGGTCGCGCGGGGGGATCGGTGTCGTCGGCCCAACGGGAGATGGCCCGGGCCGAGGAGGCTGGGGTGGCTCAGGTCGATGCCGTGTACTTGTTCGGCTCATGGGCTGCCCGGTACGTGGGCCAGAGGGGCCGGGCTCCTAGTTGGGGTCTCGGCTCGTGTCGGCGAGCAATTTGCGCACACGCTGGGCGCCGCTGGTTCCGATGCGCTCGTAGATCGTCAGTGCCTGCCTCAGGTGAGAGGCTGCTTTAGCAGGGTTCCCGTCCTGCCGGTAGCTGTCGCCAATTCCTTCAAGCGCGCGTGCTTCCTCCACAGGAACGCCGAGGCCTCGGGCAATAGCCAGGGCCTGGATGTGGTGCTCGCGAGCCTCCTGCGTCGCACCAGTCCGGCTGTCGAGCTGGCCGAGACTATTCAGCACCTCGGCCTCGGAGAGCCGCGCACCGAGGTCACGGTAGATGTCGAGGGCGTGCGCATGACTGGCGGCCGCGGCGGTATAGTCGCCGGTCAGCTGCTGCACCATGCCGAGATCGTTGAGGGCCCAGGCCTGCATGGGCCGGGCGCCTTGGTCGCGGAACAAGTCGAGGGCGCGCTTCAGGCTGGCGGCGTAGGCGTGGTATTCGGCGGTCAGCGCTTGCGGTGTGCCGCGGACGTTGCTGGCGTTAGCCTCGGCCAGCAGGTCGCGCAGTTGACGGGACAGCTCCAGCGCCCTGGCGAGGCTTCCGGTTATCTGCTGCGCATTGGCCACAGTTGTGAGCGAGGCAGCCTGGCCGTGCTGATCGCGGAGGTCGCTGGAGAGTGCCTGCGCTTGCTGGTGGCTCTCGGCGGCGGCCCGGTAGTCCCCGCTCAGCCCTTGTACGGAGCCCAGGTTGTTCAGGGTGTGGGCCTGGCGCTGCCGGTCATCCAGGTCACGGTGCAGCGCCGCAGCGCGGCCCAGGTTGGCGGCCGCAGCCGGGTAATCCCCGGTCAGCCACGCCAGGAGGCCGAGTTCATCCAGTGCGCTGGCCCGGCCGGAGCGGTCGTCAGCACTCTGCGCGGCAGCCAGCGCGGTCCGGTGCAGGATGGCGGCCTGATCCCAGTGCCCTTGGTTGCGGAGGAAGCCACCAATCGCGGCGGAGATGGCGACCGCGTGCAGGTGCTGCCCGCTCGCGGCCGCTTGGTCGGCCGCGGCCTGCAGGTTGGCTCGCTCGGAGTCCAACCACGCGGCTGCCGACCCAGGGGCGGACAGGTCAGGCATACAGGCAGGCGGGCTGCCTGGCGGTGGGCGACCCTGGATCGTCGCCCAGTCTGGGATGTGACGTCCGGCATCCGTCGCTGTATGCGCGTAGTAGTCCAGCAGCCGGCTCTCGGCGGCTCTGGACTGCGCGGGGTCGTCGCCAGCGGCTAGGGCCCGGGCGTGCTCGCGCAGCAGGTCGTGCAGAAGGTAGCGCCCGGATTCGGGCTCGGTGATCAGGTGGTGGTCATATAGCTCATCGAGCTGGCGGCGAGCATCGGCGAGTGTCAAGCCGAGCAATGCGGCGGCGCCATAAGCGTCGACGCTTGAGCCTGGGACCAGGCCGAGGCAGCGGAATAGCCGCTGGGTGCCCGGGCTCAGGTCTTGGTAGGACAGGTCAAACGCCGCTGCTACCGACAGGTTTTCTGCTCGCAACTCGGCCAGCCGATCGCTGGCTGACGAGAGGTCGGAGGCCAGCCCTGCGGCGGTACGGGCGGGGTGGTGACGCAGTTGCCGGGCGACCATCCCGATGGCGAGCGGCAGATACCCGCAGAGCCTAGTCAGCTCACCACCTGGACCGGCACCGGAGCCCAGTTCCGGGCGATCAGCGAGCCGGGCCAGCAACGTCGCCGCCTCCCCGGGAGGCATGGTGTCGAGGCTAACCACTGCGGCATCCTCCAGAGCGGTCAGTCGCCGGCGGCTGGTGATGAGGACTAGGCTCCCAGCGCTGCTCGGCAGCAGCGGCCTGACCTGCTCATGCCCAGCCGCGTCATCCAGTAGCAGCAACATCTTCTTGCCCGCTACGTGATCACGCCACCGGCTGGCGCGCGCCTCCAGGCTGGGCGGAATCTGCGCCGCGGCGACACCGGCTATCAGTAGCAGGCTGGCAAGCCCGTCAGCAGGGTCCACCGGCCGCTGCCCGACGGTGTGCGCGTGCAGTGGCAAGAAGAACTGCCCATCCGGGAACATCTCAGCCAGCCGGTGCGCGGCATGCACGGCGAAGGTGGTCTTGCCGATCCCGGCCATCCCGTCCACGGAATGAATGCCCACAACCCCGCCCGCTGCGGCGAGAGTCCCAACTCGGCGAAGCAGTTGCCCGAGCTCGGCTTGACGGCCGGTGAAACTCGAAATATCCCGCGGCAGCGCCCGCGTCGCGGCAGCAGCGAACAGCCCAGGCGACGCGGATTTCCAGGCCGCCAGCACCTCCTCCGCGGCCGCCCGCCCGCGCGCCGCTGCGACGAACAAGACCCGCACCGTACCCACCAGGCCAAGGACATCGGCCAGCAGGCCGGCGGTGTCCTTGCGAGCGGTCAGGTGAACGCCCCGTTCCAGATCGCTGACCGACCGAGGGGACAGGCCGGCCGCATAGGCCAGCTCCTCCTGCGTGAGCCGGGCCTCAGCCCGCATCTGCCGCAGCAGCAAGGCGAAGCTCTGGGCAGGCTGACCCACCGCCTCATCGTCCCTTCACCAGCTGCCGTCCCAGTGCATTAAGGCCGGGGCAAGGACACGGTCTGTGATTGAGCTTAGGGCAGCCGGGCATTCGGCGCGAGAAGTCCGAACTGTGATCAACACCAATATGTGAGCGCTTGTGTGGGCCGGCGCGTGTGGTCTGGAGTTCAGCCTGCCGCTCAAGGTCGAAGGAGCCGGACATCCGGTGTCACGACGAGTCCTGTAAGGCGGAGGGATCACCATGCGATCTAATCTGACAAGATACGCGGCCATCGCGGCCCTTTTGAGCGGAGCGAGCTTCCCTGTGGCGTTGTCCAGCAGCGTCGCGAGCGCCACGTCGGTACGACCTGCCTCCGGAAACTCGGCCAGACCCACGGCCAATCTGCCGACAATCACGCTGACGATGACCGGCAAGCAGATTACGGTGGGTGGCGAACTGCAGTCCGGCGGAGTGCGGATTGTTTCCAAGGTCACCAACGAGGCGCAGGCATCCCCAGCGCTAGTTCGCCTGGACCCTGGCGTCACGGTCTCGCAGTTCGTCGCCGCTCTCCCGAAGCTAGCGGCCGACCCTAACAACATCGATGGCATTGGTTCCATCGTCTTCACTCCCCAGGCCAACAAGGGGACGAGCTCGGTCCAGACCACCCTGGAGGCCGGGCAGTACGTCGCTCTAGACCTCGCGCCCTCCGGCGCACCGCCCATGACGACTTTCGTGATCACCCAATCCCAGTCCCCGGCGTCGCTGCCCAAGCCGCAGGCAACCGTTGCCTCCATCGAGTTCGCGTTCCGCGGCCCCGCGGTCCTGCACGACGGCGAACTGGTCCGGTTCGCTAACAATGGTTTCCTCGTGCACATGATCGTCGCGGCCCGCGCCCGGAGCGCCGCTGGCGCTCACGAGATTGCGCGGCTCTTGAAGGCGGGCAAGAACGGCCAGGCACAGCACCTAGCCACCAACTTCTTCGCCTTCGACAACCTCCTCAGCAGAGGGGCCTACCAGCAATTCGTCATACACAACAGACCCGGCTACTGGGTGCTGGCCTGCTTCATGGACACGCAGGACCATCGCGAGCACACCACGCTCGGAATGGAGCGGGTTATCCAGATCTTGAAGTAATTTCACCAAGTCAGCCCGGCCGGATTCATGCGCCGGCCGGGCTGACTTGACAAGAGCTGACCCCAGTCCGCGGCCGGGTGGTCACGGCTGGTCCTAGGAGGCGTCGCCCAAGACGGCAACTGGGACCTGGAGCCAGACGAGAACACGGCCAGGGCTATCACCCAGCGCTGCGCCACGATCGACTCCCGCATAGCGAACCAACCTGTTCGCGCGCACTACGCCGGGCTTCACCGACTCGCCCGACCATGAGCTGCCAGCGCTCTGGGTTCGAGCGTTCCGGCCAGGACGGCCCCGGCGACCGAGACCGACGCGCGCCGTCATGCGGCCGCTTGCTGAGCTGACATGGCTGTCGCGTGTCCATGGTGATCTTCGATGCCTGTCTTGCGCGACTGGATCGCGGCGTGTCAGCGGCCCATGCTCTTCAATCCAGCGGCGGCATTGGCAACTTCCCGCTTGCTTCGCTCGTCCTCGGTTGTTGATGGCGACGAGAGCAGCCGGATGGACGGCGAATTTGCTGTCGAAGTGCTCGAGGAACTGCTTGCTGCCAAGTCCGGGCAGTTGCTGCGTACTGCGGTCCTGCTGGCGGGCAGCCAGGAGGACGGCGAGGATCTGCTCCAGGCTGCGCTCGAGCGGGTGTTCCGGCGCTGGCGGACGATACGCGATGATCCTGAGGGTTACCTGCGGCGGACTTTGTATCACCTGGCCGCCGATGGGTGGCGTCGCAGGCGGGCCTGGCGGACCCGCCTCGGCCTGCTCGGTCTGCCCGAGGCGCAGCAAGACGATATGGGCGCGGTAGACAACAGGGACCAGCTGCTCCGTCTGCTGGGTGAACTGCCTGCCAGGCAGCGCACCGCGATCGTGCTCCGGTACTGGGAAGAGCTCAGCGAAGCCCAGGCCGCGCAGGCCATGGGCTGCTCCCTGGGCACGGTCAAATCTGCCACCTCTCGCGGCATGCGCAGGCTCCGCGAGCTCAGCGGCCTCGGCGATGTCGATGGCGCACCACAACCAGCAGGGAGAACATCATGAGCACCGATTTCGAGCAGCGCTTGCAAGCCGAGATGGGAC
>Ga0126373_10002389_pt1 | contig 13852 bp, 14 predicted proteins | sample PanSoiMetPlot_11_FD_92545 | JGI IMG/M metagenome (GOLD analysis project Ga0126373, IMG submission 92545) | Tropical forest soil microbial communities from Panama - MetaG Plot_11 | ecosystem: Environmental > Terrestrial > Soil > Tropical forest > Bulk soil | place: Panama | collected 2016-02-17 | reverse complement strand
GCTGAATACAGCGAGTTGGTCAGGTAGACCCGCCTGCCGTCACGGCTGATTTCCACCATCTGGGCACCGCCGCTAAGTGGCTGGTCGGGCGCGGCCGGGTGCGGCCGACTGCCGACGATGCCACCAAGCCGCACCGAGGCGGTCTCGCGCGGATTGGCCGGATCGGTCACGTCGTACTGCTTCGAGTCACCGGTGCCCCAGCAGGACACATACAGCCAGCGGTCATCGACTGACAGATCGATGTCTGTGATGAATGGCGGTACGGCGCCAAAAGGCTTGAGCGCCGGCGGCAGGTCGTCTGGATCGGCCGGCTCCGCGGGGATCGTAATTACCTTGCGGATCGCCCACCGGTCACCATCGCGGTACCACATCCATACCGACGCCGAGAGGTCTGCGACGCTTATGACCACGCCGGTGAACCCATACGCGCTGGCCGGGTCGTGTGCGGGCCGGAGCTCGAGCACCATCTGGTGCTCATCGCCGAGGTCGATGCGCTGCGTCAGGTTACGCCCTGACATGCTCCAGAAGTTCAGGTGGTGGCCGAACTTACGGCTAAGCAGATCCTCGGGGCTAAGGCCGTTCTCGATCATGGATGGCGTGGCCCACTCCGAGGTGACCAGCGTGTCGTAGTTCAGGTGCCACCACACATCGTAGGACAGGAACTGGTCCCCGCGATCTGCCTCCCACGAGCCCAGCACGTCGAAGGTCCTGTGGTCGAGCAGCGCAACGCCGCCCGGGCCGTCATCGCCGTTGGCGCCCCCCAGTGCGGACATGAAGATTGCATCCGGCCCGCAGTGAACGGTGTGCGGCCGGGAGTACCCAGCCTTAGCTGCCAGTTCTTCCGCCGCGATCTCCCGGATTACCTTCGGCGCGCGCGGATCCGGCCCGACGTCGAGTACATAGGTTCGCGACGAGCGCAGTCCCGGCACGATCAGATAGCGGCGCTCGAGTTTCCCGGCGTGGCCGCTATGGCATAGTGCGCTTGAGCATGCATTCCACCCGAAATGGTGTAGCTCGTTGCTGCCAGTCGGTAGCTCCGCCCAGCCCACCAGCTTCCCGTACGTCGTGGACGCGGAATCGCAGTCCAGTACCGCGATGGCATCGTTGGCGATCCCACCGGGGTCGAAGGCGGCAACATATGCCAGCGACTCCCGCGAAGCGGTGACCGCATCGCCAGGAGTGCGATAGAAGGTCGGATCGGTTATCTCAGGCATGATTCGCCTCTTAACGAAGTGGGATCGCTTGCCATGGCCGAACCCGCACGCCGCTAATCTCCAGGCCGGCTTGTGGCGCCAGCCACCGGCTCAGGGCTCTGTGTACTCAGGAAGCCACGTGACTGCGGAGGTGACCTGCAGCACTGGAGGCGCCGCCTAAAACCGTGCCAGGGCGAAAGCTGGCTGACGTGCAAGAGGGAGACCTAGTTGAGGACCTTCAAGAGTTCCTGGGCCAGGTGGGCGGCGGACGCAGGGTTCTGCCCGGTGTACAGGTTGCGATCCACCACGGTGTAGGGCTGCCAGATCGGGCCGCGGGAGAACTCTATGCCGAGCTTCTTGACTTCGTCCTCCAGCAGCCACTTCGCCTTGGACCCCAGGCCGACTGCGTTCTCCTCGTCATTGGTGAAGCCGGTGATCCGATAGCCGGCAAACGGTGATTTGCCCTCCGCATCTCGGGTGGCCAACATGCCAGCAGGCGCGTGGCACACAACGGCTAGCGGCTTGCCCGACGCTAGTGCCTCCGCGAGCAGCTTCCCCGAGTCGACGTTGAATGCGAGGTCTTCCATAGGCCCGTGGCCGCCGGGATAGTAAACCGCGTCATAGTCCTGCAGGCGGGCGTTCCGCACCGGGATGGGCCACCGTAGCTCGTCGGCGGCCTCGATGACGTCCTCCTCTTCCCGCGCCTTCTGCGCACTGCCGGCCATCTCCGGCCGCAGGCTAAACGTGTCCACGGTCGGCACAACCGCACTGGGGGTAGCCACGGTGAGATCGTGACCAGCACCGCTGAACGCGCTGTATGGCGCTACGAATTCCTCGGCCCAGTAGCCGGTGGGATGCCTGTGACCATCCTTCATCGTCCAGAAACTCGCACCGGTCAGAACGAAGAGGATCTTGGACATCGAAACTCGCCCCCTGATCGGTTGTCGGATGCTCCGTTTGTTCGAGCGCGCCAAGAACTGGCGCTAGTGCCGCGGATCGTCGCGCGGGTTCACGTACTCAAGGCTTATCGGGCCGATTCCGGTCACCTGCGTCACGTACTCACCCGATTTTGCCCAGTGAAAGTGACGGGTACCGCCAGGCAGGACCACGACGGCGCCGGGCGGGTAGGCCTGCAGCTTGTCTGCCGCGAACTGCTCGCCGAGGCCGATGTAGAAAACACCGGATATGACCGTATAGACCCGGTCTTCATGGTGCCAGTGCGGCATGAGCTTGACACTGGACGGCACCTTCACCCGGACCACGTATGGACCGGGCTCTGGCGGATGACCCACGACGACGGCCAGGCGAGCCAACGGCGGGAACGCCGCGAACGGCTCCCAGTCGATATTCTCGGCCAGTACCGACCTGAAGACGCCCTGATCTGGTTGGTGGGTGCGCATCGTCACTGACCCCCCGACTCGGCGACCGACCGACCCGATATCCCTGCTGCGACCATAGCGCGGCAGCATCGCCCGGGCCTCGCCGAGTGGGTGGCCTGGGTCCCTGGTCCACCGGCGACGTCGGCGCTCTCCGGCCGCGGCTGGACCGACCTGCGCAACCTCAGCCTGCTTCGGGACGAGGGTCCCCGGAGCGAATGATCCTTACGTTCGCTGATTACCGTGGACAACAGGCCATTGCTTCGGGGGTTAGGCCATGAACGATCCGTTCGCCCGCTTGCCGGTGGTGCCGAGCTTCACGGTGGCCAGCACTGATGTCACCGATGGCCAGGCGCTACCTCCGGCGCAGATGTCTGGCATCTTCAAGGTTCCCGGCGGCAGGGACCTCTCGCCCCAGCTGTCCTGGTCCGGCGCTCCCGCAGAAACCAAGAGTTACACCGTCACCATGTTCGATCCCGATGAGCCCAGCGGGTCAGGCTTCTGGCACTGGGCTGTCGCCGATGTCCCCCCTCAGTGACTGTGCTGCCGGCCGGAGCAGGGAACGGCACCGGCGAGGGCCTGCCGAGCCCCGCGTTCCATCTTCCCAACGACGCCCGCATGGCCCGCTTCATCGGCGCCGCACCGCCGCCAGGGGACGGGCGTCACCGCTACGTCATCGTGGTGCAGGCGATTGGCGTCGAGAAGGTCGGACAGCTTCACGTGCAGGCAGACTCGACTCCAGCCTGGCTCGGCCACAGCATCAACACCAGCGGCCAGCTCCTCGGCCGCGCGGTTATTGCCGGCTGGGCGGAGATCCCGCTAGCTGACGCTTCCTACTCGCCGGGGCAGGCCACCGTGTGACCATGCATGCGCTGCGGAGGATGCCGCCCACGCGGGCGGCTTGCCGCTCAGATCCCCCCTGAGACGGTGATGTCAGCGCCAGTAACGAAGGACGCCTCAGGCGAAAGCAGCCACGACACCGTGGCCGCGATCTCGTCGGGGCGCCCCAGTCGACCCAGCGGCGCATGCATTCCCATGTCGCGTACCTCGGAATTGATCAAGTCCGTTTCGATTACCCCAGGCGAGATGCTGTTGGACCGGATGCCCTCGGAGGCAACCTCGTTAGACAAGCCGCGTGCGAATGTCACCATGGCCCCCTTGGTTGCCTCGTAGGGGACCAAGCCGGCGGTGCCAGGAGGTGCCTTGGCAGCGATGGATGCGATCGTCACGATCGACCCGCCCTTACCGCCATGCGCGGTCGACATGGCCCGGACGGCGTGCTTGGCACACACCATCGGCCCCATGATGTTCACCTGCATCAGCCGGGCCAGTGCGTCCGCCCCCTGCTCGCGTATGGGCGCCTGCGCACCCGCCAATCCGGCGTTGTTGACCAGCGCGGTGATTGGGCCCATCTGCTGTGCCCGCTCGAACATCACCTCGACGTCATCCTCGGACGCCACATCGGCCTGCACGGCCACGGCGCGGCCGCCCTTGGCGGTGATGCTAGCGACCACCGACTCGGCTCCATCCGCGTCGGCCGCGTAGTTAACTATCACGCCGTAGCCGTCATGAGCCAGCCGATCGGCGATGGCAGCACCGATGCCCCTGCTGGCACCGGTCACGATCACGGTTCCCCGGTCCTGTACAGCCGTCGTCATTTGATCGCCCCCGTCAGTAATCGGTCCACACAGCAAGCCAGGCAAATACCGCGATTAACGCGGGATGCACATTGCATTTGAGGCGGCGCGGCGAGGGTCGCGAATCTCAGCTGGCCTGTCACGCGATGCGCAGGGGCTTGCCTGACCGACCAGCGGGTTCAGCTCTGCGTCCGCGAATACCTGCTGATCAAGATGCTACCGGGCTGGCCGCTGTCAGCTCCGGCAGGGTTCCGGCGGGTTCGCTCGCGGTAGTCTTCCCGCCTGTGCTGATCTTCGTTCTTGCCGGTGCCTCGTTCGATGGTCATCCAGGTCCCAATCCGCCTGCGATCATTGCCGAGTTCAGCCGCCAATCCCGTTCAATGCACCTAGTGCGTCGCGCCGCTCGCTAACTCGATGGTTCCTGTTACCGATCTCCCTGATAGCTAGTGCTGCAGCGACGCTGAAGAATGGCACCGTAGGCACGACATAGCGTGCCTCATAGCTGGAGACGACGGCTGGGAAGACGAGCATCAGCATTCCCGTGATCCACGGCAGGAACGCCGGACCTCCACGGCGGCGGAACGCCACGCATATTCCGACGAGGCCAAGGATCGCGATGCCGGCGAGCGCCGGGGGTACTACTACAAGGAAGTCCTGGTAGACCCGGAGTATCCGGACCCATGGCTGTCGGAACTCCGTGTCGGGATTACGCCCGCCGTTGTACTGATAGAACGACTGGTCAGTAGTCCCCGCACCATTGGCTCGTGCAAGCTGAGCAACAGTCTCAGGCTGGTGCGCCGGGAACATCCACGTTTGCTGGCCATTGGTATATGGACCGCTGTTCCACTTAAAAGTCTGGAGGAACATGCGCCAGATGCTCGCGCTATAAGCAAGCGGTTCGTGCTGAATGGCATGAATAGCGAACTTCTGCGCGACACCGCTGGTCCGGGCGCTGAACGCAGGTCCCGTCGGAGGCCTGGCAAGGGGCGTCACGGCGGCGGGCCCCCACAGGTATTGGTCTGGAGGCAGCCTCCGTGACACAGGAGTGCTCAGACACAGCCACCTTTCGTTCGCCGGAGGTCGGATGACTGAGCAGTCAGCGAACGGTTCGACCCTGGCTGCAAGGAACGCGCCGCCATAGGTGGACTCCAGCCTGAAATTGCCGTGGACATCCCGGAACCAGGTTGCGTACACCAACACGGGGAGCGCGAAGCTGACGGCAAGGGCCACGACGCGCGCCAGGCGCTTAGGAAAGCTCGCATTCGAGACAAGGACGGCTAGCGCGAAGGTGGCTATCATCGGTAGTCCTTCTGTCCGGGTGATGGCTGCTGCACCGAGAAGCAGACCAACCGCGGTACATGCCAGCCAGGAAGGGACCTGGCGCCAGAGAGCGATGACCAGAGCGGCCACGGTGAGAATCATGAACAGCGCGTCGCTCAGCATGAAGTGCTCGAGCTGGATTTCGTAGGCGGACAAGAGGACGGGGGCGGCGGCCAGCGTCGCTGTCCAGCTGGCGAACTGGAAGCGGAGGCGCAGTAGCACATAGATCAGAATGCCTGCGAGGAGGCCGAAAACGTGCTGAACAACAGCTACGGCAGGAACGCTGTGGAATATCCGGAGCGGCCAGAGCAGTAGCAGAGAATAGCCAACCGGCCGAGCTGCAAATGGATACGGGTGGAATGCTGGCGGGAGATAGCCGAAACTGTCTGAGTACCAGAAGGCGGGGAAATAGGCGAGCATCGTCACGAGCCGCAATAGAGCAGCCAGCCCAAGCACGATCAGGAACACAGAGTGCTGTCGCATAAAGGACCGGCCGATTCGCGGGTCGTAAGTGTCTCCGCGTCCTTGGGTGCGGCGGCGTAGGGTCCCGCCTGGTCTAGCGGCTAAGACGCTGCAGTCATCACCTACCCCCTGGCCACGAGCTGAAGCAAGACGCGCGCTGCCAACGATCGTGTGGGCGCTGGTTTGTGACATTTAGAATCCCGCCGAATTCAACTCTCAATTCAGGGTGGGCGAGATCCTTCAGTGTCGACGTTTTCGTCCGGCGCCCGGCGGGGGATATGTCTTGCTTACGGACAACGTCAGTGCCTTCGCCCGGCTGTGCGGCCAGCATGTCGCTTCGGGCCGGCATCACGGTGGCGTGGTGATTGCTCTCCTCGCGGTTCTCCCGGCGCCCTGCCGGGTACGGCGCGAGCATCAAGGCGATCGCGGGAGTTGCCTCGGGCCAACTCGCTCAGGCCTGCTATCTCCGGAATGTCCGCAGTTCGTGGTGGTGGTGCGGGGTCTGCAAGCGGCAGCATCGTTCCATCAGCCACCGCTGGTCGGCTGCTTCGGGCCACACCAGCCGCCAGCTCGCATGGCGAGCGCTCCGGATGGGGATGCCATTGGTCTGCGAAAGATCATCGAGACGGAGGCGGATGTGGGGCGAAAGTATGCAGCTGAGTTCCTCGGCACCATACTCCTGGTGTTCTTCGGGGCGGGAGTGGCGACGCTTGTCTTCGGCTACAAGTTGTTCGGCAGCAGTCCCGCGGCGGGCATCGTCGCCGTGTCGCTGGCGTTCGGTCTCATCTATGCCGCCCTCGTATACGTAGTTGGCCCGATTTCCGGCGGTCATGTCAATCCAGCTGTGACGTTTGGCGCGCTGCTCAGCGGGCGGATAGGAATAGTCGATGCGGTTGGTTACTGGGTGGCTCAGCTGGCCGGGGGTCTGGCTGGTGCTCTGCTGCTGCTCTGGATGATGCGCAGCTCACCGTACTACTCCAAGTCCAGGATCGGCCTCGGCGCCAACGGATACGGCGCAGAGTCGATCCTCCACATCGACGCGGCAGGCGCGTTCCTGGTTGAGGTCATCCTCACCACGGCCTTTGTGCTTGTTGTGCTCAGCCTGACCAGGCAGGATGCCAGCGTCGCGGTGTCCGGAATGGGCATCGGCATCGCCTTGGCACTGGCGAACCTGATCGGCATTCCATTCGACGGCGCGTCCGTGAACCCCGCTCGAAGCTTCGGTCCGGCGGTGGTGGCGGGCGGCACGGCGTTCTCCCAGCTTTGGGTGTTCCTGCTGGCTCCGCTGGTCGGAGCCGTGCTGGCGGCAGTCCTGCACTTCGGCGTCTATCCGCTGCCGGAAGGTTTTGCGCTGCCTGGGCTCCAGCGACACCGCCACGCGGAGCAGAGAGCCGCAACTGGCAAGACGGGCCCCGGCGGGCCCGAGTCCGAAGTGGCTGGTCCAGAGCAGCCAGGTGGTCATGCCCAGCCTGATCGCACTGATACCGAGGGCCCAGACGAGCGCGACGACCACAGCTAGGTGCCGCAACCTCCGGGAGTCGAGCTCACGAGACACCATCTTGTCCGGCTTGTCCGGCCCGAGCGCGCCGCTGGTCGGGCAGGGTCTTGCGGTCGGTCAGGGTCGTGCTGCCCGCCAGGATGAGCGCTCAGGTCAGAGGTCAGACGCGCTGCGAACAGGCTAGCTACGAAGTGAGTGATCCGCTGCCCTGTGCAACGTCGCTGCCTGGGCCGTGCTGCCCGTTACCTGTCTGAACCGCTGATGCAGTCTCGGCAACGGGTGCGGTCTCGGCTGAAGGCACTGCTCCGTCGGCCTCCTCCTCGTCGTTCGGCTGGGCGGCAGCCCCGGCGCTTGCCTTCAAGCGGCTGCGCACCGCCGCCGCGAACGCGCCCGCTGCTGCTGTGGCGGCAGAGGCCCCGACGACCTTACGCCAGCGCCGGCTCCGGGGCTTGTCAGGTTCGAGCCGCCGCGCCGCAGCGGACAGCAGTGAGGAGACCTTGGGTGCCACGGTTCCTTCGACAACCTGACCGGCCCTGTCGACATGTGGCGCTGCCCAAGCGCGTGTTCTGTCGGCCTGATGCCTGGCCGCCGCTGCGGCGTCCTTGGCCAGCGGCGTGACCTTGCCGGCTGCAGGCTGGAGCCGAACTGCCGCCTCGCGAGCGCGCCGCCACGCGCCGGTCACTACGTTTCCTGTCCGTCGATGCGCTTTGGTGCGGGACATTGGGAACCTCCGGGGGTGTGCTTGCGGCTCCCACACTTCCCGCAATGGGCCTTGTCAACCATTCCCGGGGTTTCCATTGGCCCGGCACTGCCATTGCTGGCCGGCATCTGGTCACCGGTGCAGGGCTGGTAGGGACACACGCACGTGGAGCAGGCCGCCTACTCGCGGAAACTGTCGGCACGGCCACGAGTTTCCCGAAGGCGTGTGGGGGACCAGGTCGGCAACCCGCCTCCGTACTGGACATCCACCGCACGCGGCAGACAACGTGACCGGGCACGGCTGCACAAAACGGGCTCCCGCCCATGCCGGGAGTAGGCCCCTGACAGTCTCTGCCGCGTCTGTGCCTAGCATGATCTTCTCGAGCGCGTGCGGGGCGGCTACGGGACGACGGCGAGCTGATCGGCTGAGTCGCTGACCGTGATTTTTCGATACTTGCGCAATGCTCAATGCACCGATATTCCGGGGGGATGTCGAGCCAGTGAGCCGAACGTCGCTACGCGGGGTCCCGCGCGGCCGGACTGCTATCTACGCCGCGGTTGGATTCGAGGGCGCGGTGGTCGTCACGTTCTTCGTGGCTGTTCAGCTGCTGCTGAACAGGGACTATTTCTCGCTGTCTGCCGTGCAGTACGGCGCGGTGTACGTACCGGTGTTTGCCGCCGCGGTGCTGGCGGCGCTCTTCGCGGTGTGGCGAACACGGGCGGTTGCGCGGGGCCGCGTGCTACGCCTGGGGCTGGCCCTGACCGCGGTCGGCCGGGCCGCCATGATCCCCACCGTTGCCGTCGCTGTCCGCCACGGTGCTGTCTTCTTCCCGGATCTGGTGATCATCGGCGCGCTCACCGGGGCCGGGTTCGCCGCGGTGTACTCGGCAGCCACCGCTTTTGAGCTGGATATCGATCCCGCCCGGCCGGAGCGCCACCTGCTTAGCCTCGCTCTCACGCTGGCCGCAGGGATGACCGCTGGCCCGCTGCTCCAGATGGGCTTCCTCGAAGCCGGCCTGTGGTGGGCCTTGCCGGTGATCGCTCTGGTGCTTGCCGTGCTGCTGATCGCTGTGAGCCCGCGATCGCTTCTGGGAGCGGATGCCGCGCGAAGCTGCGCGCTGAGGAATCCAGCCAAGCGCGTGCCCGCCCGGGTCGAGGCTTACCTGGTGGTCGCCTTCCTCGCGGTCGGCGGCGTGGTGATATGCGTGGCCTGGTCGCAGGTCGGCATGATGGGTCCTTCGACCGACAGCATTGGTCGCAGGGTGTTCGTGCTCGGGGCCTTCTGGGCGCCGCTGGCTGTGCTGACAAGCGCGGCGTTCGCGGCCATCGACCTGCATGCGCACTTTCGTCGAGCGGCGAGTCTCGGGCTCTTCCTCCTGCCAGCGGTCGTGACAGTGATCGGGCTGGCGATCGGGCGGGCCGAGACGGCGGTTGTCGGTGTATTCATGCTTGCAGCCGTGGTCTGTGCCGCGTTCTTGCCGCCGGTGTCACAGCTGACGGAACGGCAGCTGGTTCTGTTGCCGCTCGTCATCAGCGTCGGCATCATAGGGATCTATCCCGTCGGGATCGCGCTCGCACGGCCAAGCCTGAGCGGATTCCGTGGCAGCGGTGCGCCGCTTCCGATGATCTTCGCGGTCGCCGGCATCGTGGCCATCTTCGCGTCCTTGACCTGCGCCCGCCTCATCGCCTTCCCCGGGGAACGTGCCGGGCAAGGCGGCGGCCCAGGGGCAGCCAGGCGGGGCACCCTAGGCGCGACCCCATCTGGCACTCCGACTGCCGGTCACGGGGCCGCGACGGCGGGCCGGCACCTCCCCAGGCAGAAACCGCCGCCGCATGCGCGGCCGAGCACCGCGGTCGAGCCGTCACGCCAAGAGCCGGCGAGCCACGACAACGAAGATCAGCCCGGCGCGCAATCAGGACCTCGTCACCAGTAAGCGGCTAAAACCGCGCGCATGCCTTACGCCGCCGAGACTCAGCAACACAAACGGTCTGCGGAGGAGAGGAACGCCAGGGCATCATGCCAGGCCGCCGTTTCTGCTGCGGAGTTCGCTACTGGCGTGCCGCCGAGCCCGTCCGCAGCGGCCGCGTCGTAGGGGAAGGCGAATCCCGCCGCATGACCGGCGCCAGCAAACACTATCTCGCGGTGCGCGAACTGGTCGTGATAGGTGGCGAGGCGGTGCATGATCGCGGATGCATAATTCGGTGAGGGCCAGAGCAGGTCCTCAGCACCGAGGAGAAGGAGGACGGGACCGCGGATCCGCTGCACTGGGATGACGGCGGCGGGGTCTGAAGTCGATTCGGGGTCGCCCAGCGGACGCGCTACTGGTAGCGGCTTGCCGCCGAGCGTCCAGGCGGGCTGGAACGCCGGCACGGGGTGCGTCGCGGAGAAGGCCTCGTTGCCGACCGAGCTGGGGGATCCGGCGATGACCGCGCCGACCAGCTGGGGATAATAGGCGCCGAGCAGCAGGGCTGCCTCGCTTCCCCTGGACACTCCCCACACGACAACCCGGCGCGAGTTCCCCTGGGATGACCCGCGCAGCCAGTTGATCGCCGTCGCGAAATACTCCAGCGGGATCCGCTCGAGCGCGTCGGGTAGCCCCGGCTCGCTGAAATAAGCCAGCCCCAGGGTCGAGTAGCCGTGCGATGCAAGCAGCTCTGCCTGCAGCGCGGCCTCGGTCATACCGCCGTCCGAGCCGCCGAAGAACAGCACGGGTGCGCGGTCGGGGTGGCTCGCGGCTGGCGAGCAATAGCGTCCGACGAACCCGTACCTTCGCAAGCCCAGCTCTGCGCATCTCACACCGCTGCCGATCAGGACACGGGTGACCGTGGTGTGCGTGCTGACCTCGCCGGTGCTGGCGGTCAGCGTGAACGTCTGGCGCGTCGCTGGATCGAGGTATTCGCCGCGGGCCGAGGATTCTGACTCGAACAGTCCCATGCCGTTCACGCCCGAGTACCCGGCAGAGCTCGGCGCAGTGCGCTCAACGTTGAGTACCGGACCAGTAGCAACGAACGTCGCCCGCGCTGACCAGGCGTTGCTCGCCGCGTCCACTGCCGACAGCTCAAGGGTGACTCGCTGGCCGACGGTCAGACCGCTGATACTGATATCGAGCGGGACATCATAGAGCGAAGTGGTCGGGCTCACCTGTAATGCGAGTGGGGCATGCCCCTGCTGTGCCTCACGAGCACGAGGCAATCTCGCAGACTGAACGCAGCCCGCGCTCGTGATACTCAGCAGCACGAGCGCCGCGGCGATTGCGCGGCGCCGTCGGCTGGATGTCATCGCAGCAGACTGGCGGGTGAAACGCCAAAGATCCATGTCGGTGGCCGCTCAGCCTGGTCGCACTACGGCGACTTCGTTGCCTCCCGACTCAGTGACCCACAGGTACCCGTCGAGTTCCGCGATGCCGTTTGGATCGCCCTCGAGCGCAAGGGTTCCGACGACAGAGTTCGTTACCGGGTTGATCTTGGCAAGGGTATCGCCCAGGTAGCTGGCGACCCAGATGGCGTTGTCGGCGATAAGCAGGCCGCCGGCGTCTCCGGGTGTCCTGATCGTGTGCTGAACTGCGCCTGTGGCTGGGTCGAACCTGGTCACGGTGTCGTCTGGTCCGTTGCTGACCCAGCCGCTTCCCAGCCCGAAGTCCACCTGCACCGGCATCGGGCCGGCGGCGACTGTCCGCACCACCTGACCAGTGCCCATGTCGACGGCCACTACCTTGTCCGACCCGCCCTGGAAGTCGGGCACCCACAGCAGCCCGTCGAACAGGGCCGCGAATCCGGCAGCGACGCCCGTGTGCAGCGTCCGGGCAATGCGCAGCGTAGTCAGGTCAACGACAGATGCCGTATCGTCGCCCTGGTTCAGGACCCATAGCTGTCCGCCAGCCGCGGCCAGCGAAATGGGCTTAGAGCCGACGCCGATCGTGGCTGTGACCCGGTTGGTCTGAGGATCGATGCGGGTGACACTGGTGCCGCCGTAGTCTGCTGCCCAGACCTCGCCATCGGCCGCCAGAAACCTGATGGGACCCTGCGGCACGCTGACGGTTGCCGTCACCCGTCTGGTAACGGGGTCAATCCGGGACACCGAGCCGGAGTTCAGGTTTGCGATCCATACCGAGCCAAAGCTCGCGATGACACCGTCCGGATATGCGCCGACAGGGATCTGAGCCACTACAGTGCCGATGGCGGCGGTAGTCGCACCGCCAGCGCCGACGGCTGGACTGGCCTGTCGCGATGACTGACTGGGCCCCGAGGAAGGGCTGCCATGACCAGACCCGCCGCAGCCGGTAGCGAGCATCGCCAGACCGGCGAACAGGACAGCCCAGCTGCTCTTAGGCGTCCGGCGACAACGACTCATATCTGATGTGATAGCAGGCAGAGCGATGATCGCCAAGGCGGCGAGCGCCGATCTACCAACCTGACAACGCTCACGAGACCCGGCGTTGCGCGAACGGCTATGGGAATGCTGCTACGGATAGCAGCCCGTCGTCGCCACCGCGGTCGGCTGATATGGCCCGAAGCGGATCGTCGCCTGCGCGAGCACGCAGCCAGGAACTGTCAATAGCGGGTCGCCCTCGGCTGCGACGATCGGCGATACGGTGAACGTACTGGCGGCACCGTCGGCGGCTCGGTGCGACCGGAGTGTGACGCTACCGAAGGCGCCGGCTCCGAACGAGCTATCTGGCAGGAACCTCGTCCAGGCCAGCGCACATTTCGGGGAGAAGCGCAATGCGACCTCGCCGATTATGGTGCCTGCCGGGTAATAGCTCCCGCCCGCTTCAAGCCGAGACGGCAGCTTCACCTCGGCTTGGCTCAGGATGACTGCATCGGTGTCACACGGGGATACGCCAATGTACATCGTCTGTCTGGCCGCGCCAGAAGAGATCTGCTGCAGGCTCAGCTGAGAAGGAGAATGCGTTACCGACCACGAAGCTGCACCGGCGATCGATGCGGCCACCATAAAGCCGGCTATGGCCAGGCGGCTATGCCATACCCCGGGGGACGCGCGACCATCGCCGCCGCGACGCCGAGAAAAGATGCCGCGGCTGCCCTCCTTGGGTGCGCCGCCCCTGCTGGCACCAGGTCGACGGGAGCCGGCTTCCGCAGACTGGCCATTGGTCGCAGCCGCGGGCCGCGGCACCTGTCCCGCAGGGACAGAGGTCTTCGCTGCGGCATCAGCGTCGTACCAGCGCTGCAGCCAGTCATCGGCTGAACCGTCGCATGCGCGCACTAACGCTAACGTGACGTCCAGCGATGGTAGCGCGGTGCCTGAACAGGCGACGGATAAGGTAGTAGCGGAATAGTGCGCACGACTGGCCAGCTGGCGGAATGGCGGACTGCCTGCCTGCTCGCGCAGCTGCCGAAGCTCTGCCGCGAACTCCTGGACGATTCCTCCTGCCGGATCGATCGGCCGCATCGGCCTGCCCATCCGCGCCTGCCCCGGTCGTAGATGTGAGCGACGGTTTACACTGCACCCGCGATTCTAGTCATCAAGCAAGGCTGAGGAGACGCCGTCACTGGCTAAGCCAGCAACCTGGCAATTTGGTTAGCCGAGATCACTGCCTGCGGGTGCTGTAAACCGGTGCTGAGCGCGGAGGGTGCGAGCAGGCCGAGTGAGCGGGCGCGTGCGACGGCTTCGGCCCGGCGGTGGGTGCCGAGCTTGGCGTACAGGTT
>Ga0126373_10002388_pt1 | contig 13854 bp, 11 predicted proteins | sample PanSoiMetPlot_11_FD_92545 | JGI IMG/M metagenome (GOLD analysis project Ga0126373, IMG submission 92545) | Tropical forest soil microbial communities from Panama - MetaG Plot_11 | ecosystem: Environmental > Terrestrial > Soil > Tropical forest > Bulk soil | place: Panama | collected 2016-02-17 | reverse complement strand
GTACGGATGGCGACCGCTTCCTCAGCGGAGACGGCGATTGCCGTGTCACAATCGCGCTCCGGACCCGTGGGCTCGAGCCAGTACCGCGGATTCCACAACACCAGGCGACCATCACGTTTCCCGACTGTGCCCTCGGCACGGCAGCGCCGGCCACACCGCATGCCAGCTATCTCCACCCGGCCGAGGAACAGCAGATCGAGCTCGCCCGTGCCATCGGTCAGTGTGTAGCGGCAAGCAGGGGCGCCGCCGATCAACATCGCGCAGGTGGAGCTGATCACGCCGCTCACTTCCGCCGGGCCTTGCGGCACGACGTTGGCTATGGGCGTGGCCGCATGCCGCTGATCGTCTGTGCCCGAACCGGCTAGATCAATCATCGCAGCGCTGCCAGTGCCTCGTTCAGCTGAAGGACGTTGATGTACGGAGCGCCGAGGAATCCGAACTCTGCCCGATGGATCTGCGACGTCGCGAGTTGCCGCACCTCGGCGACAGGCAAGCCGCGTGCCTTGGCGACGGCGTCCACCTGTGCATAAGCATCGGCCGGGGTGATATCCGGGTCCACGCCGCTGCCCGAGGTGGTCACCAGGTCGGCCGTGGCCGTGATGCCCTGCCGCTTGAGCGCGGCGATCTCCTGCTGAGTGTCCCGGACCAGTTCCTTAGACCGCGGACCCAGGTTCGATCCGCCAGTGGCCAGCGGATTGTCTGAATCGGGACGACCCACGAACCAGCGCGGACCGTGCCAAGACTGACCGACGAGCGCGGACCCATTAGTTGTGATCGATCCGTTGGCTTGATGCGAGAAGAATGCCTGTCCTATGCCGGTCTCAGCGAGGGGATAAAGCAACCCGAGGATGACAAAGAAGATTGCCGACACTCCGATTGCCGGGCGCAGGTGCGAGGTCATCAGTACGCTCCCGTCGCGGTAAGGATGAGATCGATGAGCTTGATGAATATGAACGGCGCGATGATCCCGCCGACGCCGTAGATGAAGACGTTCCGGCGCAGGATCGCCGCGGCTCCGGATGGACGGAACCGGACGCCGCGGAGCGCCAGCGGAATGAGCGCGATGATGACGAGCGCATTGAAGATCACAGCGGAGAGCACAGCCGACTGCGAGCTATGCAGGTCCATGATGTTCAGCGCCTTCAGCTGCGGGTAGGTGGCCACGAACAGCGCCGGGATGATGGCGAAGTACTTAGCCACGTCGTTCGCGATCGAGAACGTGGTCAGAGCGCCCCTGGTGATGAGCAACTGCTTACCGATCTCAACGATGTCGATGAGCTTGGTCGGGCTGGAATCCAGGTCGACCATGTTCCCGGCTTCCTTGGCGGCGGTGGTTCCGGTGTTCATGGCCACGCCGACGTCCGCTTGCGCGAGCGCCGGGGCGTCATTCGTCCCGTCACCCGTCATCGCCACGAGCTTGCCGCCCTGCTGCTCTGCTTTGATCAGCGCCATCTTGGCTTCGGGGGTGGCTTCTGCCAGGTAGTCATCGACGCCCGCTTCTTGCGCAATGGCGGCCGCGGTCAGGGGGTTGTCGCCGGTAATCATGACTGTCCGGATTCCTGCTGCCCGCAGCTCGGCGAATCGCTCGCAGATGCCCTGCTTGACCACGTCCTTGAGCTCGATCACGCCGAGCAGGCGGGGACCATCAGCAACGGCCAAGGGGGTAGCACCGGATCTGGCGATCCGCTCCACGATACGGTCGAGCTCGGCGGACGGCGTGCCGCCTTGCTCGGTCACCCATCCGCGGACCGCCTCGGCAGCTCCCTTGCGGATCTGCCGGTCTCCCACGTCGAGCCCGGACATCCGGGTCTGCGCGGTAAACGGGATGAAGACGTGCCCGTCGGCCAGCTGACGCTGCCGGATGTCAAAGCGCTCCTTGGCAAGCACCACGATGGAGCGGCCTTCGGGGGTCTCGTCCGAGAGTGATGCCAGTTGCGCGGCACTTGCGAGTTCTTCCTCACTGTGACCGTCGACCGGGTAGAAAGCCGACGCCATCCGGTTGCCGAGCGTGATCGTGCCGGTCTTGTCGAGCAGCAGCGTCTGGACATCACCGGCCGCCTCGACCGCCCGTCCCGACATCGCAAGCACGTTCCGTTGTACGAGCCGGTCCATGCCGGCGATGCCGATTGCCGACAGCAGCGCCCCGATAGTGGTCGGGATCAGGCAAACGAGCAGGGAGACCAGTACGACCACGGAGATCGAGCCGCCCGCGAAGCGCCCATAGGGCTGCAAGGTCACCACGACAGGAACGAAGACAATAGTCAGCGCGGCAAGCAGGATCGTCAGGGCGACCTCGTTTGGCGTCTTCTTCCGGTTCGCGCCCTCTACCAGACCGATCATGCGGTCCAGGAACGTCTGCCCGCGCTCGGCCGTGATTCGTACGACTACCCGGTCGGACAGGACCTTCGTGCCGCCGGTTACGGCAGACCGGTCGCCCCCCGACTCGCGTATGACCGGTGCCGACTCGCCAGTGATCGCAGACTCATCGATTGAGGCAAGCCCTTCGACGATCTCGCCATCTGACGGGATGATGTCGCCGGCCTCGCAGACTACGACGTCACCTTTGACCAGATCGGCTGCGGCGACTCGCTCTTCGGCTCCGTCGGCCTTCAGCCTGCGCGCTTCGGTATCTGATCGCATCTTGCGAAGGGTGTCTGCTTGCGCCTTTCCTCTGCCTTCTGCGACGGCCTCAGCGAAGTTCGCGAACAGCACGGTCAGCGCAAGCCAGGCTGTAATGGACCAGTCGAATACGCCGGGCTTCGCCACGGACTCAGCGAAGGTCACGATCGTTCCGATCAGCACAACGAACATGACCGGATTCTTGATCTGGATCCGCGGGTCGAGCTTGCGAACAGAGTCCACAGCGGCATGCGCGAGGATCTTGCGATCGAACAGTTTGCGGCTTCCGCGTGGGCCACTCCCGGGAGGGAGAACCGTACGGTCCACACCGCCCGCGCCACGCGAGTTAGCGGCAATGCTCTCAGCGACTGACATTCGAGCTAACCTCCGGTGAGACGGCTGCCAGCGCGGCCGCGCCGCTGGCCCGGCAGCACGAACTGGCGGAAACGATCTGAGTGACCCGCGCCATCAGAAGAACTTTCCGTGCGATAGCTGCTCGACGATCGGGCCGAGCGAGACGGCCGGGAAGAAGGTCAGTGCGCCGACAATCAGCGCAACACCGGTCAGCAGTCCGACGAACATCGGCTGGTCAGTCCGGAACGTTCCGGCCGAGGCAGCCACAGGTTCCTTGGCGACGAGGGATCCCGCCAGAGCCAGCACCGGAACCATAATGGCGAACCGGCCGAGCAGCAGGCCGAAGGTGTTGATCACGTTGTAGAACGCGTTGTTGACGCTGATGCCAGCGAACGCGGAACCGTTGTTGTTGGTAACCGAGGTGAAGTCGTAGAGGATCTCGGAGAAGCCATGCGGGCCGGCGTTTAGCGGGGCGACCTGGCCTGCATGCACCGATACCGCGATGGCAGTCAGGATGAGCACCGTCATCGGCATGACGAGCACACCCAGTGCCGCGAGCTTCACCTCTCTGGATTGGATCTTCTTGCCCAGGTACTCCGGCGTCCGGCCGACCATCAGCCCGCCGATGAACACCGTGACGATGGCGAACAGCAAGATCGTGTACAAGCCGCTGCCGACGCCGCCAGGGGAGATCTCGCCCAGCATCATTCCGGTAAGTACCGCGAATCCGCCAATCGGAGTGAAGGAATCCTCGGCCGAGTTAACGCTGCCGGTGGAGGTCTGCGTCGACGCGGTCGCATACAGGGCTGAGGATGTGTCGCCGAACCTGGCTTCTTTGCCTTCCATGTTCCCGGTCGGCTGATGTACAAGGCCGGCGGCAGCGACTGCCGGGTTGGCCTGATGCTCAGACACCGAGGCGATGGCGAGCCAGCTGCCGAACAGAACGGCCATCACCCCCAGGATGGCCACACCCTGGCGGACACGGCCGACCATCTTGCCGAAGGTGTAGGTAAGCCCGACTGGGATGCAGAGGATCAGCAGTATCGACAGGAAATTCGTCAGGCCCGTGGGGTTTTCGAACGGAGACGCACCGTTAGCGTTGAAGTAGCCGCCGCCGTTTGTGCCGAGTTGCTTGATGACCTCCTGGGAGGCAACCGGGCCACGTGGAATGACCTGGTGCACGCCGTTGAGGGCGTCATGGACGTGAATCGGGCCCGCCAGCGTCTGCAGCGCTCCCTGCGCCATGAAGATGACGGCGGCAACGAACGCGATCGGCAACAGGATGTAGAGAGTGCTGCGGACCAGGTCGACCCAGAAGTTCCCGATCGTCTTACCGCCGTGCCTTGCAAACCCCCTGATCAGCGCGACTGCGACCGCGATACCTACCGCTGCGCTCATGAAGTTCTGAACCGCGAGAGAGCCCATCTGGGAGAGGTACGACATCGTGCTCTCGCCGGAATAAGCCTGCCAGTTCGTGTTGGTCACGAACGACACGGAGGTGTTCCAAGCCAGAGCCGGAGTCACCCCCGGCAGGTGCTGCGGGTTGAACGGCAGCAGACCCTGGAGCCTGAAGATCGCATATGTCACGAGCAGCGCGACGCCGGAGAAGACGATCATGGAAGCGCTGTACCGCTTCCAGGTCTGCTCGGAGTCCGGATTCACCCCGACGACTCGGTAGATCGGCCGCTCGACGGCCGCCAGCCACCGCACTCGTCCTTCGAACACGGCGGCCATGTACGAACCGAGGAAGCGCCACGCAATCGCCAGGCAGATGACCAGCGCGACGATAGTCCAGGCAAAGGTCATCAGAACCACTCCGCCTTGAAGAGGGCCACGCCCAGGTAGATGAAGACAGCAATGGACAGCGCGAGTAGGAGTACGAGCACGGTCATAGCCGCCCCAGCGCCCAGGTCATGCCGAGCATCGCCGCAACGAAAACGATGACAGCGCCCACTACGAGCAGATCAGCCATGCCCCGATGGTGGCTCCGCCACCGGTGACCATGCCGTGAACGAGCGCCGGGCCGTGGTGGAGAATCGGTGAACGACGGCGGCGAGTTGCCGTGGAACCGGGAAACACCTGAGAAACGCCGCGGTAATGGGCATCCCAGTACGGTCTGGGTGCATGGACCGGCACAAGATCCTATTTACGCGACAGGCGGGCGATTCCGCGCTCGGGGTGACTCATGAATGCTGACGTGAGTTTGCACGACTTTCTCGGTGGCGACCGCCACGAATTGCTACTAGCCGCGAGTGCCTTCTACAAGAAGGTGCTGGCTGACGAGCTGCTGTCGCCCTACTTCAAGGGTGTCGACATGGAGCGACAGGCCGGGATGCTGGCGGAGTTCCTGGCTATGGCTTTCGGCGGACGGCATGCCTACACCGGCCGCGATCTCCGGACAGCACATCAGCACCTGCCCGGGCTGACGGATGCGCACTTCGACCGGGTTCTCGGGCACCTGGCCGGAACGCTGCGCGAGGCCGGTCTCAGCGAGGGCGACGTCATCACAGCAGGCGCCGTCGCCGAAACGGTCCGGGATCACGTGCTGAATCGCTAGCTGGGGTCGAGACCTGCTGGCTAACCCCGGAGAAAGGCGCCTCGCGTGGACATCGCCCGGCTCAAAAGCAGCTTCGCCAGAGTCGCCAGGCACGGCGACGAGGTGCCGCTGCACTTCTACTCAGACTTATTCCTCAAGCACCCGGAAACCCGTGGCATGTTCCCGGTATCTATGCAGGCCCAGCGTGCCCATCTAGTGGCAGCGCTTGTCACCATCGTGCAGAGCATCGACGACCAGGAATCGCTCACCGCGATCGCAGCCGATCTCGGCCGCGATCACCGCAAGTTCGGAACACTTGCCGAGCACTACGAGGCGGTCGGCGACAGCCTCGTTGCCACCTTCGCCTACTTCTGCGGCGACGCCTGGGATGCTGCGCTAGAGACCGACTGGAAGGCCGCCTACGAGCTGATCGCAAGCGTCATGGTGACGGCGGCGCGGGAGGACGAGAAGCACAACCCGGCCTACTGGACAGGCACCGTCGTCGCCAGGGAACGCAAAGCCTTCGACATCTCAGTACTGACAGTTCAGCCCCAGCCCAGACTCGACTACGTCCCCGGGCAGTCGGTGGCGATCGAGTCGCCCGCCCGGCCGAGGCTGTGGCGCTACTACTCGATGGCAAATGCGCCACGGGCCAACGGCAGCCTTGAGTTCCATATCCGGCTGACCGACGGCGGAGCCGTGAGCATGGCACTGACCACTCACGCCGTCAGCGGGACCGAGCTCAGGATCGGACCACCCGTCGGCAACCTGCGGTTGGACCCGGCGCCAGGCAGGGAGATCCTGATGGTCGCCGGGAGCACCGGCCTGGCTCCGCTCAAGGCCATGGTCGAGCAGCTAGCGACTATTGCGCAGCCGCCCGCTGTCCATCTGTTCTTCGGCGCGCGAGCCGCGGACGGACTCTATGACTTGCCCGGCCTCGAGAAGTTCGCGGCCGAGCATCGGTGGCTGACGGTGGTGCCGGTCGTCTCCAACGGGCGTTCCCCCGGCCTTACCGGCTCGCTGACTGACACCGTGATGCGGTCCGGGACATGGTCCGCACATGACGCTTACATCGCCGGCCCGACCGAGATGGTTCAGGACTCGGCCGCCCGGCTTGCCGCGGCTGGGATGCCGGCCGCTCAGATACACGTCGAGGACTTCGGCTGGAGTGAGCAATGACATCGGATGCCTGGTACGACGAGCAGCACAGGCTGACTCCCGATCAGCTGCAGACGGTCAGTTTCCCGCTGACCCGCTGGGCGCGTCAGGGCTACGAAGAAGAGCCAGTCCGGGCATTTCTTTCCGAGGTACAGGCCGAGATGGTCAGGCTGATCAACGAGCGGGCCTCCCTATGGCAGGAGGTGCAGCGCCTGCGCCGCAGAATCCTCGGCACGACCAACGGCAACGATGCTGTCCTGTTCGGGAAGGACGACGCCCACATTCACGCCGTGCGCATACTGTCCAGCGCGCAGCGCACCGCCGACCGTTACGTGGCCGACGCACAGGCCTACAGCGGCCGGCTGACAGAGGAAGCCAGGGTCCGCCGCGACGAGATAATGGGCCAGGCGCAGCAGCACGCCGACATACTGCTCACCGAAGCCCGCACCCGGGCCCGCGCTGCGGCCGTGGCCGCGATGGACAACGAGGGCTTGCCGCCTCAGACCGACCAGGAACGGCGCGCCGTGCATGCCGAGCTGGCCTACCTGCGTACGTTCAGCGAGGTATACCGGCAGCACCTGAAGATCTACACCGAGGACGTGCTACGCACCATCGAGGACTGGGAAGGCAAGGAGCGCGCCGCGGCTCGCGACATTGAGGTACCTCCCGGCGCCGGAATCCGCGGCCACGATTCTCCCGGTATCCGCTAATGCACGGGCTCCTCCGCCGGCCGCCGCATGAAATAGCACATCATGCTGTCGCCTTTGATGGCTCCTTCAATGGGGCTGACCAGCTCGTTAATCCAAGGAGAGCAAGCGGTCTTTTCCCCCTTGCCGCTGACGATCCAGCCTGCCGCGCCCATGATGTTCGCGGCGCGCAGCAGTCCGTGGCAGCCGTCCAGTACCCGGGGCTTCGAGCTGTCGATGACGATGCAGACCGCAGGTGCGGGACCTACGGTGTGCACGACATAGATGTATCCGTACTCCCACGCGGTCATCGAAGAGGCTCCTCGCTCCAGCGGATGACCGCCGGCTACCGGATTAGTCAGGTACCTCCTAGCATTACCGGCCCGGCAGGTTATAGCTACTACTCCCGGGCAGTCGACGCCCGCCGGGTAGTTAGGTACCGGAGGCGTGCCGGCGAGACCGCGGCGGGCGCGAGGCCGCCCGCGGCGCAGGGAACTCAATGACCTCAGCGAGCCGCCGGGGCTTCGGGGGTGCTGGCGGGTGACCGACGACGTACAGCTGCGCGCGCATTCGGGCAGGAGCCGCCTGCTCGACTATGAGACCAACGAGCTGCTGAGCGACGTCCTTAGCCTGCGTAAGCTCTTGGCGCAGTTCTGCGGCGTGCCTGCAGCACCCGCTGCAGGCGCTACTATCGGTCACCGGTAACGCCTCCTTTAGCTTCCGGCGTGCACTCCTCGATGCGTCATTCCCGCTCCTGGGATTCCCAAGCCCGCTGGACTGCTTCTGGTATGCCCCACCAGCCAAGCTGCGTCAGCCTGTCGTCATCGTCGACTGCGCCAAGGACCCGCCATAGCCCCACAACATGCATGAACATTCCGGCTGCCGCATCAGCCTGATCATCGACCTCATCCGGGTCGTATTCGCTGACAAACCGCGCCAGGTCATCGGCGCTGGCCGGAGTGCCAGGACCGCCGCGGGCTAGCGCCGTGCTGACAGCGAGCCAGTCATAGTGGTCGAGCGCACAGAGCGCGACCATCGCTTCCTCGTCGTCGCTCAGGTCCCCGGCAGCCAGCTCCGCATCGCTGGCCTGACCGCCGGCGAGCTCGTCGGCCGGCTCGACAATCCCGGCCGCCACCTGCAGCCACAGCTCTGCGTCATCGGGTGGCGCCGGTGCCTCGCCAAGGCCGGCGCACGCTGTCAGCAGATCGCCTGGCCATTGGGGCTGCCCATCGCGCAGCACCGTGCGCAGGCGCGCCGACGCCACGTGCAGATCCGCTTCGGGAACGGGCCGTCCGGGCAACTCACTGAGGTTGTCACGCAGTTCGGCGAGCGCAGCAGCCTCCGCCTCCGCCCACTCGGCCAGGAACTCGTCATCGCTCTCGTCGAGCACAGTCCACATTGGCACCCGCCCGTCCGGCAGGGGCGCCATCATCCACTCCTCTTGGCGGCGCCTGTGCGCTTGCAGCGCAGCGGCGTCGCCGACGGCAAGCGCATCGGGGTCAGTCTTGCCCGTCGCGAGCAGCTCTTCGAGATGCGCCACCAGGAGCTCGTAGATCTCGGTTTGCAGCTCGCTCCGCTCGGCACCGTCGTCCCAGACGAGCATGCCGATGATCTTGGCCGGCTCGGTACCTGTCGCTTCAAGCCAGTTCTGCACCTCGCCGACGGTTGCCGAGGTGTCAGCGATCTTCTGCAACGTCCGGGCGGTGCCGTCCCAGAACGCCGAGGAGAGCGGGTTACCCGCAGCTATCAACTGCCTGCGGATCTCCGGCAGAACTGCGCCGGCTTCGGCCGCCCGGGTTCGCAGCAGCGCGTGCGCCACGTCGCGGCGCGTGAGCGCCTCGGGCGGGCGCCCGGCCGAAGCCGCAATGGAGTGCGCGTCAAGAGACATAGGAATTCAGGCTATGCCGTCTCAACCTGGCCTGATGATCGGTAACGGGAAATTCACCTGCGCCCTTGCCGAGTTCAGGGACCGGCGTGCGCCTGTGCCGGAAACGACAAGGCACCGATCTCGGCGCCCCGCGCCGCGCCGCTCCCAGCGACTCCCGCCTGCCGCTGGTAGCCTCTCGCTCCTGTGACGATCCCCGCATCCGCCGCCAGCGATCACGATCTCCCCATCGGCCAAGCCAAACGGCCGGATCTATTGCTCGCGCTCCGCAGCTGGCAGACGGAGGCTTACCGGACATACTTCCGGGCCGGTAAGCGCGATTTCCTGCTCGTCGCCACGCCCGGCGCGGGCAAGACAACCTTCGCGCTGACTCTGGCGGCGGAGCTGCTGGCTCGTCGGGAGATCAGCGCCATCACCGTGGTCACGCCGACTGAACACCTGAAGCATCAGTGGTCGCAAGCCGCGCACCGGCTAGGGATCGCCCTCGATCCGCAGTTCAGCAACTCGGCGGGACAGAGTTCGGCCGACTTCACCGGCGTGGCGGTCACCTACGCGCAAGTGGCAGCGCATCCGGCCTTGCACCAGCAGCGAACGCTGAACAAGCGGACTATGGTCATCTTCGACGAGATTCATCATGCAGCCGATGCGCTTTCCTGGGGCGAGGCCGTCAGGGCGGCGTTCGAGCCCGCGCGGCGCAGGCTGGCACTGACAGGCACGCCCTTTCGCAGCGACACTAACCCGATACCGTTCGTCACCTACCAGAGTGACGCTGACGGGATCATGCGAAGTGCCTCCGACTACGTTTACGGGTACGGGCCGGCGCTGGCTGAAGGCGTCGTGCGCCCGGTCATCTTCCTCGCTTATTCCGGGGAGATGCGCTGGCGCACCAGGGCCGGTGACGAGCTGGCCGGGACACTCGGCACCCCTATGACGTCTGATCAGCTCGCCCATGCCTGGCGCACGGCCCTGGACCCGGACGGAGCCTGGATCATGCGGGTTCTGGAGGCTGCCGACCGGAGGCTATCTGAGATTCGGCGCGGCATGCCGGACGCAGCAGGCCTGGTGATCGCGAGCGATCACGCGGACGCGCGCGCCTATGCGACGCTGCTGCGCGGCATCAGTGGCACCCGGCCCGTCGTCGTCCTGTCCGACGATCCGGCCGCGAGCAAGAAGATCGCCCGGTTTGCCGCATCGGCGGATCGCTGGATGGTCGCGGTGCGAATGGTGTCCGAGGGCGTCGACATACCGCGGTTGGCCGTCGGCGTCTACGCCACAAGCGTGGGAACGGCGCTGTTCTTCGCGCAGGCCGTCGGCCGCTTCGTCCGCGCCCGGCAGCGCGGTGAAACCGCTTCGGTGTTCCTGCCCTCGATCCCGTCGCTGCTCGGCTACGCCGCGGAGCTGGAAACCGAGCGCGATCACATCCTGCACAAGCCGGGCGACGCCGAGGAGGATGAGCGCGAGCTTGCCGCAGCGCAGCGCGAGCGCGACCGTCCCGACGATCTCCCCAGCGCTCCGTTCCAGGCGCTGGAAGCATCCGCCCACTTCGACCGGGTGCTCTACGACGGGAACGAGTTCGGCGTGACCGCAGAGGAGGAGGACTTTCTAGGCCTGCCGGGGCTGCTGGAACCCGAGCAGGTAGCGCTGCTCCTGAGGAACAGGAAGTCTGCGCAACTCAGCAAGCCCGGGCAGCCACTCAGGGCAGCTCCGGCCGCAGATGGCGGGCCGACAGCTCGCGAGGTCCTTACCGCGCTGCGCAAGGAACTCAACGGGCTCGTCGCGGCCTGGCATCACCGAACCGGACAGCCGCACGGCGCGATCCACGCCGAGCTCAGGCGCAGCTGCGGCGGCCCGCAGCTGGCGCAGGCAACCGCGGAGCAGATCCAGTCCCGGATCGAGATGATGCACCGCATGGCCAAGGCCAAGAGGTAATTGGCCCCGGCCCGTCCGTCTCCCGGAGAAGGCCCGGCCCAGTCGCCCCGGCCGTCTCCCGGAGAAGGCCCGGCCCAGTCGCCCCGGCGCCCCAGGATGGCCATTAGTGGCGTAGCGTCTATAGCTATGTGTCGCAGCATCAAGACCCTTCGCGAGCCCTACACCGTCAACGTGAACGATGCCGACGTCCGCGCGGCCGCACTGCAGTACGTCCGCAAGATCAGCGGGTTCCGCGCGCCTGCCAGTCACAACGCCCAGGCCTTCGACCACGCGGTGGCGACGATTGCCGCAGCCACTCAGGAGCTGCTCGACCAGCTCGAGGTCCGGGGGCAGGCTGCGGCCTCGCGGGCTGCGTCCTGAAGTGCGCAGGGCCGGGAGAACCTCAAGCAGGAGTCAGATGTGACTGTGCCAAACGACTGGAACACGAAGATCATCCAGGAGTTCCGTGACAACGGCGGCAAGGTAGGCGGTCCATTCGAGGGCGCCCATTTGCTGCTGCTCCACACCACTGGCGCGAGGACCGGCAAGGAGCGGGTGAACCCGGTGATGTACCGCCGGGTGGGCGACAGCTATGCCGTGTTCGCGTCTAAGGCGGGGGCGCCGACCAGCCCCGACTGGTACCACAACCTGGTCGCCAACCCGGCGGTCCGGGCCGAGATCGGCACGCAGACCCTGGACCTTACTGCGCGGGTTGCCGGCAGTGCCGAGCGCGAGCCGATCTGGGCCGCGCAGAAGGGCGACTACCCGGGCTTTGCCGAATACGAGGGGAAGACCAGCAGGCAGATCCCGGTCGTCATGCTCGAGCCAGCCACCCCCTGACGAAGCGATCAGCCCGTCCAGACCGGAGCCCGCAATATGCGGGTCAGGCCAGTGAGTCAGGCTGGTGACGTGCGCAGCGCGACCGTCAGCCGGGTGAGCGCGCGGCCAGACTCGCCGACCTCGGCTGTCAGGTCCGCGTTCCCGGACGGGCCGGACAGCATTACAGTCGCGCTGGTGCTGCCGTTCCCGGCCAGATAGCTGTCGAGCCGGCATGGCCCGGCCCAGGCGGCCGCGAGCCGCAACCGTCGCAGTACCTCGCCGGTATCGACGCCGTCCGCCGCCGCCAGCCCGGCGGGCCAGTCAACGGCGTTGCCACCGAGCGTTCCGACGAGCAGATCAACCACTTCGTGCAGGGCTGAGCCAGGCGCTGGCGGTATCGCAACGATGAGCTGCTGCACCAGCGCCAGCTGCAGCGGCGCCAGCTTGATCTGGACTGCCACGGTGCCGTGCTCGCCGGTCAGCCACCACCGGCAATGCGCAGGCGAGTCGCATTCGGGCGGCCTGGCGGGGTCGGCGCTGAACTGCCCGATCCGCTCGCGCAGCCGCGCGATGTCCGCCTGTCGCTGCGCTAGCGGCCGGTCCAAGTCAACGTTGGGCGAGAAGATCGCTCGCGCCGTCGCATCATCCCAGTCCCGTAGGAGGGCATTGACACGGGAACGCGCCGCGAGAGTCTCGGGCCACGGGCCGCCTGGCGCCGGTACAGGCCCGTGCAGCCGGATCTCGCCGCGGTCCGCGGCCGCGTCCTCGTGCGCGCCGAGGACAGCGGCAAGCAGATCGGCGGCCAGGGTGCCGGCGCTGGCGTAGGTGCCGTTTGCCAGGACGATCGTGCCCATGCCGGTCGCCGGGTGCCAGCGCATCTGGCTGCCGTAGCCGGGGTAGCCGCCGCTGTGCTGGACGATAGTGCCGAACGTGGCGTCGTCCTCCGCGAACAGGCCGAACCCGTAGCTGATCGACAGCGGTCCGGTTTGCTTCAGCACCACACCGTCGCCGCCGCTGGTAATTGCCGCCTGGCCGAGTTGCATCTCGCGCCTGGAGGCCCGGCTCAGCGGATGGGCGCGCTCGATTGCGCCGATCGCTCCGACCGGGTCGGCTGTCCCGTCTGCGGCCGGCCCGCGCGGCGGGAACGCAGCGGCGAATCCGGCAACCCACTGGGCCAGGTCCGCGACGCAGCTGAAGATGCCACCCATCGGGGCGAAGGCGCCGTAGCTATCGGGCTCCAGCTCCAGCCAGCTTCCGGAGTCCTGCCGGTAGCCGCGGGCCAGCGACTGCGGGTCGAAGTCCGACGCCTCGAACCCGGTCTGGCTCATGTCAAGCGGCGCGAGAACGCGCGTCCTGACAGCAGAGGCGTAGTCCTCGCCGGTGACCGCCTCGATGACCCGGCCGAGAATGGCGTAGCCCGTGTTCGAGTACTCGAACACGGTGCCCGGGGCCCAGGCCGACCGGACGCCGCCACTGGACAGCAGCCGGGCGAAGACAGCCGGGTTGAGTCCCTGCTGACGGTCACCCCACGGGTCGTCGGTCGGGAAGCCAGCAGTCATCGTCAGCAGGTGCCCGATCGTGATCGGCGGGCAGTCCGGCGAGACCAGCCGCACGCCACTCAGCTCTGGCACGTAGCTCTGCGCCGGGTCGGTCAGCCGGAGTGCGCCCTGATCGCGCAGCATCAGCACCATGGTTGCGGTGAAGCTCTTCGTCATGGACGCGATCCGGAACACGGTGCCCGCGTCCGGCACCGGGCCGCCGGTCCACCGTTCGCCACAGCCACCGGAATGCACTAGTTCGCCGCCTGCGACGACGCCGTAGGCAAGTCCTGGCTGCCCGCCCCGATCAGCGAACCTTGCGGCGATGGCGTCGAGCGTGGCCATCACGCC
>Ga0126373_10002387_pt1 | contig 13854 bp, 10 predicted proteins | sample PanSoiMetPlot_11_FD_92545 | JGI IMG/M metagenome (GOLD analysis project Ga0126373, IMG submission 92545) | Tropical forest soil microbial communities from Panama - MetaG Plot_11 | ecosystem: Environmental > Terrestrial > Soil > Tropical forest > Bulk soil | place: Panama | collected 2016-02-17 | reverse complement strand
CGACGGCGAGCCTCGAGCGGAGGCTGAGCAGGACGGACGGCAGCGCGACCAGCTGCCGCCGCAGCGGCGGCCGCCAGGTCCCGGGTGCCAGCCAGACCGCGCAGCCGAGCACCTGCTCACCTGACACCATCACTTCGGTATTGCCCTGGCGCATGTGACCGCGGACCGCGGCAGCGAAGAACGGTGGCAGCCGGCGACGCCGCATCGCTTCGTCCGGGAAAATCCATGCTATGGCCGGGTCGTCGTAAAAAGCCCGAGCCATTACCTCTACCGTGGGCTGCAGATCGGCGCTGACCACCGGGCGAACCACCCTGAGGCTGGTCATGCGGACACCAGGACGACCTCGAGCGTTCGCGGCCCGTGTACTCCCTCGACTCGTTCCAGCTCGATGTCGCTGGTGGCCGACGGGCCGCTGATCCAGGTAAGTGGACGGCCGGCGGCCAACCAGTCGACTGCCTCCGGCACCAGGTGCACGACCTGCCCGGCCTCGACCACGCACAGGTGATAGTCAGGCACCAGCGAGATGGCCCGCCGGCCTTGGTCCGGCGAGCCGTCAAGCACGATCGTGCCGGTTTCGGCGACCGCCACCGCGGCGCGCGTGATGACCCCGTCGAAGGCGTCAAGCTCGGCTGGGCTGAGGAACGGCGGCGTGTCTCGGGTCGCGGTCACGAAGTCGGGCAGCGGCAGCCCCAGGGCCGGTGGCACGACAACGCGGCGTGCCTTTCGCCGCCGCAGTGCGGCGCTGATCTGGTCGGCGAGTGTGACCGGCGTCGCGCGGTCCACCAGCGCCCGGTAGTCGGTCAGCCGGCCCACCAGCAGGTCGAGCAGTGCTGGCCCGGAGAGCTCGCCACGTGTCCGGTACCGGGCAGCAGTTTCTCCCGCAAGGTCGCCAGCGCTGACCTGACGTGACTGCGCACTGGTTTCTCCTGAGTGAGCGCTGACAGGCCCGACGGCGGCGGAGATCCTGGCCAGCATTTCGTCGCGCGCACTCACTGGGCGTCCCGGTCTGCCTGGCTGCTCGGGCCGGGCTCGGCATCGTCGCGGTGCTGGCTGTGCCACCACTGCCTGAACGTCTGCGCGGGCGGGACTGGCGCGTCCCGCGCCCTGGTCCAGGCGGCCAGCGGGGGCGGCAGCGCGCTGATCGTCCCGCGCCGGCCGAGCAGGCGCCCGGACCTGCTCGCCGCTTGCGCGCCGGCGAACCGGCCCGGATCGGCCATCACCCAGGACGCAGCCGCCATCGTGATCGCCTCGGCCGAGGGGACGCGGCGGGCGCCACGCTGAAGCTCGATGTGCCGGGCGCGCAGGTGCACAAGCAGCGTTGGAATGTCGATCTTGACGGGGCACGCCTGGTAACACGCGCCGCACAGCGACGAGGCATACGGCAGCGATGCGTTGTCCTCGACCCCGGTCAGCTGCGGCGATAGCACCGCGCCGATCGGGCCCGGGTAAACCGAGCCGTAAGCGTGACCGCCGGTCCGTTCGTATACCGGGCACACGTTCAGGCACGCCGAGCAACGGATGCAGTGCAGTGCCGCACGTCCCACCGGGTCGGCGAGCGCAGCGGTCCGCCCGTTGTCCAGCAGCACCAGGTGCACCGATTGCGGGCCGTCGCCCGGTGTCACTCCGGTCCACATCGAGGTGTAGGGGTTCATCCGTTCCCCGGTCGACGACCGCGGCAGCAACTGCAAGAACACCGCCAGGTCAGCCCACCGCGGGATCACCTTCTCGATACCCATGACTGTGATGAGGGTGCGCGGCAGAGTGACGCACATCCGCCCGTTCCCCTCCGACTCGACCACGCACAGCGTCCCGGTCTCGGCGACGGCGAAGTTCGCGCCGCTGATGCCGACGGTCGCGGACAGGAACTTGCGCCGCAGGTGCCGCCTGGCCGCCTCGGCCAGTGCGACCGGGTCGTCCGTCAGCGCGGGGTCGGCGTCACCCATCTCGGCCACGAAGATGTCCCGGATCTCCGCCCGATTGCGGTGGATCGCCGGGACCAGGATGTGCGACGGCCGGTCGTGGCCGAGCTGCACGATCAGCTCGGCGAGGTCGGTCTCAGATGCCGTAATACCCGCCGCAGCAAGCGCGTCGTTCAGCCCGATCTCGTCCGTGGCCAGGGACTTGACCTTGACCACCTCGGTAGCGCCAGCCGCCTGCACCAGCCTGGTCACGATGTTGTTTGCCTCGATGGCATCTCTGGCCCAGTGCACCGTGCCGCCGCGAGCGGTGACCGCGGCCTCAAGCTGCTCCAGGTAGCCGCCGAGGTTAGCCATCGTTTCGGCCTTGATTGCCTGGCCGGCTGACCGCAGCTCCTCCCAGTCCGGCAACTCTCCGACCACCGCGGCCCGCTTAGCCCGGATCGTCGCGGTCGCCTTACCGAGGTTGCGCCGCAGCTGAGTGTCCGACAGCGCCCGGCGGGCCGCGGCCGGGAAGTCCTCGCTCCCCCGCAGGTGACCAACGCCGCGCGGTGCGTGCACTGGCTCGGGGCGCGACCCGCGGAGCCCGCGCAGTGCTGGCTCGGGGGACGTCCCCCGCAACCCCCGCCGGGCCGGCAGGCCCAGGAACGTCGACATCAGCCCACCGCCGCAGCTGTCCCGGCCGTCGGCGCGCCGGCCGTGGCCGCCAGGATCTCGGCGAGGTGCACCGTCTTAACCCCGGTGCGCAGCCGGGACAGCCCGCCGCCGATGTGCATCAGGCACGATGAATCACCGGCCGTGCATACCTCAGCACCAGTGGCCAGCACGTTCCGCATCTTGTCCGCCAGCATCGCCGTCGAGGTGTCGGCGTTCTTGACCGCGAACGTGCCGCCAAACCCGCAGCACACCTCCGCATCCGGCAGCGGCACCAGGTCAATCCCCGACACGCGCCGCAGCAACCGCACCGGCCGGTCGCCGACGGCCAGCAGCCGCAGCGAATGACAGGTCGGGTGATAGGTGACCCGGTGCGGGTAATGCGCGCCCACGTCCTCAACGCCAAGCACATCGACAAGCAGCCGCGACAGCTCATACGTGCGCGCGGCAACTGCCTCGGCACGCAGCGCGAGCTGTTCCTCACCCTGCCTGCGCGCGACCATCGCGTGCTGGTGGGCGATCGAGCCAACGCATGAGCCCGACGGCGCGACGATCAGCTCGTACGGCTCGAAAGTATCCACGTACCGCCGGATCAGCGGCAGCGCCTCGCGCTGATACCCGGTATTGACATGCATCTGCCCGCAACATGTCTGCCCGGCCGGGAACACCACCCGGTGCCCGAGCCGCTCCAGCACCGTCACGGTTGCCCGCGGGACGTCCGGGAACAGCGTGTCGGCCAGGCAGGTGGCAAACAGCGCGATCCGCGTCACATCACTCAAGATAGAGTGCACAGCCACCAGTCGTCTCGGCGACCTGAGCCGGCAGCACCCGGCATCGAGCTAGCGGAGGCGGCCGTCCTCACTATCTGCGTGCTGGCCACCGCAGCCGCGGCCGCCTGGCTGTACCTGCTCGTGCTGCACGGCGGTTACTGGCGGACCAGCCATCGCCTGCCCCCGGGACCGCCGGGGCGGCTACCCGCCGTCACGGTCGTCATCCCGGCCAGGAACGAGGCAGACATGCTGCCCGGCTGCATGCCGAGCCTGCTGACTCAGGACTACTCAGGCCGGCTGAGAGTGATCGTCGTGGACGACGACAGCAGCGACGGCACCGCGAAGGTCGCCGCCGGCATCGGGGACGCCGCCGCAGCGGACCCGCCGGCCGCCGAACTGACTGTCGTCGCTACCCGGCCGACGCCGCCCGGCTGGGCCGGAAAGGTTTGGGCGATGGCGGAAGGCGTCAGGGCGGCCGGCCCAGATGCCGAGTACATCCTGTTCACGGACGCAGACATTGCCTATGCGCCGGGCACGCTCGGCCGGCTTGCGCGCTCGGCAGTGGCTGGCGATTTCGCGATGGTTTCGCAGATGGCGCTGCTGCGAGCCACCAGTCGTTGGGAGAAAGTGCTGATCCCGGCCTTCGTTTACTTTTTCGCCCAGCTTTACCCGTTCGCCCGGATCAGCCGGCCTAGGGCCAGGACCGCCGCCGCGGCAGGCGGGTGCATGCTAGTCCGCGCCGACGCGCTGGCGGCGGCGGGCGGCCTGAGCCAGATCAGCGGCGCCCGGATCGACGATGTCGCTCTCGGCAAGCTGCTGAAGCGGGCCGGCGGCCGTTGCTGGCTCGGGCTGACCATTGATGTCACCAGCGCGCGGCCGTACGGCCGGCTATCCGACATCTGGAACATGGTCGCGCGCAGCGCTTACACCCAGCTGCATTACTCCCTCGGCGCCACTGCCGCCGTCGTTCTGGGGCTGGCGTGGCTGTACCTGCTCCCCCCGGCTGGTGCCGTTGCCGGGCTAGTGATCGCCGGCACGGGCGCATCGCCAGGCAGCCTGACCGCGAGCTGGCTGTCGGGCGCGGGCCTGGCCGGCTGGCTGGCTATGGCGGCGACCTACCTGCCGATGTTGCGCCTGTACCGGCTGTCGCCGCTGCGCGCACCAAGCCTTCCGCTGATCGCGGCGCTATACGCCGCCATGACCGCGGACTCGGCTCTGCGCCACCTGCGCGGCCGCGGCGGGGAGTGGAAAGGCCGCCTGATCCAGCCGGGAAGCTCCTCCCCCGGCTGAGGCCAAGCGCGCCGAGCGGTTACCTGGTGAACTCGCGGGCTGCCCGCGCCGCGGCGCACGGTGCGCACAACGGCACGTCAATCTCGCCAAACAGATCGGAACTGTACGGCCGGGTGATGACCGCATCGAATGGCTCGCAGATACCGGCGTCTGCAGGATGAGCCCGCGCGCAGAAGCACAAGCACGGCCGGTGCCGCAGCAGCTTCTCCGCGCGCTCCACCACAGATCTGACCTCGGGGCGGTCCGCTAGGTCAGTCACTGCAGCAATGGCCGGCCGGATCCGCTCCAGCGCGTCGGTCACCGCCAGGCCGACCCTCCGGCCGACCTCGGCCAGCCTGTCGGCGAGCTCGCTATCCCCGCGATCGCTCACCGGCAAATTGTCTCACCCCGGCCAACGCAGAGCCAGCGGGCGGTCGGCGCGGAGCTGGTAGTTACGAATCGGTAACTAACTGGCTGAAAGGCAACTGAGTGCCACCTGAAGAGTGTCCAAGGAGACGGACACAAACTGGCGATCCTCATCAGGTAGCGGGAGGTATACGTGAGCAGATCGCAGCAGCTGGCCGCTCTGACACGACCGCGGGTACTCGCATTAGCGCTGGCACTCGCGGCACTGGTGGCCGGTCTCTTGTCGTTCGGAATCCCGGCGGCACGCAGTGCCGACGCCCGGCCGGCGGTGGCGTCGGGCACGCCGAGAATCAAGCTGATCACCGCGCAGAAGACCATCGAAGTCGGCAAGTTCGGCAAGGGGAACGTCTATTTCGACCCGGGCATCTGGGTAGCGTCGCTCGGCGGCGCATTCCAGCTCGACGTCAAGCGCGCCAACTACACCAAGCCGCTAACCGTCACCCAGATCATCAAGAACTCCGCCGGCGTCACCACACAGCGGCGTGTCCTCCCTGCGAGGCTGCTCAAAGGATGGAACGGGCTGTCCCATTTCCTGCGGGTAAAGATCTGGCATAAGGGCAAGGTCGTCGCGCACAGCACCATGTCGTTCTGCCCGGACGGCTATGCGCTCTCTCGCACAAGTCCGGACAGCCCGCGGACCGACAACTACCCGCAGGAATGCTCCGCTGGTGGCCAGTTCTTTTCTCCAGGCACCTCAGACCCGTTCTCGCTGGGCGAAGTGTGGGGCATCACCAAGGGCTGGGCGGTCGACCCGTCCTCCTTCCGCGGCTACAAGCTCGGCTACGGCACCTACAGACTCGTCGAGCGCATCGCGCCGGTCTACCGGCACCTGTTCAACATGACCCTCAGCGACGCGAAGGCTACCGTCACCCTGAAAGTCGTCAAGGCGAAGGCCTGCTGCGGCCCGATCGGCTGCTGCGGGACGGTCAAGGTTCCGGCGCACTTCATGCTGATGCGGACCAGGCGAGCCAGCCTGGCTACGCACGGGCGCCTGCCGAGCCTGCCGGCCGCGCGCACGCTGCGTCAGCCACCGCGTGACTCACTGCCTGACCTCATGCCTCTGCCGTCCTGGGGCATCTCGGTGAGTAACCAGAAGAAGTCCGGCGACAGCTACCTCGACTTCGGCGCGACCGTCTGGATCGGCGGACACTCCAAGCTGGACGTCGAGGGCTTCCGGAGCAATGGTTCCAACTTGATGCGCGCCTACCAGTACTTCTGGCAGCACGGGCGCCTCGTCGGCCGCATGCGAGTCGGGACCATGGGATTCTCCAGCTACAACAGCTGGCACTTCCGGCAGTTCGCGCAGTACAAGTTGCTCAACGCGAAGAAGAAAGTGGTCACAGTCAGCAGGAAGATCGGATTCTGCATCGCGCCTACGGACGGCATCAACTTGCTGCTGCCGCATGCCACATGGGTGCCCTCGTACACCGGCATCGCGGGCAACTGCGGCTCGCCAACCGCGCTCTGGGTGCAGGAACTGCTACCACTGGGCTGGGGTGACACCTACTTCCAGTCAGTGCCCTATCAGTCATTTGAAATCAGCAAGATCCCGAATGGCACCTACTACATCGAGATCATCGCCAACCCTGAGCACCGGCTGCACGAGGTGAACACGGCTAATGACATCTCGCTCCGGCGGGTGATCATCAGCGGCAAGCCAGGCCATCGCACCGTGAAGGTACCGGCCTACCACGGGCTGGACCCCGAACACTAAGCCGGCCAAGCCAAGCGCGAGTGCCTGCCGGGATTGCGGTAGCCCCGGCAGGCACTCGCTTACCTAGCCGCCGATTTAGCAGCGACCGGCGCCAGCCGGACGGCCGAGAAGTTGACGTCGGGGGTATCCATGATGTTGTGATCCGCGTCGGGGCCGTCTGCGGTCTGCGGGAAGAAGAAGAACGGCCGGGCGGCGTATGTGGTGGCGTCCACCGCATAGCTGTAAGCCAGGGCCCCAGCAAGCAGCCGCGTCCCGCCGGGCAGCCACAGGATCCAGCCAGCGTCTTCTTGCGTCACCAGCCGCGCGGCCCGGACTGCCCGCACCGCGCCGGTGCGGGTGTTCACGATCGCAAGAATGGAGCTGTTGGCGCAGCAGGACGAGTTGATGCTGGCGGTCCGCTCGAAGACCGCCAGGCGCGTCCCGTCGGGCGAGAATGCCGCGCCCTGGGCGAAGCCATATGGCAGCGGGCTGCGGGCGGTCACGGTGGCGCGGGTATCGGTGTTGGTGATCTCGATCGGGCAGTTTCTAGATGTGCATGGGGCCGGTGCCCAGGCAATCAGGCTGTAGCGGCCGCCCGGCGCGGTGTAGGCGCCGACGGCAGCAGCGCCGCTGGCGATGAGCGTCACCTTCCCCGTCGCCGGGTTCCAGGTGGCGAGGTTCCACGGGCTGCGGGAAGGACCGTCGGGACGCGAGCTGACGAGGATGCCGGCCCCACCGGCGCCAGCTGTGACCTCGCCCGCAGCGTCCGGCACCAGGTACCAGCCGGCTGGCGTGTGCAGTCGCCGCAGTTCACCGCGGCCGCTGGCGCGCAGCTCGACCAGGCTCGTGCTGGTCCGCTCGACGTATGCGTGCCGTCCGTCGGCTGACGGGAAGACGCCTACGCCGGGCCCCAGGCGCAGGGTCGTGCCCGTCGCGGGGTCGAATTCCCTGATGACCGCCGAGCCGGCCCCGTAGATCCGGCCGCCGGCCTGGACGAGCCAGCCCGCACCGGCCCACGCCGGGATGGTCCCGGCAACGTGCTGGGCCAGCGTAGCCACAGCGCCGATGTGCAGCCGCCCGCTGTAGTCCACCCAGGCAACCGTCGCGGGCGGCAGCGAGAAGCCCGGCGCATGGTGCGCTCGCGTAGGCGGGCGCGCGGCGTGAGCCTGCCCGCGCCGGGGCTGATGCGAAGATGCGCCAATGCTCACAGCAACCGCAAGGGCGGCCAGGGCTAGGCAGACCAGCCCGGCGGCGCGCCTCCGCCGCCGACGGCGGCGCGCCTCGGCGAAAAGCACCTGGACCTGGGCGGCGTCCGGCAACCTGTGTCTAGGAGGGGCGATCAAATGGCTCACCTCGGCTATTGCCACGCACTCGCTATGGATCTACTTTGACTAGTACCATGCTGCGTGTCAACATCGACCGGTCAGATCCGCTCCCGCTGCACGAGCAGGTCGCGGCCCGGATCCGCCGGGCCATCGCGGACGGCGAGGCCGGGCCAGGCGAGCGGCTCCCGCTGGCGAAGGATCTCGCTGCGGTGCTCGGCGTGAACAAGAACACCGTGCTCCGCGCCCTGCACCTACTGCGGGACGAGGGCCTGCTGGAATTCCGCCGCGGCCGGGGCATCACGGTCGCCGGGACGCCGCATCGCGGCGCGGTCCTCGCCCAGACCAGGAACCTGGTCCAGTTCGCCCGCCGGCACGGCTACGACCGTGAGGAACTCATCCAGATGATCCAGGACCTGCCTCTGGACGCCTGAAGGCGCGTTGCGGTGAGCTGACCTTTCGACACGCCACGAACGAGCTTGGGTGGCAGGACGTAAACCTTTGGGCCTGACAGCCAGCCCCAAAAGTCTTCGTGATCATGATTGACGGGCGTCCACGGCTCAGCCCTCGAACGCCTCCGGCGGGGGGCAGGCGCACATCAGGTTGCGGTCTCCGTAGGCCTGGTCGATGCGCCGCACGGGTGGCCAGTACTTGGCGCGCCGGTCCCCGCCAGCCGGGTAGGCCGCGGTCTCCCGGTCGTAAGCGTGCTTCCAGTCGCCGCTGATCAGCATGCTCGCGGTGTGCGGTGCATTCTTCAGCGGATTGTCGGCCGCGTCGTACTCGCCCGCGGCGACCAGCTCGATCTCGTGGCGGATGGCGATCATCGCGTCGCAGAACCGGTCCAGCTCTGCCAGGTCCTCGCTCTCGGTCGGCTCGACCATCAGCGTGCCAGCAACCGGGAACGACATCGTCGGCGCGTGGAAGCCGTAGTCGATCAGCCGCTTGGCCACGTCCTCTGCGGTAATGCCGGTCGCCGCGGTGATCGGTCGCAGGTCCAGGATGCACTCGTGCGCGACCAGCCCGTCGCGCCCGGTGTACAGCACCGGGTAATGCTCGGTCAGCCGCCGCGCGACGTAGTTCGCCGACAAGATCGCAACCTGCGTCGCCCGCCTCAGCCCGGCGGCACCCATCATCTTGATATAGGCCCACGAGATCGGCAGGATGCCCGCCGACCCGTACGGGGCGGCCGCCACAGGCTGCCCGTGTGTGGTGCCGCCAGCAGCGACAAGACCGGCCGGGAATGCCGGACCAGGCAGGAACGGCGCCAGGTGCGCCCGTGCTGCTACCGGGCCGACGCCGGGACCGCCGCCGCCATGCGGGATGCAGAAGGTCTTGTGGAGATTCAGGTGCGAGACATCGGCGCCGAACTTGCCCGGCTTGGCGAGCCCGACCAGTGCGTTCAGGTTCGCGCCGTCCACATAGACCTGGCCGCCTGCTTCGTGCACGGCCGCGCACACCGCGCTGATGGTCTCCTCGAACACGCCATTCGTCGACGGGTAGGTGACCATGATCGCGGCTACCTTGCCTTCCTGCGCGGCCAGCTTCGCGCGCAGGTCACCAAGGTCGATCGCGCCATCGGCACCGCACTTGATCACTACGACCGACAGGCCGGCAAGCACCGCGCTGGCCGCGTTCGTGCCGTGAGCGGACTCCGGGATCAGGCACACCGTCCGCTCTGGCTGGCCGGTGGAGCGGTGATAAGCCCGGATCGCCAGCAATCCCGCCAGCTCGCCCTGCGAGCCCGCGTTCGGCTGCAGGCTGACCGCGTCGTAGCCGGTGATCTCGATCAGCGCGGCCGACAGTTCGCCGATCAGCTCCTGGTACCCGGCCGTTTGCTTCGCGGGCGCGAACGGGTGCAGCCCGGCGAACTCCGGCCAGCTGATGGCCTCCATCTCGGCTGCCGCGTTCAGCTTCATCGTGCACGAGCCGAGCGGAATCATCGAGCGATCAAGAGCAATGTCCTCGTCGGCCAGCCGGCGCAGGTATCGCAGCATCGCGGTCTCGCTGTGGTAGCGATGAAAGACCGGATGGGCGAGGAACGGGCTCGTTCTGGTCAATCCAGCCGGCCAGGTCTCAGCGGTGCCGGCCAGCTGGGTTCCCGCTGGCAGCGTGACTGCCCGCCCGGCGAGCGCGCTCGCGACCAGCGCGAGCTGCTCATCCGTGGTGGTTTCGTCGACGGCGACCTGAACAGCATCCGGGCCGGCCAGGTACACGTTGACGCCCGCGTCGGCGGCGCGTGCAGCGGCGGCAGCGGCCTGCCCGGGCATGATCAGCCGGACGGTATCGAAGAAGTCCGTTGCGGGCGTTTCGTAGCCAAGGCCGGTCATGGCGCGGGCGAACCCGGCAGCCTTGCGGTGCACCTCGCGGGCGATCGAAACCAGGCCGTCCGGGCCGTGGTACGCCGCGTACATGGCCGCGATGACCGCCAGCAGGACCTGGGCGGTGCAGATGTTGCTGGTCGCCTTCTCCCGGCGGATGTGCTGCTCGCGAGCCTGCAGCGCGAGCCGGTAAGCCGGGTGCCCGTCGGCGTCGACAGAGACGCCGACCAGCCGGCCGGGCAGCTGGCGCTTGAGCGCATCCTGGACGCAGATGTAGCCGGCCTGCGGGCCGCCGTAGCCCATCGGGACACCGAACCGCTGGGTGCTGCCCACCGCTATGTCAGCGCCGAGGTCGCCGGGCGGGGTCAGCAGTGTCATGGCGAGGAGGTCGGCGGCCACCACAGCCAGCGCGCCGGCGTCGTGCGCGGCGGCGATCGCTGGGGCGGGGTCGCGCACTTCGCCGGTGGCGCCTGGGTACTGCAGCAGCACGCCGAAAAGCTCGCCGTCGGGCTGCGCCGCGATTAGCTCGGGAGTGACCCGGCCGGTTACCAGCGTGATGCCAAGCGGCTCAGCCCTGGTGGCCAGGACTGCCAGGGTCTGCGGCAGGCAGTCGGAGTCGGCCAGGAACACGCTGCCCTTGCCGCGTGCCCGCCGTGCCAGTGTCATCGCTTCAGCGGCAGCGGTCGCTTCGTCGAGCATCGAGGCCCCTGCCACCGGCAGCCCAGTCAGGTCCTCGATCATCGTCTGGAAGTTCAGCAGCGCCTCGAGCCTGCCCTGCGATATCTCTGGCTGGTACGGCGTGTAGGCGGTGTACCAAGCGGGATTCTCCAGCACGTTACGCCTGATGACCGCGGGGGTGTGCGTGCCGTAATAGCCGAGGCCGATCATCGAGGTGGCGACGGTGTTCAGGCTCGCCAGGCGACGCAGCTCGGCCAGCGCCTCAGCCTCGCTGAGCGCCGCCGGCAGGCTGAGCTCGGCGCTTCCCAGACCGCCCGGCAGTGCGGCGCGCGTTAGGTCATCGAGTGATTCATAACCGACGGCTTCAAGCATCCGGGCCTGAGCTGTCTCAGCGGGTCCGATGTGACGCTGGCTGAATTCCACGGGAGCCTCCAAGAGATGACGAAACTCCCCCTCTGTCAACCGCGCCCCCGCGGGCTCCAGAGTGCGCACGCTGCCCGGTCCTGCTTGCCTGAGAGGTTCCGGGGAGGTTGCCCCTTCGGCGCCCCGCGCCGGCTGCGCGAAGTCTCTCCCGGCCAGTGTGATGTTCGCGAGGTCTTAGAGCCTACCCGAGTCCTGGCACGAACTCGGGTTCTGCTGGGTATGTAACCAGGGCAGGCAGTCGAGGTCTACTGTTCTCGGGGGGATACGGGTGGTTGCGGCACGGGCTGTCCCGGTAATGGCTGTGATAGCAGGGCTCTTGCTCTCCGGATGCGGCCAGTCAGTTAACGACGGCTCTGGCGGCCCCGCCTGGCACAGCGGCTACAAGGCAGGGAGAGCCGCCCGCTCCCATCACACCTTCCGGCACGCAGCCACGAGGTACCGCGTCACGGCCTTCTGCATCCAGACGGCGTTCGACGATATCCGGACCATGAAGACGGCGGTGCTGGAGTGGACCGAGGGGTTCGAGAAGGGCTGCATGCGCAAGTTAGCGCTAAACCGTGTCCCACCGGAATACCCGGACTGAGATGCCCGTCAGCGCGGCCGCGAGGCAGAGCAGTACGGCGATGGCCGGCACCGCCGAAACCGGTCCCTCCCCGCGTGCCATCACGTCCTGCATCCCGGTGACCAGGTACCGGAGCGGCATCGCGTAGGACACGTCCTTGATCCAGGCCGGTGCATAGTCAAGCGGGATGAAGGCGCCGCCGAGGAAGGCCATCGGCAGGATGATCAGGTTCGCGACCGCAGTGGCTGCTTGCTGCGTCCTGGCAAAGGCACCGACGAGCAGCCCGATGGCCATGAAGGCCAACGTGCCGCAGATCACGATCGGAATGGCCATCCACCAGTAGGAGGCGAGCTGCAAGCCGAAGTAGGGCGTCGTCGCTATGGCCATGAAGACCACGAGTTCTGCCAGCGCGACGGCAACGGCAACACCGACTCGCGCGAGTACCACCGTCCCGACGCTCACCGGTGCTAGCCGCAACCGGCGTAGCAGCTTGTTCTCCCGCCAGTTCACCAGCGTGATAGCGGCGCCGAAGGTGCCGCCGGACGCGATCGCCCAGCCAAGCAGGCCGGGCGCAAGGTACTGGATCGGCTTCAGCGACTTGTCCTCCACCTGCGCCGCCGTGAGATGGTAGGCGCCGTTACTGCCGGCGGCCGCAGCGTCGGCCTGCTGGACGATCGAGGTGAACACGGTCTGCACGATTCCGGCAGTGGTCTGGTCGGCGATCGAGTAGTGCACGACGACCGTGTGGCCGCTTTGCTGGACGGCCGCGTCGTAATCACCCTTGCGGACGTCAGCGAGCGCGGTCTGCAGATCGGCCGTGTGCGTGATCGCGAGCACCTTGCCGAGCTGGGCCGGTGCGGCAGACTCCGCCTGGTCAAGGAGGCTGACCTGGCCTACCTCAAGCACGCTGACCCGCGGCGCGCTGGAGGTCTTGTACAGCGAGCCGAAGAGCAGCAAGAAAAGCACCGGGAACAGCAGGGTGAAGAACAGCGCGGTGCGGTCGCGGACAAAGCCGAGAAACATGGCCCGCGAGAGGCTACGGAACGCAGTGCGGCTCATGCGCGGTACTCCCGCCCGGTCAGCTGCAGGAAAACGTCCTCGAGGGTGGCACCCTGCACGCGCAGGCCAGCCATCGCGTTCCGGCCTGCGAGCTCTGCCAGTATCACCGCAGGCTCACGGGTCGCGAACGTCAGCGAGACCCCGTCATCGCTGACCCCGACATCACTGGCGCTTGTGCCGGAAACGCTGCCGGCGGGCGGGCTGTCCGCCGACGCTGCCAGCTGCCCGGCGGCGACCGCGTCTAGCAGCCCCGACTGGATACTGATCCGAGTCGGGCTATCCAGTCCGCGGATGAGAGAAGCAGGCGGGCCGAGCTCGAGTATCTTGCCGTGATCCATGACCGCTACCCGGTCACAGAGCGTTTCCGCCTCATCCATGTGGTGGGTTGTGAGCACTACCGTCCGGCCGTCGGCGTTGATCTTCCGGAGCAGGTCCCAGAGGTTCCGCCTGGCCTGCGGATCGAGTGCGCCAGTCGGCTCGTCCAAGAAGACAAGCTCAGGGTCATGGACCAGGGCGCAGGCAATCGACAGCCGTTGCGCCTGCCCGCCGGACAGCTTCTCCGCCTTGACGCCGGCCTGCTCATCCAGCCCGACCACGCCGAGCATGTGATCCGCCCGCCCGGCCGGCACGTGGTAGAGCGAGGCAAACGTTCTGATTTGCTCGCGGGCGGTAAGCCGCTCGAAAAACGACGACGCCTGCAGCTGGACTCCGATCCGCGGCAGCAGCGCGCTATTGCGCGGCCACGGCGGCAGCCCCAGCACACT
>Ga0126373_10002386_pt1 | contig 13855 bp, 6 predicted proteins | sample PanSoiMetPlot_11_FD_92545 | JGI IMG/M metagenome (GOLD analysis project Ga0126373, IMG submission 92545) | Tropical forest soil microbial communities from Panama - MetaG Plot_11 | ecosystem: Environmental > Terrestrial > Soil > Tropical forest > Bulk soil | place: Panama | collected 2016-02-17 | reverse complement strand
TGGTGGGCTGGCGCGATGAGCATGTCATTCAATACAGCCTTGAGCGACTGCACCGGCTCAAGATCAATCGTCTGCGCGTGACCTTGGCGGGACGGACCAACGTGTGGTACGGCGAACCCGTAATGATGGATGCAAACTGGACGGTTTTTTCGACACCCTGGCCACGGAGCACGGCGGGGGACATCATGCATCAGGGGCTCGCCTACTCCCGGGTTTTCGCGAATCCGGGCTTCGACTATTCGCGTTTCGAAGTCGGGTACTGGCAGAAATTCGAGCGCATGCTCGGCTATGCGCGCGAACGGGACATGATTATTTCTGTCGTGCTCGATATGAATGACAGTGGCGTTCATCCCGCCGCTGGCAGCGAGGACGAACACCGGTTCATTCGCTACGCGGTGGCGCGTTTGGGGGCGTTCTCGAACATCACCTGGGACTTGGGCGACGACCTCGACAGTTACCGTGACGAGCAGTGGTCCCACGAGACCGGCACCCGGCTCGAAGAATGGGATCCGTACAAGCATCTCGCTACCAGCCATCCCGTCAATACCATCCATCAGGACCGCGCCTCCAGCTGGTTCGGCTTCACCTCCTATCAGGACTGGTCCCGCAACCAGCATGAGCTGATGCTTGCGTCTCGCCGGCTGCAGGAAAAGGCCGGCCGTATCATTCCCCAGACCAACGAAGAATACGGATATGAAGATCATTATCCGGTCTGGGCCATTGCCGGGTCTGATTCGGCCGACGTACTACGCCGCACGGCCTGGGACATCGTGATGGCAGGCGGATATCAGACGGCCGGGGAGACCGCGCGCCGGGGGACCAACATCTGGCCCGACAGCGGCGGTGGCTGGATGAACGGGCGGGGCGACGACACCATGACCATGTTCCTCGGCTATGGTCACATGGTGGATTTCTTCACCAGCTTCGCTTGGTGGAAAACCAACCCGCACGATGAACTGGTGAACCGCGGCGACTATTGCCTGGCCGAACCCGGGAGAATCTATGCCGTGTATCTCCCCAAGGGCGGGAATGTCACGATCAAACTCGAGCCCGGTCAATACGTAGTCCGCTGGTTCAGCGCCATGACCGGTGAGACCGTCAGTCTCCCGGCGGTCGCTGGCGGCACCTGGACTTCACCCGACGCACCTGATCGCAACGACTGGGCTCTGCTACTGGAAGCGAAGTAGGCCGACCGAAGCCCGGGCCAGCGGCAATTATCGTAAAGGCAGCCGGACGAGCTGGCCCGAGCTCGAAACCGGGCGGTCATTCCATCTCATCCGTGCGAGGTCGCGCCGCCGGAGCTGGCTCGGCCGGGTATCCCGTGCATCAGTGCGGCTGCATCAGGTCTTTCTGTAACTCGAGCGCCTGGGAGTTTTGGGGATCCACCTTGAGAGCATTTGCAATCGCATGCTGCGCATCAGAAATCTTCGCTTGCATGGCCAGTGCGGCGGCCAGGTTTATCCATGCCTGTATGTACGCCGGAGAGGCGTGCACTGCATTGCGAAAATCCTTTTCGGCCGAAGCGGCGTCACCACTGCGCACGGCGAGATAACCGATCTGATTGTGAGCGATCGCGATATCGGGATTGATGGCAACGGACTTCTCCAAGGCAGATTTCTCGCCGGCGATATCCCCCGCCTTGTCCAACGCCATTGCCAACTTAAATTCCAGCATGGCATCGCCCGGTCTCGAGTCAACTGCCTGTTGGAAAGCAGAGATTGCTTCCGGGATCTGTCCGGCAGCCAAAGCCGAATCGCCCTGTTGCTCGATAGCGGGCGGGGATGGATAGATCGCGATCCGGTGGTTGCGGATGGTCGGCGTGATTGGCTTACCTCGCGTGACCGAAACCAGGGTTTTCGATTGCTGAAGTGGCATGTGGCAGGATATGCAACGATTTCGGACAGCAGGTCCGCTGCGGTGAGAAAATCCGCATTCCTGTGATATATGGCACTGCAGGCAGACCCGCGAGTATGACTCCGGATCGCGTTGCGCCCGGTGTACGTTATGACAGGTTAGGCAAGTAAATTTCTGAGAGGATTGCCAACATTGGCTCGCCTTCACCGCCTCTACTTGGTTGCCATGAACATCAATGCCGTCGCTGGTCGATGTCGCGCCTAGCGTAATGTAGTTGGCAAGCGTTTTTCCGGGTTTAAACGAAAGAGCGGGTGTGACTTGGGTGCCGGCGCCGGCGTGGCACAATGCACAAACGTCCATCTGTCTGTCGGAAGAAAGCGAACGCAAATTCAGGATGTGTAAATCAGAAGATCCTTCTCGCGCAGCGGCAACGTGTTCCTTCCCAGGCCCGTGACATGTCTCGCAAGAGATACCCAGCACCAGACTATCTTGTTTATAAGAGTTCCATGTGCCACTCACGGTCTGAAAATATGTGCTGTGACATTCCAGACATCGTCCGACGATGGGTTTATCAAAGCGCGGCGTATCATCCGGATACCCCGGGCTGTTGATCCAGCCTTGGATTGCAGCCCAGTAACTGACTGGCAGCTCAAATAGGTTATTGCCCTTCCAGAAGAGAAATGTCTGACCGCGACGACCGGACCCAATGACAATGTCGATTCGTTCTTTGTGCGTCACCGGCGGTGTGTTCCCGAAGACCGATGTTTCGTAGTAGCTAGTACCAACCTTCGTCATTCGGTAGCTCAGGGAAGGGTTCCCGGCCTGCATGCGATTGGATCCGGGATTGAAACTGCCTAGAACGGAATGCGCGGTAGGTTCTCTCGAGGTGAGAAAGTGAGCGGTGGTCCGGTAAGAAGCAGCTTCGAGTTTGTGACACTGCTGGCATACCTGGTCTCCCACATAACCAGCCGCTCGAAATGGTGGTGCCTCATAGACCGATGCCGGTTCAGTCTTTGCGAGTGGGCATGCAACGAACTGCACGAGCGCAAAAAAACCAAATGCAACGCGGACGGGGGACGATCGCAATGAGACTGCCTTGAAGAAGAACTTCCCGGTACTCGGGAACTGACATCATTGCAGGTAAGCGCATTGTGAACTGTCACGCCGCGTAGAGAAACGTAAATTATTGTCAAAAGGTGAGGCTGGCAAATATTCGTTTCGGAAATCTCCGCCATGACCTGCCGGGATTTCGAAAAGCAAGCGATTCCGGAAAATCACCCGCAAACCTAACCACGCCGGCCGACGCCTGGTCACCGCCCGCGCAAGAACATTTCATCTCGGCATGTTGTGATCTCGAGCCAACTTCCCAGGCAAACGACATGGATTTCTGCACTGCTCGGGTACGCAGTGCGAAGACTCGTAAGGGTATTTCGCGATATCGCACTTAGCGCGACGGTTCCGTCACGGCGAGGACCTGGTTCGCGCGCACTTCTTGCAGGGTTTGCACGATTCCCGATGGCCAGTGAATCTCAACCACATCCGCTTTGTCGTCGGCGGCCAAACCAAAGTGCACCGGCCCGTAACTTGACGATGCGTATCCCACGCTGGTGGTCATGTGGTTGTACTGCGTGCCTACCGTCTTGCTGACGACTTTAATTCTCGCGCCAATGCCGTCGCGGTTGCTTTTGGTGCCCCGGAGAGCGACATCCAGCCAGTGGCCTGAGTTTGGGCTGCGGTTCATCCAGATCTCGGCGGGAGCGCCCAGTGCTGACACCACCACGTCTATCCGCCCGTCTCCGTCGAGATCGGCGAAGGCGCAGCCACGATGCCGCGCCTTCGGCGCCGCGTCAAAGCCCGCCGGTTCGGTCAGCTCTTGCCATTTGCCGCTGGCCCCGAGGTTACGAAACACGGTGTTGTAGTGATCCACCGGTTGGCCCGGCATGTCGTGCGCCTCCACGTGTCCCCCGCTGATAAACAGGTCTTTCCATCCGTCGTTGTCGAAATCATAAAAGCCGGGTCCGAAGCCCGACATGGGCCGGGTTAGTTCGCGCAGGCCGCTCGCACTGGTCACTTCCTTGAAATCTCCTTTGCCGGTATTTTGAAAAATGGGAAATGTCTGGTTGGGCAGGGCCACAAAAACAATGTCGGGGTAGCCATCATTGTTGTAGTCGCGAAAATCGACGCCCATGCCGGAGATGAAGCTGCCATCCTCGACCAGGGCCACCCCGGTCTCGAAGGCCACTTCTTCAAACTTCTTGCCGGTATTGTGAAACAGCGAGTTGTAAGAAGCATCATTAGTGACGAATAGATCGGGCTTGCCGTCGAGGTCATAATCCGCCACCCCCACGCCCATGCCTTTGCCCGGGTGGTCGCGAATGCCCCACTCCTTGGAGGCATCGCGAAACGTCCCATCGCCGTTATTCAAAAAAAGCTGGTTGGGCTGAGACTTGTAATAGCGCGGGTGGCAATAATCCGACCGCCCTTCGATCACGCACAGAGGCTTGTCGGAGTACTCCCACTGCATGTAATTGAGGACGAATAGATCGAGCAGTCCATCATTATTCACATCGACCCAGGCGGCGGTAATCTCCCACAGAGGCCCGTATTGGGGATCGGGACGGTTGAGGAACTGGTCTAGACCCGACTTCACGGTGACGTCGGTAAAAGTGCCATTGCCGTTGTTGTGATAGAGGGTGCCGTGATGCAAACCGGCGACAAACAAATCGGGATGGCCGTCATTGTCGTAATCTCCGACGGCAACCCCCATGTCGTAGCCCGTCCCGCGCAAGCCGGCCGCATCCGTGACATCGGTAAACACGCCGTTGCCATCATTACGGAATAGCCGGTTGCGGAATTTGGGATCATCTTTCCTTAGCGTCGCGATATTCGCGCCGTTGGTGAAGAAGATGTCGGGGCGGCCGTCGCCGTTGTAGTCGAAGACCGCCACGCCGCCGGGCATGGTTTCCGGCGCATTGCGAGCCGGGCTTTCACTGTTCTCCAGCCGGAAAGGAATCGCCTGCAGTTCGAATCGGATGGAACTTGACGGCTCCGCCGCTTCGAGAGAGAAACCGCAGAGAGTAATCAGGAGAGTCCAGGCAGCAACACGAAGATATCTCAACATTTGAGAAAAGAAAAATAAAAGGGGTGGCCGAAGCCACCCCTGATTTTAACTGACCCGTTGCTTAGAAGTAATACTTCAGAGCGAAGGTCAAGGTTCTCGCACCGGTCTTGAACTTAGGTTTGCCGGTCAGAATTCCGGTATTGGTTTGAGAAACCCCTACCACCTTAGCCAAGCAATTGCCTGACGAGTCAGTGCCGGCAACTTGGTTTTGAGAGCTAAGCCACGCGCACTCGCTGCCCGCCGCTCCGCCCACGCTGGCGGCTAACGGGCTGATCGGTACCGTGTAGTTGCGGGTGAAAGCGAGGGTTTCATCCGAATTCCCCGCCAGCCCGAACTGTGGAAGCGGGTGGTTGAGGAAGTTAATGGCGGACAACCGGAACTGCACTTTCTGACGTTCTGTGATCTGGAAGCTCTTGAAGATACCGAGATCACTATCGAAATACGCCGGACCATGCAGATACGGCCAGTTCAGCGTACCCACCTGGCCATACCCCGGCATTTGGAAGCAGTTCGGGTTGAAGTACGCGCCGGAAGCATGTTTACGCGGATCGCAGGTCACGACCGGCAGAAGGTTGGTGACGCCTCCGCCTGTCTGATCCGTACCGAACCAGGTAGCCGCATTCGCCGCGTTGGACTTCAGGCCGTTTGGCAGCAGATAGCTGTTGTCCGGAAGATCAGGAGCTCCGTAGGTCGGTACCGTCAGACCGCTGGGAAATGCGGCATTCAGGTTTCCGTTGGTGTTCGGTTGGATCGGAGCACCCGACTGATACGTGGTGTACCCCGTAATCTGCCATCCATCGATGGCCCCCTCGAGGAACTTGGAGCCGTGAATGAATTTCGGCAGGTTCCATACGTAGGAGAAGTTGAGCAGTTGGGTGTGATCGTAAGCGAGAGGCCCGTAATTGTTTCGCAGATTGAACGGGTCGACGACACTGCCGTTCCCCGCGCCGTTGTCGGTTTGGCCGTCACGAATGCCGAGAACCTTGCTGAAGGTGTAGTTGGTCAGGAAAGTGACCGGACCGGACTGCTTCTGCCAAGACACCTGCAGGGAGTTGTAGTTCGCGTAGCTCCCGTGAGTGATCAGGTAGACGTCGGCATAGTTGGTCATCGGACGAAAGTCGTTTTGGACCAGGGTTTGGTTGTAGTTTGCCGCCCGCGTACCCGTGCCGTCGGGGCTCGGGTTGCCGCAGTCAAGAGCATTGGCGAGGGCGTTACTGTTCTTGCAGCTAAGCGCGCCGGTCGAGATATAGAACGGGAGGCCGCCCGTTCCCGCTGTGCCGTTGTATCCATTAGCCGCCGACAGAACAGGGTCAGGGAGGAAATAGCTGCCCGGCCGAACACTGTTCAGGTCGCTGACCTTGCCGTTATTGCCGTTCAACAATTCGTTATAGCTCTTGTTGGCGACATACGAAACCTCGAGCACCGAGCGCCAGGGTAGCGCCTGGGAAACCGTGATGTTCCAATCCATTACGTAGGGGGTGCGGTTATCTCCCATTTGCAGTGCCGAGATAGTGGAACCGTTTTGGTTGACTGAGGATGGCGGGGTGAAGCCCGGGCCGCCGGCGTCAATGGCGGCGTAGCCGCCGGTGGGCGCGGTGCTCGGGTCGTACCCGGTGGTTCCTGCGGTCGTGTATTCAAATACTCCCAAGGGTCCGTTGAACGCGCCATTCACATCGTTGATGGCGAACTGATAGCGGAAGATGGCAAACCCGCTTCGCAGGACGGTTTTGCCGGTGCCAAAGATGTCATAGGCAAGTCCAATGCGCGGCTCGTAATAGAAGAGCGGCGACTGAAAGCCCGACTGCGGAACGTTGCTGTTAATCGCATGCCAGGTCAGGCCGGTGTTGGCACTCGTGAGCAGTTGGTTGGGCGCCCCCGTGGGGTTGGCTGTCGTCACCGGGCACTCGTGGCACCCGTTGGTGTAAAGCGCGCCATCCCAGACCTGTGCCCCGTTGGCAGGACCATACCATTGGCCGACGTGGTCAAAACGCAGACCGTAGTTGAGGGTCAGTTGGCGATTCGCCTTGAAACTGTCTTGCGCGTAAATCGACCACTGGTGGTCTTGCACGGTGGTACCAGGAGCCGAACTGAATTGCTGATAATTCGCGGTTCGTCCCAGTAACCAGTCGGCCACCACGTTGCCCGAGCTGTTCGGTCCCCAACCCAGGTTATATCCGCCGTTGTCGCTGACTTGCTGGTTACCCTGCGACTGAACGTTTCCGTTGGTATCCCAATAAGCTCCCAACTTCACAGTATGTGAGCCGATGACTCGGGTGAAATTGTCGTAGATCGAAGGATCCTTCTTGAGCGCACCGAAAGAATTGCCGGCGCCGAAACCCGCGGAAAACGATACGGTCGCAAGCTGCGGAAAGGCTCCGCCCCACGGTGGGATGAAGCTGGGAATCTGGGAAGGAGTGTGACCGAACAAACCTTGTACATTGAAGCCTAACTTGCTGCGATCGACCGCACCGGGGTCGCCCAGGGTAGACGGATTGATATACCGCGCGTAGGTAAACACGGTTTCATTGGTCGTGGTTGGGCTGAATACGTGCGTCAAGTTCGCCATAATTTCCTGCGACGTCGTATTGGCAACGATCGGCGAAGGATATGGCAGACTCCACGCTGGCTCCCACCAGATGGAGATCGGGTGTTGGTCAGCTTCAATCTGACGGGTATACGATCCTGTCAGCTTGGTATTTTCGCTGATGGCGTAGTCCACCTTGCCGGTAGCTTCCCACCGATTCTGCGGCGTCTGCTGCACAAAAGAGTAGTTGTTCCAGCCGTCCCCGGCGTTGGGGGTGATATTCGGCAGGGGGTAATACTTCTGTTTCAGATAGGACGTAGCGTTGAGGATTCCGGTGATATTCGGGTCGAATTGGGTGGACGGGTTGATGGACGTCTTGCCACCGGGAAGGTTGTACGCATTGGAGTACGCGTATTGCCATACTCCGCCGCTCGAAAGGCAGTTCAAGAGGGTTGTGTTGCCTCCGCACCCGCTGACCGGGGTACTGCCCGCGACACCATCGATGGTGTTTTCGCTGAAATCCCCGTTTCGCTGCTCTACCGTCGGCACGTTGTAGTTGATGATGCTTCCGGCGGGATGCTGCCGCATGTACTCGTATCCGCCCCAGAAGAAGAGCTTGTCATGGTGAGGAATGATCGGGCCACCGACGTTGCCTCCCATGTAGTAATAGCTCTCCGACGGAGCCGCCAGATTTGCCGTCGTGGTTCCGTTCGCGATCTGGCTGTGGGTATAGGCGTCGATCGAATTCATCGCGCTGTTGCGCGTATAGAGATAGCCTTCGCCGTGATACTGGGTACCGCCGCTCTTGCTGAAGGCCTGGAAGATCACCGGGCCTTTGGCGTATTCAGCGCTGTAGGAGGACATCAGCACTTTGACTTCGGAAACCATGTCCTGGTTGATGTTGGCGATCTGCGTTCCCGCGTTCCCGGGATCAACCAAGTTCGCACCGTCGAGCATAAACGCCATGGCGCCGTTGGGCTGGGTCCCGTTGGAGGAATAAGCCCCGACCGGCCCGCTATTCGTGCCGACGACCTTGTCGTTGAATGAACTCCCTTGATTGAGGCCGTTGGTGGCCACCATGCCGGGCATCAGCTTGAGCAGTTCGCCAGCGTCGCGGCCGAGGATCGGCACGTCCTGCACCAGCGTCGTGTTCAGCGTTGTGCTGACTTCGGCGTTGTCGGTCGGAACCGACAAGGCGCCGGCGGTGATCTCAACCGTCTCGTTCGCCCCGCCGACCTGCAGAGCGATGTTGGGCAGGGTGCGGTTATCGCCCTGAGCAAACACCACCCCGTTCTGCGCCCATTGCTTGAACCCGGCAGCGCTCACGGTGACCGTGTAAGTGCCGGGCTGAATCGCCGTGATCGAGAAGTAGCCCGACCCGTTGGAGATGGTCGTACGAACGTCTCCCGACAATTCGTTCTTCATGGTCACCTTGGCGTTCGCGACCACGGCGCCGGTCGAGTCCATAGTGGTTCCGCTCAGGGTTCCAGTCAGCTGCTGACCGAAACTGAGCGAGGAAATGGAGACAAAAACGGCCAGGCAAGCAATCAGGCTTACCTTCATCCAAGCCGCTAGTCTAGAGTTCTTCATGAAACTGCCTCCCATAGAACGTGAAATGGCGGGTTTACGCCCGCCATCGTTGACTGCATAAGGCATCGCGGATCCCGCGACGCCTCCCCGGAAAACCCCTGTAAATGAGTGCATAGGTAGTACAAAAACACTATGTGAGTTGCTGGGCTGCACTTTTATCGTGTGTTCATCAACACTGTCAAGCAAAAAAAACGATATTCTTGTAAAAAGTTCCAGCACATGAACTTACCGCATTTAAGTTATTGATTTTATTTGGCATGCCTTGGGTCAGTGTTCCACGATGGGAAGCGGAAAATCGAAATCCTAAAACGGGAATACCCCGGTTTGGACCTGTTTTTGGCTTGACCCCGAACTAAATCGTCGGTCGCTGTGAGGTCTGCTACACTCGTCAAGAATTTCCTGCCCAATGAAGACCAAGAGCAAAATGGTTATGGGCTCGATTGCCCTCCTGGTGCTGGCTCTGATTTGCCGTGCGCAGATCGCCTCTGGCGGAGGCCACTCGACCAGCGGGTCAAAACCAGCCGAGCAGGTTTACAAGAATATCCAGGTTCTGAAAGGAATACCTGCCGATCAACTGATCCCGGCCATGCAGTTCATCACCGCATCGCTCGGAGTCGAGTGCGGATTCTGCCACGTGGAAAATCATTTCGACCAGGACGACAAGAAACCCAAGCAAACCGCGCGCAAGATGATGCAGATGATGATGGCCATCAATCAGAACAACTTTGACGGCCATCGCGAGGTCACCTGTAACAGCTGTCATCGCGGAGCGCGAACGCCGGCGGCCATTCCAGCTATCAATGAGAACCCGACGACGGGCCTATCCGCGGCTGAGGGCGAAGCGCTGCCCGCCAATCTGCCGAGCGCAGATCAAGTCATCGAAAAATACGTTCAAGCCCTGGGTGGGGCCAATGCGATCGAGAAGGTGTCCTCGCGCTACGAGAAAGCAACCATGAATCTGTTCGGCCGGGAAGCGAGCGTCGAAATATTCGACAAGTCTCCGGACAAGCGAATCTCAATCACACATTTGCCGGACGGCGACAGTTCGACAGTTCTCGACGGACGCGAAGGCTGGCTATCAGCTCCGCATCGCCCCATACGAGAGATGCCGACGGGCGAAGCTGAGAGCGCACGCATGGACGCGGACTTGCAGATGCCTCTGCACCTTAAAGAAGATTTCGGCGACTTGCGACCCGCGAGACCGGAGAAAATCGGCGACCGCGAAACCTATCAACTGGCGGCGGAGCGCCAAGGCCGGCCGACCGGACGTCTCTTTTTCGATCAACAATCCGGCCTGCTGATCCGCATGATTCGTTATTCGGACTCGCCGCTTGGTCTGAATCCCCTGCGCATCGACTACAGCGATTATCGGCCGGTCGATGGGGTCCAGGTTCCCTTTCGATGGACGGTGGCACGACCGGCTGGCCAGTTCACCATTCAGGCGAGTTCCGTGGAACAGAACGTTCCGATTGATGATTCGAAGTTCCTGAAGCCAACTACAATCGGCGAAGCCAGTCCGAAGTAAAGACCATTAGGGCATGGGAGCTGGCCCGGCGCCTCGCCGATTTTGCGCCAGTTCAAGTAGCGCTGAACGGCGCGAGGCTTACGCGTTCCGGCCAACAACGATATTATTGAAGTCAGAGTGTCAGAAGCTGTGGTGGCAGTCATACATGTATGTTTGGGGCTTCGTGAGTTAAAGAGCATCCCCAGGCCTTGGTTGGGCGGAATACTGGCTTGCTTGGTTGTGGCGGGGGGGACAGCGCTCGGGCAGAGCTCCACTTTTGACGGACTCGTCGCCCAGGCCACCGCCGCCCGGGAGCAGAACGATATCCCGCGCTCGATCCAGCTTTATTCGCAAGCGGTTGCGCTCAATCCCAAATGGCCTGACGGCTGGTGGTTCCTGGGTTCGATGGAATATGGCGCCGGCTCGTACGCTCAAGCTCGGGACGCGCTCAGTCGTTTCCTCGAACTGACTCCCAATGCCGGTCCAGCGACCGCGCTTCGTGGTCTGTGTGAGTTCGAAACCGGCGAGTACTCGGAGTCGCTGGCTGACCTGCAGCGCGGAATTTCCCTAGGCGCCGCGAACCAGCCTCGCAACGCGCAGATCCTCCGCTACCATGCCGGGTTGTTGCTCACCAAACTCGGCCGCTTCGAGGATGCCCTCAAATCCTATGCCTATTTCGCCGACAACCAGATCACGAATCCGGAATTGCTGGTTGCCTTAGGACTCGCGGGTCTGCGCATGCCTTTGTTCCCCAAAGAGGTCGCCGCCGACCAGCAAGAGCTGGTTTCGGTCGCCGGGAAAGCGGCGTTTCAGTACATGACGGGCGACGAAAAAGCCGCGGCGCAGGCATTTGAAGATTTGTTTCATCGCTTCCCGGCTGCGCCCAACGGGCATTATCTCTATGGATATTTGTTGTACTCTTCTGACCCGGATGCGGCGATCGTAGAATTCGAGCGCGAACTGGAAGTGTCGCCCCACAATGAGAGTGCACTGGTAATGGCCGCATGGGCTCTGCTCATGCGCAATGACGCGGGGAAGGCGCTGCCGTTCGCGCAAAAGGCGGCGGAGGGAGCAGCAAGCCTGCCCGCGGCTCAACTCGCGCTGGGCCGGGCGCTCGCCGAAACCGGCGATCCTCGAGAGGGAATCGAACATCTGGAGCGAGCTTTGCAGCTGGAGCCCAATAACCTGGAGACGCACATCGCTCTCGCGAAAGCCTATTCCCTGTCCGGGCGGAAAGCCGACGCCCAACGCGAGCGCCAGTTGTGTCTTGAAATGACAAAGGATGAGAACACCCCGGTTGCGCGGCCTTAGCCCAGTAGCGGCAGTTGTGTTGTTCCTGGCTGCGCCGAGCCTGGGGCAGAATCTGTCCGCGTCGGCATGCGCCGGATGTCACGCGGCTGAAAGCGCCCACCAGGCCAAAACCCCAATGGGGCAGGCGCTGCTTATCGCGGGCGACGATCCCACCTTGCTCGAGAACCCCAAGCTCTCGATAAAAAAGGGCGACTACACCTACACCGTAGAAACGCAGGGCGACAAAAGCACGTACAGCGTCAGCGACGGCACCCGCACGATTTCCGTTCCCATACGTTGGACCTTCGGCCAGGGCATGCAGACCTGGGTGTTCGAGCGGGACGGGCGTTTCTACGAAAGTCTCATGAGCTACTACCCTTCCATCCATGGGCTTGGCACAACCGTCGGGGACGAGAGCCTGACTCCTCACAGTCTCGAAGAGGCGGCCGGGCGCGAACTCAGGCATGGCGACACCAAAGACTGTTTCGCGTGCCACTCCACCAACGCGGTGTCTCATGGGCAGCTGACCATCGACTCATTACAAGCGGGCGTTACCTGCGAACACTGCCACGCGGGGTCAAGCACGCACTGGTTCGACGCCCTCGAAGGGATCTATGATTCGAAGCCCCCGAATTTGAACAAGCTGTCCTCCGAGCAGATCTCGAACTTCTGCGGCCAGTGCCATCGCACCTGGGAAACGGTGGTACGAAACCATACCCGAGGTATCGCCGACGTTCGTTTCCAACCCTATCGTTTGGCCAACAGCAAGTGCTTTGACGGGACTGATCCGCGCATCCGCTGTATTGCCTGCCACGACCCTCATCAGAACCTGGTACGCGACGACTCCGCCTACGATGGAAAATGCCTGGCCTGTCACGCGACCAGAACTCCCACGACAACGGCTCCGCGCGCGGTGTCGCCGGGGCCGCACGCAGATGGCAAGGCCTGTCCGGTCGCGACCTCCAAATGCGTGAGCTGCCACATGCCGAAAGTGACCTGGCCGGGAGGGCTGATTAGCTTCACCGACCACCAGATTCGGGTGGTAAGGCCGGGCGAGCCGTACCCGAACTGATCTGATCTCGACTTCTCGAAGCCGGTCATGCTTGATCCAGAGCTGGCTTGCAGCGCCCGCAACGGCCGATTATGCTGTGTACAGGCATGTCGAAAAAGCTCCCTACGGCTCGAAGCCATTAGATGTCGATACAGCTCCTTTGTTCCCGCGCTAGGTTAGCCCTGGTTTTGCCGCTCACCGCTCTTTACGCCAGTGCACAATGTCGTCCGCCCGCCGGTCTCGAACAGAAGCTCCGCAGCACTCCGAACGTCGCCACGTACTCGGAGATGGGCGGCTGGTTTATGGATCGCCATGAATATGTTTGCGCTTCGGAGGCCTACCGCAAGGCTTGGAACCTCGAGCCTGGGTCGTCTCGGCTTTCGTATCTGGTGGGCCTGAGCCTGGTTTCGGCGGGGCGGCCGGAGGAAGCGATCTTACCGCTCGAAGATTCCGTAAAGGTTGCGCCGAAAGCCCTCAAGCCGCACCTGCTGCTCGCATCTGCGCTGGACCGGGCGCAACGAGATCGAGAGGCGAAACAGGAATGGGAGGCGGCTCTCAAGATCGCTCCTCAGTCGGCGGCCGCAATGGACGGGCTGGCTAAGGCTCTGATCAAGGCCGGTCAAGCCGCGGATGTGCCCGAATTGCTGGGAACGAAGCCGGCGGATGAGAATCTGGCAGTCGACCTGGCCGAAGCCTATATGGCGCTGAAGCGGCAGGAAGATGCCGCCAAATTGCTGACCGAAGCCCTAGACCAGCATCCCCAGTCCCTGGCGGTTCGCAATATGCTGACGCGGGTCGAGATCCAGCAGTTTCACTATCAGGCGGCGGAAAAGATCGCAGAGAAAACGGCCAAGCTCTACCCCGGAGATTTCGAAACCCAGCGCCTGTATTTGCGAACGCTGGTACTGGCGGGAAACATGG
>Ga0126373_10002385_pt1 | contig 13857 bp, 15 predicted proteins | sample PanSoiMetPlot_11_FD_92545 | JGI IMG/M metagenome (GOLD analysis project Ga0126373, IMG submission 92545) | Tropical forest soil microbial communities from Panama - MetaG Plot_11 | ecosystem: Environmental > Terrestrial > Soil > Tropical forest > Bulk soil | place: Panama | collected 2016-02-17 | reverse complement strand
GCAGCGTCGATCGCACCGCTCAGGAACTTCGCCTTGACGCTGGTCAGCTCCGCACCCTGTCCGATGCGCTCGACGAGCGGCACGTTTGCCTCAGCCTCGGTCGGCAGCGTAGCCTCGAGCGCCGTGCAGATGCCGCGTTCGAGGTCGAGGACGAAGCTGAGCGTCGAGACAGGTCGATCGGCGGCGATGAGATCCACGAAGAGGATTCCAGGCCGAATTTCTGTCGCGCGGTACGACTCCACTCTGCCCGCGCCATCCACCAGCTCCGCCTCGGACTGGAAGTGGCGGTCCAACACGCTACCGTCCTCGAAACGGAGCGTCAGGCGTCTTCCGGCCAGCCGGGGTGATGGTGGCAGGGTGTTACTGTCCGGGTCGGCGCCAAAGGCTTCACCGAGCTCACCGACCGAAATCCAGGAAGGAGACCGCACTGTGCTCATCGTGCGACGTTGAGCACCTGCACCGTGGTGTATTCCTTCAGCCCTTCCACACTGAACTCGATGCCGATACCCGAGCGCTTGACCCCGCCGAACGGTGTCATGGGGTTGATCACGCCGTGCTGGTTGACCCAGGCAGTACCGCATTCGAGCTGCTCGGCGTACTTCGCCGCGCCCTCGGGATCCTCACCCCAGATGGAGCCCCCGAGGCCGACTTCAAGAGAGTTCGCCCGACGGATTGCCTCGTCAATCGTGCGGTATGGGACGATCGGAATGACGGGCCCGAACTGCTCCTCCTTCACCACCCGCATCTCGTCCGTCGCATCGGCGATCACCGTGAGGGGGTAGACGAATCCGCGGCCCTCCGGCTTCTTTCCGCCGGTCACGACGCGCGCTCCGTGCGAGCGAGCCTCTGCGACCAGTCCCGTGACCTTGTCGAGCTGCATGCGATTCGACACGGGACCGATGAGCGTCTCCGGCTCGAGCCCGTTGCCCACCGGGATCTTCTCGACGTACGCCGCGAGCCGATCCACGACATCGGAGTACTGGGACTCGTGCACGTACAGGCGCTTGAGCGCCGCGCAGGTCTGCCCCGCATTGATGAAGCAGCCCCAGAATAACCTCTCGAGAAGCGGCTCGATATTCGTTCCCGGCAGGATGATTCCGGCGTCGTTGCCCCCGAGCTCGAGCGTCACGCGCTTGAGAGAGCGCGACGCGCTCTCCATGACCCTCTTCCCAGTGGCGATCGACCCGGTGAAGACGAGCTTGTCAACGCCTGGGTGGTCTGTGAGGCAGGCGCCGACTTCCACCCCTCCCGTGACGACGTTGACCACACCTGGCGGCAGAACGTCGTTCATCAACTGGACGAGTCGCAGTGTCGAGAGCGGCGTGAAGGGCGACGGTTTGATGACGACCGTGCATCCGACGCGCACAGCCGGCATGACATGCCACGTGGCGATCAGCAGTGGCCAGTTCCAAGGCGTGATGGAGCCCACGACGCCAACCGGCTTGCGTCGCATCACGATGCGGGCCGTGTTGTCGCTCTGGATCGTTTCTTCGGACAGGTTCAGCGATGCGGTCGCCCGCGTCCAACCGACAGCCCCCGCCACCTCGAAATTGGCGCCAGGCCCACTCTGCGGCTTGCCCTGCTCGAGAGTGACCAGCTTCGACAGCTCGGGATGATGCCGCTCGATGACCGCGGCGATGTCCATGAGCTTCGCCGCACGCTCCGCATCCGGCACCGAGGACCAACCTGGCAGCGCCTCACGAGCGCTGCGCACTGCCTGGTCGACGTGCTCGACAGTCGCTTCGGGACAACGGCCGGCAAGCGATTCATCGAATGGGTTGAGGACATCGAGCTCGTGCGCCGTGCGCACTGCCCTGCCGCCGATGGTCAGCGAGAAGGATGACATGAGATTGGCTCCCGATAGCGGCCGCAGCACGCATGCTAGCCCCGGCGGCGCCGTCCCTGCTTGCTTCACTTGGCCGCAAAATTGTCCCACCCTGCCACGATACTCGAAATCGTCTAGCGCTCGGCGGAGGCTTGCGCGACGCTCGACTGCAGAAACTCCTGCAGCGATGCGACGCCGAGGCGCTTGGCCTCGAACAGGCTCTCCAGGTGCTCGCGTGAGTTGATCAACCCGCGCGCGCGCAGAACACCGTGCTCGTCGATGATGGCCGCAAAGGGCAGCCGTTCCACCTGAAAGCTCATCCCGAGCTCAGCCGACAGCACGTAAGGAATCTCGCGCAGCCCGTTTGCGGCGACGAAGCGGCTGTGGTCATCTTCGCTGCCGTCGCTGGCGAGAATGAGCTCGAGCCAGGCTGATTCGCTGGCACGGCTCGACTTCAGGACGGGCAGCAATACCTTGCAGACGGGGCAGCTCGGGGAGAGGAATACGAGCAGGGTGCAAATGCCACGGTCGGACGGAGCTCCGATCGTGACACTGCGACCGCTCAAGTCCGTCAGCGCCATGACTGGAACGGGATGGCCGACCTTCAGGCCCCGTTTCAGCAACAGCGCGCCAGCCGGTGCAATGCGCTCGTGCAATAGGCCGATCTGGCGCACGAGGGCGAGGACGACGCCAGCGAGACCGACCACCAGCACCCAGAGGACGATATTTGAAATGATGAGAGCCCTGAGCATGTGACTCACCCGCGCCGCGAGACCCGCTGAGCGGCTGCGCGCAGCTCTTCAGTGGCAAGGTAAAGCAGCGCGATCAACGCAACTCCGCCGATGATCGTCCCTATGTCGATCCAGCTCGATGGCCGCGCCGCACGGGGTAGTAAACCAGCGGACAGCGACGCCAATGCGAGGATCGCGTTGCGCCATACGAGCGTGGGCGAGATCTGCGATCGTGTGCCGAATCCCATGCACCCGCAGTCGAGGTCGCGCCGGCCACGATGCAGGTTGAACGCGATCGCGGCGCCATACCCCAGCAGCAGCAGGGCACCGAGCGCCGCCGCAGCAGGTCGGGCCGGCGTGGCCGCGAGACCCGCCGCAAGCGCAAGCTCCAGGATCGGCAGGAATCGGCCGAGCAACGGCAGCATCGCCCGCGGTGCGATGTCATAAGCCTCGAGTGAGCGCTCGAACGCCTCCAGGTCCCCGAGCTTGTGCAGCCCAGCGGCGATCCACAGAGCGGCCAGAGACAGGGTCAGGATCGTCGCCGGTACCGGATCGATCGCCAATGCCATCACCGATGTGTCGATCACCGTCTGAGCTGCCCCATGACCCGCGCCCGGGTAGCGCTGATCTCGACGAGCGGCGTACGCCTATAGCGCTCGACTTCGGCGGCGGTGAAGGCACGGAACTGCCCCGGCTCCACGCGCCCGAGCGCCGGGACCATCCAGTTGAGGAGCGCCGCGAGATCCCGGTCCGAGAGCGTCGACAGCGCGACGCCTGGAACCTGCACCAGATAGCGCCGGCCGGCGGCGAATCGGGACAACGGCGCCAGCGTCGCTCGGATCGACGGCACGTGACCCGGCTCGCCCCGCCCGTCGGGCCCGTGGCAACCCAGGCATTGCAGCATATAGTCGATCCGGGGTTGATGGGCCAGAGCACGGGCCGGAGCAGACGTGCCCACGAGGAGAGTCAAACCCAAGACCGCAGGCCAGCGGCGGCCGCGAGCCGGTAACCTGGGCTCCGCTCGCTCAGGTCGCCCGGGCAAGAACGCGCGCCGTCGAGCAGTGATAGGGAACGTTCGCGACACTGCTCCCGGTGCACCAGTCGTAGTCATTGGAGCGGAAGGGAACATAGAGCGGCATATCCCGTTCGTTACGGTTGCACAAGCAGCGCCCACAGCTGCTCTTGCCGCAGCAATCGTTGTACGAAATGACGTAATCGAGGCCGTCCTCCGGATTGTGACAGGTGCCGACCCAGGTGACAGGCGACTGTACGGTTCCCGGAGGACATGCTGCCGCGGAGCCGCCGCAACAGCTGCATAGAAACCCATCGATCGCGCAGTGCCGCCAGTAGTTGCAGCTCGCCGGGTCCTGCGTCGCGTCCTGATGGCCTGCCTCGGTCTTACCCGCCTTTGCCGGTTTCTCGGTGCCGCGGGCAACGGGTAGCAGTGGCAGCATCCCCACACCCACGAGCAGCGCGCCAAGCGAGCCGAGCAACCCGCGTCGCGAGGTGCGACGCGCCACCGCGCGTGAGGATGCCTCCATCCAGCTGTCGAAGCGGCTCACGGCGTCACCAGCAGCGTTGGTGTCGTGCCCACATCCTCCACCGATCGCAGATACCGCCCAGAGTCCGCATCGTACACCTCGAGCGTGGTGCTGCCGATGAAGGCGGCGAAGAGCAGCGGCCTGTCGTCACGAGTCACTTGAATCGACCCCGTCGGGCTTCTGAGCGCAATGCGCTGCACGCGCCGGTGTTGGTCGAGATCATAAACCCATACTTCCTTTCCCGGATCCTTGTGAGTTTCCGGGCCGCCCTGATGCATGATCGCATACAGGCGATCGGGCCCCGCATGTACCGCGAGCTGCTGCAAGCCGCCCGGACGCCAATTCTGCCGGCGCTCGGCATCTGAGAGCAACGACCAGCGCGGGCCGGCCTCGAGGCCTCGAGACGTGATGTCGACGCTATACACCGTACCGCCGTAGGACACGAACAACCAGCGGCTGCCGAGGCGCACGCCTTTTTCCGTCGCCGGATCAGCCGACACGTCGAAGATGTCGCGCGTGTGGAGGCGGCCGCTCACATGACCAGCGTCGTCCAGATGCACGTCGAGCAGGGCGCCGTCGGCACAAATGCTGAAGAATGATCGCGGGCCTGTTGGGTATACGAGCGCGCAGCCCGGAGTCTCGATCTCGCCGGCAAAACGCCGGCTGCGAGTGTCCACTACCGTGACCGACTGCGCCGGAGTGTAGTTGTAAATGAGCAGGAAGGCGCCATCATCCGTCAGCTCCGCATCCGCCATCATCGGCATGGTCACCGCCCGCTTGGGCGGGATGCGGATCTCGCCGCGCGGGGCGAGGTGAACAGGATCATAGAGCGTGACCACATCGGTGCGCGTACCGCGCGTGCCCCGGGAGAAGTAAGTCTCCGGCGAGAAAATCATCCTGCCGTCCCTGGCAAGCAACACGTGCTCGAAGGCAAAGCCGGTACTGAGCATGCCGAGGAAGCGGCCGCTGTCACCATCCACGAGGCGCGCCTGTCCATCGGACATGTGAGAAAAGACGACGTCGTTGACCCATACCCAGTGTGGGGACGCAGCCGCAGGGAGGGCGGTCACGACGCCCGCCGCATCCGGTGTCAGCGTCGCAGCGGCCGCAAGCCCCGGGCAGGCGAGCGTGAGCGCGACGGCGAGTGCCGCAAATCGCACGGTACGGGCCATCGGGGTCAGGATGTGGCGGTCTCCGCTCTGCGTGACTCGGCGGGCGGGCTCGCGGTGGCGGCCCGTTCCGCCTCGATCTGTTTGTCGAGCACACGACGGAAGTGCACGAGCGGCCCGTCCGAGAGGATGGCGAGCATCTCGAATTTCGGATCGTCATCGAGCGTTTTCTGCTGGCGCTCGATGATGGCCTTGTCCTCCATGAAACCCTCTATGAGGCTGTTGAGGAGCGAGCGCGAAATCGTGGAGTCGTCGCCCTCATAGTTATTGAGGTAGGACCAGAAGAAGTGGGTCGTCCGCTCGGTCTCGGGTGTCATGAACTGACAATTCCGATACTGCCGCGCGCCCGCGAAACTATCCGGCTGCGCGCCCTGGCCGGCCGGCACGAACAGCGTCTCCATGGTGAAGATGCCCGGTATGAGCATGGTGGCGATGTTGCGCCTATCGACCTTGGCGCTCTTTTCGGGGATGACCTTCTTGTGAAACGGCGGTACGTCGCTGTCGTAGTGCCAGCGTTCCACGCGAAAGCCGCGCTCGAGCCGCTCGATGGGCTTCGGCTTGCTGACGTATGCGTACTCCTCGGAGCCGCCGAGCGTGCCGGTGTGCACGAAGGCGAGATGGGCGAAATCGCTCAGGTTGTCGACGATGAGCAGATAATTGGCATCGTAATGCAGGTAGGCAGGCAAGCCCTTCCACTGTGGATCGCTCAGGTACGGAAGATCGACGATCTTCGCCGGGTCCGCCAGCGCCGGATCACCCATCCAGACCCAGATGAAAGGACGGCGTTCGACCACAGGGTAGCTGCGCACCCGCAGCCGCGGCGGAATCATGTCCTGACCGGGGATCTGCACGCATTTGCCCGATCCGTCGTACTTGATTCCGTGGTACATGCAGCGCACGGCATCACCCTCGCGGCGTCCGTGGGAGAGCAATGCGCCGCGATGGGGACAGCGATCGTTGAGCGCAATCACCGCGCCGCTGTCACCCCGGTAGAGCAGTACGTGATCGCCGAGCAACGTGCGGCTGAGAAGTTTGCCATCGATCAGCTCGTGGTCGATGGCGCCTACGTACCAACAGTTTCTGAGAAACATGGGACGTCCTCCAATCCGTTTCGCTTATCGAAACGCGATTTTCTATAGTGTAGCACTGCTGCAACGCCCGGGAGCTAGCCCTGCGCCAACTTCATGACTGCAACGGTGCAGCCGACCGCAAAGATCGGAATCGGTGCATAGAACCACAGCTCACCGGTGCATCCCTCCGTCGCCCCCGCCACCGCGATGAAGGTGCGAATCTCGAATCCTCCCTGCCCCGCCGCGCGCCAGACCTCATCGTCCCGGTAGGACAGGAGATCCTCACGACGGTTCGCCAATAACCTCTCGAGAAAATCCCGATCCCAGCGCTCGTTGATGCGCCCCGAGTCCGGAGTTGCCGGCCAATGCGAGATTCCGCCGGTACCGATCACCGCGATGCGCTCCGGACGGACCTCGCAGGCGCGCCTGAGCGCCCGCCCGAATTCGTAGCATCGCTTGAGCGGAATGAGCGGCGGCCCCTGGCAATTGATGTTGACCGGAATCACGGGCAGATCGTACCGGGGTGTCAGGAAATGGAGCGGCACCATGATTCCATGGTCGAACTTCCACTCCTCTGCGTAGGCGAGATCGATGTCCTCCATCACCGCCTGAATGAGCTCGCGCGAAAGCTGCGGCGCTCCCGGCACGCGTCGCCGCTTGATACCGAGCCATGCCTCATCCTCTATCGGCCCCTCATAATGCTCGGCCATGCCGACACAGATCGCCGGCATGTTGTTCATGAAGAAGTTCGCGAAGTGCTCCGCGCCGATTACCAGCAGCACTTCGGGCCGCGTTGCTTCGATGGCCTGCCGCATTCGGTCGAGTGCCGCGTAGAACGCATCCCGCACCGTTGGATCGGCCCGCTCGCTGCGGCCCGTGATCCCGGGGGCATGGCTGCAGACGCCGGCAAAGACCAGACTCATGGCTCAATCTCCGGGTGGAACGCCGTCAGTGCTCACCTGACATCCGCGCGTGCATACAGGCCGGTTCTCACCGGACCATACTTGCGCTCGCCCTCGCGCATGGCCTCGATGTAGGCGCTCCACTCATAACCCCGCAGCGCCGCATAGTGCATGAGGATTTGCCCATTCACCCCCATGACGTAGAGCAGGCCCACGTCGGGCGCGCGAATCGCGCGCCGCTCCTCTTCGGTCAGCTCGTACTCCACGAGCAGCCCCTCGATGTCTTCCTCGAGGCGACGGCGCACGGATGGGTCGCGATTGAGTTGGAAGAGGAGCTTTTGCGTATAGTACAGACTCATCGGGACGATCCTCTTTTGCGCCGATTCGAGACCTGCTCCCGGGCGATTTCATCAAGGGAATACTCGAGCTCCTGCAGGAGTCCCAGGAGATCGGAGATTCGCTCCGTGCCGAAGCGCCTCGCAATCTGTGCATACATCTGCTCCGAGTACGGAGCGTGCGCACCGATGAGGCGCAGCCCCTTCGGCTCCAGGCTCACCACACAGCGCCGCAGGTCGGTGTCCAATTGCCGGCGGCTGATGAGCTGACGCTTCTCGAGATCCGGCAGGATGCGCGAGAGGCTGGGCGCGAGGAGAAAGGTCGCCTCCGCGAGCTCGGTGACCTCCAGGGGTCCCATGTGCGCCAGCGCCCGCAAAATCCGCCACTGCTGCTCGGTCACGCCGTCCTTGCGCAGGCCCGGCCGGAAGAGGCGCATCACCGCCTCTCGCGTCCGCAACAGCGCCATCGGCAGGGACTCCGAAAACGGGCGCATGGGGAGTGCCCGTTCCGCGATGTTCGTCGGGCGCTTAGCCATGATCGTCAATCACCTCGTTGCGCAGCACGCCCACCCGGGAGACCTCGACTTCGACGATGTCCCCCGGCACCAGGTAACGGGGCGGATCGAGGCGCGCGCCGGCGCCGCTCGGCGTCCCAGTCAGGATGACGTCTCCCGCTTCCAGCGTGCAGAAGCTCGAGAGATAGCTGATGAGGTACGGAATCGGGAAGATCATCCGGTCGGTCGTGTCGTCCTGGCGGACCTCGTCATTGACTCGGGTGGTTACCCTGAGCGGCGCCGCGCCAGTCTCATCGATGGTCACGACGCACGGGCCAATCGATCCTGAGCGGTCGAAGTTCTTTCCCTGAGTGACGTTGAACTTCGAATGCCGCAGCCAATCGCGTACCGATCCCTCGTTGGCGCAACTATAGCCGGCGATGTGAGTCAGCGCGCGCTCCTGCGGGATGCGGCGCCCCCCTTGGCCGATGACGACCACGACCTCGCCCTCGTAGTCGAGCTGCAGCGATTCCCTGGGGCGAACGATCGGCTCGCCCGGCGCGGCGAAGGAGGTGTGCGAGCGCATGAAGATACTGGGGTATTTCGGCCGCTCGCTCCCATCCTTGTACTCTTCGTTCCGCTCCGGGTAGTTGACGCCGATGCAGAAATAACGCGTGCCGCGGCCCGCAGGACTGAGCAGCTGCACCTCCCCGGGAGAGTAGTCGCAAGGCGCGCTGTCTGCGAGATCCCGCGCCCGTTCGATCAGGCCCGCACGCAGCAGCGAAAGGACATCGGAAGCCTGCTGCCCGAGCCGGGTCCCGAGGTCGAGGATGCCTCGGGACCCGAGCGCACCACAGGAGCTGCGGCCCTCGGCCCGGAAGTTCACCAGTCTCAAGCGGCCCGCTCCTCGAGAAGTCCGGCGCGACGCAGCACGCCATCCAGCCGCCGCTCGAGCTCCGGCGTCGCGGGCATCATCGGCAGGCGGTGCTCGTTGGTGTCCAGGATACCGAGGCGCCGCATCATGTACTTCATCGGAATCGGGTTGGTATCGAAGAACACCGCCTGGTTGATCTCGAACAGCCGATGGTGCAGAGCCTGAGCGGTGGCGAGATCTCCGCGCCATACCGCCTCGCAGAGCTGCGACAGCACGCGCGGGCGCAGATTCCCAACGGCGTTCATCAGGCCACAGGCGCCGACCGCCATCATCGGGAAGCTGAGCTCCTCGAGACCGACGAAGATCTTGAACTCCGGTCCCAGCACCGCGTTGCATTCTGAAACCAGGGCGAGATCGTTGACCGCGTGCTTCATGCCGACAAAGGAAGACGACTTCGAGCGCAGCTCCTGCAACGTGTCGATCGTCACATTGACTGCCGTGCGGCCGGGAATGTGATAGACCATCCAGGGCAGGTCAGTCACCTTGGCAAGCTCGAGGAAATATGCGACCAGGCCGCGCTGCGGCGGCCGGATGTAGTATGGCGTGATGATGAGGAGCGCGTCCGCACCAGCCCTGGCGGCGTGCTCAGTGAGCTCCCTGGTCTCGGGAAGAGACTGCGAGCCGGTCGCGGCAACGACAGGTAAACGGCCGCCGGCGACCTCGACTGCAATGTCCACCAGGCGATTTCGCTCCTGCACCGACAGCGTGGACGGCTCGGCGGTAGTTCCGTTGACCAGGATCCCATGCGAGCCATTCTCGATCTCGAACTCGACGAGCCGCCCGTAGCCCTCGTAGTCGACCGCGCCATTGCGAAACGGCGTCACCAGGGGCGGAATGGAGCCTTTGAGACGGTCGAGACGGGCGTTCACGGTGATTCTCCTGTCAGATGTCGCTCGCTCAGGCACCGAGCGTCGGTACGCGGTGCGTGCCGAAAGCGAGGCAGATGTTCTTCGTCTCCATGTAGAAATCGAAGCTGTAGTCGCCGCCGTCCCGGCCGATGCCGCTTGCCTTCATTCCACCGAAGGGTGTCGGCAGGTGGCGATTGTTTTCAGAGTTCACCCACACCATGCCGGCATCGAGATGATGTGCCATCCGTAGCGCCCGGCCACTATCGCCAGTCCATATGTACGCCGTGAGACCGTATGGAGTCTCGTTGGCGATTCGCAACGCCTCAGCCTCATCCTCGAACGCGATGGCGGTCAATACGGGGCCGAAGATCTCCTCGCGTGCCACGCGCATCTTGTTCGTGGCGTTCGCAAACAGCGTCGGCTGCACGTAGAAGCCCGGCGCCAGCGCTTCGATGCGCCGACCGCCCGCACGGACTTCCGCCCCCTCTTCGCGCGCAATGCTGAAGTAGCTCATCACTTTGTCGAAGTGACGGGCGTGAATCAGCGGCCCTACCTCGCTCGCCGGGTCGAGCGGGTGGCCTACCTTGAGCCGCGCCGCCCGCTCGGCAACTTTGGCAACGAAACGGTCGTGGATCGAGCGCTGCACGAGCACCCGGCTGGAAGAGGTGCAGCGCTCGCCGTTGAGGCTGTAGATCATGAAGACGACCGCATCGAGCGCCCGATCCAGGTCGGCATCATCGAAGACGACCACGGGGTTTTTTCCCCCGAGCTCGAGGTGAACACGCTTGAGGGTTGGTGCCCCCTGACTCATGATGAGACTGCCGGTCTTCGACTCCCCGATGAAGGCGGTCGCGCGGATCGCGGGATGCTCTGTCAGAAGCTTCCCCGCGCGCTCGCCCACGCCGTTCACCACATTGACCACGCCCGGCGGCATGCCGGCCTCGGTCATGATCTCGGCGAGCAGCATCGCCGTGAGCGGGCTCCACTCCGCGGGCTTGTGCACCACCGTGCAGCCCGCGGCCAGCGCCGGAGCGATCTTCCAGGTCGACAGCATGAAAGGCGTGTTCCACGGTGTGATCACCGCGACCGGTCCGATTGCCTGGCGCACGGTGTAGTTCATGTGTTGAGCGGCTGGCAGAGCGAGGCCATCCGCCGCGCCCGGCGCCCGATCCGCGAAGAACCGAAAGTTCTCCGCCGCGCGCAGGGCGGCGCCACTCATGAAACGCAACACCTGGCCCGTATCGACGCATTCGATGAGCGCGATTTCCTCGCGGTGCGCTTCGATTGCATCGGCGACCTTGTGAAGGATCGCGCGCCGTTCTTCGCCTGTTCTGGCTCGCCATGCCGGAAACGCCGCGGCGGCGGCTTTGGCGGCTGCGTCTACGTCGTGCCCGTCACCTGAAACGATTTGATTGATCACCCGTCCATCGACGGGCGAGACATTGTCGATGAGTTCCTTGCTCGCGCCGCGCTCGTGCCGCCCGCCGATGAAGTGCCCGAGCGGCTCCTTGCGGAATCGGCTGAGAAAACCCTCGGCCTTCACCAGATTGGATTCGAGAGCGCTCATGTGTGGCCGGCCGCACCGCTCCGGCGCCGCTTCACCCGCTCGTGCAGGTTGTTCTTCTTGAAGGTGAGCACCGGATCGATCTCCTGCATCTCGAGGGAAATGGCGAGCGGTTGCGATTCATAGATCGACGCGAGATGACGGCACGCCGCCTCGAAGATCGCTTCGCAGGCGCGCTTGCGGGTTTCGAGGTCTCTGCCGTGGCCGACCTTGAGGCTAAGGTGTACGAACGCGTTGTCCGGATCACCGTCCGCTATCACGTACTGCTGCGCCTCGTAGGCGCGCGTACGAAGACCGCCGATCGGAAAGATTCCGGTCGCGAGCGCCGCCTGATGGACGGCAGCCAGAAACTCGGGCAGCGGGAGGCGCTCGCGCAGCCCCGCGGAATATTCGATCACGATATGCGCCATCGGTGTTCCCTCTGGTGCCGGCTCGCGGGCGCTGGACCACCCCGCCCGCGAGATACTTATCATGATAATAATCTCCGGGTAGCGCCTGTCAAGCCGTCCGGCGTAAGCTATCGGGCCTGCCGCCCGTGATGACTCAACAGTGCGCACAGCCATCTTCAGACTGGCAACCTTCTCCGCCGAAGCAGGTAACACCTTCCCGGGACTCGTTCTCGAGCCGGACATCGCGGGTGTGGGCCCGACCTCGGACAGTGCGAGTGCGTCGCGAGTCGTCCCACTCGGGGCGGCGCTCCCGGGTGCCGACTCTCTCCTCTCGCTCCTGGAACATTGGACGGATAATCTCGAAGCCCTCACCCGCCTGTGCACGGATCGCTACCCGGAACTGCTCCGAGCCTCCCTGCCGCAAGCCGAGCTGCGACTGCACGCGCCGATACCGATGCCGCGCCAGATCTTCTGCACAGTGGCGAATTACCGCAGTCAGGTTACGGAGACGGTGGTGGACACCGGTGCGCCTCCGCACACCGACTGCATGAACGCGGACCAGCGTCGCGAATACGCGGCGAAGGTGATCGAGGCACGGCTCAAATCCCCGCCCTACGTATGCCTCAAGCTTCCCTCGACGGTGATCGGACCAGGCGATACGCTCGAGCTTCCACGGCATGCACAGCGGGTAGACTGGGAAATCGAGCTCGCCGCGGTGATCGGGCGGCCCTGCCGCGAGGTATCGCGCGAGCAAGCGATGACACACGTCGCCGGCTACGTGCTCGTCAACGACATCACCGCAAGGGACCTGGTGCGGCGTCCCGATCTGCCCGCTTTAGGTACTGATTGGCTGCAGTCGAAGAGCGCCCCGGGCTTCCTTCCCACCGGTCCGTATCTCGTTCCCGCACCCTTCATTGCCGACCCTTACGCTTTGCGTCTTTCCTTGCGCCTCAACGGAGAGACGATGCAGGACGCGCTCGCCTCGGACATGATGTTCGATATCGCCACCCAGATCGAATACATCTCCAGGTACGCACAGCTCCTGCCGGGAGATCTCATCTGCACCGGTACACCAGGCGGTTGCGGTACTCACTCTGGTCGTTTTTTGCGGCCTGGCGATGTCCTCGAGGGGTTTGCACCTGGGATGGGTTTGCAGCGGGTGACGTGCATCTGAGTAAAATAAGGTTTTGAAATCGTTGGATTTCTGATCCCTGCCAACGACCCTGAATGGCTTTCCTAGCCAGCTCGTGCGGTGCTGAGCGTAAGCTTATACCTTGCACTGTCAGTCCCAGGGAGACTTCAAATGACCGCTTTCGATAATCGGATCGTCCAGCTGTGCATCCTTGCTCTGGCGCTCTTCGTGCTTCTGGCTCTGTACAAAGTCTGGCTGCGGCTTCTTGGCATCGTCACGATTCCCGACAATGCCATCGGTCTCGTCACCAAGAAATTCGTCCTCATGGGACGCAATCGCCAACTGCCGCCCGGGCGCATCATCGCCCTCAATGGTGAAGCGGGGTTTCAGGCCGATACGCTCGCCCCGGGTGTCCATTACTGGCTGTGGCCGTGGCAGTACACCGTGGAGAAGCGGCCATTCTTCGAGGTCCCGCAGGGCCAGGTCGGATTTCTGGAAGCCTGTGACGGCGTACCACTCGCAGGTGGCCGCGTAGTCGCGAAGTGCGTCGACTGCGATTCCTATCAGGATGCGCGTGCGTTCTTATCCAATGGCGGTCAACGCGGGCCGCAGGCCCTCTTGATGCCGCCAGGGAAATACCGCATCAACACCCTGTTGTTCAATCCGCAGCTCGCCAAGGCGTGCTCCATCCCTACGGGACAGATCGGCGTTGTCACTGCGCTCGACGGCGCGCCGCTGCCACGCGGGCACGTGCTGGGGAGATTCGTCGAATGCAACTCGTTCCAGGACGCAAAGGCGTTCATGGAGGGCGGTGGCCAGCGTGGGCCTCAGTCGACTGTCATTCCCCCCGGCACATATTTCATCAACCCGTATCTTTTCCAGATCAGCACGGCAACTACCACGCAGATCGGTCCCGACCAGAT
>Ga0126373_10002384_pt1 | contig 13858 bp, 16 predicted proteins | sample PanSoiMetPlot_11_FD_92545 | JGI IMG/M metagenome (GOLD analysis project Ga0126373, IMG submission 92545) | Tropical forest soil microbial communities from Panama - MetaG Plot_11 | ecosystem: Environmental > Terrestrial > Soil > Tropical forest > Bulk soil | place: Panama | collected 2016-02-17 | reverse complement strand
TGTAAACGCGAAGGGTCGCGTACGTTTCAGCGCAGGTAGCGTAGTCATCCGAGTAGTCGGAGGGAGTGCTTCGAACTGTATTGGTATCACTCACGATTGAATGAAGTGGTAATCCAACGCAACAAGTGTACCGGAGAGGATAGTTGGCTAGAACAAGCGTCTCAGAGTCCCCACCCCCGCGACCCTTGGGTCCACGGATAAGGCGGCACAGCGCGTGATTTAATCCAAAGTTGGATTGCCCTTTCCCGTGCTTTACAGCCACTCCCACGCATCTTTTCGCTGCCGCCTAGGCGCTGGCAGCTTGATACTCCCTAACGGCCTCCCTCGCTTCTTCCCCGTCACTACTGGTCCGTTCCACAAGCGCGTTCCACACTTTGGACACTGCCTCAATACCTTTCTCGAATCCCAACCATGGCCGCATCTATCGCATGCACATCTGTTTAGCCGAATTCTTACTTGACGCATCACAAGCACAATTCTGGCCCGGGGGTGATGATGTGGCAAGCCCTTCTGAGCCCTCTCCAATGGGTTGATGTCGCCTTTTTGTGACGGTTAAAAAATGGCAACAACGGCTAACGCCAAAACGGTCGCAGCAGACAACCAGACAACTGACGGGCTTCTTCATGCCGCGTTTCCACCTCGGCAAACCGATTCCAAGTGGAAATGTGAGGTATGACGCGACAGCACTCGACATCCGAGACTGCTTGCCGACAGATGCCGATTATTTCAGCCAATTGAAGCTGAGTCATAGAGGAGTTTTTCCGGAGAGATTTGAAGCGGCTGGCGATTTCATCTCTGTCGTTGGGCCTTTGAAAACTCGGTTTCATTCTGAGGCTCTGTAATTCTGACGGACATGGCACAAGCAGGCTAGTTCCTTCGGATGAAGGGACGGACACGCGGATCTTACAGCCCCGCTCAGAGTGTCGAGTAGCCAGCTAGGGATGCAACTGTGGGTGTCCGACGCCAAAGCAGGAGGTGGCGCGAAACGTCAATCGTGGGAGAGCATTCAAGTGTGTCAACCTGCCAAAAGAAACCCTATTAATATCTTGTCTATCAATCAGGTTGACTAGGTTGACAGGGCACACAGAGGCCTCAACCTGACGTCAAGCTGGAGGGTACGTGATTCCTGACAGCATCGGACTGGTCGAGATATCGGATTTGCGCATGGTAGACAACAGCACCATCCGCGACCTAGTGCAAAACGATTCACCAGACAATAAACGGTACGTTGCATACGAACACGGCGACGAGGTCGCATTCTTGTCAATCTTCCCCAGACCAGACCTCAAAATATGGGTGATCTACAAGATGTTCGTCTTGCCCGAACTGAGATGGCACGGAATAGGTACCCGGTTACTTCTCGCGGCGGAGGAGTTGGGTCGGAACAAAGGCTTTCCAAAGGTCAGGCTTACCCCGAAGGCTCTGGGTTATCCGGACGGCGACGAACGCGACAGAGAAACAGCAAAGTTGATCGCATGGTACGAACGGCACGGATACCGTGCGACACAGGATTCACGGTTCAGAGAATGGCAGAAGGAACTACAACGATGAGCGTAGGTACCAAGAATTAAACCGGTCGCCTGAAAACCTCTTGCTTTCCGCTCCTGCTTTCCTCCGCACACGACTAGCGTTTAGCTTGTCGAGGTCATACCCCTCCGCCTTGAGGAGTTCGGCGCAATCCTTTGCTGGCCGCTTGCCTTCGCGTAGCAATTCTCGCAGCAGCTTGGCTGCTTCATCTTCCTGTGCCTTGTCCCGAAAGGAAGCCGGGTCGACGCTGTCTTCTGCCGTTGCTTCAGATTTGCCAGTCCATACCACGCGGATAATTTCCGTAGAAAAGCTGTCGGGGCAATGGTCCTGCACTAGTTCTGTGCGGTAGCGAAGCGCCGAGCCTTCGCCGCCGCAGCCCCGAGCAACGGTCATCACGTGACAGTATTTGTTTTCCTCATCTGGATCCGGGCCGAAGGTATACACAGCTCTAGCAACGCCAGTAAACGCGGCAGCGCCCATAATGCGATGTAGTGGGTCTGTCCCCTTCTCTCTGCGGTTAAAGTGTCCGACTGTAATGACCACGATTCCGAGTTTGGACGCGAGTGACGCAAGCGGAGTAAGTAAGGCTCGTATTTGCTCTTCGGCGTTCATCTTCGAACTTCCGAGATAGTTTGTGATGGGATCTATTACGATCAGGCCAAGGTCTGGAAAGGATTGCGCAAGGTTCGTCAGTTTGTGCATGTCTTCGGCAAGGATCACCCCGCGTTCCGAATCGGCGGTTGCACGAGTTCCCTTGACGTAGTACAGCTTTGTCTTGTCACCTCCGGCCAATCTGTAACGCGGGAGAATCGTGTCCTCTAAATCGTCCTCGACGTTCAGCAGGATCACACTCCGTGAACCGATCATGTTTGGAGTGTCATCCGGCCAATTGGCGCCAATTGAAATTCGCGCTGCTAGGTCAACTGTGACTGGGGACTTTGCCTGTGAGGAATTTCCCCCGAAGTGCACCAGCTTCCCGATGGGGAGATAGGGCTTCCACATCCAGCGCAACGGCTTTTCTGCGGCCTTGTCCCCACGAATCACAATTAACTGATTAGCTTCCGTATCCAGCGGCGCTTCGAGCTCTGCCTTTATCTGAGGTAGTACTGTCTGCCGCTCGTCAAGGTTTAGCGCACGTTCAAACAGATGCGTGAGTCTGCGATCCTTGGAGGCCTTTCGGAGGCACCGGACGTAGTGAGGAAGGTTGGGAGTTAATACGCCATCCATCAAATCGCCGAGAGAAGACGCGGAAAAGGTGTTCCCAAGTTCCGCGAGGACGGAGCCCATGTCAGCCTGACAGTTTTGTTCGTTCAAGCGTTTTATGACTGCGAAAATCTTCTTATGGTCACTGGGTAGGAAATCGTCGACGGTTAGAGAACAAGCCTCGCGCCACCTCTCCGGATTCAGAAGAAGTGCACCAAGTACATTGCGCCCCAAACGCACGGCAATGTCATTTGCGTCAGAAGGGGATGTCGTCATCGGTAATCGGCACCCCGTGAATATTTGGGCGGCAGATTCTAATTCGCGGATATTGAATTTCTTCGGCTACTGGGCAGAAAGTTTTCTCGCCTCGCCTTCGTCTAAGAAGCGCGAGACCTCGTCCGGCCGAAAGAGAAGCCTACGGCAGATTCGGACTGGCCGAAGCTTGCCGTTTCTTACCCAACTCCGAACCGTGTGCGGACTGACAGACAGAAGCTGTGCCACGGCGAGGAGCGTGAGCAGCTGAGGAATTGTTTCCGGCATCACTTCACCTCTATCTTTTGGGCCTTCTCGGACGAGCTATGCCGACACCGCGCTCGACGATGCGGTCGATCTCCGTTGCTTGTACTAGACGACGAGCCCCGACGTTCACAGCCACAACTTCTCCTCGAGAGACTAGTCGCCGAATCGTATAAACCGAGACTCCAAGCATACGAGCGGCTTCCGACATACTGAGGAGTTGCGTACTTTGTGTGCGCATCAAAAATCCTCCATATTACTTCTGCCCTTGACGGCAATCCCGTGCTGGCTCAATAATGGGCCTCATTGTGCTAGATGTCTATATTTAAAATACTCTAGTAAGAGAATGGGACGAAAAGCTCTAGCAACGATTCCCGGGGCGAGACTCGAACGATTCTTGAGGGAACTAGCAAACCTCAAGATTGATAACAGCTCCGCGATTACGCGGTTCTTGAGGCAGTTCGGCGACATGCTAGAGGACCTTCCCTCAGCTCAAGAGTGGTGCGAAGGTCCACCGGGGTTTAGGCATCCAGATGGTCAGCTAAGATACCGCTCCCCGGGTTTTGAAGAAGAAATGAGAATTGGAGCTCTTAGTGTCCGTGTTATCTCGATATGGAGGGGCTCGACCCCTAGAGAAAAGCAATTTAGGACACTGTTGCTCCACAGGGCGATCTCGGCTTGGAAACCAACGTTCTTGCTGGCCCCTGAGGTTGTGAAAGACCTCTCGACTCCGGGGCCGTTTGAACAAGCAATCCTCCACCTGCTTAACTCGGCAGATCGCGCCTTGGTTTGCCGAAACCCCGACTGCCCAGCGCCACTCTTCTTTCGGAGGCGAACTAACAGACGGCAGACCTATTGCTCAACGGAATGCTCGGGGTTTGGACAAAAAACGGCCAAGCAAAAGTGGTGGGCTGAACATGGTCAACAATGGCGGGAGAAGCACCAGAACAAGAAGTAAAGACCGGAAAGGAGAGAAGAATGTCACTGGTAAAACGCGCTAAGACATGGCACTGCCATTTCTTTGTGGATGGACAGCGGTTCCGCCAATCTACGGGCAAGACCGACTGGCGTGAAGCTCAGAAGAAAGAGAAGGAACTGATAGCAGATGCCAAGGCAGGCAAACTTGCAGCAACGAGGCAAGCCTTCGCACGTCTTGCCTTTCGCAATGCTGCGGAGCAGTTTCTAGAGGATCGCATTCCCCGGCTTTCGGCGCTTAGTGTTCGTACCGAACGAGAACGGTCGAAGACCATCAATCGGGATTTTGGCGACACGAGCGTTTTCTCGCTGACGCCTGATGCGATTCTTGGATACATCCGGAAACGGAAATCGGCTGGCATAGCAAACGCGACCATCAATCGTGAACTGGATATTTTCAGGGGTGTGCTAAAGAAGGCGAAACGTTGGCACCTGTTTGCCGATGAAATCAAACCCTTGCCCGTTCGCCAAAATGTAGGCCGGGCGCTGAGCTATGACGAAAAGTTGAGGCTACTCAAAACGGCAGCGATGCGCCCTGCGTGGCAGAATGCAGCGTTGGCCGCAACTCTCGCTCTCAACACGACCATGCGAGGTTGTGAGATCAAGCAACTGCGCTGGCGGGAAATCGACTTGATGGACAAGGCGCTCGTAATCCGTAAGAGCAAGAGCGAGGCCGGTGAACGGGTGATCCCGCTAAACAACGATGCATGGAATGCAGTTCTGTTGCTTTACGATCGCGCCAAAAAGCTGGGAGACGTTCGTCCCGAGCATTATGTCTTCCCAGCCTGCGAAGCCTCACGTTTCGACCCTACATTGCCGCAAAAGAGCTGGCGCACTGCATGGAGGAATCTGACCCGATTAGTCACCTGCCCAGCATGCGGGACCCCACAGAGTCCCACCAAAACCTGTTCCAACGAAAAGTGTGAAATCGACATCGAGAAGATCAAAAGCCCCTTGGCCGGACTCCGATTTCACGACCTTAGGCATCACTCCGTCACTGAACTAGCGGAATCCGGAGCCAGTGACAGCACCATATTGGCGATCGCCGGACATGTCTCCCCAAAGATGCTGGCGCACTACTCGCACGTGCGGCTACGGGCGAAGCGTTCGGCGCTGGACGCGCTTTCGATGACGCGGCCTGAAAGAGCCAAATCAGGGGGTGAAACGGTGGGTTGCGACACAAATTACGACACAAATCAGCAGAGGGAGACTGAGAAGATTCCGCAAGTGCTTGAAAAGGTGGTGGAGCTAGTCGGGATCGAACCGACGACCTCATCGTTGCGAACGATGCGCTCTCCCAGCTGAGCTATAGCCCCGTGCAGGCTTGGTGGATTGCTTACTCATTTTAGCAGCCTTGGCGAATCGCACCAAACCTCGGGTAACCACAAAGAGCCTTGACGAAAGGCATCAATCTGCGTCTAACTACCGTCAGGCACCATTTGTCGACTGGGACAATTTCATGTTTGAGCATATAAATGCTGGCACCGCAGATCGACAGGGCTGGGTCCGATCCGCGTCGATCGCTCTCCATGCGGCGGTGTTGGCTTGGTTTCTGCATGCTCCTGAGCCCAAGCTTCTGATGGCCAACTCGGTCGCCTTAGGACAAAATGGGACTTCTGTCACCCGCCTGTATTGGCCCAGCAAGAATGCCGACGACAGCACACACAGCTCTTCGGATCTAGCCAGCCAGCACTACAAGCATCAGAGGCTCGGACAGAAGTTGACATGGAAGGCTCCTGCACAAGTTCCCAAACTTACGACTCCGCAAACAGCTGTGGCTCGCAGCGATGAGCAGGATAAATCGCACACCCAAACTCTTTCCGCACTCGGGCATGGAGCGCAGGCGGGGCCATCCTACGGAACACTTCGTGCAGGGCAACTTTATGGTGACGAGATCCGGCCGGCGCTGCCCGTCACTACTTCGGATCCGGTGGTTTATCCCTGGCAACTTCCGACACAGGCCGGTAACGAGGTTATCGAAATCACCATCGATGAGCGGGGCGAGATCGTGAACAAGACCGTTCTACAAAGCCTCGGACCGGAAATTGACACAAGGTGTTTAGCTGCTCTGGAAAACTGGCATTTCCATCCCGCTACACGGAACGGCTCTCCTATCCCCTCGAAGCAGGACGCGATCTTTCCCTTCCGCGCCCGCGGATGATGTGGGACAACCCGTACTCAGCCGCTATAATGGACGTGTGAACGAGAATGCAGTCGAACAGGTTGCCTCCGCTGATTTCCCGACGCGCTGGGGAAAGTTCCTTATTTACGGGTTTCGCGGATATTCCACCACAGACGGGGACCAGCGGGTGGAGGAGGCGGTCGCGCTGGTCATGGGTGACGTGAAATCACAGACCCCCCTTGTTCGCGTGCACTCGCAGTGCCTGACCGGCGATGTTTTTCACTCTTTGCGCTGCGATTGCCGCCAGCAGCTCGAGCTTTCTCTCTCTATGATCGCGGAACAGGGTACCGGCATTCTCATATACGAGCAACAGGAAGGGCGCGGCATCGGTTTGATGGCCAAACTGCAGGCCTACGAACTGCAGGATTCAGGCCTGGATACGGTCGAAGCCAACGAGCGTCTTGGATTCAAGGCGGACTGTCGCGATTTCACACTCCCTGGTGACATTCTCAAAGCTCTCGGCGTTACGCGAGTGCGGCTGCTCTCGAACAATCCTGACAAGGTTGAAGCTCTCGAACGGGCCGGCATTCGAGTGGTCGAGCGAGTTCCCTGCGAGGTCACCCCCAGTCCGCATGCTGAAGAATATCTGCGAACTAAAAAAGAAAAATTGGGACACCTGTTTACTTCCGGATAAGGCCTCATTCACCATCGAACATTCGCGGAATCAAGCAGCTTCTTCAACGCCGCCTTATTCTTGGCGGGCAAATACTCCAACGCCGCGCGTGCGAGTGTGGCATAAACCTGCCGCGGGACCGACGATTTTCGCAGTTCGCGTAAATGCCGCCGCACCGTGGCAACATCCCCGCGGATTATCGGACCGCTGAAGCCACCCGCAGCCCCGAGTTCTCCGTAGTTCCTAACGGTCTGCAGCAAGATTGGGAGCACGCGTTGTCTGGCCTGTTTCGGAGGAACGCCGGCCAGCCCGGCCACCTTCTCAGTTGCAGCGAGCAGGACCGTCAGCAACGGCGATGCGAATGTGCCCCACGCGTGGTATATGTTCTTCTCCTTCTTACCGATTGCGAATGGCTTTCCCCCGAGGCGACGGACGATGCTCCGCGCGAGAGCCACTGCTTTAGAATCGCCTTCAATGGCGAACGGAACTCCCGCAAGCGATGGCCGCGATCCTCGCACAAAGGTCATGAAAGGATGTACCGACGCGACAGAAGCGCCCTTGGCGCGAAGAGGCTGCAATACATCGCTGCTGAGGACCCCACTGGCGTGCAGCACCACTCTTCCATGTCCGTCGAGTTGATCCGCCAGAGATGCCGCGACTTGTGCAATTGCACTGTCGGGCACGCAAATCCACAAAATGCGCGCTTTTACCCCTACCATCCGCGAAAGCACCCGCGATCCAATTTTGTTGGCTATTTGTCTGGCACGCGCGAGTGACGGTGCGCGATGCCTGGTAACAACGCTATCAATGTGGAAACCCGCATCCCGCAGAGAAATCGCCAGAGCGGTCCCCAGGTTGCCCGCCCCGACAATTACGATGCCAGGCTTCTTCGCCATGCCGGGCAGGATAGCAGAATGTATTGGAAGCGTCTGGGCGCGCTATACAAGACAGCTTCATCGTGTGCCGGAAATTTTCTGGCTGCGAAATTTCGATATCGGTGTAGACTCTCTGGCCAACAGGCATCAAGCCCAGTGGAGGTTCCGTTGCTCGTTCGAGTCGTTCTCCTTTTCCTGTTCCTGTTGACAGTCCCGGTGTGGTCCCAGCAATCCACCATCTCACAGCATCTGCCGGGTGGGAATTGGTCTCCGACGATCGTCCGACCCGAGCCCCCGCGCGATCTCAATCCAGAAGCAATCCGGCTTCAGAGCATCAACCATGATGCTGAGGAACTGTCCGCGGAGCTCTCTCATGCAATCTGATTTGTCCCAACTGCGAAAAGGCGTGCTTTCCAAAGAACTAGAGCAGAACCTCAAGAGAAGGGAGAAGCTCGCGAAGAAGCTGCGCCAGGAAGTGAGCCACTAGAGTCTTCGGGCGTCTGCCGTGCTTTATAGTGGTTGGCATGGCAAAGATCACCGCTCCTGCGAAAGCACGTCCTCCACGTCGTGCCAAAGGGCGCCTCGTCTCTTCGCGCACGGTCTATCGCGGACCGGTTTTCTGGGTGAGTACCGACCGCGTCCTTGAACCCGGCGGGGTCAAGGTGCGCCGCGACGTGATCCATCACTCCGGCTCTGTCGTCGTCCTGGCCGTCGACGATGCCGGCGCAGTGCCGCGGGTACTGCTTGAACGCCAATATCGCCACGCTGCTGGCGACTATCTCTGGGAGCTTCCCGCGGGGAGAATCGATCCGGGCGAAAAAGAATTGGTCGCAGCAAAACGCGAGTTGATTGAGGAGACCGGATATCGCGCTGAGCAATGGCGCCGGATTCTAAAGTTTTTTGCCAGTCCCGGGTTCGTAGCGGAAACGATGGCGGTCTATCTTGCGACGGGTCTGCACGCTGGTGAAGCCGAGCCAGAAGACGACGAAGTGATACAGAAGCGGCTGCTTGCGCTTCCAACCGTGGTGAAGATGATTTTGAAGGGAACGATTTGCGATGCGAAGACAATTGCGTCGGTGCTTTGGCTTGACCGTAACCGGCCCAGCAATAGGAGCAGGTTGTTAAATTTGTAACCTCCTCCCAAAGTCCCCCCTGATTAGTTGCCGAACAGAACTTTTTTGTTGCGTGCAAAATTACGCCACGACACTGCGCCATTATTGAGCGCTCTCTCTTGACAGCCTAACTCGTGCGCCCCAAAATGCATCCAATGACTGCGGGCACGTCCTGGGGCCCCGCATCGAGGACGTGCAGAAAAGGGGCATTTCGTGGATAGGATGAAAGGCGTAGTGAAGTGGTTCAACAACGCAAAAGGGTACGGGTTCATCGGTCGCTCAGATGGACCGGACGTGTTTGTGCATTACAGCGCGATCTCCGCTGATGGTTACAAGAGCCTTCAGGAAGGAGACCAGGTGGAGTTCGAAATCGCTGAGGGCCAAAAAGGTCCACAGGCAGCGAACGTAACAAAAGCTCAGTAGGACCGAGCAAGCGCGCCCACAACCAATCTCCGCTCGTAGGACGCTCCACTGCCAGTCCCAGCACGTAGTGTTCTCTGAATTTTCATGTCGAACACAGACTAAGGGCAGGAGTATCGCGGAACGGTTACCTGCTGTTTGGTTTATCTTTAGTGCGTGGACAACAAGGCCATCGCCAATATCCTTTTTGAAACCGCCGACTTGCTGGAGATTGACGGGCAGGATTCGTTTCGCATCCGCTCTTATCGTAATGCCGCTCAGGCGATCGAGAACCATTCCCATCAGATCAAGGACATCATTAGCGATCCCAAGAAGGTGTTGGCTATTCCCGGGATCGGGAAGGGCATGCTCACAAACTTGCAGGAGATTTTCAGTACCGGCAAGCTCGTGGTGCAAGCCGAACTGCTGCAGAAATATCATCCTTCGATGCTGCAGTTGCTGAAGATTCAAGGTCTGGGGCCGAAGACCATCGCCCTGATCTGGAGCGCCTACAAAGTTTGTGATGTGGATGGAGTCGAGAAGCTCGCGCGTGAGGGGAAAATCCGAGAACTCCCCCGCATGGGCGAGAAACATGAGGCCAAGCTGCTCAAGGCGATCGAAGACTATCGCCGTATCGGTGGTCGTTTTCTGATCGACGCGGCGGAAATCGAATGCGAAAAGCTCACCGCCTATATTGAGAAGTTTTCCGGGATCGACAAGATCACCCCTGCGGGCTCCCTGCGCCGTGGCCGCGACACCGTCGGCGACCTTGACATCCTGGTCACCGGACAATCCTGCTGCACAGAAGAAGGACGGCAGGAAGCTATCGACTATGTCGCCAAGTATCCGCCGATTATGGATGTGATTGCTCGGGGCGACAACAAGATCAGCTTTCATCTTCGCGGCGGGCTGCAGGTCGATGTGCGACTACTTCCACCGGATTCGTTCGGGGCGGCCATGCAGTACTTCACCGGATCCAAAGCCCACAACGTGGCTCTTCGCCAGCGTGCGCTGAAGATGGGCTATACCCTGAACGAATACAGTCTCGCCACCCTCGAGGGAGAAAAGCCGGTCGCCGGGAAAACAGAAGAGGAAATTTACGGCACGCTGAAGCTCGACTACATTCCACCCGAGATGCGGGAAAACCTGGGCGAGATCGAACTTGCCCAGAATCGTGCGCTACCTCAGTTGATTACGCAGAAAGATCTGCAGGGCGATGTACACATGCACACCATCGAAACCGATGGCCGCAATACGATTGAAGAGATGGCTGAAGCCGCCAAAGAGCGCAGCTACAAATACATGGCCATCACCGATCACTCCAAGAATTTGGCTTTCGCCAATGGTCTTGACGACCGTCGCGCAGTTGAGCACATCGCCCGCATCCGCGAAGTTTCGAAGAAGGTTCCCGGAATCACGATGTTTGCCGGAATCGAGGTCGATATCCTTCCCGAAGGCGATCTGGATCTGTCCGATGACGTCCTGGCGCAAATGGATCTGGTCATCGCCAGCGTGCATTCGGTATTCAATCAGGAACCCGCAAAGATGACGGAACGCCTGGTGAAAGCGATCTCGAACCCGAACACCTCGATTATCGGCCATCCGACAGGAAGGATCCTGCTGCGGCGGGATTCGTATGCCTTCGATATGCACGCCGTCCTGACTGCAGCGGCGAAGCATAAGGTCGCGATGGAACTGAACGCCTATCCTGACCGTCTCGACCTCAGCGACGCCAATCTGCGGCAAGCCAAGCAACATGCGGTGAAGGTCGTCATCAACACTGACGCGCACCACACTTCGCATATGGACAAGATCGGCTTCGGAGTTCTGCAGGCCCGCCGGGCATGGTTGACGAAAGATGACGTCTTAAACACTCTGCCCAAAGACAAGTTCGCGAAAGCCATGAAGCATGCTTGGTAGCTCGAGCCAACTGTCGGGGTTTACCGGGCCGCGCGCTCAAAGTATCGCCCGTAACCTCGCCCACAGCGTAAAATCGGCAGCAAAGGAAAATTGCATGTCAAACCCGCCCGCCACACCATCTCCCACGCCGGCAGTTCCTGATCCCCCGAAAACCCCTGCCGGCCCGACCATTAACATCGGGGAGGAATTCGGCACAGCGAAAAAGAATCTTCCTTCTGGCAAGATTCTGGTCATTGCTGTCGTTGTACTGGGCATTGTGGTCGCGTTTGTATCGTTTTTGAGGCGTGCCAAACCGCAAGCCGCGGGCACGCTGGACAACGTTGCCGCGGTTGAGATACCTGGGCAAAGCTCCACCATGGTCGCCCTTACGTTCACTCTTCACAACACGAGCGATAAGATTCTTTATGTGCACACACTTCAGGGTTCGGTCAAGGCTCCCAGTGGAGATGCCACGGGCGAGGCGGTCTCTGCGGTGGATTTCGACCGCTATTTTCAAATATTCCCTGCACTGCAGAACGGCGCCAAGCCTTCGCTTTCGCCCGAAGCCAAGATTCAGCCCGGTGAAACCGCAAGTCGCACGATCATCGTCGTTTTCCCTATGACGCTCGACGCTTTTAACCGGCGGCAAGTGTTGGCCGCCGTCATCTGGCCTTACGACCAGACCGTCCCGATTGTGCTCAGCAAGTGAGGCTTGCGCGACAGCGCCCGGATGGGTTTCTATAGCGGGATGACCCGATTCCATCTTCTCCGCATATTCCTGTGTGGCTTATTCGCTCTGGTTATCGTTCTCAGCTTCGCGGCCCAGGCGCTCGACAAAGGCAAGTATCTCTTCTACGTCGGAACATATACGGAAAATGGCAGCAAGAGCAAAGGCATCTACGTTTTTCGTTATGACCCCGCCACGCAAGAAATCACGCCTCTCGGCCTTGCAGCTGAGACTACGAATCCGTCCTGGCTTGCTCTTCATCCCAGCGGACGTTTTCTATATGCGGTCAACGAGGTTGGGAACTACAAAGGGCCGAACAGCGGTGGCGTGAGTGCCTTTGCCATCGACCGAGCCACGGGCAAGCTGACGTTCTTGAATGAAGTATCCTCGCGCGGCGCCGATCCCTGCTACATTACGGTCGACAAAACCGGCAAATACGTTCTGGTCGCGAACTATACGGGTGGCAGCGTGGCGGCTTTTCCGGTCTCCGATGATGGCAAGCTCGGCGAAGCCACCGCTTTCGTGCAGCATACTGGGCGAGGATCTGATCCAAACCGCCAAGAGGGCCCTCATGCCCACTCGATCAATCTCTCGCCAGACAATCGCTTCGCCATGGTCGACGATCTCGGCCTCGACCAGCTTCTGGTTTACAAATTCGATAGTTCCAACGGATCCCTCACACCTAACGCCCCGCCCTTTGCCAAACTCGACCCCGGCACCGGCCCCCGCCACTTTGCGCTGCATTCTTCTGGTAAGTTCGCCTATGTGATTGGAGAGATGAAGGGGACCGTCACCGTATTTGCGAACGATGCCAATTCAGGCGCTCTGCATCCTTTGCAGACCATTTCGACGTTGCCCAAGGACGTAAAGGGCGAAATCGAAGATGCCGAGATTGAAGTCCATCCCTCAGGCAACTTCCTCTACGCCTCCAACCGTGGAGAGGCCAACAGTATCACCCTCTTCGCAATTGATGGCCGCAAAGGCACCTTGAGCCTGGTTGAACATACTCCCACGCGAGGGAAAACCCCGCGCAGCTTCGCAATCGATCCGAGCGGAAAGCAGCTCCTCGCCGAGAACCAGCAAACCGACAGCATCGTGGTCTTTCGCATCGAACAAACGACTGGCAAGCTAACCCCAACCGGGAAAGTTTTCGAGGTTGGACGGCCGGTGTGCGTGAAATTCCTGGCGGTGAACTGAGGCGGAGGCAGAGATTACTCACCCTTCTTCACATTCGTCGCAAAAATGCACCGAGTTGCTGCGGATCTCCTTTCCACCGTAGCCGTGAGGCTGGCCATTGCTGCCTATTCTGAATAAATCTTCTCCGCACCAGGTGCGTATTCGCGTCCGGCTTCATCTCGTTATACTTCAGGCACGAGATCGATCCGTCCACCTCCAGCGCGCGATGCAACTCGTCGACGCTGACGTGCTCGCGAGCCATGTGCGATTCGATCATCTTGCAATCGTGAACTAACAAAGAAGGCTGTCCTTCCACAAAACGCCGAAATTGCCGGTTCGTACCGGAACCTCGCGCGATCAGGTCGTTCAACACTAGCAGCGTAGAAGCCGCCACCGCTCCACCCGCGACGTGTCGGGCCCGGTCATCGCATTTTGTACGGAGTTCGACAGCAGAGCAGCAACGTGAGATCGAACGGGGTGATTTGTCCGACCTCACGCTTGCCGCTTAATCGCACGCCCACGAGCACAAGCAGGTAAATCATGCGCAGCACGATCTGCAACAGCACGTGCCCGCAGGAAGAACATTTCGCTCAATTCCCACCAGTCGATGGACCGGCCGTTACGGGCACCGGCGCGTTCTTCGGAGTGCTCAGA
>Ga0126373_10002383_pt1 | contig 13862 bp, 16 predicted proteins | sample PanSoiMetPlot_11_FD_92545 | JGI IMG/M metagenome (GOLD analysis project Ga0126373, IMG submission 92545) | Tropical forest soil microbial communities from Panama - MetaG Plot_11 | ecosystem: Environmental > Terrestrial > Soil > Tropical forest > Bulk soil | place: Panama | collected 2016-02-17 | reverse complement strand
CCTCGCCTCAGCGCGGCGGCGCGCTGGCCACACCTGATGCCACGGGGCCAGGTATCGTAACTAAAGATCATCAATCGTGGGCGTCGCAGAAGGGCGTGAGGTCGAGCCCGGTGCTGGCCAGGAACCCGCCGAGGAGGCCGGGCCGGTACTGCATCCGCTTGAGCCGGGTCTTCACCAGCGCCGTGAGCTGGGCGAGGTTGTGCCTGGTGAGGTTGGCCAGCGATCTTTTCAGGTGCGACCACACCGGCGACCTCCCGGTCGCTGGCCCCGGCCTCGATCGCATCAGCCGCCGCTAACCGCACCTGCTCACGGCAGGCCCGCGCGGCCGCGGTCAGCCCGCCACCATCGGGATACCTCATGATCCCGCCATAGCACTGCGCGGCGGCCGTGACCAGCCTGTAACCCCCGGAATTAAAGATCTTTAGCACCAGCCCACGAGCCCCGACGCCCAGGTCAATCCCACTGCCCGAGCCCAAAGGCCACGGTACACGAACACCGGATCACCGAGCCGATCAGATGTGCGGTGTGGACGCGCCCCCCTGGCCGAGATCTGCCGAAACACAAACACCGACTCTAGGTTCTGCCGCGCGCAGAATACCCATTCGGCTGCGGCAATGGCGGCCACGCTGCGGTCCAGGCTTGACGCCATATCGGCGGCTCGGCGCGCGTTCTGTTAGAAACTTCCCGGTCACTCAGTGTGATACCGCGCAGGGTCAGCGCAGCTTGAGCTCGGGGTATTGGGCGATGCTGGCGGCCGTGGCGGCCTGGCGGAGGGGCGGCGCGTCGATGACGGTGTCGATGAGCCGGGTAAGCGCGTAGTGGTCGAGCAACTGGTGGATGACGGCGCCGGACAGCCCGGGGGCGATGAGTACGAACGGGACCTGGTTGCCGTTGTCTGCCTCGTCGAAGACGACGCCGATCGCCAGCCGCCCGTCTCGCCAGTCGGGCCCGGACATGATCACCGGTATCCACTGCCGCAGCCAGGCGTCGGCCTGTCCCAGCGTCCCGTCGTGGGCGTCGTCGATGAGGTTGGGCGTCACCAGGCCGACGTTGGGCAGATCGAGCCGACTCACTCACGCGCACAGCCTGCCGCATCCCTATCACGGCAGACGACCAATCAGTCAGGATTGTCTCCGGCGCGCCGCACATATGGCGAGCGCCCAGATGCATGTGACGGCTGGGCGCTCGCCCACAGTCTGAACTCGTAGCGACGACCTGGCAATAGGGAGAAACCGGGCGCCGTCTAAGGCGAAATGGCTCGCAGGCAGGCCGACCGCAGCCGGGCAGCAGGCCGGCATTGCACCGTCGCGGCGATCGCGGACGTACACCGCATGGCCAGCCAGCGCGTCGTACCACAGTCAGATACGACCTGGAAGGCCCAGATCACCCATGAAAGTCCCCGCCATCGCCGCCGCCGCTGCCGTCGCCCTTCTCGCCGGATGCGGCACCACAGGTGCAACGAGGACGCAGAACGCAGGCGCGAGTAACGCCCCGGCCAGCTGCCACAGCCAGTACGAGACCTGGAAACACGGCGCCGCCGAAACCATGTTCAAACAGCAGCTACAGCCGGCGCTCAGGACAGTCCAGGCGGCCGCGAGCAGCATGGACATACCCAAGCTGAACTCAGCCCTGCAAAACGCGGGCAACATGGCCGAGCAGCTCACCGCCTACCCCTTGCCACACTGCGCCGACCCCGGCGGCTTTTGGGGCAAGATGCTCGGCTACATCAAGGCCGCGGGCGACAACGCCGGCACCTCCAGCGGCCTCGCCGGCCTGCTTGCCGCCATGGCGCCGCTCGAGCACGTCAAGCCCGTCCTGAACCAGCTCAGCGCGGAACTCAAGCTGACCGCCGGGGTCGCGTGACCAGCCGGACGCAGCCATGACCCGTCCAGCGCTGCTCGCGCATGCCGCTCCTGCTCTCGCCAGCGCCGCGCACGCCACAACAGCGCCGCGCACGCCACAGCAGGCTGGTGGCCTACCGACCACGTCATGGCACTCGCCGACGTCGTCGTCGCCGCAACCGCGGTCGGCACCATCATCTTCGGCATCGCGGCGATCAAGTCGTCCGGCGCCATGGCAGATTCCGCGACGAAACAGGCCGCGGCATCGCACCGGGCCGCAGAGTCTGCCAGGGCGCAGAACCTCGCAGGCGTGCGCCTGCTGCGGGTCGAGGTCCCGAAGGGACTCCTCAGAGCGGCACAGATCGACCACGAAGGCCGGGGGAAGATCCTCTGGGGTGTTGTCGGCCGCTTTATCTGGGCATGGATCGGTGATCAACGGCAACGCTCTTTCGTGACCGGCTACCCGGACCTGTCGGCTTTCAGGATCACGAAGACACCCGAGGCAGTATGCGTGCAAGCCAGTGCAGCAAGGTCCGCTTCTCGGCAGATCCGGTCGACCTCGGCGCGCAGAGCGGTCTGATCGGCGCGCCTGAGCCGATGAGCATCCAGGCCGTTTTGGCCGTCCAGATCGGCGGCTACGCGCGCCGTCGCTGAGATCGAATCCGATCACGCACTGCGAGACCAGGGCCTACCTCTGCGCTCTTGGCCGCCAGTCAAGGATGCCGGGGCGTCAGATAGGTTGCGCTCGTGGTTGCTGTCCGGGTGGTCTGCGTGTTCTGCGGGTCGTCGGCTCCTGCTGATCCCCGTCACCGGGATGCGGCCCGCGCCCTCGGAGCCTTGATCGCCCGCAGGAATGTCACGTTGGTCTATGGGGGCGGCAGCGTGGGCCTCATGGGCGAGCTGGCCGATGCCGCTCTCGCCCATGGCGGCCGGGTCATCGGGGTAATCCCGGCAGGCCTGTTCGCCCGGGAGGTCAACCACACAGGCCTGACCGAACTGCGCGAGGTCACCTCGATGCATGAGCGCAAGCAGCTCATGTACGACCTGTCCGACGCGTTCGTCGCCCTCCCCGGCGGGCTGGGCACACTGGAGGAACTCGCCGAGGTCGCCACCTGGTCACAGCTGGGACTGCACAACAAGCAAGTCGTTTTGCTCAACGTCAGCGGATTCTGGGACCCTCTCCTCGCCCAGCTGGACCTGATGGCCCGCACCGGTCTGCTCAAGCCAGCCAGCCGAGATCTCATCCGGCAGGCCCGATCCGCCGAAGAAGCCCTTTCCGTCCTCACCGCCGCCGCACCAGCCCAGCCAGAGAAGTGGATCACCGCGGAGGAGCGGTAGCCGACTCTTGGTGCAGACGCCCGCCTCCCGTTGCGTTCCCTCTCGGCGTGATTCCCGGCGGAGAAAGAGTGTACCGGTGCGGCTCAGCTGGCCAAGATGGACACGTCCCCCGCGTGCCGATCGGCGGCTCCGGGCGCCGGTGCCTCGGGCTCAAGACACGCTCCGTTACCACCGGCCACTTGGACGGTATGCGGCTGTGGGCGCGGAATGGCAGCAGCGATCCGCCGCCAGTGGCGGTACGACGCGGTCAGACGCCGTGATCGTGGCCCCATCCAAGCGCTCTGAGGTGCGGCAACGTCGTCAAGCAGCGGCTTGTTGGCCTGAGCGCTCAGTTCACACCGAAGCTGTCAGGCGCCGAAGCTAGGCGGGACTGCGCGTATCGGTGACATGCCCAGGTCAGCAATAGGTGTGCCCTATTAGGCTTTCCGTGCCCTTCGAGCCTCCGTTGTTCGATACCCATTACCGACCACCGCGCACCATGGCCGTCTACTCCCGCGGGGTGGCCAAGCGGGCCCGGGGCCACGAGCTGCTAAGCCAGCTGCTGTTGCTGTCCTCCCTGCCACCCGACGTCTGGAACGTCGCCCTCGATCTTGATCATTTGTGGCAGGCTCTGACAGCGTGGCGGAACCGCTCGATCTGCGTGCCTGGCTATCTGAGACCCGCGATGGAAGATCGGCCCCACTCGACCCGGAACGCTTGCGCAGGATGGGTCTCAGCGCCTGGGTAGTTCTGGGCGAGAGTGAGAAACGACTCGGCAACCGGGGATGGATCAAGCGGGTGTGGCCCGGCCCGACGTTAATGCGTAGCGTGCATCGCGATCAAGGATGCTGAAGTGACAGGGCTGACTCGCCTGGGTAGGGTGCCGCCATGCGGGCAGGTTCCAGGCCAGCGCCGTTGCGCGACGAGCCGCTGGTCGTGACGGGGCATTTGGTGACGTTCGACCCGCCGGGAACCGAGATCACAGACGGCGCCCTATACATAGATCGCAACGGGATCATCCAGGCGGTGCAGCAGCGTACCGACTCGGCGCCCAGCGGCTTTGAGGGGGCGGCACGGGCCGAGACGAATGGGCTCGTCTACCCCGGACTGATCGATCTACATAACCACATCGCCTACAACTGCCTGCCGTTGTGGATCGCGCCAGACCGGACCGCGCCATGGACATCGCGGGAGCAATGGCCACGCGACCTGGACTACAAGCCGTCGGTCAGCTTGCCAGCTAACGCGCTTTGCCACGCCGATGGCAAGGCGGTGCTCAAGTATGTCGAGACCAAGGCGGTAGTGGGCGGGGTGACCGCCCTTCAAGGCAGCGCGAAGGTCGGGCGCGTTTTCGAGGGCTGGATGGTGCGAAACGTCGAGGAGGAGACGTTTGGGACGGGAAACAAGACCGTCAACCAGTCCGTACTGCGCTTCACCAGCCTGGCGCAGTACGCGGCGGCCAAGCGGGACCTCGACGAGGACCACGCGTTCCTCTACCACCTCTCTGAGGGCACCGATCCAAGGCTGCTTGTGGACTACGACAACGTCCGCGACCACGATGTGCTTGCGCCGAAGTTCCTCGGTATACACTCGACCGCGCTCGGCAAGGCTCAGTTCACTGAGTGGCACTCCCGCGGCGGGAGTGTGGTGTGGTCACCGTTCTCGAACATCTGGCTCTACGGCGCCACCACGGACGTCCTTGCCGCCAGGGCCGCCGGGATGCGGATCTGCCTCGGCGCCGACTGGTCGCCGTCCGGGTCAAAGAACCTTCTTGGCGAGCTGAAGGTCGCCGATCTGTACAGCCGCACGCAGCTCGGCGGCGCGCTTTCACCACAGGAGCTGTGCGCGATGGCGACGTGCAACCCTGCCGACGCGCTGGGCTGGGCGGACAAGCTTGGCCGGCTGCGCCCCGGCCTGCACGGTGACTTCGTCGCGGTGCGTGATCGCGGCGAGGACGCGTACCGCACCCTCATTGACACGACGGAGCCAGACGTCCTGCTTGTTGCGATCAACGGCTACCCGATGTACGGCACCGACCAGCTCATGCGCGCCGCGAACGCGGTCAGCCCTGAGCCGATCGCTGTAAGCCCCACCTTGTCGCGGACCATCAACTTGCGCGACTCGCGGATCCCGGACGCCGATATGAGCTGGGGCGAAATCCTCAGCGCGCTCGAGGCGGCGCGCGCCAATCCCGGTGGAGCGCACGCGGCGGCGGTCAACCGTGAGGGCGGGGAGGCGCAGCTCATCGGGCTGCGGCCGGACAAGCCATGGGATGACCCCACTGTCCATCCCACGCTCCTTGCGGACATCGCGGCGGTCGCGGTCCCGGACCTCGACACGCTCACACACGATGCGGCGTACTTCTCGCGCGTCCTGCACGCTGTCATTCCGGGCGGAAAGCTCGACGAGCTGCGCAGTTACTACAGCCAATGAGGGTTCACGCCACCGTATTTACCATGCAGCCGGAGGTCCCAGTACGCAAGCGCAGGCCCGCCCCGATTTGTGAAGATCCGCCAAGCCGATTCGCATTGCACTTGCGATCAACGTTACCGGCGACTCGTGATCGAGGTTGACGCTCGTTCGAGCACCCGCCACCAATCCTGATAAGGTGCAAACGCCCGGCCGCCTCCCGCAGCATCGCAGGGGCACGCATGTGCCCGGTGCGCTCACGCCACACAGGCGGAGATCACAAGCGGTCTGCCGTCTGGCTGCGGGCCGAGATCGGCCCCAATCGTGACGCCAGCGTGTTTAACAGCGCCGATGAAGTGGCCACTTGCGTTACCGACTGGGTAAAGGCACTGCTCTCTGGCAGAGAGAGTCGGCCAGGTGCCCGGCGGGCGCCGCGTATGTAGAGGAGGGCCAGGTCCACCGACCGGGATAAAGCCGCAGGATCGGCCGCGTCAGCGGCAGCGAACCAGCTCTGGTCAAGCTGGCTCCACGATGCACCGGCCCGGCCAAGCAAGGAGCGCGGCGTGATCGACGGCGAGATCTCCTTCCTCCATTTGAATGGCAGCACCCATTGCGGCGGCCAGACTGCCACGACCAGGCCACGGCATCGGCCTTATACGCGGTATTGCTTCAGGTCAACCCCGTTGAGTTGTTCGTAGGTCCGCAGCCGCATCCGGAACCGTCCGGCGTCTCCCCAACCGCTGCCCCAGCTGTTGACGTAGGTGATGACGCTGTTGAACGCATCGGTGGTGTCGAGCTCGACGGCGACCGCCTCGATTTCGTGGCCGCCGGCAACACCACTCGACGCCCAGTTCGAGTCGGAGTCGATGAACCCTTGCGGGTCTGGCGTGAAGAAGGCGTTGTACCAGGGCATGCCCTGCAGAACGGGGCCGTTCTGGAGCAACCGCAAGAAGCCGTACGCAGTCCGGGCCCAGCGGTAGCCGTTGATCGTGCCGCGGCTCTTGAGGACTTTGCAGATCGCAAGTCCGGAGGAGCCAGTGTCGTCAGGCGGGTAGGTACCCGGGTAACCGTCGACCACGGTGGCGTCGGCGTAGAGCTGGACGGCGAATTGCTCGGCGGCTGCTGCGTCGCCGGGCGCGGGCAGGACGGTACGGCCGACAGCGTCGTAGAACGGCTGGGTGCCAAGTGCGCCGGTGCCGGCGTTGCCGGTGCATGAGCCGAGCTGCCCTTGGTCGAGCACAGTGAGGACGCGTTCCCACTGGCAGGATTTGAGCGGGTTCCCCATTTCCTGGACATCGTTCTCCACCATGTGTGCCAGGCTGCGGGCATCGAGCCACATGTTGCGGCCAAGTCGCATACCCTCGTGCACGGCCTCATCGAACTTCAGGTACAACAAGCCGTTTTCCAGCAGACCGCTGAACATGGCGCCCCCCTTTCCCCCTGCGTTGCGTCGGTCATACCCTGGCCTTCTCCTGGCAAACTCCTGGCAAACGGGCGCCCTTCTCCCATGCTTTGGCCTACCCGGCTCGCGACGCCTTCTCGCAGGTAGTGTCACCTGTAGGGATACCCAGGGTGAGGCGTGTATGGAGCTGAGACAAGACGACTCGGGCGGCCGCCGCACCGCCCGGGTAGGTGAGGAACTGAGCGTCGTGCTGGCGGAAAACCCAACGACGGGTTACCGCTGGCATCCCGAGATCGACGCGAGAACGCTTGAGCAGACCGGCGACCGCTACGAGGGGCCGGCCGAACCACGGGGAGCGGCCGGTACCCGCCGGCTGACCTTCAGGGTTCTCCGTGCCGGCCCCATGCACCTGCGGGTCGCCAAGCGCCGGGCCTGGGAGGACGCGGCCGTCGAGGAGTTCAGCATCGACCTTGACGCCGCGGAGGGCTGAACAGCATAGGAGGAGGACCTGCCTTGTAGGCGGGATTGCCAGGCAGGGCCCTCGCCCGTGCGGCCGAGGCAGCGGCTCAGTGAGTTGTGCCCAGAATGCGCCAGCGCCGGCGGGCAGGGCGGCAGATTGTTCCACCTGCAGCCGACCCGCCGGGGACGCCGATGACCCGCAGGGCGCGCATAACGGGGCTACTTGCGCGCTGGCGCCGACCAGCGCTGATTACAGATTGTGACTCGGTTCCTGGCCCGGTGCCGCGCGGATCGCCGATTACGAGCGCGAGACGAATTCGCAGGGCTGTCGTAGCTAAGCGTCCAGATCAATCTTTCTCGCGCACCGCGACCATGTGCGAGCGCCACTGTCGGCTTCATCCCCTGCTTCGCTGCGGCAGCCACCGAACATCCGGAGACGCGCCATCAGCGCAGGCTCCGGCGATATCAGCGAAGCCGCCGCAGGTCGCGGGCTGCGCGCCGCGCCCCGGGCGGTGCCGGCGCTCGGCGACTGCGTTAGGACGGCGCACGCGCTCGCCGTCAGCCCTGTTTCTTGCCACCAAGACGCTGCTGGGCATGTTCAGCCTCATCCCAGGCGTCGGACCTGGGCATATCGGTCGCGCAGCTCGCGCTCTCAGGCGGCGGCCAGCCGTTGGATGTGAGTCAGCAGGTGCGGGGGAACAGCGCGGCCGTCGGGCAAGAGCATCCCCGTGTCGTCGAAGAGGATGATCACCTTCATGACGACCGAGCACTTCGTGCTGCAGACAGCACGCTCGGCGGGGATCAGCGAGGTCAACGGCCGGGCCGGGTTCTACCTGGCGGCGCCCGCGCACCCCGCCCGGGCGCGCGAGTGGTCAGCGGGCCGCTGAGCCGGGTGAGGGCGTTGCCTACCGGGCAGCGGCCCGCCAGATCGCCCGCTGCCGGGCCAAGTGCGCGGCCAGCGCCGCGACCCCGGTGATCACCCCCGCTGCCGCCGACGCTGCGAGCGTTCCGGTTCCGGCCTGGACGGCCAGCCCGGCCGCGCCGCCGATCAGGACGCTGTCGACCACTGCCAGCGCCCCGGCGATGGTCAGGAACTGATACCACGATGGGCTCGACACCCCAGCCTGCGCGGCGATGGCCGTCGGCGTGTCTGGGCCTGGTGCTGGCAGGTAGCGGGCGACCTGCGGCGCGGTATCGAAGTAGAACTGGCGGATCTGGTTGATCCGCCCGGCCAGCTGGACGTCTTCCACCCCGTTGCGCAGCGCGCGCTCGAAGGTGGTCACCCCGGTGAAAGCCAGCGTGGGCAGCAGGATCAGGCCGAAGGTGTAGAAGGCGGTGCCCAGCCGGGACAGTTGGCCGATGAACGCCAGCGCGATCAGGCCGCTGGATACCGCCGCCAGGTAGAACCCGGCCCGGCCGTTGACCTCGCTGATCCCGGCTGAGCGTGCTGTCTGCAGCACGAAGTGCTCGGTCGTCATGAAGGTGACCACCGCGGGCGAATTTTGCTCCTGGGTGTTTGGCTGCGCCATCACTGACCGGCCTTTCCTGTTCGAGTTGCGATTGACCTGCCCGTCTTCCGCTGCACCGTGCTACCGCGGGCGCGGAGAGATCGTTTGTCCGGTTGGCGGCAAGCTCGCGGGCTTGCGATGCCCCAGTGGCGGGGGCGCGGGCGTCGGAGATCTCATAGGTGTGTTGCCCGGCGCGCCGGCCGTGTGAGCGGGGCAGGTCTCGCTCGTGTCCTGGCCGCCGGTGCCGAGGGTCAGCGTGTGGTGAGATTTGTGCGGCGCAGCTGGAGTGCCAGGGTGGTGAGCCAGGCCAGGACGACGGCGATGAGGATCCGTTCGGTCAGGCCGAGCAGGCTGCCGCTGACGAAGGTGGCGATCAGCAGGGCCGGGGTGGCTACCGCGGTGAGGGCGCAGTAGCGGGCGAAGCTGCGCTGGCCGCGGCACCGGCGTGCCATGGCTAGGGCGGCGATCGGTGTGGCGATGAAGAAGATGACCGCGGCCATTAGGGCATGTACTGTGCCGTGCCAGGTGTGCGCGCCGGTGACGAGCTTGGCCGGGTCGGTCACGCATACCCCGGCTACCACGAACGCGGCCCCAAGGAGACCGACCGCGGCCGTGGCGACCCACCCGGAGACCCGGTCACCGATCGCGCGGCCCAGGGCGGCGGCCAGCGCGAGTTCCACCAGGCCGAGGGCGATGAAGTTAGCGATCATGATCGCGCCGAGCCGGCCGAGGCTGAGCTCGCTGCCGTAGCGGGCCACCCAGTCGTAGCCGGGGGTGACCAGCCCGAGCATCATCATCACGGTGAAGAAGCCGGCTGGTGCGACCATCCCGGCCAGGGCCACGCGGCTGGCCCACCCCTTGGGCCCTGCCGTCGGCGGTGCGGTGGTGAGGTCGGGACGGGCGTGCGGCGCGGTGGAATTAGGGGTGGCAGTGCGGGCCGTGGGGTTGGTGTCCATGGGGAACCGACCTCCTAGTGGTGGGGGCGGAGGATTTCGAGGACGACGCGCAGGATGAGGGTGATGCTGAGGAACAGGCCGATGTAGCCGAACAACTGGAGCACGGTGGTGCCGCGGGAGATGCCGGGGCTGCCGCGCGCGAGCAACATGATCACTGACATCACTCCGAGCGCCGAACCGACCAGGCCGAGCACCGCCCGGTTGACCAGGGTGGTGACCACGGTGATGTCCCGGGCGTCGCTGAACAGGCGCAGGTTGGTGGTGAAGCGGCCGTGGGCGAGCGCGGCGGTGATCTTGTCGGCCCGGCGGGGCAGCTTGCGCAGCATCGGCAGCAGTGTCAGCAGTTCGCTGGCGGCCGCGTCGCCCAGCGACTGCGGCGTGAACTGCTCCCCGGCGAGCCGGCGGGCGATGGCCTGAGATTCGGCCGCGATGTCGAAATCGGGCGCGAGGGCGCGGAGCGTGCCGTCGAGGGTGATGAGCGCGCGGAAGACACCCGCGATGACCGGAGGGAATGCGAGGCCTGCGCGGCCCAGCACGGCCAGCAGGTCGCGGATGAGGGCGGCATCCGGCGTTATCCCCGGGCCTAGGTGCTGGGTCATGAACGCCGCCAGGGTCTGCTCCAGTTGCTCGTCGTCGTGGGCGGTGGTGACGGCCAGTTCGGTGACGGCGTCGTGCAGTTCGGCGGGGTCGCGGTGCGCGACCGCCACCAGCATGCGCCGCAGCGCGGCCTGCTGGGCGATGTCGAGCCGCCCTACCGAGCCGAAGTCGATCAGGGCCAGCTGCCCGGAGCGCAGCACCAGGACGTTGCCCGGGTGCGGGTCGGCGTGGAAGGTGCCCTGGTGGAGGATCTGGTTCAGCAGGCAGTCCAGCAGTTCGCGGGCCAGCGTGTGGCGGTCGGCGCCGAGCTCGTCCAGGCGCGGGCCGGCGTCGCGGAGGCTGGTGCCGTCGAACCGGTCCAGGACGAGCAGCCGCCGACTTGAGATATCGGCGTGCACGGTGGGCACCAGCACGATGGCGCCGGCCGGTGCCGCGGCGGCGATCGCGGCGATGTTGCGCGCCTCGGCCCGGAAGTCGAGTTCGGCGGCGAGGGCGTCGGCGAAGCCGCGGCCCAGCTCGGCGACGTGGTAGCGGCGGGCCCACGCCGCGCGGGCTTCCAGCCGGCGCGTCAGCCGGCGGATCATCCCCAGGTCCCCGGTGACCTGCTCGTCGAGCCCGGGCCGCTGCACCTTGAGGATGACCGGGCGGCCGCCGCGGCGGCGGGCCGCGTGCGCTTGGGCGAGCGAGGCACTGGCCAGCGGCTCGGGGTCAATGTGCTCGAAGACCTCGCTGATGCCGGTGCCCAGTTCCTCCTCGACCACCGCCTGGATCAGCGGCCACGGCGCGGCAGCGACGTGGTCTTGCAGTTCGGCCAGCTCGCTGGTCACAGGCGCTGGCAGCAGGTCGGTGCGGGTGGACGCGACTTGGCCGAGCTTGACGAAGATCGGCCCGGCCTGTTCCAGCGCGAGCCGGAGCCTGCGGGCGAGCGGGCCGGGTGCGCCCGGTTCGAGCCGTCGGCCGCTGAGAAACCCGCCGAGGCCGTGCCGGGCGGCGATCTGGGCGAGCTGCCCGTACCGGCGGGTGCTATGTGCCATCGTCCGCAGCGCCCGCCACGGGCGGGGCAGGCCGCCCGCCCGGGCCCGGCTGCCCGGCCGGGCCAGCAGCTCGGCTAGCACGGTCAACAGCATCGTCGCCACGACCGAGGCGACCACCACCAGCGGAGTGACCTGGCCGGGGTGACGCCGGTTCACGAGGAATCCGGCAACGAAACCCGCGACTAGGCCGGGGAAGCCGGTCAGCAGCACCCGCCGCAGTGACAGCCGCACACCCAGCAGGCGGCTGCCGACCGCGGCCAACAGCACGATCACCACGATGAAGCCAATAAAGCCCACGACCCCGTGACCCATAGCCATGTCCTCGGGGTTTAGTCGGCGGCGATCGCGGTGAGGATGTTCATCTGGGTGGCGCGGCGGGCCGGGGCGATCGCGGCCAGCAGGCCGGCCAGCGCGGCGGCCGCGATGTAGAGCGCGATCGGGCCGGCCGGGATAACCACGGTGAGCTGCTGAGACCGGGTGAACGCCGCAGCCAGCGCGGCGCTCAGCCCGAGCCCGAGCGCGGCCCCGAGCACGGCCCCGAGCACCGCGATGATCACCGACTCGGCGGCGATCATCCGGCGGACCTGGCCGCGGCGCATGCCGATCGCGCGGAGCAGGCCCAGTTCCCGGGTCCGCAGTTCGTTCGGCCGGTGCGACAGCTGCCCGGCCGGGCCCACCGCCTGCACCACGGTAGGCAGCCGGGGTCCGGGTCGCGCCCGGCGATGTCCAGCGGGAGGGTGATGTTGCCCGCCGCTGGCAGGACCGGCAGCAAGTTGAACGCCTGGAACACAAACCCGACCCAGTCACGGCGCAGCCGGGTCAGCTGCCGGTCCACCATCGCGGTGATCTCCTCACCGCCGATCCACACCCGGCCCGAATCCGGCGAATCCAGCCCGGCCATGCAGTGCAGCAGCGTGGACTTCCCCGACCCCGACGGCCCCATCACCGCGGTGAACGACCCGGCCGGGATCTCCACGCTCACCCCGGCCAGCGCGGTCACTGCCGCCGGGCCGGAACCGTATCGCTTGGCCAGGTCCTCCGCCCGGGCAGCAGGCCCGCTAACGCTAGGGCTGATCAGCGTTTCCCCTCGATTCGGCATCCCTGGGGCCGGCCTCAGCCTCACGCTGATTCCTGGGAGGCTGGCGCGAGCGGGTGGCCGGGTGGGGCTTGGACGGCATAGCGCACCGGACGCTCGGGTGCGGCCGGTTCGCCGAGCAGCTGGCGGCGGACGCCTTCCCAGTCGTTGAGGCTAAACCGCCAGACGATCCGCCCGTCCGGCCCGGGTTTGACCATGTCGATCGAGTCCCACACGACCTGGCGGCCGGTCGGGTCGATGCCGAGGAACATCCCGGCATGGGTGGCGCTGACCCGGGCACGGATGACCACGCTGCCGGGGCTTTCAACGACGTCGCGGACGTCCATGGTGAGATCGGGGAAGGCCGTTCCGATGCCGAACTGGAAGTTGGCCAGCGCCACGTCGAGGCCCTGCGTCCAGCCGGTGAAGCCGACGCAGTCTTCCGTGTAGGCATCGGGGTCAACGAAGGTAGGAAGCGCGTCGAGATTTCCGGTCGCGAGCGCGCCGATGAATCCGTTGTAGGTGTCGAGCAGTGTCATGTGGGCTCCTCATGTGGTACTGGCTGTTTCATTGCCTTTCGGTCGGGAAGCGAGCGGGCTCATGGCGCGAACGCCAAGTGGCACATCCAGAGAGCGAGGATGCCGCCCGCCGGCCACGCGACGACCCGCACCTGGTTGGAGCGGACGAGACGGCGGAGGATCCGTGGGTCGAACCCACGCGCGGGGGCCGCGTGCCGGCGTCCCTGCAGCACGGCGGTGGACACGATGACACTGACTACGAGGGCGAACTAGCAGCCCGACAAAATCGGTTACCTGCGCCGGCAGCACCGTGGACGGTACCCCGTCCAGCGCCACGGCCGACCCGAACCTCTTGCGCAGCGCGGTGACCTCGATAGGTGCTCTGTTGAGCTGCTGGGCCTGGGCGGCCGCGGCGCTGGCGGCGGTGACCACTTCCACGCCGCCGGGGAGGATTCCCGCCACCCGACCGTACCGCTTGACCAGGTTCTCCGCCCTGGCGGCCACCGCCGCGGCGACTGCGCTCACCGCCGGTCGTCCTGGCCCCCACATTGCTGTCCTTCCGTCGAGCCTGCGTGCACGATCACGATGCATCAGCGACGGCGCGGGTAGTTATCCCGCGAAAGGGGGATTCCTGCCACTTAACGTCAGCGGTGGCCGGTGAGGCACTGAGTGAGCTCGGGCCGTGAATGGGTGCCCGTCTTGTGGAAGATCGCCTTGATGTGGTCCTTAGCGGTGTAGGCCGAGAT
>Ga0126373_10002382_pt1 | contig 13863 bp, 14 predicted proteins | sample PanSoiMetPlot_11_FD_92545 | JGI IMG/M metagenome (GOLD analysis project Ga0126373, IMG submission 92545) | Tropical forest soil microbial communities from Panama - MetaG Plot_11 | ecosystem: Environmental > Terrestrial > Soil > Tropical forest > Bulk soil | place: Panama | collected 2016-02-17 | reverse complement strand
GGCGTCGCTGCATCAGGCTTTCGCCCATTGTGCAATATTCCCCACTGCTGCCTCCCGTAGGAGTCTGGGCCGTGTCTCAGTCCCAGTGTGGCCGGTCGCCCTCTCAGGCCGGCTACCCGTCGTTGCCTTGGTGGGCCGTTACCCCACCAACAAGCTGATAGGCCGCGGGCCCATCCCTAGCCAGTAACCCTTTCCACCTTCGAGGATGCCCTCGGAGGTCGTATCCGGTATTAGACCCGGTTTCCCGGGCTTATCCCAATGCTAGGGGCAGGTTGCCCACGTGTTACTCACCCGTTCGCCGCTAGGGCACCTCTCCGAAGAGAGGGCCTCGCTCGACTTGCATGTGTTAAGCACGCCGCCAGCGTTCGTCCTGAGCCAGGATCAAACTCTCCGTGAAGGTATATATGACAGCTGAGGCGAAGCCTCAGGATGTCGACACAGAAAGTCGCCGCATATTAACGCGGCACGATCACTGGTCCATTCGAGCTGATGTGCTCGTCTGTACCAAAGGAATCGTGCGCATGACCGAATTAGATCACGCGCGACGAGGTTATTCTTATGGCACTAACTTTCGGCACGCTGTTGAGTTCTCAAGGAGCGGACGCACACCGATGCGACCCTTTCGGACCGCCTCCGGGGCAACCCACGAAACTCTACTCGGTCGGCTTCGCTCGGTCAAACCGGCACCGCCCGCTCCCGCTTGGTCTTGCGGGCGCGGACAGCCGCGTCGCTCGAACTTGGGGGACTGTCCGGCCGGGCCCGCCTACGCGGTTCCGTGCGCCGAACGCATTGACTCTAGCACCCTGATTTGACGGCTCCCAACTGGGGGCCAGCCGGGCCAATCAGGCGTCCGAGGCGCCGCTCAGGCGCACTGCCCGGCGCTTGCCGACCGCCAGGACACGGCCCACGAGTTCGACGCGATCGACGTCGTACCGCTTCGGTGCCACCCGAACGCCGTCGAGGCGGACGGCGCCTTCGTCGATGGATCGCCGCGCTGCACTCGTGCTCGGTGCCAGCCCCGCATCTGTCATCAACGCCGGCAGGTGGACGGATGTTCCGTCGGCGAGTGGAAATTCCGGAGCGTCCTCGATGGTCGCCCGGTCCTTGAAGATCGCATCGAAGCGCTCCTCGGCGCTGCGCGCTGCCTCGGCGCCGTGGTACAGCGTGACGATTTCGCGGGCGACGCGCCGCTTGGCGGCGTTGGCGGCCGGGCCACCGGACGCGACAGCCTTCTCCAGTTCGTCGACCTCCTGCGGATGCAGGGTGGTGCACAACCGGGCATACATGCCGACGACGGAGTCCGGGATGCTCATGACCTTGCCGAACTGCTCGTCCGCCGAGTCGTTGATCGCGATGTAGTTGTCGAGCGACTTGCCCATCTTCTCCACGCCGTCGGTGCCGACGAGCAGCGGCATCGTCAGCACGGCCTGTGGCGCCTGGCCACGCGACTTCTGCAGCTCGCGGCCCACGAGGTTGTTGAACGTCTGGTCGGTGCCGCCGAGCTCGATGTCGGCGTGGATCTCGACCGAGTCGATGCCCTGCAGCAGCGGGTAGAAGAACTCGGACAGCGTGATGGGTTGCTGCGCGGCGAACCGGCGCGCGAAGTCGTCGCGTTCGAGCAACTGGGCAACGGTGAGCTGCCGGGTGTACTCCAGCAGCTCGGCGAGGCGCATCGGCGCCAGCCACTCGGCGTTGTTGACCACCTCGGTGCGCCGTTCGTCGAGGATGCGCATGAGCTGGTCGAAGTAGCCCCGGGCGTTTGCGATCACCTGCGTGACGCTCTGGGCGGCGCGGGTATCGGTGCGGCCTGACGGATCGCCGACCTGACCCGTGAACCCGCCGACGACCAGCACGGCGATGTGGCCGTAGTCCTGGAACTGGCGCAACTTACGGAGCACCACGGCGTGCCCGAGCGTCAGGTCCGCTCCCGAGGGGTCGATGCCGAGCTTGACGCGCAGCGGACGGCCCTCACGATGAGCGGCGACCAGGCGCTCGGCAAGACCGTCGGCCGGAAGGATCTGCGCAGCGCCCGAGGCAAGCACCTCGTATGCGCCCCGGAGCTCTGGCGGCAGGTTGTCCGTCACGGTGTACCAGTCTGCCGTGGAACGGCAGCCCGCTTGCGGCCGCCCGCACGGAATACCGACACTGAGGCTTCCCCGTCGAGCCAGAATCGCCACGGGCGATCCGCCGCGAGCGTGATCCCGACCCGGGGCCCGGAGCGGACCGCCGCGCCCGGCTTGCCGAGCGACTCGAGTCGGACGGTCGATGCCGGGTCGCACAGGTCGGCGCCGTTGGTGTCGCGGCCGAGCGCGAGACAGCTGGCCAGCCGGGCGGGCCCCCGGGCGAGGTGGCGTGCATCGCGGGCGGCGGGACGCCGCGCGTGTGCCGTCTCGGTTCCGCGTACGACCTCGCCTGCACGCAGCAAGACGGCCGACGCCACGCCCTCGCGTTCGCAGACCACGTTGGCGCACCAGTGCATGCCGTACGTGAAGTAGCAGTAGAGGTGTCCGGCCGGGCCGAACATCACGTCGTTGCGCCGGCTCCGGCCGCGATAGGCGTGCGAAGCGGGGTCGGCCAACCCTTCGTACGCCTCGACCTCGGTGAGCCGGACCGCCACCTCGGCACCATCCACAGTGGACACCAGCACGGCGCCCAGCAGCAGCGGAGCCACCTGCAGCGCGGGCTTGGCCAGCGACTCGCGCGCGACGGTCATGCCTGCGCCCAGGCCGCGTGAGCGGCCACGGTGTCGAGCAGCGCGGCGAGTTGCTCCGCGACGCGTACGGGGGCGGTGCCGCCGAATGTCGCGCGGGCGCGCAGCGCACCGTCGACGGAGAGCACATTCCGAACGTCGGCGGTGAGCCGAGGGTCGACCTCGGCGAGCTGCGAGTCGCTGAGGCCGCCCAGGTCGGTGCCGTGGACCTCGCAATACGACACGAGCCGCCCGGTGATCTCGTGCGCCTCGCGGAACGGCACCCCGCGTCGGACCAGCCATTCGGCGACGTCGGTAGCCAAGGCGAACCCGGCCGGGGCGGCCGCCTGCAGTCGCTCGGTCACAACGTCCAGTGAGCCGATCAGGCCGGTCATCGCGGGCAGCAGGACGAGTAACTGCTCGACGGTGTCGAAGACGGGTTCCTTGTCCTCCTGGAGGTCGCGATCATAGGCAAGCGGCAGTGCCTTGAGAGTGGCCAGCAGACCGGTCAGGTTGCCGATGAAGCGCCCGGACTTGCCCCGGGCCAGCTCGGCGATGTCAGGGTTCTTTTTCTGCGGCATGATCGACGATCCCGTCGACCAGGCGTCGTCGAGTCGCACCCAGCCGAATTCGGGTGTGGACCACAGGATGATCTCCTCCCCGATGCGCGACAGGTGTACGCCGAGCAGCGCCGTCACGAACAGGAACTCGGCGGCGAAGTCCCTGTCGGAGACAGCGTCGATCGAGTTGGGGGCGGTGCGGTCGAACCCGAGCTCGGCGGCCACCGCTGCAGGGTCGAGGGGCAATGACGATCCGGCCAGGGCGCCGGCCCCGAGCGGCGAGACCGCGGCACGCTTATCCCAGTCCTGCATCCGCTCGACATCGCGCGCCAAGGCGTGGACGTGCGCGAGCAGATGGTGTGCCAGCAAGACAGGTTGGGCATGCTGGAGGTGGGTCATGCCCGGCATCGCGACATCGCGGTTCTGCTCGGCGAGGCGCACGAGTGCCGCCTCTAGCCCGGCCAGCTCGACGACGATGCGGCGCGCGTGATCGCGCAGATACAGGCGCAGATCGGTGGCCACCTGGTCGTTGCGGCTGCGTCCCGCGCGCAGCTTTCCGCCCAGTGTGCCCAAGCGCTCCACCAGGCCGCGTTCGAGGGCGGTGTGGATGTCTTCGTCGGCGGCGGTTGCCTGGAACTCCCCCGAGCGGACGGCCGCGTCTAGCTCGTCCAGTGCGGTGAGCATCGCTGCGAGTTCATCGTCGGTGAGCAGCCCCGCCCCGTGCAGCACCCGGGCATGTGCCCGTGACGCCGCGAGGTCGTACGGCGCAAGCCGCCAGTCGAACTGCACTGACAGCGACAGGGCGGCCAACGCCGGCGATGGGCCGGCGGTAAAGCGCCCACCCCAAAGACTCACCCGATCAGCCAAGAGAACCTCCGGCGCGAAGTGCATCGGGCTGGCGCAAGGACCATGCGATGAGCGCTCGCGCGAAGAGCCCGCGTCGGCGCGCCGTCAGGCGCTTGCCCGTGGCTCGAGTGATCCGCCCCGAGGGGGCGGTCGCGAGGGACACTCGCGCGGATGAGATCAGTCATTTCCTGACTCCAGCGCTGCGTTGTCGAGGGCGCTCTCGTCGGCGCGTGACGGTCTCTCAAGTGCGGCGATCTGGTCGGAGTGGCCCTCCCCCAGTTCGTCGAACAGCGCCGTCCGGGTCAGCTGGCCCGTGGAGCCGGCGTACTGCTCGAGCTTTGTGCGGGAATCCGCGATGTCGAGGTTGCGCATGGTGAGCTGGCCGATCCGGTCGGTCGGCCCGAACGCCGCGTTGTCGGTGCGCTCCATCGAGAGCTTGTCGGGGTGGTAGGACAGCGCCGGGCCGCGGGTGTCGAGTATCGAGTAGTCCTCGCCGCGTCGCAGTCGCAGGGTGATCTGCCCGGTGACCAGCGAAGCGACCCAGCGCTGGATCGATTCGCGCAGCATCAGCGATTGCGGATCGAGCCAGCGTCCCTCGTAGAGCAGCCGGCCGAGGCGGCGGCCCTCGGCGTGGTAGTTCGCAATGGTGTCCTCGTTGTGGATCGCGTTCAGCAGTCGCTCGTAGCAGATCCACAACAGCGCCATGCCCGGTGCCTCGTAGATGCCGCGGGACTTGGCCTCGATGATCCGGTTCTCGATCTGGTCGGACATACCGAGCCCGTGCCGGCCGGCGATGGCGTTCGCCTCGTACACCAGAGCTACGGGATCGTCATAGGCGGTGCCGTTGATCGCGACCGGGCGTCCTGCCGCGAACTCCACCGTGACGTCCTCGGCGTCGATCGTGACCGCCGGATCCCAGAACCGCACGCCCATGATCGGCTCGACCGTCTCTAGGGAAACATCGAGGTGCTCCAGTGTCTTCGCCTCGTGCGTGGCACCCCAGAGGTTGGCGTCCGTGGAGTAGGCCTTCTCCTTGCTGTCGCGGTAGGGCAGGTCGTGTTCGACGAGCCATTGGCTCATCTCGGCCCGGCCGCCCAGCTCGTGCACGAAGTCGGCGTCGAGCCACGGTTTGTAGACCCGCAGTCCCGGGTTGGTAAGCAGACCGTATCGGTAGAACCGTTCGATGTCGTTGCCCTTGAACGTCGAGCCGTCGCCCCAGATGTGCACGTCGTCGGACTGCATGGCGCGCACGAGCATCGTGCCGGTCACCGCGCGGCCCAGCGGGGTCGTGTTGAAGTAGGCGCGGCCGGCCGACCGGACATGGAACGCGCCGCAGGCGAGCGCGGCCAAGCCCTCCTCGACCAGTTCCCGCCGACAGTCGACAGTGCGGGCGAGTTCTGCGCCGTACTGCGTCGCCCGTTGGGGCACCCCGGCGATGTCCGCCTCGTCGTACTGGCCGAGGTCGGCGATGTAGGCGCACGGGATCGCACCGTTGACACGCATCCAGGCGACCGCCACGGACGTGTCGAGCCCGCCGGAGAACGCGATGCCGACGCGCTCGCCGACCGGTAGGGAGGTAAGGACCTTGCTCACTGCGCTTATGTCTCCTGGAGCTCGACGAGGTGATGGGCCAGGGCCTTGCCGCCGTCGGGGTCGCGCGCCACGACAAGGATGGTGTCATCTCCCGCGATCGTTCCGAGAACGTCGGGCAGCCCGGCGCGATCGACGGCGGACGCGAGGAAGTGTGCAGCACCCGGCGGTGTGCGCAGCACGACCAGGTTGGCACTCGCCTCGGCGGAGACAAGCAGCTCGTCGATCAGCCGGGCGAGGCGCTGCGGCGGGGCGTCCTTGGCGGTCCGGGAGGTGAGGGGCGCCCCGTCTTCGGGGACTACATAACTGGGCAGTCCGCCGTCAGGGGCGCGTAGCTTCACGGCGCCCAGCTCCTCGAGGTCGCGGCTAAGCGTCGCCTGCGTGACCTCGAAACCCTCGTCGTCGAGTGCCGCCGCGAGCTCGGCCTGCGAGCCCACCCGCCGGCTGTTCAAGATCGTGACGATGCGCGCGTGGCGGGCGGCCTTGCTGGCCATCAGCGACGCTCCAGAAGCCACGTGAGCAGTGCCTTCTGCGCGTGCAGCCGGTTCTCCGCTTCGTCCCACACCACACTCTGCTTGCCGTCGATGACGTCGGCCGCGATCTCTTTGCCGCGATACGCCGGCAGGCAGTGCAGCACGATAGCGTCGCTTGCGGCGTGCTGCATGGCGTCGGCGTCGACCGCGAACCGCGCGAACGCGTCGCCGCGCTGGTCGCTCTCCTGGCCCATGGACACCCAGGTATCCGTGGCAACGACGTCCGCGCCGTCGAACGCGGCCTGCGGGTCGGCGGTGACGGTGATCGAGCCGCCCGTGTCGCTTGCGATTCGCCGCGCATCGGCGACGACAGCCGGGTCGGGGTGATAAGCACTTGGGCCGCCGATCCGCACCTGCATGCCCGCGCAAGCCCCGCCGAGCAGGTACGAGTGGGCCATGTTGTTGGCTGCGTCGCCGACGTAGCTGAGGGTGAGACCGGCGAGCTTGCCCTTGTGTTCCCGAACGGTTTGCAGATCGGCTAGCACCTGGCAGGGGTGGAACCGGTCGGTGAGGGCGTTGATCACGGGGACCCGGCTGACTGCTGCCATTGCCTCGATGCGGTCCTGCGCGAATGTGCGCCACACAATTGCGGCGACCTGCCGATCGAGGACCCGGGTCGTGTCCTCGATCGGCTCGCCGCGCCCGAGTTGGCTGGTCTGAGCGTCGATGACGAGCGGGTAGCCGCCGAGCTCGGCGATGCCCACGCTGAACGAGACGCGGGTGCGCGTCGAGTGCTTGTCGAAGAGCACCGCGACAGCACGCGGACCGGCGAGCGGCTGGCGCACGAGGCGGTTGGCCTTCATCGCGTCAGCCAGGTCGAGCACCTCGAGAAGGTCAGCCGGGCTGAGGTCGTCGTCGCGAAGAAAGTGCCTAGGCATCTGCGTCTCCCAGCGCGGCGCGCAGTCGCGGCATCGCCTCGTCCACGTCGGTTTCGGTCAGGATCAGCGGCGGCGCCAGGCGGATCACGTCGGGCTTGACGGCGTTGACCAGGAGGCCGTGCTCGCGGGCGTACCGTTCGACGGCGGCCGCGAGCTGACCGTTCAGAACCACCGCCCGCCACAGCCCCGACCCCCTAACCTCGCGCACCCGCGGGCTGTCCACAGTGGACAGCTCGTCGGCCAGGTGCTGGCCTACCCGCTTCACCGAGTCGAGCAGGTGCTCGTCGGCGATCGTGTCGAGTACGGCCAGCGCAGCAGCACATGAGACCGGGTTGCCGCCGAACGTACTGCCGTGCGCACCCGGCTCGAACAGTGTGCCCGCCGTACCGAGCGCGATGCAGGCGCCGATCGGCATGCCGCCACCCAGTCCCTTCGCGAGCGTGATCACATCGGGGCGGACGCCCTCCGCGAGGCTGGCGAACCAGTGGCCCGTGCGCCCGATGCCGCTCTGCACCTCGTCGACGATCAGCAGTGCGCCGGCCGCGCTGCACGCCTGCCCGGCCGCGGCCAGATAACCCGGCGGGGCGGGCACCACTCCCCCTTCGCCGAGAGTCGGTTCGAGGACGACCGCCGCGGTGCGATCGGTGACCGCGGCCAGCAGCGCGGCGGGGTCGCCGTAGTCGACGAACGTGACCGGGCCCGGCAGCGGTGCGAACGGCTCGCGCTTGGCGGCATGGCCGGTGATCGACAGTGCACCGAGCGTGCGGCCGTGGAAGCTGCCCTTCGCTGCGACGATCTCGACGCGTCCGCCGTTGCTGCGACCGTGCAAGCGAGCCAGTTTGAGCGCGCACTCGTTCGCCTCGGCGCCGCTGTTGGCGAAGAACACCCGCCCGTCCGCGCCGAGCAGTTCGAGCAGCCGCTCGGCGAGTCGCACCCCGGGCTCGTGGATCGCGAGGTTCGACGAGTGTGCGAGCCGCGCCACCTGCCTGCTGACCGCCTCGACGACGGCAGGGTGCCCGTGGCCCAGCGACGAGGTTGCAATGCCCGCAACGAAGTCGAGGTACTCGCGCCCGTCTACGTCCCAGACCCGGACGCCTGCGCCGTGGTCTAGCGCCAGCGGCGGGGTGCCATAGGCGGGCATCATCACCGCATTCCACCGCTCCGCCAGCGTCATGCCGGCTCCTCTGCGGGCAGCACCATCGTGCCGATCCCTTCGCTCGTGAAGATCTCCAGTAGCAACGCGTGCGGGACGCGCCCGTCGAGCACGTGTGCGCGGGGCACGCCGCCTTCGACGGCACGCACGCAGGCCTCCATCTTGGGCACCATGCCCGACGACAGGCCGGGGAGCAGGTCGGACAGGGCGGCGGCGTCGATCTCGCTGACGATCTCGCCACTGGCCGGCCAGTCGGCGTAGAGGCCCTCGACATCGGTGAGCACGACAAGTTTCTCAGCGCTGACGCCCACCGCGAGGGCTGCGGCCGCCGTGTCGGCGTTGACGTTGTAGGACAGGCCGTCGGTGCCTCGCGCGACCGTCGCCACGACCGGGATGCGACCGGCGTCAAGCAGCGCATGCACCGTGCTCGGGTCGACCGCTACCACGTCGCCGACCTGCCCGATGTCGACCGACTCGCCCTCGACGACGGCCTGGCGGCGTTCGGCGGTGAGCAGTCCCCCGTCCTCCCCTGACAGACCCACCGCGAAGGCGCCGTGGTCGTTGATCAGGTTGACTATGTCGCCGTTGACCTGCCCCACGAGCACCATGCGAACGACACCCATGGCCTCGGGTGTGGTGACGCGCAGGCCGCCCCGGAACTCGGTCTGCATGCCGAGCCTGGCGAGATGCTCGGTGATCTGCGGTCCGCCGCCGTGCACCACGACGGGTTTCAGGCCGGCGTAGCGCAGGAAGACGACGTCTTCGGCGAATGCCTTCGCAAGCTCCGGCGACGTCATCGCGTTGCCGCCGTACTTGATCACGACGATCTTGCCGTGAAAACGCTCCAGCCAGGGCAGCGCGTCAACGAGGATCGCAGCCTTCTCCCTCGCGTTCATGTCGAGTAGGCCGAGTTCTCTTCGACGTAACCGTGTGAGAGGTCGTTCGTCCAGATCGTCGCGCGGTCCGGACCGGCATGCAGGTCGATGCCAATGTGTACAGCCCGGCTGGATAGGTCGACGAGCTCACGAGGGTCGCCCGCGGCGCCCTTGCGGCACACCGCGATCCCGTTGATCGTGACGTCCAGCTCGTCCGGTTCGAACGCGGCACTCGTGGTGCCGACCGCGGCGAGAATGCGCCCCCAGTTGGGATCGTTGCCGAACCATGCGCACTTGAGCAGGTTGTTGCGGGCGATCGCCCGTCCGACCTCGACGGCATCGGCTTCGCTGGCTGCGCCGGCGACGTCGATGCTGACGTCCTTGGTGGACCCCTCGGCGTCGGCGAGTAGTTGCAGCGCAAGGTTGCGGCAGACCTGCTCGACAGCGTTCGCAAACTCCGCCGCGTCGGGCACGACGCCGGACGCCCCGCTTGCCATCAAAACGACGGTGTCGTTGGTCGACAGGCACCCGTCGCTGTCGATCCGGTCGAACGTCCGCTCCGCGGCTGCCCGCAACGCATCGTTCAGTATCGACTTATCAACAGAAGCATCAGTCGTTAAGACGCTCAACATGGTGGCCAGGCTCGGGGCGAGCATGCCGGCGCCCTTGGCCATTCCGCCCAGCGTCCACCCGTCCGGGTGCGTGAACTCCGCGTGCTTGCTGACCGTGTCCGTGGTACGGATCGCCTCGGCCGCAGCGCGGCCGTGATCGCCGAGGGCGGCCGCCGCCGCGGCGACGCCCGCCAGCACCGCCGGCATGGGTAGGCGCTCGCCGATGAGGCCGGTGGAGCAGACCGCCACGTCGCCGGCCCCGACGCGCAGCACGGCGGCAACGCGCTCGGCGGTCGCATGGGTGTCGGCGAAGCCGCCCGGACCGGTGCAGGCGTTGGCGCCCCCGGAGTTGAGCACCACCGCGCGCAGCCGCCCGTCGGCGACCGCCTGCTGCGACCAGATCACGGGCGCGGCTTTGACACGGTTCGCGGTGAAAACCGCCGCAGCGGCGTCCGAGGGCCCATCGTTCACGACCAAGGCGAGATCGAGCCCGGCGGGCTTGATGCCGGCCGCGACGCCGGCGGCCCGGAAGCCTTGCGCCGCTGTGACGCTCACGGGGCGATCCCGTCGGCTGACAGGCCGGCCGTCTCCGGCAGTCCCAGCATCAGGTTGGCGTTCTGCACCGCCTGCCCGGCGGCGCCCTTGCCGAGGTTGTCGATGGCGCTGGTCACGATGACCCGCCCGGAACTCGTGTCGGTGGTGAGCTGCAGGTGCGCGGAATTCGAGCCACAGGTGGCAGCGGTGTGTGGCTGCTGACCGTCGGGCAGCACGTGCACGAACGGCTCATCGGCGTACGCCTCGACGAGGGCCGCTCGGGCGTCGCCGTTGCCCGCCGGACGCGCCGTCACTGTTGCCAGGATGCCGCGTGGCATCGGCGCAAGCAGCGGCGTGAGCGCCAAGCTGGTGGCGCCGGTCGCCTGAAGGATCTCCGGGACGTGCTGATGCGCCCCGACCTTGTACGGCGTTACGTCGCCCATCACCTCGCTGGCGAGCAGATTGAGCTTCGCGGTCCGGCCCGCGCCGGAGGTGCCGCTTGCGGCCACGACCACGACGTCGTCGCGCTCCACCAGCCCGGCCGCGACCAGGGGCGCCAGCGCGAGGATCGTCGCGACGGCATAGCAGCCGGTGCTCGCCACGCGGGTGGACGCGGCGATGCGAGCACGCTGCCCGGGTAGTTCGGGCAGGCCGTACGTCCAGGCCCCGGGGTGCGTCCCGCCGTAGTACTTGCGGTACGCGTCGGCGTCGGTCAGCCGATGATCAGCGCCCAGGTCCACCACCTTCACCGACTCGGGCAGCGTCCTGGCAAACACTCCGGACAAGCCGTGTGGCAGCGCGAGGAAGACGAGCTCGGCCTCGGCAAGTGCGTCCGGCGACGTCGAACCGAGCGTCAGGTCAGCAAGGGATCGCACGCCCGGGTGCACGTCGCCGACACGCTCGCCGGCGTTCTCATGCGCTGTAGCAGCGACGACCTCCAGGTGCGGGTGACCGGCGAGCAGCCGCAACAGCTCGCCACCGGCGTACCCGCTAGCGCCGGCAACGGCGACTCGCGTTCGCATGCGAACAATTATGCAGACCGATGCAACTTCATCCAGTCGACTACCCTGCCGGGGTGGATCGGGTCCTCATCGCCACGGTGCGCGCCGACCTGCGCGCGGCGGCCGATCCGGTGCGTGCGCCGCAGATGCAGGCCTACATGAAGTCGGCCATGCCGTATCTGGGCGTACGGGGACCGGAGGTCCGGCGCATCGTCCACGCCGCTGCCAAGGTGCGCCCGCCGGTCACGACAGACGCGCTCGCGCGGACTGCGGCGGCGATGTGGCGCGAGGCGGCGTACCGGGAGGAGCGCTATGCCGCGACGGCGCTGCTCGGCGTGCCGCCGGCGCGCCGCTTGCAAACGCTCGAGCTGTTGCCGCTGTACCACGAGATGATCACCACCGGCGCCTGGTGGGACCACGTGGACGAGGTGGCACATCGGATCGGCGAACTGCTGATGATGTATCCGGCCGAGCTGCGCCCGACGCTTTCGGGCTGGGCGCGCGACCCGGATCGCTGGCTGCGCCGGACCTCGGTGATCTGCCAGGTCGGACTCCGCGGAGCGACGGATGCCGGACTGCTCAGCGACGTCATCGTGGCCAATCTCGGCGAGCGCGACTTCTTCCTGCGCAAGGCAATCGGCTGGGCGTTACGCGACTACGCCAGGACCGAACCCGACTGGGTACGCGCGTTTGTCGCGGCGCACGAGTTGAGCCCGCTGTCCCGGCGCGAGGCGTTGAAGCATCTAGGAGGTCGCTGAACAATGCCGCTCGTCGCAAGCGGCGGTCAGGTGCGCGAGCTGCAAGGCGGAGGAGGAGCCGATACCGCAGTTGTATCGGCGACGACGACAACGCAGCAGATCGCGTGCCTGAGCGACGCGCAGCAGAGCATGCATTGTTCAGCGCCCTCCTAGAGCCCGAGTAGCCGCCCGAGCAGGACGACCAGCTGGTCGCGCTCGTCGTCGGACAGTGCGCTCAACAGCTCACGCTGAGCCCGGCGCAGCCGCGCGTCCAGCGCGTCGAGGCGGCGCCGCCCGGCGGCGGTAATCGTCACGAGGTTCCGCCGGCGATCACTGGGATCCTGCGTGCGCCGCACGAGCTTGTGTTCGGCCAGCTCATCCACCCAGCGCACGATGTCGCTGCGGTCGAGGCCGCTTCGCTCGCTCATCTCGGTCTGGTTGAGCGGGCCGAACTCCTCGAGCACCGCGAGCAACGTGAACTGGCTGCGGTGCCACCCCTGCTCAGCCAGCGCCTCCCCCACGGCACGGCGCGCCGCAAGCGACGCCTGCGCGAGCAGCCAGCTCGGCATCGTGCGCAGCCGCGCGGGCGCCTGGTCGAGATCCACAGAGCGCACCCTAGCGCGGCAAAGAGGGAACAGCTATTATTGGTCGTACCTATTATTTATGACGCCTACGAATGGAGCGATCATGTCCGACGAACTGATCGACCGGCAGCACATCGTCGACCTGGTTACGTCCGTGGGGCGCTGCCTCGACGAACGCGACTTCGAGGGCCTGCGGAGCCTGTTCACCGATGACGCGACCGTCACGACGCCGGGCGGGACGGTCAGCGGGCACGACGCACTCGTCGCCCAGGCCAGGCGGGGACATTCTCGCGACAGGGGCATCCAGCACGTGATCACCAACCATCTCGTCGATATCGACGGCGATCGTGCCGGCGTCCGGGCGAACCTGCTCGTCGCGTTTGCCGCCTCCGGCCCCGAGGACCCGCAGCCGTTCTTGCTCGGTGAGGTCTACCGGTTCGAGCTGCGGCGCACCGCGGACGGCTGGCGGATCAGCAGCCTTTCGAGCACGCCGGTGTGGTCGCTCAACCGATCGGCGCGCTTTGCCAGCCTGAGCTCATCCGCGTAGCTGGGCGCCGCACAGTTCCGCGGCACGGGCCACCGCGGCGTCGCGGGCCGCCGCCGCCTCGTCACCGGTCAGCGTCCGGTCCGGGGCCCGGAAGCGCAGCGCGAACGCCAGCGACTTGCGGTCCGGCCCGAGCCGCTCGGCGTCGGCGAAGACGTCGAACAGCCGCGCTGACTCGAGCAGCTCACCGGCGCCCTCGCGCACCGCGGCAAGCAGCGTCGCCGCCGGAACGTCCGACGGCACAACCAGTGCGACGTCGAGCAGCACGGGCGGGAACGGCGAGACTCGCGGCGCCTGCACAGGCGGCGGGGGTGCGAATGCGTCGAGGTCGAGTTCCATCGCCGCGGTGCGCGGCGGCAGTTCCATCGTCGCGACGACGCGCGGATGCAATTCGCCCGCGTAGCCGACGACGATGTCGCCGAGCAACAGCTCCGCACATCGCCCGGGGTGCCACGGCGGGTACTCGGCGGCTCGGACGGTCAGCTCGGTACGGGCCGCCCGCGCGACAGTACGGGCCGCCTGCACGGCGTCCGCCCAGGTTGCCGCCCGCCCTGCACCCCACCAGCCTGCCGGCGCGACCTCGCCGGTCAGCACCACGGCGAGGTGGCGCGGCTGCGGCGGCACGGTCGCCCACAGCAACGCGATCTCCTCGTCCGAGGGCCGGTGCTCGACGCCGAGCACCGGTGCCGGCGGCGCGTCGCCATTTGCCAGGTACACCAGGCCCGTTT
>Ga0126373_10002381_pt1 | contig 13863 bp, 12 predicted proteins | sample PanSoiMetPlot_11_FD_92545 | JGI IMG/M metagenome (GOLD analysis project Ga0126373, IMG submission 92545) | Tropical forest soil microbial communities from Panama - MetaG Plot_11 | ecosystem: Environmental > Terrestrial > Soil > Tropical forest > Bulk soil | place: Panama | collected 2016-02-17 | reverse complement strand
TCGGCGTGAGGTATGTCATCGCGTTCGCGTCGTTCAGGTGCCCCGGCGCTGTTCGCAGCGCGGATGCAATGAAGTTGGGGCCGTCGCGCTCGTTCTGATAGAAGGACAGGGAGTTGGCTATCGCTGTCGCGTAGACGTTCTGGCCCGTGTTGATGGTAAAGGTCGGCGACGTCGCCGCGACCGGTCCGGTGACGGAGATCGAGTACGTGCCCGCCGCCGTCACGGAGTCGAAGTCCAGCGCGTACACATCCGGATAACTCGAACTCCACGAGCCGAGATTCGCGCCTATGGCCGCTGTATAGACGGTCGTCCCGGCCGAGTTCTTGACCGCGAACGTCGCCCCGGTCTCGGCGGTCGATGCCATCAGGTAGGCGCGCTTGGCCGCGCCCGGATAGCCGACCTGGTTGACGCGCACGTAGGCCGTTCCTGTCGCCGCCTGCGCGGACGTGCCGATGGCGACAGCGATCAGGGGAACGACAGTTGCTGTGCTGATGATGATGGGTAGGAACCGTCGGCGCATCTTCACTCCTGGCATCGAACTGGTGCTGTGCTGCCCGCGGTCCGGCCTGGACCGCGGCCAGCGAGGAAATTGACGGACTAGCTGGTGAAGGGCTCGAGTATGTGGCTGAAGGCCCAGTCGTTCTGCGTGATGCCGGAGCACAAGTTGTCGCCCGCCTTGCCGGGGCAACCGCCGTTGTCGCGCTGGATCGCCCAGATGGACAGGAAGTTCATGTTGTTCGCCTGCTCGAAGTTCAGCATCGTCGTCGCGTCGGTCAATGACGTGACTTCGGTGCCTTTCCGGAGGTCGTCGATGCCTGGCATTGCCGTCATCGCTTCCATGTTCCAGATCTGGGCCGAGGTCAGGCTCGGGTAGATGTTCTGCAACTGGATATGGGTGTTGGTGGCTGCGTTGATGGCGGCCTGGCCCATATTTACGACGCCTTCTTTGGCGATGTAGTAGTCGAACACCATGATGTTGACCGAGGTCACGGTGGCACCGTTGGTCACGGCGCTCTGGAGCACCGATTCGCCGTTCGGGTCGAGCCCGTATTGCTCCACCGGGATCGTGTACTGGATCTGGAGCGGGATGGCGTTCGCCGCGGCCCATTGCTCGGTCAAGGCGATGGCCTGGTTGCGGCGGTCAATGCCGCCTGTGTTATTGAGCGAGGCGGACTCGACGTCCATGTCGAGCCTGGTAACGCCGAGCGTGGTGATGACCGATTCGTAATCGGCCGCGATGGCGGCCACGTTTGTGCAGGAGTCGGCGATCTCGGTTCCGTTATGGTCGGCGCTGTAGCCGCCGAAGGACGGGATGACGTCGCCGCCGGTGGCGCGCAGCGCCGCGATGTCGGTCGCGTAGTAGTTCAGCGGCTGGGTCGATAGGCCGTTCCAGGAAAGTGAGCACGAGCCCTTTGAAGGCGCCTGAAGGAAGGCCAGCGTCATGTACTTCGCGCCCGAGGCCTGGGCTTCCGAGGCGATGCTCGGAGTGTTGGGCGCAAGATAGGTCTCGTAGTACGGCGCGTAGACATGCAGTGGCAGCGGGGTGTAAGTCGCCGCGGAGGCGTCGGCACCGCCGACGATTAATGGTGACAGCAGGCACGTGATTGCTGTCAGGCCGAGCGCGATTCGATGCTGGTTTCGCACAAGCATCTCCAATCTGGCCGGGCACCTGTGGTTTCGTAATTAGTTCGTATACTTTCCAAACGAACGTTGTCAATAGATACCGACATGCCGGCTATGCCCGCGCTAGGAAGCTGCTGCGGCGCGCTCGCTCACATTTACCGCAGGCGGTACAGGACCTCGCCGGCGTCGCGAACGATAAGCGTGTCCGGGTCCGCCGCCCAGGCGGCCAGATCGACTTGGGCGGGGTCGAGATAGTCGAGGTTGATCGCACGCGTCACGTCTTCCGGGATGCCGGTAGCCAGCGTGACGGTTACCCGGTCGCGCTCGCCGTTGAGTTCGTCCCATGTCCCGGCGCCGCGTAGATGCGTCGAATGGGCGAGGTCGCTCCAGTGCAGGCCGGAGAAACGATCCCATTGCTTCACGAAGTAGTCGCGGCAGTGGTAGCCGATCTCGGCAATCGCCGGGTGCATGGCGGCGACCTCGTTGATGTGCGGTGCATACAACACGACCTGGCCGCCGTCAGCCACGATAGGTTCTACCTTGTAGAAGCCCTTGGCGCCAGTCCACATGTCGCCGTATTTGGCCGGGATCAGCGACAGCACCCGTCGCACCGGGGCGTCCAGGTAGCGAATGTGTGCCTGCGCTGAGACGTCGGCCGCCGCCGCCCAGGCCGCCGACGGGTCGCCGAACATCATGGCGTGCAGGTGGTGACTCTGGGACTTGGTTACCATGCACAGCGCGTATCTCTCGCCCGGGACCATCGACGCGGCCTCGTCGATGAGTGCCCGGACAGGGGTGATCCCGCGGGTGCCGATGATTGCGGCGCTGGTGATCAAGGCGCCTAGCCAGTGCGAGAGGTCGATCAGTTCGCGACCCGACACCCCAGGGAACAAGTACTTGTTACCGCCAGAGAAGCCCACGACCTCGTGGGGGAACACCGGGCTGACAATGACCGTGACGTCGTGTTCGACCACCGCACGGTTGATGCGCACTGGGCAGGAATGGGTCAGGATGCCGTCGGACAGCTCGGCAATCCGAGCGGCGCTGATGATCCCGACGTCGGCGAACGCCAACGGATCCCACCACGCGTGGTTGAGCACTGCCATCGATGGATACCGGTCGGCCAGGGCGCCCGGATCGTAACCCACGTGCGCAGCGAGCTCTGGCTCCGTCATCGGGGCGTGGGTGCCGAGAGCGACGAGCACCGTGAGTTGGCGGACGCGAGCGTGCAGCTCGGCGTGAATTGCCGCTATCAGCAGCGGCAGTGGGCAGGTACGAGTGCCGTCAGGAACGAGCACGCAGACGCTGCGTCCGGCCAGCTCAAGGGCTTTGAGTTGGTCGTGTACGAAGCCGGTGATCTGTTCAGCGGTGAGTACCTCCTGCGGGCCGCCGATGGCCCTGACCACCTGTGAAACTATACGCTCATGACTGCGGGGCAACCGGTGCAGTTGCACCCGGACCGGCTGTGAGTGCTCCGCGTCTAACCCGAAGCATGGGCCACGGGCGTGCCGCTGCGCCGGTGCGGGTTCTTCACCTGGGGCTTGGCAATTTCTTCCGGGCACACCCGTGCTGGTACACCGAGCACGCACAGGACTCCGCTTTGTGGGGAATCGCGGCCTTTACCGGCCGTGGCAGCCAGCCGCTCGTCGATCGGCTAACGGAGCAGCAAGGGCTGTACACCCTCGTGTCGCGAGGCAGCGACACCGACCGGTTCGAAGTCATCGCCAGCCTGTCGCGAGCGCACGTCGCTGCCGAGCATGAGAAGTGGCTGCGCTACTTCCAGGTGCCAGGGCTGGCGGCCATCACGATCACGGTCACGGAGGCCGGATACCTGCGCGGCCTCGACGGTGGGCTGGATGTCAGCCGTTCCGAGGTCCAAGCCGACATCAAGGTTTTGCGGGACGACCCTACGAGTTTTGTGCGCACCGCTCCGGCGCGGCTTGTTGCCGGGATGGCGGCCAGAAGGCGTGCCGACGCAGGTCCGCTGGCGCTTGTGCCATGCGACAACACCCCGGGAAACGGCAGGCTGGCCGAGCGGGTCATTATCGACGTGGCCGAACTCGTCGACATCGACCTGGCGACCTGGATTAGCGACTCGCTAACGGTCGTCACGACGATGGTTGATCGGATTACGCCCAGCGCAACTCCAGACGACGTGCGTCACGTGCTGGAGCGCACCGGCCTCGACGACAGTTGTCCTGTCGTCACCGAGCCGTTTCACGAATGGGTGCTGAGCGGCGACTTCCCGGTCGGCCGACCCCGCTGGGAGGACGCGGGTGCAATATTCGCCGACGACATCACGCCATACGAGCATCGCAAGCTGTGGCTGCTCAACGGCGCGCACTCACTACTGGCGTATGCCGGCTTGATCCGTGGTCACGAGACAGTCGGTGAGGCGATACGCGATCAGATGTGCCGTGTCTGGGTGTGGGAATGGTGGGCCGCGGCTTCGGCGCACCTGCATCAGCCGGCTGCCGACCTCGCGCACTACCGGGCGGCGTTGTCACAGCGCTTCTCCAACGCGCGGATGAACGACCGGCTGGACCGCATCGCCGCGGACGGCTCGCAAAAGCTCCCGATCCGCATCCTGCCTGTGCTGCGCGCCGAGCGCGCCGCAAGCCGTTTGCCCGTTGCCGCGACACGGGTAATCGCGGCGTGGATCTGCTACCTGCGGGGCGGCGCGACGGTTAGCGACGCGTGCGCCGATGAGGTAGTTCCGCTGGCGGCTGGCCCGCTCGCTGACGCCGTAGCGCGCGTCCTGGCCTGGCTGGATCCGGCACTCGGCGGCGACGCCGAGGTGGTGGCGACCATTGCCGAGCAGTGCGGCGAACTCAGCCGGATGGAGCAGATCGGCAGGCGTACCGCTTAGTAGCGTGCGCGGCGCCTGCGGTGGCGAAAGGAGGTTACTGGATGACTGGGGAGCGTCCGGAGACGATGCGCGCGTGGGTAGTGGATGAGCCGGGTCCGATCGAGAGCGGTCCGCTCAGCTACGAGGAGAAGGCCGTCCCGGCACCGGCACCCGGGGAGCTGCTCGTCCGGGTTTCCGCCTGCGGCGTCTGTCGTACTGACCTGCACGTCAGCGAGGGTGATCTGCCCGTACACCGAGAGCACGTCACCCCCGGGCACATGGTGGTGGGTTTGGTCGTGGCACTCGGCGACGACGTTACGGAGTATGCGGTCGGGGAGCGCGTCGGCGTCGCGTGGCTGCGGTACGTCGACGGCACATGCCGCTTCTGCCGTCGCGGTAACGAAAACTTGTGCCCGAACTCGCTGTACACCGGTTGGGACGTCGACGGCGGATACGCCGAGTACACCACCGTGCCGGCCGCATTCGCCTACCGGCTCGGCTTCGACATGTCCGACGTCGAGCTTGCCCCCTTGCTCTGTGCCGGGATCATCGGCTACCGGGCGCTCCTGCGGGCGTCAGTACCGGAGCACGGCCGCCTCGGCCTTTACGGGTTCGGCGACAGCGCGCACCTATGCGCCCAGGTAGCGATTGCGCAGGGTGCCACCGTCCATGCGCTGACCCGAGGCGACAGGGCCCGGCGGCTCGCGCTCGAGCTTGGGGCCGCGTCAGCCGCGGGAGCGTATGACTCGCCGCCAGAACCGCTAGACAGCGCAATCCTGTTCGCTCCGGTCGGCGACCTCGTGCCCGTCGCCATGCGAGCGCTAGACCGCGGCGGCATCCTGTCCGTGGCCGGCATCCACCTGAGCGACGTACCGAATCTCAACTACGAGCGCGAGCTGTTCTACGAGAGAGAGCTTCGAAGCGTCACGTCGAACACTCGGCACGACGGCCGGGAGTTCCTGGAGCTTGCCGCTCGCTACCAGGTACGCGCCAGAACCCACGTGTACCCGATGGCGCAAGCGCTCCAGGCACTGCAGGACCTCAAGGCAGGCCGATTTGAGGGTGCGGCCGTCCTGGTGTACGAGTAGGTCGCGCGGGCCACACGTCATCGGGTCGGCCCTTTGCATTACGCGACGACCGGGGCATGCTGGGCGGTGGGCAGTGGACCGCCCGATTCTAGGACTGCATGCACGGGAGGGTGCAATGGCGAATCTCTTCGCATTGCTGGAGGAAGCAACTGCCGGCTACCCGGACCGCAATGCCGTCCGGATGGACGATCTGGTCCTGAGCTACACGCAGCTGCTGGACGCTACTGCACGTATGAGCACGCTGCTCGCTGCGAACGGTGTGGAGCCCGGTGACCGGGTCGGGATCATGCTGCCCAATGTGCCGGCCTTCCCGATCGCGTTCTACGGTGCGCTGGCCGCCGGCGCTGTTGTCGTGCCGATGAATCCGCTGCTGAAGAGCCGGGAGGTCGGTTACTACCTGGGCGACTCAGGGGCAAAAGTGGTCTTGGCCTGGCACACCGCGTTCGCGGAGGCGGCCAAGGGCGCGGCTGACGCGGGAGCCCAAGCCATCGGCGTCGAAACTCCGGACATGAGTGACCTGCTCGACGCCCACGCAGCGGGGCAGGGGGGTTCGGCCCGGGCAGATGACGACGACGCGGTCATCCTGTACACGTCCGGGACGACGGGCAGGCCGAAGGGCGCCGAGCTCACACACGCCGGCCTCGTCCGCAACGCGGAGCTGACCGCACGGACGCTGCTGAAGAACAAGCCGGACGACGTCATGATGGGCTGTCTTCCGCTGTTCCACGTCTTCGGCCTGACCTGCGGCCTGAATGCGACGGTGGCATCCGCCGGGACCTTGACCTTGCTGCCGCGGTTCGATCCGGCCAAGGCACTGGAGATCATCGAGCGCGATAGGGTCACGATCTTCGAGGGCGTGCCGACGATGTACGCCGCGATGCTGCACCTGCCGTCCGCCGACGCGGCTCAGACGGCGACGCTCCGAGTGTGCGTGTCAGGTGGCGCGTCGCTGCCGGTGGAAATCCTGCGCGGCTTCGAGGATAAGTTCGGCTGCATCATCCTCGAGGGCTACGGGCTGTCGGAAACCTCGCCGGTTGCCTCTTTCAATCACCCCGACAAGGTCCGCAAGCCTGGTTCGATCGGCACGCCTATCGAGGGTGTGGAGATGGCGCTCATTGACGATGCGGGCTCCACCGTGCCCGACGGCGAGATCGGCGAGATTGCGATCCGCGGTCACAACGTGATGAAGGGCTACTGGGGGAAGCCCGAGGCCACGGCCGAGGCGATCAGAGATGGCTGGTTCCGCACCGGCGACATGGCGAGGGTGGACGAGGACGGCTACTACTACATCGTCGACCGGAAGAAGGACCTGATCATCCGCGGCGGCTACAACGTGTATCCGCGTGAGATCGAGGAAGTCTTGCACGAGCATCCCGCCGTCGCTGAAGTTGCCGTAATCGGGCTGCCGCACCCGGAACTCGGGGAGGAGATCGGTGCGGCAGTCACGCTCAAGCCGGGTGCCACCGCGACTCCGCCGGAACTCATCGCGTTCGCCAAGGAAAGGGTCGCAGCGTATAAGTACCCGCGTCGCCTTTGGCTTGTGCCGGAGTTGCCCAAGGGGCCGACCGGCAAGATCCTGCGACGCGAGGTGCACCCGCCGGACGAGGCTGCGTAAGCGTAAACCGGCTGCCGCTCCGTCGGGCCCGTTCCCGGGCATTCACAACGGGGTACTTGCGACAGTTTGTACCTGTCTTGCTATCGCAGCATAGGTCCGGTTGGGACACCCGCGGGTAGCAGTTTGCCGTCGGCACGGCCGGGAACGCCAACGCCTGACAGCCGATACCAAACGGGGGGAATGCCATGCCGTATGTGAAGGTCGGGCAGGAGAACTCGGGCCCGATCGAGCTGTACTACGAGGATCACGGCTCAGGCCGGCCCGTGGTAATGATCCACGGCTACCCGCTCAGCAGCCGCGCGTGGGACAAGCAGGTGCCCGTCATGCTGGACGACGGCCGCCGGGTGATCACTTACGACCGGCGCGGATTCGGTAAGTCCAGCCAGCCGACGGCGGGCTATGACTACGACACGTTCGCCAACGACCTGCACACGCTTATGGAGACCCTTGACCTGCGTGACGCCACCCTGGTCGGGCACTCGATGGGCACCGGCGAGGTGACCCGCTACCTGGGCAAGTTCGGATCATCTCGGGTAGCCATGGGAGTCCTGATCTCCCCTATTCCGCCGTTCTTGCTCCAAGCCGGTGACAACCCGGAAGGATTGCCCGCCAGCATGTTCGACGGGTTCATTCACACTGCCCGCGAGGACGGCCCGGCCTGGATGAAGTCGTTCCTGGACAACTTCTTCAACATCGACAAGTTCCGCGGCACCCTGGTCAGCGACCAGTACTACCAGGCCTGCTGGAACATAGCGGCCTCGTCGTCGCAGACCGCGACCGTCGCCTGCATCCCGACCTGGGAGACCGACTTCCGGTCCGACCTGTCGAAGATCAACGTGCCGATGCTCGTCATCCAAGGCGACGAAGACCGGGTCCTACCCTTCCCCAAGACGGGGCAGCGACTGCCGGGCATGATCAAGGACATGCAGATGGTCACCATCGACGGCGGCCCGCATGCCATCGCATGGACTCACGCGGACCAGGTCAACGCGGCCCTGCTGAAGTTCATGGCCTGACACTGAGCGACAACCGAGCCCGAGTCGCCGTCATCACTGGCGGCTCGCAGGGCATCGGCGCCGGCCTTGCCGCCGATATCCGGCGGCAGGGCTGGCCTGTCGGCGCCAGCGCCAGGCGTATGAAGCCCAGCGACGACCCGGCCGTGCTCACTGTCGAAGGGGACGTTAGCGATCCCCGTGTCCCTCGGCGTCATACAGACTCCGATGAATGCCAGGGAGAGCTCGAGTCATCGCCGTTCGTCACCGGCGAGATCCTGCACATTGACGGCGGACAGATCGCCGACCACTGCTGACCCAGTGACGGCGCGACCTGGGCTGGCGGCGCGGCCTTACGGACGCGGAGAGGGAGTAACAGCGTGGCTGACCGCGACAGCAGGCAGATCGCAAGGTTCACCGACAGCCTGCGAGTGAAGCCAGGTTCGCGGGTCACGCTTGCCCGGGACTTCGACCCTGGATTCAAGGGACCGTTTGCCAGCAAGGCGGAGGGAGCGGCCCTGCTCAGCCGGGGAGTCGAGATCGTAGCCGAGTACCAGGCCAGGCTCGCCGCGCAGGATACGTACGGCGTGCTCGTCATCCTCCAGGGCATCGACGCGGCTGGCAAGGACGGGACGATCCGCCACGTGATGAGCGGCGTGAACCCGCAAGGCGTGAACGTGCGCAGCTTCAAAGTGCCCTCGGAAGCCGAACTGGCCCACGACTACCTGTGGAGATACGCGAAGTGCCTGCCGGCTCGAGGGGAGATCGGCATCTTCAACCGGTCCCATTACGAGGAGGTTCTTGTCGTTCGGGTCCATCAGGAGAACCTCAGCCGGGAGCATATGCCGTCCCAAGCCATCGGGCCGGACGTGTGGAAGCGGCGATACCGAGAGATCAACGACTGGGAGCGCTACCTGGCTGACAACGGGATCGTCATCGCGAAGCTATTCCTCAACCTATCCAAGGAAGAGCAGCGGCTGCGGTTCCTCAAGCGCATCGATGTGCCCGACAAGAACTGGAAGTTCTCCGCGAGCGACGTCAAAGAGCGCGCAAGCTGGGACGCCTACCAGAGCGCGTTCTCCGACATGCTCTCGAACACCAGCACCAGCTATGCGCCCTGGTACGTGATCCCTGCCGACCACAAGTGGTACGCCCGGACGTGCGCGTCGTCGATCCTGGCCCGCACGCTCATGAGCATCGACCCGCAGTACCCGACGCTCTCCAAGCAAGCTAAGCGAGAACTCAAGGAAGCCAGAGCTCAACTCGAGGCCGAGGCGCCGCCGTCGTCGCCGCGCGGGCCGTGAGTGCTAGAGATCAACCGGCTGGCGAAGATCGATCTTGCGTGTCATTATCCGGTGAAATACGCAAAGGCTCCTCGCGGAGCGGCCGCGGGGGGTTATCCGGATGAGCGACAACGGCGAGTTGCGCCACACGCAGATTCCTGCCGAAATCGATGACGAAGCGAGACTTGAGAATCGTCTCGCCACCGGCTCTGACAATTCCGCCGGGATCCCTACCAGATTTCTGGCAGGCGTGCTGCTGGCGGTTGCCTTCCCATGGGTGGTCACTCGCAGAGTTGTGAGCAATGGCGCTCCGCCTCTCGCTAGCGTGCTCCGCAAGTCCGGCGCGGCTGCCGCCAGAGGTGCGCGCTGGTTCGGAGCATCTGGGTAAGCCGGTGATCACGTGCTACCTGCCTGCCAGAATGCCGCTGGCCTTCGCGTCACGTTCGGCAAGGCGCCTGCCGCGGGTATGTCATCGACCGGAACGGGCATGTTGCGGTGCACCGGACCCGCACGGAGGCAGACGAGTCGGGCTAAGACCGGTCGGTCTGCTCGCGGTAAGTAGGTCAGAGTCGGCCAAGGCCAACAAAACGGGGGAGAGTCCGATGTCGACGGGCGGAGGAGACGGCGAGCAGCCGAAGACGGCCCCGAAGATCCTGGATCTGCCGATCGGTCTTCAGGCAGCCGGCCTGCGGCGGGAGTTCGACAGTCTCGGTGATGTCGAAGTGCCGGCGGACCACTATTGGGGCGCACAGACGCAGCGCAGCCTAGAACACTTCAACATCGGCGACGACAGGATGCCGAAGGAGGTGTATCACGCCTACGGCTACGTGAAGAAGGCGGCCGCTCATGTGAACACCGGTGCCGGACGGCTGCCGGAATGGAAGGGTCGGCTCATCGGGCAGGTATGCGATGAGGTCATCAGCGGGTCGCTTGATAGCGAGTTCCCGCTGTATGTGTGGCAGACCGGGTCGGGCACCCAGTCCAACATGAATGTGAACGAAGTGATCTCCAACCGGTGCATCCAGCTATTGGGCGGGACGCTCGGTTCGCAGCGTCCGGTGCATCCGAACGATCACGTCAACATGGGCCAGTCCAGCAACGACACCTTCCCGACCGCCATGCACATCGCCGCCCACAAGATGACCACGGGGAAGACGATCCCGGCGTTGCGCCGCCTGCGCGACGCCATTGAACGCAAATCGAAGAAGTGGGCCGACATCGTCAAGATCGGCCGCACTCACCTTGAGGATGCCACGCCGCTGACGGTCGGTCAGGAGTGGTCGGGTTACGCCAACGCCCTTGATGACGCAATCGCGGACGTCGAGCACGCCAGCCGCGGCCTGCTGAAGCTGGCCATGGGCGGTACTGCGGTGGGGACCGGGCTGAACGCCCCGGCCGGATTCGGCGAGCAGGTCGCGGCCGAGATTGCGAACATGACCGGGACTCCGTTTGAGACGGCCACGAACAAGTTCACCGCGGAGGGCACGCTGGACCGGATGGTTCGCGGGCACGGCAGCCTGAAAGCCGCTGCGGTCACTCTCTACAAGATTGCCAACGACCTGCGCTGGCTCGGCTCGGGGCCGCGCACTGGGCTGCAGGAACTGATCCTGCCGGCTAACGAACCAGGCTCGTCGATCATGCCCGGGAAGGTCAACCCAACCCAGGCTGAGGCAATGCTGATGGTTTCCATTCAGGTGATTGCTTCCGACCTGGCGATCACTATGGGCGGAGCCGAGGGCAACTTCGAGCTGAACGCGTTCCGCCCAGTCTTGATCAGCAACTATCTGCACTCAGCGCTGATCCTGGCCGACATGTGCGATCACTTCCGGATGTTCATGGTGGAGGGCGCCGAGCTGAACCAGCCCAAGCTGAAACAGAACATCGACCAGTCCGTCATGATGGTGACTGCCCTGTCCCCAGTCATCGGCTACGACAAGGCATCTGTCATCTCTCACTACGCGATCGACCGCGACCTGACCCTCAAGCAGGCTGCACTCGACAATGGGGTCAGCGAGCAACTGTTCGACCAGGTAGTCAACCCACTTGCCCTCACCCGCGGTGGCTCAGCCGACCTCTGACAACACCGCTCGCAGGTGTCGTGAATCGGCTCGATGGGGATGCTACCGAGCGGCCGGTCAATGCAGATCTGACTGAGCGGGGGATCAAGATCATGAGCACGCATACCGAGGTTGCTCCCGCAACCCCAGACGTCCTGGAAGACCCACTCCGTGACCGGGGCGCTGCGTTCACCGAGCAAGAACGCGAGGCGCTAGGCCTGACCGGCCGCTTGCCAGCGGCCGTCCTCACGCTTGATCAGCAAGCCCAGCGCGCCTACCAGCAGCTGCAACGGCAGGGCGACGACTTGGCCAAGAACGTGTACATGGAGCAGCTCCACGACCGGAACGAGGTGCTGTACTACCGGGTCCTGGCCGATCACCTGAGCGAGCTGCTGCCGGTCGTGTACGACCCGACCGTCGGAGATGCGATTGAGCAGTTTTCGCACGAGTACCGCCGCCCGCGAGGGATCTTCCTGTCGATCGACCGGCCTGACGACATCCAGAAGGCTTTCGGCACCCTGAGCCTTGGCGCAGGCGACGTGGACCTCGTCGCCTGCAGCGACGCGGAAGAGATCCTCGGCATCGGCGACTGGGGCGTCGGCGGCATCGAAATCGCGGTTGGCAAGCTTGCCGTGTACACCGCGGCGGCTGGCATCGACCCGAAACGGGTAGTCCCCGTGTCCTTGGACGTCGGTACCAACAATCAGGGGCTGCTGCACGACCCGCTGTATCTGGGGAACAGGCACGCCCGCATTCGCGGCGCCGATTATGACGCGTTCATCGAAAACTACCTGCAAGTGGCGTCCTCGCTGTTCCCGAAGGCCCTGCTGCACTTTGAGGATTTCGGGGCCGATAACGCGCGGCGGATCCTGGTCAAGTACAGGGACAAGTACCGGATCTTCAATGACGACATGCAGGGCACTGGAGCCATCGTTTTGGCCGGGCTCTTCGGGGCGCTGAAGGTTACCGACGAGCGGTGGCGGGATCAGCGGGTTGTCGTCTTTGGTGGCGGCACCGCCGGGATCGGCATCGCCGACCAGATCCACGACCAGATGGTCCGCGACGGCCTGGAACTGAAGCAAGCCACCAGTCAGATCTATATCGTCGACCTGCCTGGTCTGCTCACCGACGACATGATCCACGGCATGTTGTCCTATCAGCGTCCGTACGTCCGGCAGGCCGCCGCGGCCGCGGGCTGGCCAAAGTCGCCGGTCGAGATTGACCCCGCCGCAGCGGTGCGGTGGCCGGAGATGGCCGCCCTGCAGCAGGCGCGAGCCGACAGCGGCATCATCGGCCTACAGACCGTTATCGAGAAGGTTAAGCCAACGATCTTGATCGGTGCCTCGACTGCGCACGGCGCCTTCACGAAGGACGTCATCACGGCCATGAGCGCCAGCGTCGACCGGCCGATCATCTTCCCGATCTCCAATCCGACCTCCAAGATCGAGGCGATGCCCGCCGACATCATCACCTGGTCGAACGGAAAGGCATTGGTCGCGACCGGGCTCCCGATCGAGCCATTCGAGTACGGGGGAGTGACGTATTACTTCGGCCAGGCGAACAACGCCCTCGTCTATCCCGGACTTGGCCTCGGCACGATCGTCTCGGGCGCATCGAAAGTCACCGACGGGATGCTGCGGGCCGCCTCTGAGGCAGTCGCCGGCCAGGTCGACACCGGCGCACCTGGCGCCGCGTTGCTGCCTGCTGTAGACAACCTGCGTGCATCGTCTGCCACCACCGCCGTCGCCGTGATCAAGGCAGCGATGGCCGACGGCGTTGCCACGAAGAAGATCGACAACCCCGTGCAGGTCGTCCAGGATGCCATGTGGGAACCGGTCTACCCCAACGGAGGCGGGCGGTAGGCGGCTACGCTACCTCGCCGGCTTCGGGTGACGGCAAGCGGAGCTTCACCACGCCGTCGGTCAGCGCTTCAGGTGGTTGTCAGGATCGTCACTGCCGCGCCCGGTTGACTTCTGGTCGTCAGCCTGCATGGTCGCCCGGGTCGTACTGCGGCTCGCCGGCGTCGGCCGCAGCCCGGTCGATCGCTTCGAGCAGCATGCGGACGGCGCCCGGCATGTCAACGAGCGCCTGCCGCAGATCTTCAAGCTCTTGTTCGCCGCGCGGGTTGGCGTCCGCGGCGGTTTCGGCCGTGTCGTAATCCTCGAGGCGGTCGCGCGCCGTTTGCACCTCAGAGGACACAAGCAGTTCTTCGAGCTCTTTACTGGGCATCTCGGTCCAATCGACCCTTTGGTGTGCCGCCATTAGCTAGCACGTCACTAGGCAGTACCCGAAACATGCCTCGTTACCCGGCCGGAATGTGTCTCAAGACCGCCGTCGCATGAAAGCGCCCCGGCCCC
>Ga0126373_10002379_pt1 | contig 13864 bp, 8 predicted proteins | sample PanSoiMetPlot_11_FD_92545 | JGI IMG/M metagenome (GOLD analysis project Ga0126373, IMG submission 92545) | Tropical forest soil microbial communities from Panama - MetaG Plot_11 | ecosystem: Environmental > Terrestrial > Soil > Tropical forest > Bulk soil | place: Panama | collected 2016-02-17 | reverse complement strand
GGGTATCGCGCCCGGGCGCCATCGGCAAGCCGGTGCCGGGTCACGACGTGGCGGTGATTGGTCCGGACGGATTACCGGCGCCGCCCGGCGAACTGGGACAGATCGCGGTCCGGCGCCCCGATCCGGTTATGTTCCTGCGCTATTGGGGAGGCGAGGAAGCCACCGCGGGCAAGTTCATCGGCGATTTTATGGTCACGGGCGACCGCGGCCGCGTCGATGAAGGCGGATACGTGCATTTCGTCGGCCGTGACGACGACGTGATCAATTCATCCGGTTACCGAATCGGCCCCGGCGAGATCGAAGATTGTTTGATCAAACATCCCAGCGTCGCGCTCGCGGCCGTCGTCGGCAAGCCCGATCCGGTGCGAGGCGAATTGGTTAAAGCCTTTGTGGTGCTTAAAGCCGGCCAGGCTCCCTCCGACCTGCTGGCAGCGGATATTCAAGATTTCGTGAAGCGGCGATTGTCGGCCCACGAATACCCTCGCGAAGTCGCTTTCATCGACTCCTTGCCCATGACGACGACCGGCAAGGTTATCCGTCGTCTGCTGCGTTAGGTGGATGCCGAGCGGCTTTCTTGACTGCCGAGCTCGCTGCTTGCGGTCCACGGCACCGACGGCGCGTGTCGCGTTCTTGGCTGTTGCTTCGCGGCGCAGCGGTGCCCTGCCGGAGCGTCCGGTGCCGCGATCGAGCCCCTCGCGGCAACATGCTGCGCCTCAAGCGCACATCAAAGCAGAAGCGGCCTGTTGGTGATCAGGCCGACGCAGCAGGAGAGCCGGCAACCAAGCGCCTCGACGCCACCCTCAAGCGCGGAGAGGGCGCATTCATCGTTGGGAGCCGCACGACGTTATCTGCCACACATAAAGGATTGCCGTCGTCCCGATATTGACGACGCGCGATCCCGCACCGGGTGCAAACGTCCGTGTCGAAGTCAAAATTGTGGCCACCGGCCGACCGCTCAAAGCGCATGAAAACCACCCCGTCCAAAACGCTCTGTTACTGAAACGCCATCCCAATATGGCTTATTGTTGAAGAATTCGCGGCGCCTCTGGACATGCGCAACCTTCCTGATCACATCCGCATGCTGACCCAGCGGTAGGCGCCGCCGGGCCAGCCCGCTATGCGGGCACACCAAAAGAGCGCCAACACCCGCGCCCAAAGGCGCGGATCCTGAGGCCCGCACGTCACGGCGACAGCGTGAGATCCAAGCGATCAGGTGAGGGTAGCCGAGCGACAAACAAACAACGGCCGCTTGAGAAAAGCATGGTGGGCGATCGCGAGACCAAGGCGCTCGAGACACCGCTTGCCAAGGTCCGGCTTCGGCTTAATCATGAACCTCTTCCATCAGGCAGCGGATCGGCTCCTGTGCGCTTCGCATCAAGCGAAGCTCTTGGGAACCGCCGGCGCGGCCCAATCGCTTCGCCGGTTTTGGTCGATGCGTTTGCTGTGCACCATCGGCTCGATAACAACGCGCCGCCACGGCGCCCCGAGTCCCTTCGGGCTGAGGGCGCAGAGCAACGAAGGAAAGGTTGCGATCCCCCAAGCAACCGGGGGTCGTCACATCGGCTTTGATGAGGAAAGCAACGAGGATGATGCGGCGCCGCCAAACCGGCGCGACTTCATCTCGCCTGTCTGGCAGCACTCTCCTGTCGGGGCGCCTCGATCAAATTATCAGACGAGATCGTTTGGGCGATCATCGCCAGAATACGGTCGTAGGTCATGAGTTTCGCATCCCCGGAAGCCTTAACGAGCGCGTCCCATGTCTGGCCGAAGCGCTTGCTCAACTCCTCTTCGGTCGTCGACTGGTTCACATCGTCCTGATTGACATCAGACATCATCAGGGCAGTGCGGTTGATGCCGCGCAAGGATTCCAGCATTTTGACGTAGGTTATGACAGCGTCCATATCTTTGAAATTCGCAACCAAAGTCCGCGCGCGTTTTTTCGTCTGGGCGTCCGGAATGCGCTCGATCCAATTGAAGTTATCACCCTTAAGGCCGTAGCGCTGGGAGATGGCGTCCAATTCGTGGACGGCGGCGACGTGCGCCTTTGTGTTGTCGCTCTTGAGCTCGAGGCGTTCACGCGCCGTCAAACCGGCGTCGACCGAGCATTCTCCCTCCGCGACGCCTGCAAGGTCGCTAATCGTGCCTGGACCCGCCGACACCAAGGCAAGGAACGCGACTTTGCTGTAGAATTGGTCGCGGCTATGGCTGTCGACGACGCGCCCGTTTCGAAGTTCATAGGCGACGTCCGCGGTCTTGGCGATGGCTCGGGCATCCCGCAGGTAGCCGCTATTGGTCGCGTAGGTCATCTGCAGTTTGATAAGGCGGGCGCGCAGTTGCTGGGCCTGGTCGACCGCTCCCGAGGGCGGCGGGCTTTTGGCGCTCAGCTCGTCCAAGTCGCGAAGGATCGGTTTCTGTTTTTCGGTCAAGTCGGCTTTGAGATGGACGTTGTTATCCTCAAGCCTATGCATGGCCTCCTCTAGAGGACAAAGCTGCGCACAGGCTGGTCTAACCAGCGCCGCCAAGAGCACGGCAGCCGCAACAAGCTTGCTCATCACATGTTCTCCCCAGCTGAGACCACGGTGATACGACGACCTAGCTGTCTTCAAGGCCGGCCTCTGATCCGGGCGCGGCCGTGAGAAGGGGTAAGCACCCCAACGCAACTAAGATGGCTTTCAGGCAGGTTTTTACGCTTGTTTATGAGAAAGAGCGTCCGCATTTTTCCGGTCCCAGTCGCGACGGTACCCGGAGAAGGTCCTGGGCGCAAAGCAAGCGCGCTCGGGCCGCCGCTTTTCCTCGAAGGCCGTGGGCGCCGTGCCCCCACCATCAGGTTGCGCGGTCGCTTGGGCTCAGGAATTCGAGGCTCGGCGGCCCGCTCGGAAAGCCGCCGCCAGGCATGCCGCTCTGCCGCCAGCGATGCTAACGAGCGCCATTCCGCGTCAGTTCGCCTGCCTCGGTCGCGGCGCCGGGAGGCTTGGGCGATGAGGCGCACGTCGCTGCCCCGCGCCCTTGGGGCCCGGCGGCTCCTGCGTCCGCCGTTCTCACCTCCATGGGGACGCCCGCTCCGGTGCCGGACCGACGTTTGTGGGGCCTCCCCAGATGCAGGCGTGGAGGCCGAGGCGGCGGCGCGTGACCACAAACAGCAGCTCCGATTCGGTCATCACCGCAGTGGCAGTCGCAATGGCCGCGCCCCTCATGCCCAGGAAGGGGATTAAGTCCACACAGGCCGCGACGTTGACCGCGAACGCCATCGCATAGACGAGCGCACAGGCGCGTTGCTCGCCAACCATGTTGAGCAGGCGCTCCGCGGGTCCGACCGCGGCACGCGCCAGCAGGCCCACGGCGAAAATGAACAGGAGCGGATAGCCGTTTACAAAATGCGGCCCGAACAGACGCAGTACGTCATGGCCCAGGGCGAGGATCACGGCGGTTGCGATCAGCGACGACCAGAACGTCCATTGGATGGTGTTGGCGAGGAATGCAGCTAATCGGTCTCGGTCGCCGGCCACATGATACTCGGAGAACCGCGGTGCTGCGGCGGCCGAAACCGAGAAATACACCAACGCTAGACGTAGATCCCAAAGGCAAACCCCCCCATCCAGCGGGCCAGCAGAATCTGCGTGCCGTAGACGAGCGCCGCGCTCACGCACCGGGTCAGGAATGCCGTTCCGGCGCCCCGCTGCGCCAAGGAATCGTCGCTGCGATCCGCAAACCAGGTCCTGAGGCGCACGGCCGCAGCGATCATCGCCGATCGCGCCGCAGGCATTGCGGTAGTACGGTTCAAGGCCACGCGGGCCTCCGCGATCAACCCGGAAGCGCTCTTGACCGACCGGTCTAAGCCCCAGGACTTAACTTTCAGTTCGCCCTATTGCCGGCACGCCGGGCCGCGAATGCCACGCCACCAGCGGTTGTGCCAACAACAGCAAGAATCGTTAACGTCTGCCAGGGTTGGGGCTGACGCGGCCAGGCGATGCTCTCTGTCGCTTCTCGCAAAGCCTCTGAGGAATCTGAGCGGATAGCCGCAGCAGCAAAAATAGCGAACGCGCGGCTAAAATCTGACGACCAGGATCATCACTTGGTCCGCAGCGCCAAATCTTTGCGTCGGTCAGCGCCCGTTGACGGGCACGAAAGCCGGCGCGCTTGTCCGCCGTACTCGCGTTGCCGCGTTCGACGGCACGGACGCTTGTGATCAAGGCCAAGCGCCAATGAAGTAGGTGCTCATGAGTCTGAGGTTACTTGCAAGCTAACTAACATCGAGATGGCGAATTGCGCCGTTAAATCCCTGTTCGCGCAGGAGCCGCGACAGGGGTGCTATTTGCGCCCGCACGGAATCGGCGAGGCGTGCGCAACCGCCGGGGTCAGCGATCGAGGCCACCGAACGGGATGAGCGGATTGTCGAGGAGGGCGGTACGATCCGGGCGGTCGACCGCGGCAGCCTGGACGAAAGCGCCGAACAGGTCGCGGATGCTCTCAGGAGCGGTCTGGCGGGCGATAAACACCAACCGGGTACGGCGGTCCGCATCTGGCCATCCGGGCAGCACAATGGGTGGATGAAACAAATGCTGGACGCCGTGGATCACCAGGGGTTGCTCCGGCGTCTCCGTAATGTTCACAATGCCCTTGAGGCGCATCAACTTGGCGCCATGGATCGAGCGCAGCAGGTCCAAGAACATCTCGATGCTGGCGCGCGGAATGGCCGCTTCATGTACGATCGAGAAGGAAACGATGCCGTCGTCGCGCCGGCCATGGTGGTGGCCGCGATGGGGATCGTGCGCGCGACCGTCGCGGCTCGTCGAATAGGCGTCGGTTGCCAGCCAGCGCGTCACGTCTGGAAGCGTTCTGGTGGCGTCGTAGAGCCCGCAATTGATCAGCATGTCGGCTTCAACCGCGTCGGCTGCGAGCTCGAAAATCGGCGCGGCGGGGTTAAGCGCGCGCAGCCGTGCCGTGAGTTCGGACTTGGCATCGCTGCCTTTCGGCGCTGCGATCAAATCGGTCTTAGTCAAGATGATGCGGTCCGCCACCGCCACTTGTTTGATGGATTCCTCGTGGTGGTCGAGGGTCTCAAAGCCGTTGACGGCATCGACCACGGTTACGACGCCATCGAGTCGAAACCGCAGCGCCAAATAAGGGTGCCCCCCAATGGTGTGGAGCACCGGCGCCGGATCGGCGAGCCCCGTGGTCTCGATGATCACCCGGCGAAAAGCGACGCGTGCCTGATCGAGATTCCCGAGTAGCTTCTCCAGCGCCTCAATGAGGTCGCCGCGAACCGCGCAGCACAGGCACCCATTCGCGACCAGCACCGCACCGCTATCGACGTAATCGACCAGGAGATGATCGAGCCCGATCTCGCCGTATTCGTTGACGATCACGGCACTCTGCTCGAGCCCCGGCTGTTTGAGAACGCGGTTGAGCAACGTGGTCTTGCCCGAACCCAGAAAGCCGGTAAGGACCGTGAGCGGGATCGGCACGAAGGGGGGGCGAATGACGTCGATCGGCATCGCCTCACGACCGCGGCCGGGGACGGGGAACCGGCACGGAGTCGCCTGACGGCACGGTCGCCGGTGCGGCGAGCGTGTTCGCGGCCGGGACCGAGGCGAGCCCCGGCCGTTTCCGTGGCGGCCCAACGAAGACGTCGATCGGCGGCATCGACGGGGGCAACTGCGCCAGCATCGGTTTGGCGGTGTGGACAGCGCCCAAGGTCTGGGCCAGGGCCGCAAACGCCGAGCTTGGATCCAGAGCGCCGGTGCTCGACGCGGCCTGTGGGTCTTCCTCGGTGGTTTCTGCGGCGCGCGACTTGTGCTTGCCACAGATTTCCTCGTGCAGGTCGGGGGGAGCGGCGGCGATTGGGGTCAGCTGATCGACAGTGCCAAGCGCAGGCAGCAGCCAGCCGAGCCCTGTGCCGTTAAATCCCTTTTCGAACAGCTGGGCGGCGGATAATGCCCGCGACGCGGAAGAGCGGGCACCCAGGATCACCGCGATGAAGCGTTTGTCGCCGCGGGTCGCGGTCGCCACCAGGTTGAACCCGGCCGCACAAATAAAGCCGGTCTTCATGCCGTCGGTACCTGGATAATGATCGATCAGCGGATTGTAGTTGTGCATAACGCGCCGGCCCAACCTGATCGCTGGAATGCGCCAGTACAGGCTGTATTCTGGGAAGTCATGGATGAGCGCCCGGGCCAGGATCGCCAGGTCTCGGGCGGAGGTAATTTGTTCCTCGGCCGGTAACCCGTTGGGGTTCACGAAATTCGATTGCGTCATTCCGAGCTGCTGGGCCGTCTGGGTCATCTCGGTCGCGAAGGCCTCGATCGAGCCATCGAGGCCTTCGGCCAGCAGCACAGCCATATCGTTGGCCGAGTGCACCATCAGCATTTTGAGGGCGTTGTCGACCGTGACCTGGGTTCCAGCCCGGAATCCCATCTTGGTGGGCTGCTGGGCGACCGCGTTCGCCGACACCGTAAACAGCGAGTCGAGGGTGATCCGGCCGGTCTTGACCGCATGCAGGATCACATAGGCGGTCATTAGCTTGGTCGTTGACGCCGGGTACCACGGATAGGTGGCGTTCTCGGCGTGCAACACCCTGCCGCTGTCCACATCGACCAGCAGTCGAGCCTCCGCGGCTGCCGGTCGCGGTGCCAGCAGCATCGCGGCCGTCATGCCGAAAACGAGGCGTCGCCAAGATCGCGCGGCTATCAAAGGCACAAGGCGGGTCCAGGTGGTTGCGGCTAGGGGCGGAAGAACGACTGCGCGCCGCACTCGGCAAAGGCCGTCGGCCGCTCGATCGCTATCTAACCTAAACGCGGCATCAAGGCCAAGTCACCCGACGCCGCAGCATGTGGGTTTCCCGGCTTCGAGCATCATTGTCCGACTTTTGGCCCGGTTTTTGCCGCCGTGTCCTCCCCCACGGCGCGCAAAGCGCCGGCAGCGGCCGTTGACGATCCAGGAGCGGGCGGTGCCCGGCTTTAGGCCGCCGCCTCACCGGCGTGGGACCGGATCGCGCGCCCCGTCTCCGAGGGGGCAGCTGTCGCGGGTGCGGGCATCAGGAATTGCGCGCGCGCCAGCTCGGCAAAGCGGCCGCCGCGACCGATGAGCTCGTCGAATGTGCCCGATTCGACAATTCGGCCAGCTTCGAACACCAGAATGCGCGTGGCGTGCCGCACGGTTGCGAGCCGATGCGCAATCACGAACGTGGTTCGCCCCTTCATGACTTCTTCAAGCGCAGCTTTGACCTTGTGCTCGGTCGCCGCATCAAGCGCGCTTGTGGCCTCGTCGAGGATCAGGATCGGTGGATCCTTGAGCAGAGCGCGCGCGATCGAGAGCCGCTGGCGTTCTCCACCCGAAAGCGAACGGCCGCGCTCACCGGCATTGGCCTCGAAGCCGCGATCGGCGATGAAATCCAAGGCCTGGGCCCGCGCCGCCGCGGTAGAGAGTTCCTCCCGCGTCGCGTCCGGCTTGCCTACCATCAGATTCTCGGCGATCGAACGGTTGAACAGCATCGCCTCTTGAAATACCACGCCAAGATTGCGGCGCAGCGCCGACAGTCTCAGGTCGCGAATGTCCACCCCGTCAATGGTGATGACGCCGGACTGCGGGTCGAACGCGCGATGCAAGAGCGCCAGCGCCGTCGATTTGCCAGCCCCGGTAAGGCCGACTAAGGCGATGACTTCGCCCGGTTGGGCGGTGAAGGTCAGATCGATGACGGCCGGAACCTGCCCGTGATAGGTAAACGACACGTGTTTGAAGGCGACGAGCCCCCGCACCCGGCCCGGATCGACGGCGTCGGGACGGTCGCGCACCTCCGGAACCGTATCGATCACCTCAAAAAATTCGCGCAGCCGCGGCGCCGCAAAAAACAGTCGCTGGGTGAAGCTTACGGCCTGGTCCAGGCGTCCGACCAGCATCGTCGCCAGGTTCATGAAGGTCACGATCTCGCCGATCGACACCAGACCCTGAACATGTAGCCACGTTCCCGCAAGCACGATCGCCAGCATCGTGATCGTGGTTGACGTCCGGGTGAGAACCGCGACCACAGCCCACCAGGAAAGGACCGGGATCTGTGCGGCGAGCAGCTGCTCGACAACGGTCTTAAGCCCCGAGACCTCCGCCTCCACGCGAGCGAAGCCCTGAACCACGGCCACGTTGGTCAAGGTATCGGAGGCGCGCTCGGCAAGGTCCGAATAGTGTTGCTCGACCGAGCTCTGCAGCTTCTCGGTCCGGCCCAACACCAACGTGGTCATGACGGCGAAAATGCCGCACAGGCCCATCAACAGCAGTGCAAGCCGCCAATTGAGCGCCAGCGAGAGCGGCAGCAGGACCAACAGCGCCACGAACGCTGCACAATGCTCGCGGAAAAAGAACAACCACAGGCCCCACAGCGCATCCGTGCCGGTGAGCATCACTTTCATCAGCCGGCCCGAATGCGTCTTGCCGTGGAAGGACAACGGCAATTGCAAGACGTGCTCGAAATAGCTCGCGAGCACCGCCTGACGGCGCCGATGGGCGAGGCGATCGGCATGCAGGGCTATCAGTACACCGCACCCGATGGTGAACAGCCCGAACGACGCCCAAGCGGTCAGGAGCGGCGCCAGTGCGATTGTGCGCAACGGCGTGCTGGTCGATTGGGCGCCGACCAGCGCATCGATAATGCGCCCGAACAGCACCGGCTCGACAAACTGTGCCGCTGCCAAGGCCGCATTGGCGATGCCGAGAAGCCAGCCGGTGCGGGCCGCGGGCCCAAGCAGCGACAGCACCCGCGCATAAAGGCGAAAGAACTGCATCCCCCCTCCGATGGCAAAACCATAGCCTAAGCCGGCGCGCCCGATAGGCGTGCCAATCCGTAATGTCGGGACGGTGGTGGCGGCCGCCGGGCGAGCCTGCGGTCGCATCATGGCAATCGGTGCCAGTCCCGAAATGACCCAAGCGATGTGGGGCCTGCGCGGGCATTCGCAAGCATTGTCAGTCGCCCGCAACAGTCATGGCGTGTAACAGTGTTGATCAATAAATAGCAAACCGCAAAAAACCGTTGACAAATGCTGGTTCCCATCGGTTGCCGAGGGGCGTGGGCCTGTGTCGCCCACAAAAAAAATCAGCCGGCGGGATCAAACCAGCGGCAAATCGCGTTGACACTGCTACCAGCTGGCCGTGCATATAGCAGCCGATTTGACTCGTGGTTTGCCGACATGACGAATGTTCCCACCGATCTGCTCCGAACCTTGGTGACGGTTGTCGACCTGCGCAGCTTTACCCGAGCCGCCCAGGCGCTCGGCATCACCCAGCCCGCAGTGAGCGCCCAAATCAAGCGCCTGCAAGCGCTACTGGGCGGCGAGCTCTTCGACAAGAGCGCGCCGGGGGTGGCGCTCACCCCCAAGGGTGATCTCGTGGTCAATGGCGCCAGACAGCTGTTGGCGATCAACGACCAGATCCTCAAGGCGGTGCAGCCGCAGACGGCGACGCCGACGCTTCGCCTCGGTTTGGCGGCGGCGCTCGGACCCGACATACCGATGGCGGCGCTGCGGCGGATTGGGGGCGGCGGCTGGCGCTTCGAGATCCGTCGCGACCGGTCGGACGACATGCTCAATGAGCTGGCGCACGACGAACTCGATCTGGTCGTCGCGCTCACGCCCTCCGACCCCGATCCAGCGCCGCGACATCAATGGTCCGAGCCACTTGCCTGGCTGCGGGCCCCCACGACCGATTGGGATCTCGCCGGACCGGTGCCGCTGATCGCCTGCGAGCCCAACGGGGATCTCACGCGCGTGGCGATCGCCACCTTGAGCTGCGAGGCGCGGGCCTGGGAGATTGTCTGCAAGGTCCCCGACGAGAGCAGCGTCATGACCGCGGTTGCGGCCGGTCTGGGCATTGCGCCGGCGCCGCGGCGGTTGGCCCCGCCCGACGTTTCGGCCTTCAGTGATGCCCCCTTGCCGCGGCTTCCCGACCTGCACTGCGGCGTCTACCTACGCGATGGCGGCGGGCACGAGGTGCTCCGCAGCGTTGCTGACGCGATTGCGGCGGCGCTGCGTCCTGGGGTTGGGTCGTCTCGCCCGAGTCGCCAGGTGCTGACGCCGATCGAGCTGCGTATGGGCTCCTTGTAGTGGCGACGATCGGCATGGGATCCGAACCGGATCCGTGCCAGCGGGGGTAGCCCGGGCGCGGGTGCCGCGGCATCGGATGTTCTTTCCGCGGTCATTTACCGACTGTCGCCGGCCTTTCGCGTTCGATATATCGCTACTGCAACCCGATTCCCGCGATGGGGCCGCCTGGCGAGATCCGCGCCGACCGCCGTGCTTCGTGTGCCGGCGGGCTCGTGGGAGGCGGGGGCTTCGGGCGGAGGCTTGGCATCGGCATGACAGCTTTCGCGGCGCGATCATGTCAGTCCGCCGGAGGCAAGGGTGGCGGTTGATGCAACCCCGGACGGAGCGGGAAGCCGGCGGGCACTTGCACCGTTCGCCGCTCCCCTGGCGCCTGCCGACGAGTGGCTCGCCTCGGATTTGATTGCCGCAGCGGAACGATCGGCGGCAGCCGAGCGCCGCATCGACCGTCAGGCCCGCCGGCTTGTGCAAGCGATCCGCGCTCGCGTCGGCGGATTGGGTGGTCTCGAAGACTTCTTGCACGAATATGCGCTCTCGACCCAGGAGGGGCTCGCCCTCATGGTGCTCGCTGAGGCGCTGCTGCGGGTGCCCGATGCGGCGACCGCCGATCGGCTCATCACCGAGAAGCTCGGAGCCGGCGACTGGTCCCACCACGACGTCCGTTCCAAGACGATGCTGGTTTCGGCGTCTGCGTGGGCGCTCGGCACTGCGGCGCGCATCATCCGGCCGGGCGAAACCCCGGAAACCATCTTGGCGAGCTTGACGAAACGCCTGGGTCTGCCGGCGGTCCGCACCGCGACGCGCCAGGCGATGCGGCTCTTGGGTTCGCATTTCGTGCTAGGCGAGACGATCGAGCAGGCGCTGGCGCGCGCCGCCGCCCAGCGCAGCTATCGGTTTTCATTCGACATGCTGGGTGAGGGCGCCCGGACCGCCGCCGATGCGGAGCGCTATTGGCACGCCTACGCGGAGGCGATCGCCGCCATCGGAGCGCGCGCGGGCCATGCGGCGCTGCCCGATCGTCCCGGCATCTCGGTCAAGCTCTCCGCACTCCATCCGCGGCTCGAGCCAGGTTCCCGCGAGCGGGTGCTCAAGGAACTCACCCCAAAACTGCTCGATCTCGCCCGTCTGGCTAAGGACTACGACCTCAATCTCACGATCGACGCCGAGGAGGCCGATCGGCTGGAATTGTCCCTCGATGTCGTCGCCGCTGTGCTCATCGACTCTTCGCTCGCCGATTGGGACGGCTTCGGGCTCGCCGTGCAGGCTTATCAGAAGCGCGCTCCCCAGGTCATTGATTGGATCATCACGGCCGCCGACGTCCTGGGACGCCGGTTGATGGTGCGGCTGGTCAAGGGCGCCTATTGGGACACGGAAATCAAGCGTGCCCAAGAGCGCGGGCTTGCCGACTATCCGGTCTTCACCCGCAAGGCGATGACGGACCTATGCTACGGCGCTTGCGTGCGCAAGCTCCTCGCCGCGCGGCCGCGCATCTTTCCGCAATTCGCGACCCACAACGCGCTCACCGTCGCGACCGTGATCGAGACCGCAGGAGACGTCACAGGCTACGAGTTTCAGCGGCTCCACGGCATGGGCGAAGCGCTCTACCAGGAGCTTATGGCCGCCCAGCCGCAGGTCGCATGTCGGGTCTACGCGCCCGTCGGCTCATACCGGGACCTGCTCGCCTACCTGGTTCGCCGCCTGCTGGAGAACGGCGCCAATTCGTCGTTCGTGTCGGCCGCCGCCGATCCCAGTATCCCGCTCGAGGTCGTTCTGACACGACCGCAGGCCTTGATTGCCGACAGCCACCGGGCCCGGCATCCTCACCTTGTTTTGCCCAAGGACCTCTACGCACCGGCCCGACGCAATTCGACCGGCATCGAATGGGGCGAGCAAACTGCACTGAACGCCTTGCTGGCGGAGGTTGACGCCGCCCCAAGACGGGGTCTCGACGCCGCCCCGCTGATCGACGGGGTCGTGGTCACGGGCCCCCAACGCGCGGTCGTTTCGCCCATCGACGCCACCTCGACGGTCGGGTTGGTGAGCGAGGCGGACGCAACGATCGTGCAGCGGGCAATTGCGGCGGCGAGCGCCGGCGCCGCGGCCTGGTCGGCAACCCCGGTCGACACCCGGGCGGCCGCACTTGTTGCGGTTGCCGACGCGTTCGAAAGCGAGCGCGGACGATTCATCGCATGGCTGCAAAATGAGAGCGGCAAAACGCTCGATGACGCGTTCGCTGAAGTGCGGGAGGCGGTTGACCTGTGCCGATATTATGCGGCCGATGCGCGCCAGTCGCTTGCCCCACAAGTCCTACCGGGCCCGACCGGGGAATCCAATGAACTCACCTATCACGGGCGCGGCGTGTTCGTTGCGATTTCGCCGTGGAACTTTCCGTTGGCGATCTTTGTCGGTCAGATTGCGGCCGCGCTCGTTGCCGGCAACACCGTCGTGGCCAAGCCTGCCGAGCAGACCCCGTTGGTGGCCGCGGCGGCGGTTCGGTTGTTGCACCGCGCCGGCATTCCGCCGAGCGCGTTGCACCTCGTCCCCGGCGACGGGCAGGTCGGGGCCTGCTTGGTGGCCGACCCTCGGATCGCGGGCGTGGTATTTACCGGCTCGACTGCGGTCGCCGCCACGATCAACCGCGCGCTCGCGGCCAAGGCAGGGCCGATCGTCCCCCTGATCGCCGAAACCGGGGGCATCAACGCCATGATCGTCGATGCGACCGCGCTTCTCGAACAGGTGACCGACGACGTGCTGACCTCCGCCTTCCGGTCGGCCGGGCAGCGGTGTTCCGCGTTGCGACTGCTGTGCGTCCAAAGCGATATCGCCGAGAGCGTCCTGGCGATGATCGCCGGCGCGGCGCGCGAGCTCAGCGTCGGCGATCCGCGCGCGATCGCCACCCACGTGGGGCCGGTCATCGATCGCCAGGCCCAGACCCGGCTCAATGATTGGATCGCCGCCAGGGACCGGGACGGCGCGGTCCGGTTCCGTTGGGATCATTTCCACGCCTTGCCGCCGCGCGGCACCTACGTGCCGCCGACGATCATCGAGCTTGGTCGGGCCTGCGATCTCAAAGAGGAAGTTTTTGGTCCCCTCCTTCATGTCGTGCGGTGGCGCGCTGACGAGCTTGCCAGCCTGCTCGACGATATCGCCGCCAATGGTTACGGACTGACTCTCGGCATCCACTCGCGGATCGACGCCACGGTCGAACGCATCGTCGCCCGGCTCACCGCCGGCAATGTCTACGTCAACCGCAATATGATCGGCGCGGTGGTCGGAACCCAGCCATTTGGGGGCGCCGGTCTTTCGGGTACAGGTCCGAAGGCCGGGGGGCCGAACTATCTGCGCCGCTTTGCCTTGGAACGCACCGTCACGGTCAACACCGCAGCGGTCGGCGGAAACGCCAGCCTGCTTTCCGAGGCCGACTGACCGCGCATCCACTATTCGCCGCGCGCGTCAAGGCTCGATAACGTCGAGTCATGGGGCGCCGGGCTTTGATCCAAACGGGCACAAACCGCTGGCAACCGGACGAGGGGGAGCTCGACCGGAAAGGTAACGTTAAATCAATCAATCCCGCTATGCTGAGCCCAATGAGTGATTCGCTCGAGCGCCTCTATGTCGCGGTGCTGGCCGCCACGAAAATGGACCCGCCTGCGTCCCGCACGGCGCGGCTCGTGCAGGCTGGGCGCCCCAAGATGGCGAAGAAGCTCGCCGAGGAAGCGGTCGAAGTGCTCCTCGAGGCGGTTGGCGACGATCGCGATGCGGTCATTCGCGAAAGCGCCGAT
>Ga0126373_10002378_pt1 | contig 13864 bp, 13 predicted proteins | sample PanSoiMetPlot_11_FD_92545 | JGI IMG/M metagenome (GOLD analysis project Ga0126373, IMG submission 92545) | Tropical forest soil microbial communities from Panama - MetaG Plot_11 | ecosystem: Environmental > Terrestrial > Soil > Tropical forest > Bulk soil | place: Panama | collected 2016-02-17 | reverse complement strand
CAGTGTGACCTGCAATGACGGCCAGACAAACTGCCCGCAGGATGGCGTGCCCGCGGCGAGAAATCCATTAGCTTCTTTGACCGCGCCGTCAGGAGGTACCGCAATGGGCGCCTTAAGCTTGAATGGCGGCGGAAACATTACGTGCCCCGGAGGCTTCTGCACCTATACTTCGATTTCCCTGCAAGGTAACGGCACGGTGAATTTCGCTCCGGGCGTCTACACCATTAATGGTACAGCTCAGCAGGGCGGCCTATCGTGCAACGGAACTCCCACGATCACAGGTACGGGCGTAACGTTCTACTTCACGAATGGGGCTACGTACAATTGCACAGGAAACGATACCACCACCCTGAGTGCACCGAGTTCGGGCACATACCAAGGTGTGTTGATGTTCCAGGATCCGCAGGATTGCAACTGCGGCTCGGGCGGATGCGATAACGGTGTTACCAGTTGCGGAGCCGGTCCGGCATTAGGAGGAAATACCGGAAGCCAATATAACGGGATCCTGTATTTTCCGAATGATCTTATTACTTTCTTCGGAAACAATGTGAGTTACTCTACAGGCGCGGTAATTTCCGACTCGCTACAATTGAGCGGCAATCCCACGCTTAATCTGCAGGGGGCGGCCGGAATACCAGGTGGGCTACCACCCTCGTTTACATTGGCCAACGCAACGCTGGTGGAATAAACTCATGGTGAAGTGCTGCAGCAGAACAATTGAAGTGCACAAGCGGCGAAGAATTCGGCTGGCTCAGTCCGGTCAGAGCATCGTTGAAGTCGCGTTGATGCTGCCGTTCCTCCTTCTGCTCCTGCTGGGCGTGATCGAGGTCGGTCGATTTCTCTATATAGGAATCCTGGTAGGCAATGCCGCCCGCGCGGGCGCGGCGTACGGCACACAGAGCCTCGTCAAATCGGTAGACACGGCTGGAATCGCAGTTGCGGCTGATAATGATTTTCAGAACAACGGCCAAAGTGTAGGCAACTTGACCGTCACCTCATCCGTGTCTTGCGGATGCGATAGCAGTGGCACGATTACGACTGCTGCGTGCACAGGGACAGGAGCTGGGACGTGTGCGGCCGGACAATGGGCCGTAACCGTCTCGGTTACAGCTTCTGGGACATTTAATGCGTTGTTCAACTATCCGGGCATTCCCACCTCGATATCGTTATCCAAAACGGCGGTCATGCGGGTCAACCAATTCGGGTGAGAGGCGGGTTAATGGCTGGAATGGCTTCTGGTATTCAATTGCAGACCAGGAAGAAAAGAGCACCGCTTAGCGGATCGGAACGCGGCACTAGCTTGGTGGAGTTCGCGTTAATCTTCATATTACTCGCGACCATAGTCCTGGGAATCATGAGTTTTGCCCACGCCCTTTACGCGTACCACTTCATCGACCATGCCGCAAAATCGGCCACTCGGTGGGCCGCAGTGAACGGAGCTCAATGCGTCAACGATGGGAGCTGTACTGCCCCTGTAACTTGCACGGCAGGGAGTTGCACATATTGCACAACCGGGTGTGCCGCAGCCAGTTCGTCTGATATTCAAAATTATGTGGTGAGTCTCGCACCTCCGGGAGTCAATGCCGCAAACATCACCGCAACGACAACTTGGCCGGTTCAAACAACCAGCCCGACTGCTTGCAGCACGACGAATAATGGCATTGGCTGCACTGTGAAGGTCACCATCAGCTACCCCTTTCAGTTCGATTTTCCGCTGATCGATGCAATGGTCCCCGCTGCTACGACAACGACCGCGCCCTGCGCGGCACCGGGTATTTGCATGCAAACCACGTCCCAAATGATCATCGCCCACTGACGCCTGCTGAATTCCAAGCTTGTTCCGTTGTCTCGTCACCATTTAGTGACACCAGCTACGCTATTCCTGCCAAGCTCTAAGGGTAAGTCAGTACACAAAAGTGGACCTGTTGAGCTGCAGCTTAGGCAAGCAGGTGTGGGCATTTCGCAAAAGAAAACTAAATCACGCTTTTTCAAAGGGATGGCTGGCCGAAACATGGGCTCGAAATGGTACTCCAGGTGCTTTTGTACTTAGGGGGGTGGTCTACCCCGCAGAACTTTGTCCATTTGACGCGGAGGCGCAGGTCCCGAAGCTATGAATGAGCGTGACTCCACATTCTCATTTGCGACAAGCGCAACCGCGCCATTTCACGTTGGTGCTGAGCCCCCGGGCGTACCCAGGGATCAGGCAGAAGAGACTGGAGCAAACGAGAACTTAAGCCCCTGGCTGGGCCTCCTTAGGTGGATTTTCTCGTTTCCCGCCATGCTGGGCTTGTTGCTGGTTGGGGTGGGATTCTATGTTGCCCGTCAACTTAGCCTCGACCCAGATGTGTGGTGGCACATCAAGGATGGAGAAAACATCCTTGCGACGCACCGGTGGCCAACCACAGACCCCTACTCCTTCACGGTTCATGGTTTTCCGTGGATCGCCTTTGAGTGGCTAGGCGATATCACGCTGGCCGCGGTGTTGAGGTTCGGGGGAGTACACGGTTTGGAATTACTTCTTCTCGTGCTCAGTAGCGCGATTTTCTTGGCCTTGTATGCTCTTGGGACACTGTCCAGTGGCAAGTCCAAGGCGGGCTTCGCTTCCGCGGTGCTGCTCATGCCACTTGTCACGGCTCAGTTCAACTTACGGCCACAGATGCTGGGCTATTTCTTCTTGATCGTCACGATGATTCTCGTGGTGCGTTTCCGCCAGGGAAGGACAAGGACCCTCTGGTTGCTGCCACCGCTGATGATGGTGTGGATCAACTGCCATGCTTCATGGGTGATCGGTACGGGTGTGCTTTTCGTATACTGGATCGCGGGACTCTTTCAATTTCAAATTGGCGGAATCGAAGCGAAAAAGTGGAATCCAACCGAACGCAAGCAGATTTCGCTCGTGTTTTTGATGAGCGTGGTTTTGCTTCTCGTGAATCCATATGGGACAGAGTTGCTCGCATTTCCGTTCCGAATACAGGCAAGCTACCCGGTGACTTATGCCACCATCGTCGAATGGTTTCCGATGCCCTTCGATCAGCTTGTAGGAAAAGTTTTTCTGTTTCTCATGCTGGGTTTTGTCGTTGCCCAGATTGCCTGGCGGCCTAAGTGGCGTTTGGAGGAGTTTGCTCTCTGCACGCTGGGCATTATGACAGCTTGCCTGCATATCCGCTTCATGCTGCTCTTCGTGCCATTCTTCACTCCTATTTTGGCTCGGCTAGTTGCGCGATGTGTGCCCGTGTATTCCGGCGAGAAAGATAAATACGTGCTGAATGGAATTATTATGGCTGGCATGGCAGCAGCGCTGGTTGTTTACTATCCGACGCGCGCGCACCTGGAACAAAGAGTGGCCCAGCAGTTCCCGGTAAAGGCGGTCGCGTACCTGCGTAATCACACCGTGCCGGGACCAATGTTCGACTCGTATGGGTTCGGCGGATATCTGGTATGGAGCGGACAGAAAGTCTTCATCGATGGCCGAAGCGAGATTTACGAGAACGGTGGCGTACTGCAGGATTATGTGCAGTTGAGTTTGCTGAAACCTGGCGGGCTCGACGTTCTGCGGCGTTATCAAATTCAATCCTGTCTGCTCGAACCAGACGCCCCACTGACAACCGTTCTTGCTGCATTGCCGGAGTGGAAGAGGATCTATTCGGATAACACCAGTGTATTGTTTGTGCGGAGTCAGCCTGTACCGAACTCGATTCCGCAACTCGTTAACCAAGCCGCTGCTGTGGGAGCGCAACAATGAGTCCAGAATTCCGAATCCCGCTGGGCACACGACTTGAAGAAGAGCACCGCGACAATGCGCCTCTGCTCTCGGTCGTCGTACCTTGCTTTAACGAGCAAGACGTGCTGCGCGACACCAATCAGCGGCTAATTGCGGTGCTTGAGCATTTGCCTCTGCGATTCGAACTCATCTATGTGGATGATGGAAGTAAGGATCTGACGCCAGAAATCCTTCGAGAGTTGGCCGCATCGGATGATCGAGTCCGCGTTATCAGCCTCTCGCGTAATTTTGGTCACCAAATGGCCATCACTGCTGGGTTGGAATACGCCAGTGGAGATGCGGTGGTCATTATCGATGCAGATCTTCAGGATCCTCCCGAACTCATCGGCCAGTTCGTGGAGAAGTGGATGAGCGGGTATGACGTGGCGTATGGTGTGCGCGCTGACCGAGATGGTGAGAGCTTGTTCAAGCTCTGGACCGCAAAGTTGTTCTATCGCGCGATCAGTCGGCTCTCAGATACGGAGATACCACTTGATACGGGTGATTTCAGGCTGATGGACCGGCGGGTCGTGAACGCGCTCCTGTCGATGCCTGAGCGTGATCGATTTGTTCGTGGAATGGTGAGCTGGCTAGGTTTCACGCATGTGGCAGTGCGCTATCGGAGAGCTGCTCGGTTTGCGGGCACTACTAAGTATCCGTTGCGCAAAATGGTGAGATTTGCCACGGACGGTATTGCATCGTTTTCGGTTGTTCCGTTGCGCCTGGCGGCCTGGATGGGCTTCTTTGCGGCCGGTCTTTCCGTCTGCGGCATTGTGGTCGTGCTTTTAGAGCGCTACCTCGGTGTTCTGGGGCTTGTCAGAGGTTGGTCGAGTACAGTCATCGCCATCCTGTTCATGGGCGGTGTGCAATTGATGTGCCTTGGAATTATCGGCGAATACGTAGGGAGAATCTACGGCGAGACGAAGCGTCGACCGCTGTACATCATCCGCGAACGGATTGGATTCGAACGCAAAGTCGTAACCAGTGTTCCCTTGCGGCAAAAGGCCGCTGGAGAGCCCTAATCAATGCGAACCTTGGACAACGTGTTCCCTGAAGCAAAGGTGCATCAGCGCGAGGCTGAATTTCACGACGCCTGGGCCGTCGACACTGCGATGGGGGATGTCCTCGTCCGAGAATGCTTTGAAGCCCCTACCGCTTTAGAGAATCGCTTCATTCTGAGCAAGATGGGGAGCCTGGAAGGTAAGCGAGTGCTCGATATAGGCGCCGGTCTGGGCGAATCCTCAGTGTATTTCGCACTGCAGGGCGCAGACGTGACTGCAGCTGATATTTCCCCTTTGATGATCGAAAATGTCCGGCAACTCGCTGGCAAATATGGTGTCCAGGTGAACGGCATTGTGTCCAGCGCTGAATCATTGCCTGTGCCGGAGAACTATTTTGATTTTGTGTACGTGGCGAATGCCATTCACCATATTCCCGATCGGGATCGCTTGTTCCATCAGATCTACCTGGCATTAAAGCCTGGTGGCGTGTTTATCTCTTACGATCCCCTGGCGTACAACCCGATTATCAATGTGTACCGCCGGATGGCGACGCTGGTGCGGACGCCCGACGAAAGTCCTTTGACCGTCGCAGATCTGAAACTGGTCCGGAAACATTTTGCCGACGTGCAGCATCGCGAATTCTGGATTTCCACACTCTCACTCTTCTTGAAGTATTACCTCATTGATGGCGTACACCCGAACCAAGACCGTTATTGGAAGAGAATCCTGCGCGAAAAATCGAAAGCTCTCCGCTGGTGGCTGCCGTTGTGCGTTGTAGATCGACTTCTAACGCGCCTTCCTCTTGTGCGCTGGCTTGCATGGAACACGGTGATTTGGGGCGCGAAGCGCTAAACAATGGCTGAGCATGAGATCAATCGAGCCGTAGAGGCATCGCTGGATTCAGCTTCCTTGTCCTTCAGGGATTTGCTGAAATGGGCGTTTTCATTTCCAGTACTGCTCGGCACCGTGTTTGCAGGCGTGGCTTTCTGCGTTGCACGCCAGCTCAGCTTGGATCCCGACGTGTGGTGGCACCTCAAAGATGGAGAAGCCATCCTCGCCACGCGTCATTGGCCCACGACGGACCCATATTCGTTCACTGTGCATGGGTTCCCGTGGATCGCTTTCGAGTGGGGCGGCGATGTAACTCTCGCAGCGGCTCTGAAGGTCGGTGGAGTTCGCGGACTGGACATCCTCCTCTTCACCTTGGGAACCGCCATTCTCCTTGCGCTCTATGCACTTGCGACCATATCAAGCGGAAAATCCAAGGCTGGCTTTGCCGCAGCGGTGCTGCTCACGCCGATGGTGATTGCTCAGTTCAATCTGCGGCCGCAGATGCTGGGTTACCTCTTGCTCGTGTTAGCGATGATTATGCTGGTCCGGTTTCGTCACGGTAAGCCGCGAACTCTGTGGCTATTCCCTTTATTGATGCTGGTGTGGATCAACTCCCATGGGTCGTGGGTGATCGGCATGGGCGCGCTGTTCGTGTACTGGATGGCAGGTCTTTTTGAATTTCAGGTTGGTGGCATCGAAGCGCAAAAATGGAGTCCCACTCAACGGAAACAACTTTCGCTTGTGTTCCTGCTCAGCGTGGTTTTGCTGCTGGTGAACCCATATGGAACTGAGCTTGTGGCGTTCCCGTTTAAAATCGCGAGAGGTTATCAGGTCAGCCACACGATTGTGAACGAATGGCTACCCATGAATTTCAATATAGCGGCGGGAAAGGTGTTCTTGTTTATCATTCTGGGGTTCATCGTGGCCCAAGTGGTCTACGGGTTCAGGTGGCGCTTAGAAGAACTGGCTCTTTGCTTGTTCGGAGTATTCGCCGCTTTCATTCATCTGCGGTTCGTGTTGCTCTTCGTGCCGTTCTTCACACCGTTCTTGGCTCGCATTCTGGCACAATGGGTACCTGCATATTCTCGCGAGAAAGATAAAGATCTGCTAAACGCAGCTTTGATGGCCGGCGCGGCCGCCTTGATGGTGTTTTCCTACCCGACGCGAGCCGACCTCGAACGTAAAATCGCGGATCAGTTCCCGGTGCAAGCCGTCCAGTACATACGCGCTCATCACGTCCCCGGCCCTACATTCAATTCGTACTGGTTTGGAGGATACCTACTTTGGCGTGGACAGAAGGTTTTCATCGACGGGCGCAGCGAACTTTACGAAGATGGCGGCGTGCTGCAAGATTTTGCGCAATTGGATTACCTGAGAATAGGCGGGCTAGACATTCTGCGCCGCTATCAAATCCAGTCTTGCTTGCTGCAACCAGACGCGCCCCTGGCCACGGTTCTTGCCGCACTTCCGAACTGGGAGAGGATCTATTCGGACCGCACCAGCGTGCTGTTTGTACATAGAGGCCCCTGGCAATCCTTGCCAACATCATTAGACAAACAGATCGCAAATGTCGCTAGCCGTGCAACAGAACCACTTCAAAGCCATGAGTGAACACCGCATTGTTGTTGGCAGCCGTAAATATTCTGCGGTGCACGAGTCACCGAAAGTTATCGCAGAGATCAACGCTCCACGGACCAGCGTGCCTTATGTCGCCCAAAGGGCGCTCACGGTTTTCGAATTGCTCAAATCGGTGTTCTCCTTCCCGGCGATGCTGGGCGCTCTCCTGTTTGTCCGCGTGTTCTACGAGGGCCGCGCTTTCAACGTTGATCCAGACATGTGGTGGCATATCAAAGTGGGCCAGGACATCCTGCGTACGCACCACTTCCCGACTACCGATGCCTATTCCTTTACTGTCGCCGGCACGCCGTGGATTGCCTATGAATGGCTCGGTGAAGTGATCCTGGGATTTGTTGCGCGAGACGGTGTTCTAGCGCTCGACGCATTCTTGATCGCGCTGGCCGGCATCATCATGTTCGCGCTGTACGGGCTGGCCACGCTGCGCTCGGGAAACTGCAAAGCGGGATTTCTTGTATCGGTGTTGATCTGTTCGGTGGCATTTGCTTCGTTCAACATGCGGCCGCAAATGTTCGGCTATCTTTTCCTAATTCTGGAGCTGATTGCGCTGGAATCTTTTCGTAAGGGGATTCGCTGGGTCCTTTGGCTGCTGCCGCCGATTTTTCTGCTGTGGGTCAACATGCATGGATCCTTCATCATCGGCTTGGGCGTGGTGGCAGTGTATCTCTTGTCGGGCCTGAAGGGATTTCAACTGGGCAGCATTGAGGCGGTCGCTTGGAGCCGGCAACAGCGCGTGCAACTCGACGCGGTTCTGTTGCTCTGCCTGGCGGTGTTGCCGCTGACGCCGTATGGCACGCAGTTGGCCGCGTACCCCTTCGATATGGCCTTCAGGCAGCCGCTGAACACCTCGATCATCAACGAGTGGCGTCCCATGCCGTTCGACATTATGGGCGGCAAGATGTTCCTGGCTTTCATCGTGGTCTTTGTAATGCTGCAGTTGTTCTCACGCTTCACGTGGCGCCTCGAGGAGTTTGTTTTGCTTCTCGGTAGCACGGTCCTGGCCTGCCTCCACGTACGGTTTGTCATGTTGTTCGTCCCGTTCTTCACTCCCCTGTTAGCCGCCATGCTGGCGCGATGGATTCCCCCCTACAAACGCGCGTTGGACCAATACATTGCGAACGCGGTCATAATGGCTGCGGTTGTGTTGGGGGTGACTCATTTCAGGCCCTCACGCGAGTTTCTGGAAGATCGCGTCAGCGATACGTTCCCAGTTACGGCGGCCCACTATCTGGAGCAGCATCCCATCTACGGACCCATGTTCAACGACTACGCCTTTGGCGGTTACCTGATCAATAGTGGAAGAAGGGTTTTCATTGATGGTCGGGCCGACATTTACGAGCGCGGCGGCATTCTTTCCGATTACCTCTTGCTGACCAAGTTGAAGCCGGGAAGTCTGTCGATTCTCGATCTCTACCGAGTCGAGTCGTGTTTATTGAAACCAGACGAGGCGCTCACCACAGCTCTGCTGGGTTCTCCAAAGTGGAAACGAATCTATGGCGATGAAACAGGCGTCTTGCTAGTGCGTGCGCAGCCGCTTGCCTCGCCTACTCGGAGTAATCCGGGGCCATGAACCTCTTGCAACATCGCGGTGCATTTTCCTGGTTGTCTCTCGCGGCCATTTGCCTTTGCTATGTAGCCGGCGTGTGGGCGCTCCAGCCTACAAATTTCTTCGGGGTGACGCACGATGACATGCAGTACTTCGCCTCCGCAAAGGCGGTGGCCGAGCACAAGGGATACATTTCTCCAAGTCTGCCCGGGAGTCCGCCGGCCACAAAGTACCCGATTCTATATCCCTGGATGCTGTCCTGGGTGTGGCGGCTCAATCCATCATTTCCGGCGAATCTGAGTTGGGCCGTTTGGCTCAACGTATTCTTTGGCGTGATGTTGATCTTGGCTGGATACCGGCTGATTCGGCGGACTCAAGGCGTATCCAAACCTGAAGCACTGTTCTTGACCGCATTCTGCGCGCTGCATCCTCTGATGCTGTTCTACAGCAGCGATTTGATGGCTGAGGTGCCGTTTGGCGCACTGGCTCTGGTTGGTTTGATTTTCGCGGACAGTGCCATGCGGCGCGATGCTGGGCTAGAAAAGTCTCTAGCGTGTGGAGTGCTCTTCGGGCTAACGATTCTCATACGAGCGGCCGGTGTTCCTCTTTTCCTCGGCGTGCTCCTGGCGGCCGCTCTAGGTCGCGCCTGGCGTCAAGGATTAGTTTGCGCTGCGAGTTTCAGCCCATTTTTCGCGGCGCTGTTTTGGCGCAGTATCCTTGTAGTCCCTCCTGCACCTTATGGTGCCTACTCACCGTCAATCCCCGGTTGGAAACAGGCCTGGCTCTATTACACAGACTATGTCGCCTTCCGGAAGATGGCTTCGCCCAACGGCCACGTGGTACGCCAACTCATACTGAATCAGATCATCTATTTGCCATCTGGAATCACGGGTTACTTCCTCGCACCGCTGACGGAGAGGAGTCTGGTTTTCTGGTTTGCCACCACGCTTCTGGTGAGTTTGGCAGTGTGCCTCGGATGGACTCGCCAAGCCAGGTATTCGCATTGGTCACCGGTGCATTTCGCCGCCGCGCTCTACACTCTGTCGCTGCTGTCCTGGGATTATCCAGACTGGGAACGATTCCTGCTGCTCTTTCTGCCGATCATCGCCGCGGCTCTGTGGACGCAGGTTAAGAAATGGTTCCTTCAACTGCTCTCGTTAGCGCACCGTGCTTCGCGCCCATATGAAAGACTAGCTGCAGGCAGCCTTGCCTTTGTGTTTGTAGCTGCCGGTATCGCAACGCTGTGGAATTACATGGGACCAAGCCGTGTCAAGTGGCGCACCACAACCGCAAAACGGGGCATGCTGCTTCCCGAGAAGGAAGAGGCGTACGCATGGCTCCGGCAAAACGCAGTACCGGAGGAGCATGTCGTCGCGATGGAAGATGGCAGCGTCTATTTATATGCCGGGCTGCAATCCATGGTTGCGATCGTGCCCTCCCCAGGGGGCATTTACGACCAAAACCTGGTCAAGACGGATCTGGACCACATGATGGATGTGGCACGCGCAATTCACGCGAAATATTGGATCGTTTCTACCGATGACTATGCCAACAGCCAAAAGTTCTTCAAACCTCTTCTGGACTCCCGCACCGCGGAACTGGAAACGGTTTTACCGGTGGCGTACAGAAGCAGTCGGGGAAACGTCGTCATCCATGATTTGGCCTGTGTCAGTGAGCCAGAGACTGCCTCGTGTTTCCCTGCTGCTCAGATTATTTTCCCAGAGGGGGTACCACATCACGAGAGTGCAATCGGGCAAGACTTGGTCCAAAAAAGCGAATAGGCCGCAGACACCGTCGTCTCGCGGGAGCGATGAGATGATTCCGGTGCGGAATTGGGGCCGCCTGTTATTTGTAGCCGTCGCCCTGCTGCTGGGGTGGGCTGGCTCCCATTCGCGACTACTGCAAGCCAACGCAGCAAACCGAGACTCGATTCAGTATTGGGCCACCGGCCGCATGCTGGTAGAGCATCGCAGCCCATTCGATTTGGATGAGGTGCTGAAACTCCAACAATCTCAGGGTTACCAAGCGGATCGAGGGTTAGTTTCGAGGATACCCCCGTGGACGATCCCAGTGATGTTGCCATTCGGTCTACTGAATCCTTACTGGACCTGGTTTCTGATCGTCACGTTCTCAGCCGCAGCATTGGTGGCAAGTACGCGCCTTGGTTGGGCTCTTTTTGGAAACAATGAGACCCGAGCAAGTGACTGTTATCTGTCATCGTACCTGTTCGCCCCGGTTCTGGCATGCTTCAAGACCGGGCAGATCGATCTTTTCATTGTGTTGGGGCTGCTGCTCTTCCTCCGGTGGCACAAAAACCGGTTGTTCTTGGCAGGCGCGGCCCTGTGGTTACCCTTCGTCAAGCCGCATCTGTTCGCGGTATTCGGAATCGTCTGCATCTTCTGGATCTTTCAGCGGCGGCAATGGACGATCCTGACTGGATTCGCTATAACGTTGGCACTCAGCGTGGCTGCCGCGATTGCCCTTGATCACAGCCTGTTCACCCACTATTTGGCCAATGTGAGGGGGCAGGCGATTGACGCAGAATTCATTCCGTCGCTGGCCGGACTGCTTCGATTACTGACCGCACCTCATGTCTGGTGGGTGCAGTTCGTCCCCCTCGGGTTAGGAGTAGCATGGGCGGTGTGGTTCTGGTTCAGGCACCGGGGGCACTGGTGCTGGATAAGCCACGGTCTGACCGTGTTGCTTGTGTCCGTGCTGGTTTCGCCCTACTCGTTTTTTCACGACGAGGTCGTCCTGTTACCGGCGCTCTTCCAGGCAGCCGTGTGGATGTTTCGAAGGTCCACGTGGCCCTCCGCAGCCCTTTGGATTCTCGGCGCGCTTAATAGCGTTCTCCTGGTCATGGTCGTTGTCAACATGTCCTTGGCCTCCGGTGCATACGTGTGGAGCGGCTTGGTTTGGGCGGCCTGGTTCGTTTTTGGTAGGCAGGAAACCCTGCAGGGCTTTCCAGCCGCCGAGATTGCATCCTGACCAGAAAGCCACCTCGCGAAGGCCCCTGTATCGCACCTATTTGTCACTAAAACCCTGGGTCCCAAGGAGGCGGCGTCCACAAAAGGAGACCAAATGGCGCTGCTGCGTGTTGGGTTATTGTACGTACGAGCCCTCCTTGGCACCATAAGCCTTTTAATATCCGTCAATTACAGGATGGCAACGGGCGTGCACAGTGCTATACCGTCTCGGGGTGGACTTCCCTGCGCCACCCGAATCTTGGATTCAAGACGAAAGGAACAAACGAATGAAGAACGTTATTATGCGCTTGTGGAAGGAAGAGGAAGGTCAGGACCTCGTGGAATACATCCTCCTCGTGGTGTTGGTCGCCCTCGGCGCAATCGCCGGTATGAGCTCATTGGCGACTGCGCTGAACAAGGCGTTCAGCAGCGCTTCCGTGAACATGACGTAATGCTGTTTCTGGGCTCATTTTTGGAGCGTTCAGAGGGTCATAACGCTCATGACCCTCTGAATCCAACTCCATGATGGCTGCCGAGCTGTACAGGTCAGCGCGCACCTCGGATTACCACTCTGACTACGGTTAGCTCAAGCAGCCAGAATGGGTGATGGCAGAGAAGGGGTGGAGTTCCCTGCGCCACCCGATCCAAAGCAGACGAAAGGAAACTCGGATGAAGGAAACTCTGATGCGTTTGTGGAAGGAAGAGGAAGGCCAGGACCTGGTGGAATACATTCTGCTTGTGGTACTGGTTGCCCTTGGGGCGATTGCTGGTATGACCTCGTTGGCCACTGCACTAAACACGGCATTCAGCAGCACCTCGGTAAACATGACTTAAGCTGACTCAGTGTTCAGAGGATCACTTAACTCTTGGTCCCCTGAACACTGAATTCCTTCTTGAGAATTCCTATTTTAAGGTTTTCCCTAAAGAATTATGACCACGGCTCAACTAACGGTTTGGACTGGCACCTTGATACTGACGCTGCTCGCCGCTTCGCTGGACTGGCGTGCGCGTCGCATCCCGAATTGGCTAACGGTGCCGGGTTTCTTCTTCGGTATCAGTTTGCACACCGTGCTGAGTGGATGGCGCGGCACACTGCTTGCACTCGAGGGAGCGGCGCTGGCTTTGGCGATCCTCTTGATTCCGGTGCTGATGCGGCTGCTGGGAGCCGGAGACTGGAAACTGATGGGCGCGGTCGGAGCGTTTGTAGGCCCGATTATGTTTCTGTTCGTACTATTGGCCAGTGTTCTGGTTTCCGGTGTAATGGGCGTTGCTCTAATGATGTGGAAAAATCAGGTGGGGAACACCTTCCGAAAAATGAGCGTGCTGGTGCGCGGAGTTTGGGCCTTTGGTTTGAAACCGAATCCTCAGGCGTCGCTGGATACTCCTGATTCACTGAAGATGCCCTACGGAGTTGCCGTGGCGGCCGGCACGGTGCTGTGCTTTTGCGTGGCACGGTGGTTTGTGTAGCACAGCAGCCGAGCGGAGCGAATGCCGCCTAAGAGCGGCGCTACAAGCGAATCGGTTATAGGCATTTGCAGGAATGAAGGGAAGGAAAGAGGATGAACACAAATCGACTTCTCATTGGACTGGCGGTGGCGATTGTGATCGCCTTGTTGTTCAGCAGCTTTGTGTATCGTCAGTTCAAGCAGGCGAGCGGCTTTAAGCCCGTTGCCATGCAGAACCTCGTTGTAGCCGCCTCACCGTTGCAAATCGGGGCTCGTCTGGACGCGAATAATCTTCGCGTCATCCCCTGGCCCGCGAGCCAGCCGGTTGCCGGCATGTTCACGCGCATTGACGATTGCGTGAATCGCGCAACCATCACAAATTTGGCCGAGAACGAACCGGTGCTGGAAAGCAAGCTAGCGCCAAAGGAGTCCGGTGTGGGCTTGCCAGCGGCGATTCCCGAAGGCATGAGGGCCATTTCTGTGGCGGTAAACGAAGTCGTTGGTGTCGCCGGATTCGTGGGCCCTGGCACCATGGTCGACGTGCTGGTCACCGGCCAGACACCGGGGCAAAACAGCAAGATTACGCGCACTATTTTAGAGAACGTACGCGTCCTGGCCGCCGGGCAAAAGATTGAGCAGGACCGCGATGGCAAACCCCAGACGGTTCCGGTAATCACTCT
>Ga0126373_10002377_pt1 | contig 13865 bp, 11 predicted proteins | sample PanSoiMetPlot_11_FD_92545 | JGI IMG/M metagenome (GOLD analysis project Ga0126373, IMG submission 92545) | Tropical forest soil microbial communities from Panama - MetaG Plot_11 | ecosystem: Environmental > Terrestrial > Soil > Tropical forest > Bulk soil | place: Panama | collected 2016-02-17 | reverse complement strand
GCCCGAGTCTTCGACCGGCGGCTGTGGATGGCCTGGTAGTGAGCCACCCAGTCCGCTCTCAAGGGGATTCCTCGGGCGGGTCAGGGATGAACATTTCGGCCGTGCTCGGGTTATCCTCAAGTGAAGATGCTATGAAAGCGGGGACGAAAAAGATGCTCATATCGATCCGTCCGGATCGCTCCGAGGGGAGGCTGGTTGGTTATGGGCTCCGGGCGACAAAGCCAGGTGTTGGTGATCGTATCGAGGGATACCTTGAGCGAACGCCGCAGGCGAAATTTCACTTGTCGATTGCCTATCCACCGTCAATGCGCCTGGGGAGGCTGCACCGTCGTGGAGTGACGAGGAAAGTGGCGGTTGCCGCATTCGAGGCCTTCGCCGTTGAGGCGTTGAAAACGGTCGACGTGTCAAGGACCGAGACAAAAAACTGGTCGACGAATAGTCGATGATCGAGTGAGGTGACCTTCTCGCCGACGTCCCGACCTCTGAATCGACGTCGCGAACGTACCGCCCTCCAGGCGCTCACTGCCTCGCCTTCTCGTAGGGATAAATCGCCGGCCCGCTGGCGTATTCCGCTGGCGACACCACCACCGCGGTGGACGTGTCGATGAATTGGGCAAGCTCGTTGCCTTTGATGTTCCGGAATTGGACCTGCAGCATACGCGACTGCCCCCACTCGCCCTTCGCGCCGAACTTGATGTCGCCGACCACCGTTTTGAAGGTGGTGGCACGGATATAGTCGGCGAGCTTCTTGTCGTCGAACCCTTTCGTCGCCTCAACCGCCTGTTGCAGCACTTGCAGCTGCGCGTAGCCCCATGGTGCGGTGTAGTAGCCGAGCGCATCGACATGCTCGCCCGGCGCGCGTGCCTGATATTTCTTCATCAAGTCGGCAGTGCCGGGAAACTCCAACTGCGGCACGGGCAGCCAGAATTCGAAATTGACGAAACCATTGATCAACGGCCCGAGCAGCATCTTCATCGGCGCCGCCTGCAGGCCGACCATCGCTCCGCCAATCATCTTGGGCTTCAACCCGACCTCGTTGACCGCGCGCACGACACCGACTGAGTCGAGCGGAAACGAGCAGATCACGACGAGATCGGGATTGGTCGCTTTAATCGCGCGCACCATTGGGGCGAAGTCGGTCGTGCTCGACGGATAAGTCTTGTCATAGACGATATTGAGGCCGGCGGCCTTGGCGTTCTCCCGCGCGCCGTCAGCGGCGTTGCGCGCGAACTCCACGTCCGCGCCGACGATCGCCACTGTCCGCGGCTTGGGGTTCTGCGTCATCGCGGTGTCGAAGAAACCCCTGGTGAAGGCCGGCTTCGGGTCGGGGCCCGCCGGGTTGATCGAGAAATAATTCGGATAATTGAACTCGCTGTTCACGGCGAGCCCGAGCAAGCCGATGAACACCTTGTTCCTTTGCATGATCAGCGGCATCGCCGCGGCCAGCGATTGGGCGCCGTAGCCGCCTATGATCAGGTCAACCTTGTCGACGTCGAGGAGCTTGGTGTAGATGCCGGGAACCGTCGTCGAAATCGTCTGGTCGTCGTAATAAACGAGTTTCACCGGACGGCCGAGTAACCCGCCCTCAGCGTTGACATCCTCCTCCCAAATCTTCTGGGCGAGCAGAGCCGATTTGCCGTTGGCGGCGAGCAGACCGGTGATCGCGATGCCGAAGCCGATGCGGATCGGGTCGGCCGACTGGGCCGCGGCGGTGCTCACCGCGGCGCTCGCAACCGAAAGGGCGGCGAGCAGCCGGATCATCATAGAACCAGCCATCATGTATCCTCGTTGGCGCCATTTTTTGAAAGAATGTCCTAACATAACATTCCTAACGCAACTTAAAGCGACACCGTTAAGTAAGCCGCGGGCGCGCCGCTATGTCGATGGGGGCCGAGCACTTTGTAGCCTCCACTACGGTTATACGCTCTCGCTTCGTGTCGGTCGTCCTGACTTTGCTGCTTCGTGATCATCCAGCCTTTTTCTGCGCTGCGAGCACCTCGAACCACACTGGCGGCGGTCGGCGTTCGACCGGCATAAGCCAAGAGGCAACGTTTAACTTGGTCGCAATCTTTACCGGCATGATGATTCGCGGCGGAACGATTTCATCGTGCAGGTGCTTCACCATAGCAATCACCGCCAGATACGCTTGGTCGTGCGGACTGAAGTCAGCACTGGCAAGAATTTTGCCGTCGCGAATCAGGACGGTGGCGTCGGGGATGCAGTCGATGCCGACAACGAGGGTCTTCTCACGTCCGGCCGCTGTGAGCGCCTCGACCGCGCCGATCGCCATTTCATCATTGGCGCACACGACGGCGTCGATTGTGGGCAAACGCGTTAGCAGACTCTGCATTACGTCTAAGGCCGGGCGGCGCTGATATAGCCCGGTCTGTGAGGCCAGCAACTCGATGCCCGGAAATTCCTTGAGCGAGCGACTAAGGCCGTTCTTGCGCGGCACGGTCGTCGCCGCGTGCGGCGTGCCTTCGAGGTAGACAATCTTTCCTTTTCCGCCCAGCGTGGCGAACAGGTACTTGGAAACCAGATACTGGATCGTCTCGTCTTCGGCTCCAATATAACTCACCGCGCCGCGCAGGTCCGGCATGTCGTTTGCATAGACAATCACCGGAATCTTCGCGTCGATCGCTTTCTGGACCGCTGGGACGAGGGCCTTGAAGTCAACCGGCGAGAAAACCAGGCCGTCCGGCTTCTTGGCGATCGCGTCCTCGACCAGCCTGGTCTGCTCCTCGACGTCGTCGGATTTGGTCGGCGTCGCATGCGCGATCGTCACACCGCCGATCTCCTGCGCGGCCCGGTCTGCGCCGAGGCCCGCGTATGTCCAGACCGGGTTGACGAGGTTCCTAATGAACAACTCGATGGTTAACGCCTTGGCGGGCTGCGCCGCAACAATTTTCGGCCTCGTGCCCAGGGCGATGGCTGTCGCTGCCGCCAAGGAGTGCTTGAGAAATACGCGACGGTCCATGGGATCTTTCCGCGATTGGCGTTGCACAGGCGTTGTCGTTCGGCCGCCGAGACGATCGGCGACAACGGACGTCACCGTGCTCCAACCCGAATTCACGCCGACATGGATGGATTGATGCATATTCGCTAAAAGGGAGTGAATGGCACTTTTAGCCGAGGTCGGCGACCCGCTCGCGGCCTGATCGAATCCTTCTGACTGCCCGATCAGAAACATCTTGTTGATACACGGGCTTTTTTCGCCTCGAGGAGCCGACACGCCCGCGTACCGCAAGGTTTTGGTCAAGATGTTACGAGCCCCCACGAAATGACCTCACGCTTGTGATCGCCGGCGATACGTCGAAACACCTTTCCCTTGCGTCCTCCTCACCCCAAGCGGGACATGTCTGGGAGGGGGCTTCTCGGATCGACGATAATCGGCAAAAGTGGTTTCCGAGGCGAGACGTTCGATCGATTGCCTTACCCGCCGCTAGGTTCCAAGGGGGCGGCGATGCGGAAGTTCTCGCCTCTCCTCCGAGATGGCTTCGCTTCAATCCGTTCAAGCCTGCCTGCCATGGCTTGACGTGTCGATTATCAAATGGCGATTCGAGAAGATATCTTTTTGGAAAACATCACCTTCAAGAATAGTGCGGAGGCAAAATTCTCTGGGTTTTTTCACAAAGTTTGACGGTGGCCGCATCCCTCAAGGTCTTTGGTGCTGGCTTTCCTGTGTCTTGCATCGATTCGCCTCGTGCGTAGACAGCTCCGCAATCCTCCGTGATGTTTTGCGAACAAACTCTGAGGTTGGCGATCAGAGGTGGTTAACCATTTCGGCATTAAGTTTGCATCACTCGTCGCCGCACCCGCGATCGATCCCGCCATAAAAAGCGGCGAACCAATTGCCCTTGCCGGCAGGTTGATCGTCGAACTGTTGAGAGAAATGCTCTTGCGCCTCCCGTCCGTCTTGCGCTTCCGTGACGTTCGCATCGCCCGCAAGCTCGCCGCCGCGTTCGCGGTGGTGTTTCTATTCACCTGCGGGCTGTCCGGCCGGCTGTTCACGGACTTGCGTACGGTCAACCGATCAACGGCGGCAACGCAGCATAGCTACGACGTGCTTCACGGCGTCGACGCTATCCGGATCGGGCTGCTGAACATGGATTCAGCCGTCAATGCGTTTCTGTCGGCGGCTGATGACGCGATCCTCGAGCCATACGTCCGGGGCGATGCCAGCCTCACCGCGGCGCTCCAGCGCGTCCGCTTGCTGACCAGGGACAACGCCGAGCAGCAGACGCGTCTTGATCAGCTCGACACGCTGATCGCCGAGCTGAAGAAGCAATACTATGAACAACAGATCGCGCAGGCCAGGAGCCCGGCAACGCGCGATATCGCGATTACGATGGTGCAAAGCGGTTTCGGCAAGCTTTACACCGAAAAGGTGCGCACGCTGCTTCAGGAGGTAACCAAGCCGGAGGAGGAGTTGCTCGCGCAACGCAATGCCGGGCTCGCCGAGGCGCTCAACGTGTCACAGACCGTGGTCGTGATCGGCACCGGCGTGCTGGCGTTGCTGGCGATCGTACTCGGCGTCACGCTGACGCGCGCGATCGCACGGCCGACCATGCAGATGACTGACGCCATGCGCCGCCTCGCCGACGGCGATACCAGTGTCGCCGTCCACGGCGGCGATCGCCAGGACGAGATCGGCGCCATGGCGGCTGCGGTGGAGGTGTTCCGCGCCAATGCGGTCGAGCGCCTCCAGATCGAGGCGGAGCGCAAGCAGGCGGAAACGCGGGCCGCCGCGGCGCACCAGGCGGAAATGCACCGACTGGCCGACGAATTCGAGGCCGCGGTCGGCAACATCGTCAACATTGTGTCAACCGCTTCGCGTGATCTTGAAGGGGCAGCCGGCAAGCTCGCTAAGACCGCCGAGACCACCCAGCAATTGTCGGGCTTGGTCGCAAGGGACTCCGAGGACGCGTCCTCCAACGTCCAATCGATCGCCAAGGCTACCGAGGAACTAACCTCGTCGGTCGGCGAGATCGCCCGGCAGGTGCATGAGTCGAGCCGGATCGCCAACGAGGCAGTGGCTCAGGCGCAGAAGACAGACGGACGAATTGCCGAACTGTCGCAGGCTGCGCAACGGATTGGCGATGTGGTCAAGCTCATTACCGCTGTCGCCGAGCAGACCAACCTGCTGGCGCTTAATGCCACCATCGAGGCGGCGCGCGCCGGCGAGGCCGGCAGGGGCTTTGCCGTGGTTGCCCAGGAGGTCAAGGCATTGGCGGCCCAGACGGCCAAAGCGACCGAGGAGATCAGTGGTCAGATCGCGAGGATGCAGACCGCGACTGCGGAATCGGTAGCGGCCATCAACGACATCGGCACCACCATCGACCGAGTCTCAGAAATCGCTTCCGCCATCACGGACGCCGTCGTGGCTCAGGGGGCATTGACGCAGGAGATCGCTCGTAACATCCAGCAGGCCGCCGAGGGGACCAGCCGGGTGGCCGTTAATATTGGCGAGGTCAACAAGGGAGCGACCGAGACCGGCTCGGCATCGACGAAGGTTCTTGCATCCGCTGGTGACCTATCGAACGAAGGTCGCAAGCTCAAATTCGAGGTCGATCGCTTCCTGACCACGGTCCGGGCCGCGTAGGATCCTGACATTTGCCGCCAATTTTCGCGACAAGCCAGCGGTTCCGTTCGCGCTGGCAGCTGGGCGCACCTGATTTTCAAGCTGGTTCGAACGCCCATTCCTTGCTGTTGCTCTTTGTTGTCGTGCCTCACGCTCGGACCGCTCGCGCTTGGGATCTCTCGGGGCGCTGCCGTATGCAAAAGAGGTTGCGGCTGGTTGGTCAGGATATGTTCCTCGACGGCACGCTGGAGCGCGGCTAGGTTGTTCGGATGAGAAAATCTGCGGTCTGACTGTGGGACTTCACTAAGAGGGCATTGGGCAGGTCATTTTGCACGACCTTTGCTTGAATTTGGTCACCATCAAAGCCGAGGAGCCGCCATCGCATTTCCAAACGCTCCCGCAAAACACGATCGTCGACGTGCAAGAAGACAGTCATGTCATAGCATCGCAAAAGGTGCGTCCACGGGGCCCGCTTCAGCAACAGGTAATTTCCTTCCACGATCACAAATCTTGTGGACCGTGGAATAATTAGCGCACCAGCTCGGGAAATTTCGATTGCCCGGTCGAACACGGGGACCGCGATCTCTAGTTCTGAGTTGTTACGAAGACGGCCGAGCAGATGTTCAAGACCGCCGACGTCGAAGGTTTCGGGCGCACCCTTTCGAGCGCGCAATCCACGCTCAACCAGAACCAGGTCATCGAAATGGAATCCGTCCATTCCCAGCACAGCGGCCGAGCCTCTTTCGACGGCATTAAGTTCATCGACGATCCGTGCAGCAATCGTGGACTTGCCGCTCCCTGGCGGGCCGGCTATCGCAACGATGGTGCGTTCGGACTTTGCATTTTGCCAAATTGCCCGAAGAACGTCCTCGACGGAGCCGTGCTGCATTGCCAAGAGAACCCAATCGTACCTCGACCCGGGCGGAGCGACGCACACAGAACACACGTCAGGAGCCACGCGACCTCACGGTTTTGCCATGTTCCATCTCCCCAAACGCCGATGTGCGATGGGTTGAACATTTGCGAACCAGAGAGTGCGATCGCTCCTCAAGGGCCGCGACAAATTGAAGTCGAGGTCGAGCCCTACCGTAGAAGGCCCGCCTCGACACTAACGTTTGTCGGTCTTTTGGCGCGACCGCGGCCCGCGGCGCCGTCGTCGAGACCTCTACGCACCATATATGCGCATCCCGCTTCGCTGCGCAACTGATCAGCGGCCGAAGGTGAAGCGGGCGCGAGCGAAAAGCCTGCGCGGCTCGTTGGGCCGCCTTCATCGCCCCTTGCCAAGCTTGGCCAATTTTGCCTTCAAACGCTCGTGCGTCCTTTTGACGTCGACGACGAAACGGGTATGCGTGCTCGTTGCGATCGGCTCCACCTCGTCCGCGGCAGCTACGTCGAAGGAGACCTTGCGTCCGTCGATCGCCTTGACGGTCGCGGTTATCTCCACGCCCATACCCAGGAGTGTTGGCGCCAGGTGTCGAACGGCGATCTCCATGCCGACCGAATCCTCCCCGAGGTCGGCATGCTGGAGCAGCAGTTCGCGACAAGTCTGCTCGATATCGCGGACCAGATAAGGCGTGCCGTAGACACGACCTTCCTCACCCATGAAGTCGATAACGCGATCGAGACCGACGACGATGCGATTGATCCGCGACATTCCCGGCCTCAGAGTAGCTTTCATCCGGCTTGCTCCCATTATGTTGCTGGTCGTCGCGCAAAGGTCTCGCCGAAGTGATCACGAACGGCTGTTGGTGCATTCAACGCAGCAATGTGTGTTCATTCGTGCAACCTGCCGAACGAAAGCTCGCATAGGCGATATTGGAGAATGAAAGGAGAACAGCGACTGGAGGGCGCCTATCGTTGCGATCGCGGCGGTGTCACCCCACAGCACATTATGTCCTTCCATGAGGATCGGCAGAATGAAGGGCAGCGTATCACCTCCGCCGGGTCAGGATAACGGCAAAGCAGAACTCGTTCCAGGAGAAGATGAAGCCAACCGGCGGACAGCGAGGATAGCCGGACGCGTCCGCGGCGCAGCGATCTCCAATGCGCACCACCCTGTCGCCGGTTAGCCATTGTGGAGGCGTCCAGGTCGCGTGGAATGTCCTCAAAGAGGCTCTTCAAAACGCAGGCCACAAAGGACATGTCGAAGGCGGTATAAGGGCGCATCAAGGGTCGGCTGTTATTGGAGCCACCGACCCACCCTTGAAACCTACGATAATCCATGCGCGGTCTCGGCCTTGCCTGACGAGCCGAGCAAATAAAGCGAACCCACCATCGGCGACATCCCGGTCAAGACCTCGAAATATTTCCTGGCGACCCAATTTGTTTGGTTCCCCATTCTCTGCGCGGACCGTCGGTCGCGCGGGCAGGGCAACGCTTCATGCGCCGTCATTGCGGCGTTCATGAGCGACCGAGGCTTTGGGGTTATCCCGTCGCTATGTACATCCTGTCTGAATATCCTTACCATGACCAGGCTGCATCCCAAAGGCGGAGCAATCGCGCGCGTTTGCGACACCCATCGATCGCATGCCCTGGCGTTGCTGTCGAGCATGCCCACAACGCACCGTCAGGATCGGGAGGATATCGTGTGTTGAAAACTCTGAGTCCCTTGCTCAGCGCCGATCTGCTGCACGTACTGGCTTCCATGGGGCACGGGGATGAGCTGGCGATCGTCGACGCGCATTTCCCAGCGGCGTCGATGGCTCGGCGGCTGGTGCGGATCGATGGCGCCAATGCACCGGAAGTGCTGGCCGCGTGTCTTTCGCTGATGCCGCTCGACACATTTGTCGAGTGCCCAGCGCACCGGATGGAGTTGGTCCACGCACCCGACGAGGTGCCGGAAGTCGCCCATGATTTTCAACGAGCGATTGACGAGGCGGAAGCTCGTCACCTCCCATTGGGCAAGATGGAACGGCACGCTTTCTACAAGCGGGCGCAGCAGGCCTACGCCATCGTGGCGACCGGGGAGCGGCGGCCCTATGGATGCATCCTGATCACCAAAGGCGTTGTACTCTAAGGTGCGGAGACCGCGTATGGCCGGCAAGCGCGTAACCGTGCAGGGTATCTTCGCCGCGGATCTGACATTTCGGGCAACCGGCATCCCCGGTTGGGGTGAGACCCTCCTGGGTGACCATTTCCAGGTTGGGCCTGGCGGCAAAGGCTCGAACCAAGCGATCGCGGCTGCTCGGCTCGGCGCCGAAGTCGTGTTCATTACCAAGCTCGGCCGCGATATGTTTGGCGAGCTAGCGCGCCGCACTTACGCTGCCGAAGGCGTGAGCGATCGGCATATTCATGAGAGCTCCGATCATACCACGGGCGCCGCCGCCATTGTGGTCGACGCGGTGCGGGGGGAGAACGCCATCGTCGTCGTGCCGGGTGCTTCCGACGCTCTGACGCTCGCCGAAGTCGAAAGCGCTGCGGCCGATATCGGCGTTTCCTCGGTGTTTCTCACCCAGTTTGAGCTTAAGTTGCCCGTCGTCGAACGGGGCATCCGCATCGCGGCTGAGCGCGGGGTCAAGGTCATCCTCAACCCGGCCCCGGCGGTGACGGTCGCAACGCCGATCTATGCGTCGGTGGATTACCTGACGCCGAACGAATCGGAGGCAAGACTGTTGTCGGGCCTGCCCGTGGACAGCGTCGCTGAGGCAGCTCGTGCGGCTGATTTCTTCCTGGCTCACGGCGCCCGCAACGTGCTGATCACCCTGGGGGCCCGGGGCGTTTTGGTCAAGAACGCTCAATTATGCGAACATGTGCCGGCCGTCGAGGCGGGACGCGTGGTCGATACGACCGGCGCCGGAGACGCCTTCAATGCCGGCTTTGCCGTTGCGCTCGCCGAAGGCGCCGATCTGATCTCCGCCACACGTTTCGGATGCGCGGTGGCGGGCGTAGCAGTTACGCGGTTCGGCACCGCGCCCGCGATGCCTCGTCGCGAAGAAGTCGAGGCGCTGCTCGGGGGCGGCGATCGTTAGCCCACCGCAAATGAGGATCCGTGCGGTCGATGCATTGACCGGTCGGACGCACCACGCACCGACACGCGCCCACCGCGCGTCTAAGGCGAGGCGCGTTGATCGCTGCGCGTGGGAGCCCCGGTCTCGTTCGTGCGCCGGAAGAACCGGTTCTCCGGCCGCGGCAAGCCGAGATTTTCGCGCAGCGTGCGACCTTCGTATTCGCGGCGGAACAATCCCCTGCGCTGCAACTCGGGCACAACGCGATTGACGAAATCCTCAAGTCCACTGGGCAGATACGGAAACATCACATTGAAACCATCCGAACCCTCGCTCAGCAACCACTCCTCCATCTCGTCCGCGATGGTCGAGGCGGTGCCAACGAAGGCAAGACCGCCGTAGCCGCCGAGGCGTTGCGCGAGCTGGCGCACTGACAGATTCTCTCGCTTTGCGAGCTCGATCGCTCGCTCCCGCCCACTCTTGCTGGTATTGGTCTCCGGAATCTCGGGCAACGGGCCGTCTGGGTCAAAGCGCGATGCATCGTGACCGATTGCGATCGAGAGCGAGGCGACAGCGCTGTCGTAGTGAACAAGGCTGTCGAGTTGCGCCCGCCTGCGGCGCGCATCCTCGACCGTATCGCCAACCACGACGAACGCGCCCGGTAGAATTTTGAGGTGATCGCGCGGGCGCCCGAGCTTTTCCATACGCCCCTTCACGTCCGCATAGAAACGCTGGCCCGCCGCCAAGGTACCCTGGGCGCCGAAAACGACCTCTGCGGTTTCGGCGGCGAGCTGGCGACCCGCATCCGAGGCCCCAGCCTGCACGATCACCGGCCAGCCCTGGATTGGGCGGGCGATGTTGAGGGGCCCGCGCACCGACAGGTGTTCGCCGTTGTGGTTGAGCACGTGCATTCTCTCGGGATCGAAATAGATGCCGCTTCCTACGTCGCGAATGAACGCGTCGTCGGCAAAGCTGTCCCATAGGCCCGTCACCACATCGAAGAACTCACGCGCCCGCCGATAACGCTCGTCGTGTTCCACGTGGTCCTCCAACCCGAAATTCAGGGCAGCGTCCGGATTAGAAGTCGTCACAATATTCCAGCCCGCCCGCCCACCGCTGATGTGGTCGAGCGATGCAAATCTCCGGGCAATATGGAAGGGCTCGTCGAAGGTGGTCGAAGCGGTGGCAACAAGCCCGATTCGCTCGGTTACCGCGGCGAGCGCGGACAATAGCGTGAATGGCTCGAACGAGGTCACTGTATGGCTGCGCTTGAGCGCCTCGATCGGCATATTGAGTACTGCCAGGTGGTCGGCCATGAAGAAGGCATCAAAGCGTCCGCGCTCCAGCGTCTGTGCGAACTGCTTCAAGTGCACGAAGTTGAAATTGGCGTCCGGATAGGCGCCCGGGTATCGCCAAGCGCCGGTATGAATGCTGACCGGTCGCATGAATGCGCCGAGGTGCAACTGACGCTCGTTGGTCATCGCGCGCCTCCTCCCTTGCGTCGACCTGTTGCTCAGCACAAATAAGACTTAATCAATGCAATGACTACGTATAGCAAGCGAAGGGAGTGAAGTCCTCACCCGGATGTGAAGGCGTCAGCGGAAATCGACGCACTAGGTCCTAGAAACATCCGAGACTGCGTGGGGTGCAGCGCGTCGAATACTCGCGCGGTGAGCTCAATGACCGAAGCGGGGTTGCCGGTCTCACCGGTAAACCCAGCGATTCGCCCAATGGTTCACTCCATCTCGTATCGTTCCTACCGGCTGACCCCGGGCATACCTGGCGAGCTCGGCAACGCCCAGATCACTCGACCGCCGTCCGAACTGGCGCACGTTGTTTGCTGCATGCCTCAAAGCTTTGCTGGCGTACCTGAGAGACGGGGAGAAATAGGCCGAACAGCGTAACGCCAAGCATCCCGTAGAAGACGGTGGCGCCCATGGCGTTGCGCCTCGCCGCACCAGCGCCGCTCGATCTACTGGCGGCGCGACGTCCATGATGAAAGCAAGCGACGTCATCAGAATCGGGCAAAGGCCCTACCGAAACGCTTCGATGGGCTGGAACCTGTGCTGCGACCACGCGTCTCGATCTCGCGGGCGAATACCACTATCAAAATAGCGCTTTCACACGCCAAACCGACCAACACGAACAGTCCGGTCTGGAGTTCGCCGCGAGATCGAAGAAAACAAGCAGGACGTAGATTGAGGCAGACGACAACGGCGGCACGGGCGGTAATCGCGGATGGGATCGTCAGGCAGAAGGACCATGCGAAGGAGATGCCGCCGCCGGCAAGATACGCGCTCACCGCGTTCGGCCACTCATATGGGATTGGAGGGGCGTCCGGCGTTAAGGTCGAATGCGCAAGCGACCTCGGCCCCAACGGGTGGCACTCAAGCCTGCACGGCGCGTGGCATAAGGATGGCAAGTACGATCGCGACGAGGAAGAGTGCGGGCACATCTCCCAACAAGTGGCCGCGTTCCCCAACGTCGCTCAGGGACTGAGCCGCCATCGTGGCCCCATGCACCGCGCTCGACCATATGGTGAACCAGATAATGCTCCTGTACGCATCGGGCTTTCGCGAAGCCAAGAGCAAAAACATCCCCAGCGTAGCGTAGATGCTGACGATCTCAATCAGGTAGTAAGAGTGTTCTTGTCGCCATGTCCAACCGGAGGGCCAGACGATGGCTAACGGGTAAATGCCGAATATGAAAATCAGGCCAAAGACGATCAGCGCGACACGAAGATAAAACAGACGGTTCGCAGCGAACACTTTGCCTCCTCTATCGTTCGGATATTTCGTCCGACTCCCCCGACTCGGACCTGAAAAACCGCATTTAAGCTGATCCCCAGGGAATCAGCTCAAGGGACCCCGGGGAGGGCTCATATCACAGGCCGTCTGTCAAAGAAAATAGACGACTGATATTTATGCGGGAGGAGCACGCCGCGGTCCGCCCATCGGGGCAGTACCCGGTAGCGGGTTCCGTGGCCGGTTTGTAGCACAACCTAAAAAGACCTTCAGTATCGCGAACGATGACGGTTTTTACTCCGTTCTTTGCAAGGGCATCATATAGCCCTGGGGCCTCGAGCAAGCTTGCACAGATAATGACGTCGTTGGATTGGAACTCCACGTCCTCCGCACGACCATGAATGATCGTGGTGCGGTCCTGCATCCCCAATCTGCGTACGAGAATGCGGGAAAGTTCGTAGGCTTCCGGATCGTTATCGACGCATTGGACCCTCAGTCCGGGGATGAGCCTGGCGAGAAGCACGGCGGTCAGTGGCAGCGCGCCGGATCCCAGGAACATGGCCCGGCCTGCAATTGCGGGGCCCAAGAGCGCAAGCTCTGCAGTAACAAGATTTCGATAGTTCTCGAAGTACCAAAACTCCGCTAGGCCGTTGAATGAGATATCGCGGTAATCGATAAGGCGTCGGCACCACCATTTCTCCATCTGACGCTCGGCTTGACCGCACAGAAGCGGCAAATGCCTCGTAACCTTCGCAAGCTCTGGGGCGTCTGGCAGGCGACTCGCCCAGTCTTCCCGATATGTCGCACTTAGAAACTCAATAAATCTTTTAGCGCAATCCGTTACAATTGGATTGTTTGGCGACAAGTCCGTTTGATCGGAAAGCGTCTCGTGAACTTGTTCCACGAATTCAATGGCGTCAGTGCGGCTGATCATATCCTAAGTCCGCCCCGCTCTTGTGGGTCACAAGACGACGTGCGCCAGCAGCTTTGATACTTTGGTCAGGTCGTCTCGACTTGAGGCTGGTCTTCTCGGCCACCGTGATCGATTGCGGCCGCTAAGCGGTGACTCGATGCAGTTAGGTCGGTTTGAGTCGGATTCCATCCCCGGGCCCCCGAACATCATTCGAACGTTCAACCTTGTCAACGTCAAATCGGCAGCAGAAGGAATACTACTTGGTCATGTTAGAATTATTATAATAACGGTTCTAAAAGGCAGTTTTGCACGCCCCAGCAGATGCCTTATCCGATACTGCTCGATGCGCCTTGCCGGCGCGCGGCTCGAGATCTCAGCTAGAATTGCGGGGATTCGTTGTGCGTTGCGTAAGAACAATTGGGGGGACATGTGATCTACGTCACAGGTCGGTGGCTCACCCGGGAGCCATGGTGATCACAGGGGAGATCTGCCATGGTTCAGCAATGCTCAAACGGACTATTCACCGGCGCGATTTGCCGACCTTTGGATGGTCTCGTTCGGCCCGTTACCGCAGCGCTCGCGCTGGCGGTCGCGATTGGTTTTCTCGCCGGCGGCGGGCGCTTAGTGCCCTCCTCGTCATCGGTCGCGGAATCGACGCGATTGGAACAATCCGCTGCTGACAT
>Ga0126373_10002376_pt1 | contig 13868 bp, 12 predicted proteins | sample PanSoiMetPlot_11_FD_92545 | JGI IMG/M metagenome (GOLD analysis project Ga0126373, IMG submission 92545) | Tropical forest soil microbial communities from Panama - MetaG Plot_11 | ecosystem: Environmental > Terrestrial > Soil > Tropical forest > Bulk soil | place: Panama | collected 2016-02-17 | reverse complement strand
TCCCAAGGAACTTAAGGTGGCCGTGATCTATGAGGATGGTCCCTACGGCACCGGTTGCGCCGATGCTGATGTTGCGCAATGCAAGGAGCGCGGCATCCAGATCATCCTTAAGGAAGGTTATTCGGCGAGCACGCCCGATCTTTCCTCGCTCGTGACCAAGCTTAAGAGAGCCCGGGCCGATGTGATTTTGCACACCGGCTACAATCCAGACATCACGTTATTCCTGCGCCAAGCTCGCGAATCCGGGCTGCGTTTTAAGATGCTGATCGGAAACGGCGCGGGCTATAGCCAGATCGACAAGCTGCGCGAGACCTTCGGGTCTGATGTGGACGATTTCTGTGATATCGATCCGGTGCCGTCGCAGCTGCTCGATCCCAGGACGCTCGCACCTGGAATGGGCGATCTCATCAAGGTTATGGTCGACCGCTATAAGGCACAGACAAGCGCCAACCAAGTGCCCCCACACACCTCGATGGGCTTCAATCAGACTTGGATCCTTCTGGAAAAAGTGCTTCCCATTGCGATTACCAAATACGGCGGTGCCGACGCGGAGGCCGTGCGCAAGGCGGCGCTCGAGGTCGACATTCCAGCCGGCGGCACCATTCAGGGCTACGGCGTGAAATTCTTCCCACCCGGCGCGCCGCTGTCGGGCCAGAACGAGCGTTCCACGCCCGTCGTCATGCAGTATGCCAAGGATGGCACCAAGGTGGCCTGGCCGACGGCGATTCGCACTGCCGAACCCGTGCTGCCGCTGCCAACATCCTCGCCATACGCGACGACGTAAAGCGCGGGTGCGCTCCCGGTGCGGAAGGCGCCAGCGCACCAAGCCCGAACCCAGAGGGTTGGCCAATGCTCGTCGTCGAATCCCTGAGCAAGAGCTTCGATGGCTTCTTGGCCGTGAACCAAGTCTCCTTCGAGCTTCAAAAAGGAGAGATCCTTGGTTTGATCGGCCCGAACGGCTCCGGCAAGAGCACCACATTCAACTTGATCGCAGGCGCGCTGCGGCCGACTGCCGGCTCCATTAGGCTCGAAAGCGTCGAGATCGCCGGTCTGAGCGCCGACCAAGTCTGCCATCTGGGGATCGCGCGCACATTCCAGATCCCGCGGCCATTCCGGAAACTTAGTCTCCTGGCCAACGTGACATTGGCGGCATTCTTCGGGCAACGCCAGACCGTCACCCGCCGCGAAGCCGAACGGCACGCCGCAAAGGCGCTCGAGCTCGCGGGGCTTCCGGGCGACCCGCGCAGCACGACGGACGGGCTGGGAGCCGCCGGGCTCAAGAAGCTCGAACTCGCCCGAGCCCTCGCCACTCAACCGCGCATTCTGCTTGCGGACGAGAGCTTGGGCGGCCTAGATCGCTCCGAGATGGACCAAGCCGCCGATGTGCTCAAGCGCATCCGATCCGAGCTCGGGATCACCATCATCTGGGTCGAGCACATCATGGGGGTGTTGATGCGCGTCGTCGACCGAGTCATCGTGTTAGACCATGGCGAGAAGATCTTTGAAGGCGTGCCGCAAGCCCTCGGGCAGGATGCGCGCGTCGTTGAGGTGTATCTGGGCAAGGGCCATCCGTGATTCCCTATATTTTCAGTGGCATCGCACGCGAGCGGCGCACTTCGCTCACCTCTCTCCCTTGCCGATCAAGGCGTCCCCACGCAATGCCGAAGCGAAGCGGGAGAGGACCGACTGCTCCCTCTTCTTCACTTCCCCGCTTGCCGGGAAGGGGCGCATTCGCCATGCCGCCGGTGTGAGGGTCTGCCGTGCTCGAGATCGACAATCTCTCGGCTGCGTACCAGTCGTTCCAGGCGCTTTTCGGCGTGAGCCTCAGAGTCGAAGTCGGCGAGGCGGTCGGTGTGATCGGCCCCAACGGGGCCGGCAAGACCACGCTGTTAAGGGTCATCTCCGGGTTATTGCCCGGGCGCGCCGATAGGCTCGCATTCGAGGGGCGCACGCTCGATCACGTGCCAGCCTTCCGCATCATCGCGCGCGGCATTGCCCAAGTGCCGGAAAACCGCCGGCTGTTTCCAAAACTGAGTGTCGAGGAGAATCTGCGCGTCGGCGCCTATATACCTCAAGCGCGGAAACATTTCGCCGAGCGCCTCGGCTGGGTCTACGAGCTGTTCCCGCGCCTCGCGGAACGGCGCAACCAGCTCGCCGGCACGCTGTCGGGCGGCGAGCAGCAGATGTGCGCGATCGCACGTGCGCTGATGTCGAGGCCGAAGCTGCTGCTGCTCGACGAGCCCTCGGCCGGACTTGCGCCATTGGTCGTGCAGCAGGTATTCGATCTCGTGCGCAGGATCCGTGGGCAAGGCCTGACGGTACTGATTGTTGAGCAGAACGTGCAGCAGCTCCTCGATCTCGTTGACCGTGCCTATCTGCTCGAAGTAGGACACGTCAGGCTCGCCGGCATGGCCGCAGAGCTCAAGGCCAATCCATTTGTGCGCCAAGCATATCTGGGGTTGTAGCCGCAAATGCTGGACCAGCAAGCTCACAGTCAAGCGTGACAGAGGCGCGAGGGCGATGGACATCTATCTGCTCGAGGCTCTGATTAACGGCCTGCTGCTGGCGGGGGTACTGGCGCTGCTGGCGCTCGGGCTCAACCTGATCTTTGGTGTCATCGACGTGGTCTGGATCGCGTATGCCGAGCTCGTGATGTGTGGTATGTACGTGGTCTATTGGCTGTACAACTACTATCATTTGCCGTTCGTGATCGCCGGGATCGCCGCGATCTTGAGCGTCGCGTTACTCGGCATCCTGGTCCATCAGCTCATTATCGCGCCGATTCTGGGCTCGCCCGCGATCAATCAGCTGCTCGCCACCGGCGGCCTGCTGTTTTTTCTGCAAAGTTTCGCCACGCTGCTGTTCGGCACCGATTTCCGTAACATCGGCCTGCGGCTGCCGATCCTCGAAGTCGGGGACATGAGCATCAGTTTCTCGCGCCTGATCGCTTTCGCGGTTGCCGTGCTGGGTGCCGGCGCGCTGTATCTCTTCCTGTCGAGGAGCTTCCTCGGCACCGCCATTCGCGCGGTCGGCCAAGATCGCGACATCGTCGGACTCATGGGAGTGGACCAGCGGCGGATCTATCTCATCACCTCGGGGATCGGCGGTGCGCTCGCCGGGCTAGCCGCCTGCCTGGTGGTGCTGCAATACGACGTACATCCTTTTATCGGGCTGTCGTTCGGCCCCATAACGTTCATGATCTGCGTGCTGGGCGGTCTTGGCAACATAGTCGGCGGATTTGTAGCCGCATTCATCGTGAGCGAGATCATCTCGATTGGCAGCTTCTATTTTTCTCAGGAAATTGGTGAGGTGCTAGCATTCGTGGTGTTCATCGCACTGATTCTGGTGCGGCCGCAAGGACTCCTCGGTCGATCATGAGCACGCGCGCGCCCTGGCTCGCGGGGTTGGCCACTCTGCTGGTCCTGCCCTGGATGTCGCCCTCCTCGTATTTCCTGCACATCGTCATCCTTATCCTGATCTGGGGATTCGTCTACACGGCATGGTCGCTGATGGGAAAGTTCGGCCTGGTGTCGCTCGGGCACGGCGCGTTCCTGGGCACCGGCGCCTATACGACAGGGCTGTTGTGGAATTTTGTAGGACTCACACCCTGGGTCGGGATTCCGATCGGGGTGGTGCTTGCGATGTTCCTCGCGGTCGTGATCGGCTACCCCTGCTTTCGACTCAAGGTCGTCGGGCATTATTTCGCGCTGGTCACCCTTGCGCTTGCCGAAGTGGCCCGCCTCTCGATCGTCGCGGCACGCGACATCACTGGCGGATCCTTGGGCATGACACCGAACGGCGTTCCGACGCCGTCCTGGTTCGCCCTCCAGTTCTCGGACAAGCGCTATATGTACTATCTCGCGCTCGCCGTGTGGCTGTTCGGGCTGTGGGTCTGGCGACGTCTCGACAACAGCATGGTCAGCGCGTCGTTGGAAGCGATCTCGGAGGACGAGGGCGCGGCGGCCTCCATCGGCATCCATGTCACTCGCCAGAAGCTCAACGTCACCATCGTGAGCGCGGCAATGACCGCACTAGGGGGCGCGGTCTACGGCCAGTTCGTGATGTATCTCAATCCGGACACCCTGGCCGGCGTCGGGGTGTCGCTGCAAATCGTGTTCGCGGCGATCGCAGGTGGCACGTACTCCTTGCTCGGTCCGACGGTTGGAGCGGCGCTCACCATCATACTGGGCGAAGCATTGCGGATCTGGTTCGGTACCACCTGGATCGGTTCCGCAAACACGATCTACGGCATTCTGCTGGTGATCTTTACCATCTACATGCCCAAGGGAATCGTCGGCCTGATAATGTTGTGGCTTCCCCCGCGCCCATTTCCGGATCGCCGGTCAGTACGCTAATCGCGAGTCGGGGGGCGAGAAGCCTCTAGGCAATTGCGGTTGCGGGACGTGGACTTCTTTGGCGCGGCGCGTGGCATAAAGCGTGGCCTGCGTGGCTCGGGATCAGTTCGACGGCCAACATGTCTATCGTTGCATCGAATCTCGTCCTGGCCCAGAGCACCCTTGTACAATCTGGAGTGGGGCGAAGTTGGGCGCATCCCAAAAGTTAGACCAGTTCAAGAGGTATCGCCCTGACCGAATGTGCCGCCCGAGTGAAAACGCTGGCTTGGGCCATGAAGCCGACGAAGTGATCTGCAAAAATTGCAAAACCTTTCCGAACAAGGAGTATCATCATCATACCAAGCACTGAGCTTCAAGCATCAAACATAGTGGGGCCGGCAATGGATGACGAGCTTTTGATGGACGCGGTGACACATAACGTTGTGCGGAACAAGGTTCGCAGCCAGGGGTCGTGGGCGTGGGGCGCTCTATCGGTACTTGCAGGCGGTTATCTGGTCGGTGGTGTAGGCGGTGCCCTGCTGGCGTTCGGTGCCATGTGGATCGCATCGGCCGTCGCGTCTGAAATCTGCGCTCATATCATTCCGATCGCAATGTGGATCACGGCGGGGCCAATTCAGCGCTACGACCAACCGTTTACCAGGGTTCGCCGGGAGCGGCAGGAAATGGCCTTCGCTCGCACGACGCGTCCTGGAGCATGAGAAGCAGTCTAGAAAGGCCTACGTTGACCAGCGGCTGAGAAAATAGATTCGCTACTCCCCTATCATGCCCGAGCCTGCTGCTCGGTTCAACCGGCAATGTCGGCCGGCTCCCCTCGATGTGTCAGGAAGGTAGAGTGCGAAATCACACGCCGTCGCAGCCCGATCATCCAATGTGATGTACCTCCCTTACCCTTCGCCGGTGCTTCGTAAATTTCAAAGGTCGTCGACACGTCCCACACAAATCGCTCACGTGCCTGAACTGGTGCGCGATTGGAGTTCATCTTAATACCATGATGGTCAACTAGGCTCAGACGGTCGCTGATCGACGAGCGTCAATCTCGGAACGACCGTACGCGACTCAAGGATCGCGCCTGGTGCTATGACAGCATTCGCTCCGATCTTACATTCGTCGCCGATCAAAGCGCCGAATTTGTTCACATGCGTATCTATGACCTTTCGCTTATGAAAGATCTTTATCGTCGAGTCCGGTCTTTCGTTTCGATAGTTAGCGACGATAGAACCCGCCTCTAGGTTAACGTCCGAGCCGACGATGCTGTCGCCAACGAAATTAAAATGGGCTAATTTTGAACCTCGAAAAACGAATGAGGACTTCAACTCGCATCCCGGCCCCATGGTGCAGCTCTGATCTAACCAACAACCACCGCGGATCAATGTGTTAGCGGCGATAAAGCAACGTGGGCCAACAATAGCCGGACCCTTTATTAGTGCGCGATCTTCTACGATTGCCGTATGATGTATTGCGACAGCGCCAGCAACGTGATACGAGCTATCGACGTAGCTCAACAATTGATGAAGCACTTCGGATGCATTGTTGGTGAGTTCCCACGGCGTCCATTTGCCGAACCTGATGAGGGGCGATGCGGTAAAAGCCGCGATATAATCGCTGGCAAAGTGCATTGAGGCTCTCCAAGTGTGCTCCAAAGACATCGGCAGTATATCCCGGCAATCTCACGATTAAGAGTATTTGCGATACCGATCGACTTTATGGGCAAGCAGCGCTCGCACTGCGTAGTAGAGGCGGTTTCGCATAGAATTCAAATGCCCCCAGTCTCGGACGGAACCGGTCGCGCTCCTTCTAACAGCCACCGAAGCGGGCCGTTCAGACCCACTGGAGATGTTGCCACTCGCTGCCCGTCACCCCCCATGAGGCAGGCAACCACAGCCTCCCACGCTGGCAAGTCGCGCCGCCCGCTCATCGACCGCCTGCTCCATCGCTTGGGCGATTTCTTGCATCGGCTCACGGCACGCGGGGACACTTTCTTGCGCGGATACGCTGCGGGCCCGATAGTCTACATGCATCTCCGCAGGTTCTTTGTCGGTGAGACCGAGGGCCACCCAGAGCCGCCTGTCGCGATCCTCAGATGCGCCGCAAAGCGGAAAAAGCATTTGCTCGTCACCCCGTCATGCTCATGTCGCGTTGCGCAAAGGAAGGCCAACCGCGTGGAATCGGTCGGCCTTGACTTCAGATGCCTCTAGTCGGTCGCGAACGGCCTGGGATCTTGAGCAAGCTTTTTGAACTTGAGGGATGCGCGGTCATGTAAAGCCTTGAGGTCAGGCTGCTCTCTGGTCAGTTCGAGGACAGTCAGCAGGTGGTAGACCATGGATGCTTGTTCTAGACCGCTCAGTATAAGGTATCCCATTGCGGGAACGCGAATGGCCCTCGTCAGGCGATGGACGAAGTGTTGGCGGCCGCGTAGACCGACGCGAAAATTGCGGCAAGTTCCTTAGAGCCCGCACCTGTGACCGGGCCCTGGGGCGGACAGCAAGGCCATTTTCGACCGCGGGACAACGTGGGGCTAAGCCGCTGATCGTCAGATCAATTGTTTGCTAACAGCCCCCAGGTTTCCTGGAAGAATATGGCCCCGTCGCGTGGGCCGGTCGGCCGCCGAGGCGGTGCCGACCGGTGTGGCATAGCCCAAGTGGCAACTTGAGCTCCTTCCCGCGCCCAGCGGCGCTTTTTGAGGTGGCTATCCAGATAGCCGCGCATCGGCGCTCAGCAAATGTCGGGCAGGTACACCCGGGCCGGTACTCTCATATTCTATTGGATCATCATACCGTCAGTGAAAAAAGCGTTTACCAGTGGACGGATGCAATCACCGAAGGACGAAACACATATCAGTCTGGCCGCAGTCGGAGTGTTGGGAATCGGCCCCATATTGGCGCTTTCAGCACCTCCAAGAAATGCCGGCCGAGCGGGTAGACCGCGCCCCCATGGTGAAAGCGTGGGTCGGAGGCGTCCCTTTGGTCGATATCCCTCCTGTAAAAACTTGACATCCTACAATCTAACGACCCGTATCTTCCGCAAAGCGCCACAATTGCGCCCCCAGAGGGTGAGACGCTCCGCTTGGCTAAGGTCGAGAGGACCGTCGGAAGCTTGGCATCAAGTATGGCAGCGCCATCCCCGACCGCGGATTACCTCGGCATGTCGCTCAAGCTCAATCGACTGCCGATTGCGGGACAGGACGTCGTCATCAGACGTTGCGAGCGGAATACGACCGATCCAACCGACGGAGTCCATGTGTACGCGGCCGATCGTGGGCGCGGGGTCGTGTTCGCAAGCCATAGTTAGAGTTGTTGCCAAGCGAAGTCATCGTTTCAGTCTGATCGGCGCGACCGATCGAGTTTTAGATTCGTCGACATGATCGACGCCAGAGGCATGTCACTACCAATTTCTTGAGAAATCCTGCATCGGAACGATCAGCGAAGGAGCGAACCCATGGCCGGCAGGTGGGCGCGAAATGACGTTCGAGATTCAGATAACGATGGAGAACCAAAGTCTTCAGCGGGACGGCGGCTTCAGGACGTAGTGCGGCCGAGAACCGCGACGCCCCAATCTGTGGGGTTTGATGACGGTTGGAAAGCTGGAACTCGCAACGTGATCGAAAGCGGTTTTGAACCGGATGAATTCGAGGCTCTCCCACCGTTCCTGCGGTCACGGCAGTCGATCACGATGCCCGACACCGGACCGCCACGTCGCTCCAGTTTCCTTTTTGCGTTGCTTCGTGTTGTACCGGTGGCTCTCGTTTCCGCGGCCGTGACCTTGATCGGCATGTGGATTTACGCGGAAAACTTAGCGTCGGATCGCAGCAAGGTTTCACACTCAAGACCCCCGACTGTTCCGATGCTAAAGAGCACGGACCAAGGCGCATCAGACGCGGCATTGACTGGGGCGGCCGTGACGCCGGTGGCTCCTTTATCGGCGGCGGCGAACGTCAGCGGCACAGTTCGAGGCGTCATCGACCGAGAAATTCGTTTCGGGATGGCGGCGCCGTTCAGCGGCTCCGCCAAGGAACTCGGTCATGAAATGAAGATAGGCATCGAGGCCGCATTCGGCCTCGTCAACGAAACCGGCGGCATCTATGGACGGCAACTCGCCCTCATGGGGGCGGACGACGGCTACGAACCTGCCCGGACCGCAGATGCCGTGCGGGAGCTGCGCGACAAGGACGGTGTTTTCGGAATGATCGGCAACGTCGGCACTCCGACGGCCATGGTTTCGTTGCCATATGCGCTCGAGCACAGGATGTTGTTTTTCGGGGCGTTCACAGGCGCCAACTTGCTCAGGCGCGACCCTCCTGATCGCTACGTCTTCAACTACCGCGCAAGCTACGCCGAGGAAACCGATGCCGTCATTCGCTACCTGATGAATGTGCGGCGGGTGGCGCCGGAGCAAATCGCGGTCTTTGCTCAGCAGGACAGTTATGGGGATGCAGGCTTTGCCGGCGTCGCCAAAGCGATACGCGCCCTGCGGCTCGACGACGCCGCAGTTCTGCGTCTGAACTATCGGCGAAATACCGTGGACGTTGACGATGCCGTCGCTCAACTGCGAGCCCGTCGTCCTCCTATCAAGGCGGTTGTCATGGTGGCGACCTACCGGGCAGCAGCAAAGTTCATCGAAAAAACTCGCGATCTCTATCCCGCGATGATCTACACCAATGTCTCGTTCGTGGGCAGCACCGCACTTGCCGACGAGCTGATGCTCCTGGGCCCGCGATATGCCTCTGGAGTCATTGTGACGCAAGTGGTACCCGCGGTTGACAGCTATGCGACAGCCATTCTCAAATACAAATCCGCGTTGGCTAAATTCTTCCCGGGCGATACGCCGGACTATGTGTCGTTGGAAGGTTTCGTGGCCGCACGGGTGTTGGTGGAGGCACTAAGGCGCGCTGGGTCTCAGCTCAACACGGAGAAGCTGGTGGACGCATTGGAGGGGCTGCGAAACTTGGATCTCGGGCTTGGCACGCCGGTTAACTACGGCCGGACCGAGCACCAGGCTGTCCACAAAGTATGGGGCACGGAACTCGACGGGAGCGGTCACTATCAGGCCATCGACCTGCAATAGGGGGACGTTGCGTTGAGAGAATACGGGGCCAGGCATTGCTGGCAATGCGCCTGAATTTCCGAGGTCGTTTGTTCTGTCGAGGCCCATCAATCCGGGTCCGTCCAGCGCCGAAACGTGCGCCTGATGCTCTTGGGAGGCCCTTGTGGATCTCGGCAAAAGCGGTCGGAAATAGCCGCCAGTGTCCTTGTCGAAAACTCAAACTCAAACGTATCTGTACCCGATATGACGTGCGTGGGGTCTCCGTCGACAGCGTAGCTCTTGAGGTTGCAGTCTCGACAACAACGGGAACGGGAAACCAAAGCATTCTATAACAAGTCGTCGCGTCGAAGATCCACCGCCCTCAAACAAAAAGATAACAAAACAGCTAAATGCGTGAGAAAGGCGCTTCAAGAGACGCTTTTTTCATGTCGCGAAGCGTTGCAACGGCTACCCTTGATTTTCAACGGTTTTGGTATCGTGACGGTAGCTCCACGCGACATGAAAGTGTTCTTCGCAAATCGGCGATTGCAACTGTGGTTTGGCCGACGTCGATTCCGAGTTTGAGCAGTTCGCCATGAATCCGTGGCGCTCCCCCAGGGGGTTGGCAACGCTCATCTCGAGAAGGAGCATACGAATGTCTGCGGGAATCTTTGGTCGACCCACGTGCCGTCCTGATTTCGGCGCCAATATGCTCAGCACGACGCCAACGGATTACTGCCTCCGGCTGCAGGATCGTAGCGCGTCCAATTACTTTGGGAGCCAGGCGGTAAAGCCGAACGAACACAACGCGATCGACACTGCTGAGAGCCACCCGCTTCGGGGATCTACGAGTTGGTGGCGAAGAATAAGGATTTCAGCTTGCAATGCCGTCCGCGACCGGAATAGCCCGGCTATAGCACAAATGGATCAACCCGCAGAGATCGCCATCGGGTCGACTATCGACCGATTCGCGGGGTGGCGTCACCCATTTTGAATTTCCGACAGGCACAGGCATGGAACGCGAAGCCGACGAGTGCGATGACGGCGATCGAGACGGAGATTGCCGTTCGCCTCAATGAGGTAATTGTGGTGACACTGTTTGATTGCTTGCAGCTCTGATAACGGTACTTAGGTAGTCTGTTTGACAGACGTTGATTCGAAAAGAAAGGACTCGATCAGACATTTTGATCCGTTTTGACCGTGCGTCGCGGACGCCCTCCTGCAGCAAGACACCACAACTTTGGCAGCGGCGCAGGCGCAACGAGATCGCACGGATTGCGCCCCGCTTGGTGTGCGATTGTGAAAAACGCTCACGCCCGAAGGACAAAGGTTCAGATCGTTCTCAATCGGTGAAGCCGCTGAGGAGACCGGTGATGTCGAGCAAAGGACCCCCATAGGCCCGGCAACGCTTTTGGCAGGACAGATCACAGACATCGCCCCCAAAGCGGCAGTTGTTTAGTACCGCGGCCCCAATGCAGGTTTCAAAGTGTCCGCCGCACTGCGCGGCGCAGGTTCGCCAGCATGCGTCGGAGACGAGAACCGTGGACGACAAGCTCATGCAATTTGCTGAATAGCAGTAGAGCTTAGGGGTTGGGACCAGCGGCTGCTGAAGCTTCGTGCGGTCGCGTTCACCGGCGCAAGCCAGCGATGTCGTCACGACCACGAGTGCAAGAGCAATAGTGGAAAGACGAAAGAAAGTCATGCCCACAGCCCCCTTCGCGCCGACGTCGGGAACGAGGTTACCACCGAAAATGCCTGGTTCCGACTCCCCATTTCATCGCGAGCCGTGCCGAGACGCAAGCACGAGCGTGGCCTATGCGCAATTTCCCTGTGGGAATGTCCGTCGACTGCGGAGAAAGGCACTTAGCCCAGCGAATAGAAGATACGGGGCATTCCGGCGGTTGGCGGGATTTCTTTTTGCACGCTTATGATCCCGCCTGCCTCCCAACACGTCTATGACGGCACCCACGAAAAGGGCAGACCAGAAGGCCGGCCCCATCGAAGCTCAACCGAAAGGTGGTCGGACGACTAACGCCGACGCCGTTTCTTGCGCGCAATGTAGAGATGCCGAGCTGTACTGAAGCCACACAAGGCACTGCGCAGCACTGACCGTTAAGCTACCTGAAAAGGGATCCATCTATTCATTGGCCTTAGTCGTTTTAGGTCGCGAAGCCTCACCCCAACGAATAGCTGATGCTAGGAGTCCCGCCGCTCGAAAGCTTCAGGACTTGACGACCAAGCGGCGCGAAGAGGTGCTAGACATCTTGCGGGGCATTTAAAACAGGTTCCGATCGGTTAGACACATTTGTTGCTTGATTCTGGCGACATTGGGCCGATATGATTGCCGCGGTAAGCCACAAGCGGGAGCGCCGAATGATGAAACAGGCAGCACTGTTCGGAGCGGCATCTATGGTCTTCATTTGCATGAGTTCGGCTGCGGGACTGGCCGCCACCATCAGCAGATCGGATTGCATAGAGCAATGCCGCACTGACCGTAGTCGATGCGTTGCCTATTGTGGAAGCAATCACGGTTGCGTTAACAGTTGCCAGAAACTTTGCGTTGATGACTGCAACAAGCTTTTCCACCAGTGATCCCGATTTGGGACCAAAGCGCGAGGCCGACCACGGCCTTACCCCAACGAATAGCTGATGCTAGGAGTCCCGCCGGTCGGCGGGATTATCTTTTCTACGGTGATGATGCCGCCTTCTTCCAACACATCGGTGACCACATCGAAACCTCCCTTTTGGTTCCGAATTGACTTGGTCAGCGAGCGCCATGACGTCCCAATCATGACCATGCTCGGTGGCGCTGGCAGATGGGGGAGCAATGCGAACTGTACTTAAGCAGTGGTTCCGACAAGCAGCCGATTCGCGCAATCAGCTAGCAAGGCGCCGCTCCGCCGGTATCCCGTTTTCGACCGCAAGGAGGGCCGCCAGGGGATGACGACACACAAAGGGGTCTTCCCACTCTTTGCCACGCGATCGGCGTTAAAAGATGACTGAAGGGCGCAAAAAATAAAGGCCATTAGGCAGCACGCCTATAGACGTGATACAATCCACCCGGGACGGGATCGGCCGTGATCTTGCAGTTGGCCCCTCGACGTCGAGACTGATGCACAGTGGACTCGCAGGGGCGCGCTTTGACCCAGTGACCGGTGCGGACGCCAATACTTGAAATACGCGGCACTGCTGCTTGTTTGATCAGCGCGTTGAGCGGTGCTCTCGCACTTCTAACGAACTGTGTGAGCACATGTAATCGCGTTGGGACAATATTTTTACGCCCTTCAGGATTTTCGTCTCTTCGCCTAGCGACGCGCACTACCATCGCATGATACCCGGCGAATATATATTCACTTATCTTCGTCTTCGCCAATTGTCTTCGCATACTCGCGGGCAGCGCCCAAAAAGCCCGGCCGCAAGGTTGGGCTTTTCCCCTGGTTACGCCGGTCGCCGGCAGTCATCGTGGTTAGTTAGGTCGCGCCATGGCCAAACATACTCGCCCCAGACGCATATAGGCTGTTTTGCCCATAGGCCCTGGCGCGCTTGAAGGCATCCTGTTTTGCGCTTTCTATCTTTCCATCGCTGATTCCCATCTGGCATGCGTATTTGCGCCAGCAGTCGACTGTGGCGACGCGAACATCCTTCGGAATATAGTTCGACGCAGGAGCCTGTTCGCCGCGGTCCGCAATTGCCTCATTGAGCTCGCGAAAGGCAATCTGTCCCGCGGCGTTTGGTCTTCCGACCTTGTCCTTCTTAACGGCGGCGAGACGGGTGCCGCCGCCCTCGATGGGCTCGACGTATGCCGAAAACACATCTCTGCCATCAGCGCCTTCGCCGAGTCGGATACCCGTGAGCTTATATTGGTGCTGCCAGCCTGTGGGGTCGTCGCGCAATTTCGTGCGCGCTAGGTGACGCGCCTTGACCGGGATTTCCAGGTGCCGGCGCGGCCGGTTGGAAAGTCCGAGCGCCGACCTCTGAGAGCCCGGGCTTTGTCACAACTGGCGGCGCGTCGGGCTGGCGCGCCCTGGCAGCGACGTGCGACGGCCTTGGCTTTGCCGGAGGCGGCGGCTCAGCGGGCGTTGGAGCCGCGACTCGCGAAGGCTCGCGTTTTGCCGATGGCTCCAGAGGGTGCGGAGCGCCGGAACGGAGCGTGCGGGCGGCGAGTTGTGATGGCTCGGACCTTGCCGACGGCGCGATACGATCGAGCGTCGCTTGACCGGGCTTTCCGAGCGCCCGCGCGGCGGGTCGGAAAGTCCGAGCGCCGACCTCTGGCAGCCCGGGCTTTGTCACAACTGGGGGCGCGTCGGGCTGGCGCGCCCTGGCCGCGACGTGCGACGGCTTTGGCTTTGCTGGAGGCGGCGGCTCGGCGGGCGTTGGAGCCGCGACCCGCGAAGGCTCGCGTTTTGCCGATGACTCCAGAGGGTGGGGAGCGCCGGAACGGAGCGCGCCGGTGGCGAGTTGTGATGGCTCGGACCTTGCCGACGGCGCGATACG